>JAABUN010003873.1_pt1 | contig 21844 bp, 19 predicted proteins | sample 5559311 | NCBI WGS metagenome assembly JAABUN01 (sample SAMN10711877, study PRJNA513370) | rock metagenome | isolation source: Antarctica rocks | place: Antarctica: Victoria Land, Siegfried Peak sud
CCTGATCACCCCAACCCGTAAACCACCCGGCGGAGAACTCCACGAATCGCAGAAGAACTTCAACACCGCCGTCAACTCGATCCGCTACCGGATCGAACAGGTCATCGGCAACCTCAAGACCTGGCGGATCCTCCACACCGACTACCGCAGACCACTCCACACCTTCAACCGGACCATCAGCGCAGTCATCGCACTCGAGTTCTACCGGGCCACATTATGAATAAGCCTCCGTGACACAACGCTGGTAATCCCCATGACGGTAGTGAACGCCGCTTACCGGCGAGAGATCTTTCGAGCAAATTCAAAGTGCGGGGGAGCGCATCACCCACTACTTCCTCGACGTACCTCCAGACGATCTCCGCCGTCGAATAAACGCCCAAATCCTTCATCCGGACTCCCCTGATTTGGATCAATCGGCGCGATCCTGGCGCCTGTCCCAGGTGGACCGTTGCACCGCGGCTGCTCTTGACCTTGACGACGCGACCGTCCGGATGGCCGCTTCCAGCCACACTGTAAGTGGCTTAGCGGACATCGTCTTGGCGAAGACAAACCATGTTGCCGCGCCGGTGAGGGTTGGTCGATGACAAGGGCAGCTGAGACGACCGCTTGTGCATTGGAGATATGTCCTTGTCTGTAGTTGCCGTGTCGCATTGTAGGGGCGACCACCGCCGTCGAACGGACTGGTGTCCGATAGTCGCGATCCGGCTACAGTAGTGGTCGGATCCACGATGACATGGATGATGACATGGATGCCGTCGCCGAACCCCTTCACCAGCAGAGACACCAATGGTTCCGACAGACGGCGGCGTCGTGGCGGAGGTGGTCGCGAAACAGCAGGGCCTGTCGGGCGTTGGGCCCCCGGCCGCGCGCAGGTGGATGGTCACCGACCGGGCGCCCACGGCGGGGGCGAACACGACCTTCGCGGCCGTGTGGCCGGCTGAGGTCTCCACGGTGTTCCACGGCTCCGGTCGCCAGCGGAACCCGGTCGAGACCCGCCGGTCGGTGATGTTCCCGACGTCCCGGGTGCGGCCTGCACCTGTGCGTCGATGGTGTCCTTGGCCGCGAGGCTGGGCACCGAGGTGGATCCGACGTGGTCGATCTCGACCACCAGCCCCGTCAGCAGTCCGACCAGCCGGTCCTGCAGGATCTCCAACTCCTCGGGCCACGCCGGTCGGAACGCGACCACGACGACGGGCGCCTGCTCATCGGGGAACGGCACGACCCGAGTTTCTCGCCAGGGTGAATGCTGCGGCCACAGGCCCAGCCTCGCCCTCCCGCCGCACCTACCAGCCGCCCCTTCCTCAACCAACGTCCCTGGTCAATACAGCTAGCCGGGTCGCTGGGGTTTTGTGCCGAGGTGGTGTGCGACGTAGACCAGCGGGGCGTTCCACCGGATGCAGAGGTCGTTGGTGACTTCTGAGGTTGGTTCGTCGAGGTATCTCAGCTGCGGGGGTAGCCCGGTCAGCCGGGTGTCGTAGGGGAAGTCCGGTGAGGGTTGGGAGTTCGGTCCGCCGGCAACGGCGCCGGGGGGAGCCGGGGGCATGTCGGGGTCCAGGGGGTACCCGAACTGGCGGGTTCGGAGTTGACGCGGGGAGTCGGTGCCGTACCCGACCACGTAGCTCTGACCGAGGGCGTTGCGTCCGAGCAGGTGGCCGAGCCCGTCCAGGACCGCCTGGTTGAACCGGTCGTCTCCGCTGAGCCGATGGGCCACGACGAGCACCACCAGGTTGTTCAGGATTCGGCCCGTAGAGCCCCAGGCCCAGCCCGCCGAAGGTGCGTAGGGCTGTCCCCACGGTTGAAGCGCCTGCAGGTCGAGCATCCGGTCAGCCAGGGCGAGGACTCCCTCGACGATGCGGTCGTGGTCGGGCAGGGCTCCCCCGAGTAGGGCGAGATCAAGCCTCGCCGGCAGGGCCACCCGGTCGGCGTCGAAGCCTTCGAGGTTGGTCAGGGTGGGGCCGAGGACGTCGTCGCGGTGCCACGGGGACGCGGTCACCGCGGCCTGGTAGGCCGGTTCCCGGGTGGTCAGCCAGAGCTCCGCGGCGGCCAGGTAGGCGTCGTCGCTGGGATCCGCGTCGGGGTACGGGCCTCCGCCGTGGCGGGCGTGGTCATCGGGTGCGAGCAGATGGGGGTGGCGCTGCGCGGCGCCCCAGGCCCGGCGGGCGACCCGGAGCAGGTGGGCGGCGTAGGGCGGGTCCTCCGCTGCGAATAGCCGTGCGCCCTTGGCGGCGGTGGCCGCCAGGTGCAGGGTCGCTGCCGTGGACGGCCGGTGCAGGACCCGCTCGGTGGGGTCCTGGTGTGCCCACCCCGGAATCGGGGACCACGACGTCCCGTGGACCCGGTGGAACACGGTCCCCGCGAGCGGGTCGTGGCCGGGCACCTGCATCCGGACCAGCCAGTCCAGCTCCCAACGGCACTCCGCCGACACGGCAGCGGGGCTGGTCCCCGGGGCCGGGGGCAGGTCCAGCACCCCGAGCAGCTGCCACAGCGCGATCCCGGCGCTGGTCGCGTACTTGCCGTAGTCGCCGGCGTCATACCAGCCCCCTGAGACATCGAAGCGTCCCTCACAACGCCACCCCGGGTAGAGACGTTCGGCGTCGGGACCGGACCAGGCGGGGACGGCGGTGTCACCGGTGTTCGGTGCGACGCCGAGATGCCCCGCGGGCCGGCTGTACCCGGGGTACGCGTCCTCGCTGAGGGCCCAACCGGACCGCAGCAGCGTCAACACGTGCAGCGCGTCGCGGGCCAGCGGCTGGTGCAACGCCTGACCGATGGTGAACGGATGACTGGTGCGGTCCCCGACGCGAACCCGGAAACCGCTACCGCTCACCGTCGGCCCTGGCAGCTCCACGACGTGCACGACCAGACCGGACGTCGGATCGGGTCGCTCGCGCCAGGGCCGCGACCGGGCCGCACCGACGGTCCTCCCCGTCCGGTCGAGAAGCGCGGCCATCAGCGCCTGCGGCGCGGGATCGATGAGTGTCGCCTTCACCGGGCGACCCGGCAGGGACCCGAGCTGGTCAACTCGAACCGCTGGCCGACCGGCCATCACCGAGGGCAGCTCCCACCTGTCCCAGGCCACCCTCCGAAAGCTACCGGCCGGATCGCAACCTCAACCTGACCGGCAATACCTGGCCCATCACCGTCTTGAAAGACCAACATCAGACCGCGCAACCGTGCCGTCTACTTCGTCGGTCCCCCGCAGACCATGGCTAAAGATGCATAATCCTCATTATCCACAGAGAATGTGGACGGTCCCCGACTCGTCGAGAGCTGGTTCAGCCGCTGGTCGCGGGTGTCAGTCGGATGCTATCGACCCGGGCTCCCCGCAGGTGGTCGGTCGGGTCTGAAACGACCAGGCAGGTGGCGTCGCGGCCGGTGAAAGGCAGTTGGCCTTCGATCCGCCAGTCCGGTCCCTGCCGGGTGACCTGGCTGTGCCACACGTCCAAGTCAGCGGCCTCGATACGGGACGCTCTCGAGCACACGGCGCTGTGGCACGCGCTGCTGGCGATTTTTCGCTGAAAATCCGGCGGTGCTCGTCGACGGCCGCCACGGTCACAGCGGCGACGATCACGCCGGCGGCGACGACGCTGCCGACGATGACCGTCACCTGGACCCGCCGTGTCATCACGCGCGCAGCGTCGCACCGATCAGCCGGTTCAAGTGGCTGACCAGTCGGGTGGTCGCGCTGGTGTAGCAGTTGTCCACTGAAGTGACTCCTGACGGGCGCGGCGATCCCGCCGTCGCTGAATCTTGCGGCCGAGGTATTGGCTCGTCTTTATTTGTGGGACGTTTATGATGCCGACGAAGACGCCCAGTGGCGGGTCTGGTCGTGCGCGGTGCACCTCGCCGGCGGCGAGGGTTGGTCCGGCGGCCGTCCACCGGCCGGGTGCGACGGCGGCCGTAACGTAGCTGCCTGGGCGGGGATCTCCGTTGCGGCCCTGACGGCCGCGAGACCGGTGGCGCACCGGAGGGGTCGAAGCGCGTCTGCCGTGACACGCCGGCCAGGGGCACCGGCTGTGCCTGCATCGTCCGAGTGGTGTCGGACCAAGGCAGGACGGCGTCGTCCGTCATCAGCGGGCCGACCGCCAAGGGGCTTGGGACGGGTGGGCGTCCCGCCCGACGCCCGAGAGGCGACCGCCGTCGTTCCCGTTGACGCCTAGACAGGTGGTCCGGGGTGGTGCTAAGCCTGACTCCACCGGATCCGCAGGACGCCGACACGGGGGCTCTCATGGCCGTTCTTCCTCGCCCGTTCGCCGCACCGCTGCGGTGGAAGTGGACAGCGGGAGCTGTCTTGATCGTTGCCGGGGTCTGCCTGGCTCCGGCGGGAACAGCGTCTGCGAAGACGACACCTCCCGTCGCCGAGTCCTTCACGATCACCACGCCGATGACGGTGGTCGGGTTCGACGCCCGGACTGCCGTTGCGCACGGGTTCGCCGCGACCCCGCAGGCCACCGTCGGAGGCGACTGCGGAACGTCCTTCGTCACGGTCTCCCGACCGGGTTCCCACGAGTACCAGGTGAGGACCGGTTTCACCGTCGACCTCCCGGCGATCTCCTACTCGTGGGCGGTCGACACCTACGGCAATACTCCCCGGAGAGACACCTGGGGTGGTGGGCTATTCTTCAAGCGGTCGTGGTCCGCCCAGGGCAAGCTGCAGACGAGCGCCCGGAACGGCAACTACACCTCCATCGTGACCTCCCCGGATTACGCGCTCCTCGCCAACGGAGACATCTGCTCGTCCGGCCACCCCGCCCAGAACTTCTCCGTCAACTAGCGGAAGCCGCGGAACCGCCGGGCAACCGCCCGCAACAAGTCGGACCGTTGAAAAGGCCGCAACATGTCGGACCGTTAAAAAAGAGAGCGACATGCACCACTCGAGCCAAGTCCCCACCGTCGAGGCCGCGAAGCAGTCTGCGCTGGACGCCTTCCGCGACGCGCCCACGCCGCTGTTCGGTATCCGAGACTGGTCAGGTTTCGTCGCCCTGGGAAATCACGAGCACCGTTCGAGTGAGACAGACTCCGGGGATGAGGCGCGCTATAGCTTCAGTCTGGAACACGGGTCCGCCGACGGCGACGGCGCCTGGGTGGAGGTGACGTCCGTGATCGGCGCGGACGGAGACGAGGACCTCAGGTTTGTCCTTGAGACCACCGGGGAGTTCCTCACCACCGACCTGGATCAAGCCGTCGAACCGATCGCCGCCGCCCAGATCAGCGTGGACGGCTCCTTGTCGACGGTGACCGGTTTCCGACGGGGCCGCTGCTGGGTCGGCTGGACCGTCACTGCAGGTAGCAGGCTCCGCCTGCGAGCTCGCCAGTACCCAGCGGAAGAGCTAACGCTCACCCGCGACATCGACCTCTCCAGGTATGTCGCTGGATTCCTCAGTGCCTTTGGTTGATCCCCACATGGCCCATCGAGGGGGCGACTGAAGCGCCTGACATCGTGTCAGTCGACTTCAAATCGCCCCGAGCGTCGATTGCCAGGTTGGGGAAAGAAACGGCCTTGATCCGGTCGGTGCCCGTAGAATGTTAGAACCACACGTCGAGGACCGAGTCCTAGCAGCCCTCGGCACCGGAGGTGCACCTCAAGTTCGGTGGATAACCCGCATTATCCACCACAGGTAGGGCGGTCCCCCGAGACCGTCAGGTCAGCTCCCGTCGCCCGGGTCCGTCGGACGATCGCGGGTCAGACGGATCTGCTCGAAAGACGCGGCGCGGGCGTTACCTGTGGGCGCCTGGGCCATGAACCCGACCACCACCGGCGCCCCTGCGGTCAACCCGTTGGTCTGCGGTACACGACGGCGAACGCCCCGGAGGGGAAGCGGGTGAGGTCAGTCATCGACAGTCGCCGACCGTCGATGACGTCCTGAAAGAGTTGGCCGCCAGATCCGCCGATCCAGGGGCCGATGACGAGGCGGTACTCATCGACGGCGTCGAGTCGGGCCAGTGAACGCATGAACGCGATCCCGCCGTGGGCGAACACCGGACCGTCCGCGTCATGCCGCAGCCGCGCGAGCTCCTCCTGCGTGTCGCCGGCGCAGATCTGGACGGGGCCCCACCGGGTGTCCCCGCTGGTCAGGCTGCGGCTGAAGACCGCCTTCGGGATGCGGTTCATCGGGTCCGCGAAGATCTCGGTTGACCCAGGCCAGTACGCAGACATCGACTGATACGTCGTGGCTCCCATGATGTGCACGGATGCCTCGCTGAGCGACTCGGTCATCCACCGGTCCCGCTCCGGATCGGGCTCACTGGCCCACGCCTCAACTGGGGTGCCTTCGGCCGTGACGCGGCCGTCGACGGACATGGCTGACACCTGGAGCACGACCTCGGACATTTATCTCCTTCGTGGTCGATCGGGTGGTCGAGGCGGCGGTTTGGGAAGGTCCTGCTCCCGGGCGCCCGGGAGCAGGACCTCGGTGGCCTGTCCGTCCTCCCGCGGGGCCAGCGGCCCTTTGCCCGGGTCGGCGTTCTCCGGGGGATGGCCGCTCGGCTGGGACGTGGCGCTCCAGGCGGAGTGGATCTCCTGGAAGGTCGGCGGTGGCTCGGTTAGTGGGGCGACTAGCGGGGCGGCGGCCGGCGCCCGGAAGGCTGGCGCGAGGAGCTCCAGGTAGCGCCGGTGGAGCGCCGCCGTGCGGGTGTCGTCACCGACCCGTACGGCGCGGATCATGACCGGCAGTTGCATGAGGTCGTTGGCGGTGACGTCGGACCGCACGACCCCGGCGCCCTGCAGGAACTGCACGAGCTCCCCGATCGCGGTGTTCATCTCGTACGCGGCGGCACTGAGTTCTTCCCCGGCCGGGAACGACCCTGCCAGTACCTCCAGCGACCCGGCACCGGCGTCGAGGGCGCCCTGCAGGTACGCGGTGAACGTCTCCCACGGCCGGTCCACCGCGCTGTTCCGGGCGCTGCGAGCCTCCGATGTGATGGCCCGCATCGTTTCGAGGCAGAGCCGTTGGATCAGCGCCTCCTTGCTCGGGAAGCGACGGTAGAGCGCGCCGATGCCCACTTCCGCGCGTCCTGCGATCTCCGCCATCGAGCCACGGGGATCCGCCGTCAGCACACTGGCGGCGACAGCCAGGATCCGCTTGTCGTTGGCGGCCGCTTCGGCTCGACGACCGCCGCCGTGCCGAGCGGTCGGAGCCCTTGGCGCTCTCACAGGATCAGTGTACGTTCCATACGGAACGGAACCATCCGTTCGGTTTAGGGAGGACCTTCATGGGGCGTCCGGTCGTGCACTTCGAGATCGAGTGTCGGGACGGAGAGCGGACGAGGGACTTCTACTCGCGCATGTTCGACTGGCGCATCAACGTCATCCCCGACAACCCGGCCGAGTACGGCCTGATCGACCAGGCCGACAACGGCGCGGGCATCGGTGGAGCGGTGACCGTCGTGCCGGCAGTGCCGTCCTCGACCTACCGGGGTCTACGACGCGACGAGGGGCACGCCGGACAGGTCACGGTGTTCGTGCAAGTCCCCGACGTCGAGCAGGCGCTCGTCCGCGCCGAGCAGCTGGGCGGCCAGCGGGTTCAGGGACCAGACCCGATGGGCCCGGGCATGGTGTTCGGGAAGTTCACCGACCTCGAGGGGCAACTCATCGGCGTGGTCTCGGGCTCCTACGGCGCGTCATGACCGCTACATACAGGAGGCAAGCGTGAGGCTTCTTCTCACTTCCGCTGGCGTCAAGAACGCAAGCATCAAAAACGCGCTGGTCGACCTACTGGGCAAACCGATCGCCGACTCCAACGCCCTCTGTATCCCCACTGCGGGGTACGGGCACCCCCAGGGCAGTCCTGGTGGGGCGTGGCGTTTCATCAGCGGTCAGTCCTCCACACCCATGTGTGAGCTGGGTTGGAAGTCCTTGGGAGTGCTGGAGCTCACCGCGCTGCCCAGCATCGACGAAGAACGCTGGGTGCCCTGGGTCCGAGAGACAGACGTCCTGTTGGTGAATGGCGGCGACGCCCTGTATCTGTGCCACTGGATGCGGGAGTCCGGGCTGGCGGATCTCCTGCCGTCGCTGCGCGAGACCGTCTGGGTGGGGCTGAGCGCCGGGAGCATGGTGATGACCCCCCGTATCGGGGAGGACTTCGTCGGGTGGAAGCCGCCCACCGGCGGCGACAGCACGCTCGGCATCGTCGACTTCTCGATCTTCCCGCACCTGGATCACGAGCTCCTGCCGGAGAACACCATGGCCCACGCGGAGAGATGGGCGGCCGAGATCCCGGGTCCGGCGTACGCGATCGACGACGAGACCGCCATCAGGGTGACCGACGGCACCGTCGACGTCGTCTCCGAGGGGCACTGGAAGCTGTTTTCCTGACACCAAAAGGCTCAGCCGGTGCGCTCGCGACTCCGGCCTCGATGGTCAGGATTGGGACGTCATGACAGGCCGGCGGAGCCTGACCCGTCCTTAGACAACTCGAAACGCAATCACATAGCCGCTGACGCGGCCGGTCCGACCATGCAGCTGTCGCGCTTTGTAGGCTCGCTCATGCCGCAATGCGCACATGTCTTCTCGTGCGTGAGCGGGTGGCCCGGCTCGCCTACCGCCGGCGGCGGGGATGAGTCGTGATGCCGTCGGTGCTGTCGAATCGCATCGCCAGTGGCGGCCGGGGTCGGCGGTGAAGGCATCGGCGTACTGCTCGAAGCCGCTGTGGGCGGCGACCTGGTTGTTGGTCAGGGTGGCGGGGTGAGCCTCGGCGAGAACTTGCAGCGCGAGCCGTGGCGTCCCGAGCTGCGCGGCCCAGTGGGTGACCAATGCTTCCCCGGTCGGGAGTGGGCTGGTAGTTACAGCTGGTGGCCGCTACCTGGGCGCTTCGGAGCCTGCACGCAGCGACACCGCCCAGGACGCCGGCGCGAGCGGCGGAGCGGCCGCGCGTCCGGTCACTCGGCCCCGATCGCTCGCGGGAACATCGGTGGGGCCGGCGGCGGCGGGCCTGCTGACCTGGAGCTGCTAGGACGCGGGGGTCACGAACCGCGCAGTTCGAGGCTTCATTCGCCGCTCGTGACCCCGAGAGGCGACTTCCCTGGGGTGGTTCCTCGCCGGTAGAAGGACGCTTCGGCGTCGGCTTGATTCGCGTCGGGGGTCCTCGCAGGAGCCAATCCCGAGATGGGTGGGCCGGGAGTGGCTCCTGTGAGTTGACGGCGCGAATCGGTTGCCGGACTGCAGCGGGCTCAGGCCTTGTAGGTGTAGTTGACACCCGGCTTCCAGTCCGGGAACGCATAGTCGCTCAGCGAGACCTTCGCGCCGGCCTTGGTGGCCACCCCGATCGCCCGCTCGCGGTCCGCGGTGAAGGAGGCGCTCAGCTGCTTGAGGGCGGCTCGGAGGTCGGTCACGTCGCCGCCGAGGTAGCCCTGGATGATGTTCCCCAGATCGGGGCTGATCGGCTTGGCCGCGGCCTGCGCCTTCGCGACCTGCGGGTTGCGGACGACGGCCTCAGGGCCCCGCCGGACGGTCGTGGAGAACCAGCCGACCAGCTTGCGGTAGGGCTCGATGACGTCGGCGGTCTTGACGACGGACAGGTCGATGGGCGGCTGGTCCATCCCGGCGGCCAGCCGCTTGCGGTACTCGTCGGTGGTGAACGAGCCGACGAGCTTAGAGGCGGCTGCGGCGTCTGAGGTGGTCTTGGACACGAAGAACTGGGCGGTCGGCGCCCCGCGGTAGGTGACCGGGGTGGTACCGGCCTGGGGGACGAGGAGCGGCCCTACGTCGATCTTCTTTTCGAATCCGGGCGCGACGTTGCGGACCCCGCCGGCACACCACGGGCCGTCGGGAAAGAATACCGCGGCTCCGGCACCCCAGCGGCTGCGGGCGTTGGCGACCGTCAACGACCCGCTGCCCGCCAAGATGAGCCCGGACGAATTGAGCTCTTTCCAGAACTCGATGGCGTTGACGTACGTGTCGTCGTCGTAGGCGTACTGGCCGTCGCGGAACCGCATCCCCTGGTAGCCCGGGAACCCTGCGGCCTGTGCGAGGTCGTCGATCTGCTCGCGCATCCGGGCTGTCCCGCCGAGCGCCAGGATCATCGGTGCTACGCCGCCCTTTGCGGACTTCAGCTTCTCGAGCGTCTGGCGGTACTCGTCGTACGTCTTCGGCGGGGCAGCCGGGTCCAGACCCGCGGCCTTGTAAAAGTCAGCGTTGAACCACATGGCCGCCGCGTACTGCTGCCAGGCAAACAGCGGTAGCGAGTACACCTTGCCGTCGAGCATCGTCAAGCCTTCGGTCAGCGTCCCCTTCGGGAGCGCTGCTCTCTCCTGGTCGCTGATCTGGAGTTCACCGAGCCAGCCGCCCTCGACGAGTGCGGCCAGCGGGAGGTTCAGGACGTTGGTGAAAACGTCGGGCAGCTGGTTGCCCTGCTTGGCCAGCTGGAGCGCCTCGGGCAACTTCGACGCGTCCGTGTAGGTGTAGGTGACCGTCTTGCCGATCGCCGTGGACTGCTTGGCGGCCCAGTCCTTGTTCAACTTCTGCAGGGCACTGAAGTGGTCCCACCACCGGAGCTGGCCGCCCGTGGCGGCAGATCCGGCGGTGCTGTCGGACCCGCAGCCGGCGAGCGCAGCGGCGGTCAGGGCGGCGCCGCTGCCGATCAAAAACGAACGTCGGTCGAATGCGGACATCGGAGATCTCCTCGTTGAGAGCGGTGGGTCGGGGGTCAGGACTTGACGGCGCCGGCGATGCCGTCGACGAAGTAGCGCTGCAGGAACAGGAAGAGCGCGACGATCGGGAGGATGGAGATGACGCCTGCCGCCGCCATACCGGACCAGTCGGTCGCGTTCTCGCCGACGAAGGCCTGCATGCCGACCGACAGGGTCCGCAGCTCTGGCCGGCTGAAGGAGAACACCAGCGGGAGGAAGTACGCGTTCCAGGTCGCCAGGAACGTCAGCAGGCCGACTGTCGCCGTGACCGGCATCGACAGGGGCAACATGATCGAGGCAAAGACGCGCAGGAAGCCCGCCCCGTCCACGACGGCGGCCTCCTCCAGTTCCTTGGGCAGCTGCCGGAAGTAGCCCGCGTACAGCAGGATCGCCGAGACGTTGGCCGCTCCAGACAGCGCGAGCACCATGCCGCTGAGGGAGTTGAGCAAACCGAGCTCCATCGAGAGCTTGACGACCGGGATGATCGTGTAGCCGGTCGGGACGAACAGCGTCGCGACGAGGACGCCGAGGAAGATCCGCGACCCGCGGAACTGGTAACGCCCCAGCACGTACCCGCACAGCGCCGACCGGACGACGACGATGACGACCGTTGCGACGGTGACGAGCACGGTGTTGACCATGTACCCGCCGAAACCGGCGTCCCGCCACGCACGTGAGTAGTTCTCCCAAGCGAACGTCTCCGGGATCACCCGCAGCCCAGCGGTGAAGACCTCCATCGAGGACTTCAGCGATGCCGACACCATCCAGATGAACGGATAGACCCAGAGGACGGCACCGAGCGCCAGGACGACCACGGCGGCCCACCACGGAGCGCGGTGCAGCGCATCGCGGAACCGGGATGGGGGGCGTCGCCCGGCCGCCTTCCCGTTCACCCGAGCTCCCGGCGCGCGCGACGACCGGCCCACAGTCCCCACGCCTGCAGCGCGGCGATGACGAGCACGAGCACGCCGAACAAGACCGCCGCCGCGGAGGCGAAGCCCAACTGCGGGACCGAGGCGTTGAACGCCCAGCGATAGATGTAGATCTCGATGATCTCGGTGCTGAAGAACGGTCCGCCGCCGGTCATCGTCTGCATGAGGTCGAAGGCGTGAAAGGTGTCCTCAATCGTGAGCACCGAGATGATGAGCAGGAACGGCAGCAGCAGTGGGAGGGTGATGCGCCGAAAGATCTGGCGGGTGTTGGCACCGTCGATCCGCGCGGCTTCGTAGAGGTCGTTGGGGATCGTTTGCAGCGCGGCCAGCCAGTAGATCATGGTAATCCCGAAGAACTTCCAGACGTACACGGCGGCGGCGGTGACGAGTGCTGTCCGGGAGCTGCCGATGAAGTCGACCCCGGCGGACAGGCCGAGGCTGCGCAGCGCGGTGTTCAGGGGGCCATTGGCCGGGTCGAAGATGAACTGCATCACTACGCCGACGATCGCTGTCGTCGTGACGACGGGCAGGAAGTACATCGTCCGGAGCAGGTTGCGCAGCGGGAGCTTCGGCGAGTTGAGCACCACCGCGAGGACCAAGCTCAGGAGCACTCGCGCCGGCGCGACCAGCAGCATGAAGAGCAGGGTGATCTTGATCGAGGACCAGAAGCCGGGGTCGGCGAGGACAGCGCGATAGTTGCTGATCCCGACGAACCGGGTGTGTGCCTGAAAGCCGTTCCACTCGACGAGCGAATACCAGTAGCTGGCGACGATCGGGTAGAGCGTGTACCCGCCGTAGAGCACGACGGTCGGCAGGAGAAAGAGCCAGATCCACAACGTCTGGCCGCGTGCTCGACGGGGACCGCGTGGTGGTGCCGGTCTGTCGTGCGTGCCGACCGGCGGGACCGCGGTAAGCGGTTGCGCCTGGGCGGTGCTGCTCGTCATCGAGAGCCTCCGGGAGCGGGGCGGAAGACCCGGGTGGGCCTACCGGATCTGGGTGAGCGCAAAGGTGGCGGGGTCGCCGCCGATGCGGTTGCTGGATTCCAGAGCAGTGATCGCGCTGACCTCCTCGTCGGTGAGGCGGAGATCGCGCGCGGCCAGGTTTTCGGCGAGTCGTCGGCGCTGGGAGCTCTTCGGAATGACGACGTGGCCGTGGGCCAGGTGCCAGGCCAGAACGACCTGAGCCGGCGTCGCTCCGTGCGCCTGAGCGGCCGCTTCTACGACTGGCGCGGACAGGTCGGCACCCTGGCCCAGCGGGGAGTACGCCTCGATGAGTGCGCCGGCCCGACGGGTCGCGGTGACTATGTCCACCTGCTGGAAGGTCGGATGCAGCTCCACCTGGTTGACCGCTGGCGCCGGTAGGCCGGCGTCAGCAATGGCAGCCAGGTGTTCGGGCAGGAAGTTCGACACGCCGACGGCACGGACCGCGCGGTCGGCGTGCAGCTCGGTCAGGGCGCGCCAAGTGTCGAGGTAGCGGCCACCGGACGGGTACGGCCAGTGGATCAAGTACAGGTCCAGCCACGCCAACCCCAGGCGCTGCAGCGACTCGTCGTGGGCACGACGCGTCTGGTCGTGTCCTTGGTCGCCGTTTCGGAGCTTGGAGGTGACGAACAGCTCATCCCGCGAGAGGCCGCACGCGCGGATCGCCGCTCCCACGCCGGCCTCGTTGCCGTAAGCGGCGGCTGTGTCGATGTGCCGGTAACCGAGTTCGATCGCGTCCTCGACGACACGTTGGGCCTCGTCGGCCGGGATCTGAAAGACGCCCAGGCCCAGCGACGGGATCGACGCGCCGCCGCTAAGCGGCAGCGTGTCGGTCGGCGCCTGAGCGGTCACCGGCGCTCGAGCACGAACAGTGACACCGATGGCAGTGGGAGCTCGGTGCCGAGTGTCAACACACCGTCTGTGGCGACTTCGGTATGCGGCAGTTCGACTTCCTCGAGACCTTGACGAGCAGTGATCTCGGCAAGTTGCTCCGGCGTCGGGTCCTGCGGGCGGCCCAGTTCCGCCCACACGGTGTGCGCGTTGCTGTGGTCGGCGTCGATGCGTGCGTGGGTGACGGTCCATTCGCCGTCGGCCAGGCCGGCGACGCGGAGCCGGACGGACGTTGACTGGGTGTCGCGCTGGTACTGATCGTCGGTGTGCCGCCACACCGCGACCGAGACCCGGCCGGTTTCGGGGTCGACCGACGCGAGCGCGTCGACCTCCTCAGGCATGCTCTGCCCGTCGCCAGCGTCCAGCAGCTCGGCGGGACTGGCCGCGTCCGAGACGGCGCGGACGCGGCGCGACCCCAGCCGCGCCATGATCCGGTAAGCGTTAAGCAGCGGCTTCTCGACGCCGCCCGCGGTGAGGAACGCCCGGGTCCCTTCGAAGTACCGCTCGCCCTCGAAGTAGAAGCTCCAGGACGTTGCCTGGGCGACCTGCACTGGCTCCGTGGCGCCCAGGTCGAGGATGCGCTTGAACAGCTTCACCTGGAACACGGGGTAGTACTCGGTGTTCTGGAAACCGAAGTTGGCGTTGTCGTAGGCGCTGTGGTGGGCCGGCACCCCGGCGTCGCACTCGTCGACGATTGCGGGTAGCCCACGGTATGCCTCGAACTCACCGACGACCCGCAGCAGCCGGCGGATCTCAAACAGCATCTTGTGCGTCGACGGACTCTGCTTTTTCGGTGCCGCTGCCCCGGTCGGGCCGTAGACCCGCCACGGGGTGAACGCGGAACCTTTGGTGTGGAAGGACACGAAGTCCAGCGGGGTGCCCGCGGACGTGGTGTGGGTCAGGAACTCGCGGAGGAAGTCAACCCCGCCGCCGGTCACCGCGGGCCCGCCGACCTGTCCCTGCGGCAGTACGCGGCGGACCGCCGCCGCGGTCGCGTCGTACAGCTCGCCGAACTGGGCGACCGTTCCCTTCCAGTAGAAGATGTCCGGCTCGTTCCACAGCTCCCACAGCCAGGTCGCGACTTCGTCGGGCCCGTACCGCTCGAGGCAGTGGCGGGCGTGGGCCTCGACGAGCGCGCCCCACTTGCTGAGGTCGCGAGGCGGGTAGGCCCAGGCGCCGGCTTCGTAGCTGCTGTAGCTGGTGGGGCTTGACGTGATCGTGAGCTCGTCCGCTTCGGGGGGCAGCAGGTCGCGCGGCGTGAAGCCGAGTTCGACCAGCACGTGGTGGCCGGCGCCGACTATCGCGTCATAGGTCTGGTCGACGATCGTCCAGTCGTAGCTGACGTTTCCGTCCGCGTCCTCGTGGTAGACGTTCCCGTTGCCCCAGTGCGGCAGGCCGAAGCCACTGCCGGAGCAGTAGACGTAGTGCGGGCGAACGTGGAACGGGTGCGGCGAGAACTCGCCGAACGTGCGGAGCAGCTTCTTGCCGGTCGGGGTGTAGGTCCAGTTGATCTCGTCGTACCCGATCGAGGCCCAGATCGGGGGCAGTGCTCCCCGGTCGTCGGAGACGTCGACGGACACGACCGCCGACGTCACGTGGGGCGCGTCCGGGTCGGACGGCGCGGATCGCGGGAAGTGGCTGCTGTCGGTGTTCAGGCCTGGGTTGAAGCGTTCCTCGACGGTGGTCACAGGGCTCGTCACCTCTTTGTTTGGAGCTCGGGGCTGGTCGGATTCGTCAGGTGGGCGGGGGCTGGCTCGCGACGGCGTAGGACGCCAGGGCGCGGGTCCGGGCCTCGGTGATGTGAGCGGCCATGGCGGCCCGGGCCCGAGCGGGCTCCTCGGTGCGTAGGCCGTCCAGGACGCGCGTGTGCTCGGCGATGCAGTGGGCGGAGTCGGTGACGCCGATTCCGTTTCCGAACAGCCGGAACCGTTGGATCTGTCCGCCGAGCGCGTTGTAGGCCGACAGGAGGAACTCGTTGCCGGTGGCTTCCGCGACGATGCGGTGGAACCGTTCGTCGGCCTCCCAGTATCTGCGGAACTCGTGGAAGCTCGGGCCGAGCGGCGCGGTGCCGAGGTCGCGGACCGCTTGCTCGAGCTTTTGCACCTGGCCGGCGCCTAGTCGGGTCGCGGCGATCTCGGCTAGGACTGGCTCGACGGCGAGGCGGGCGTCCATCAGGCGCTCGAGCTCGGCCGGCGTCGTCATGGGTGCGACGCGGTACCCCTTCAGCGCCGTCCGACGCACGAGACCGGTCGATTCCATACGGGCGAGCGCCTCGCGCACCGGTGTCTGGGAGACCTCGAACTGCCGGGCCAGTGCATCGATACCGAGAACCTCACCGGCACCCAGCTTGCCGTCGATCAGCGAGTCGAGGATCGCGTCGTAGACGTGGTCGGCCAGGACTTGGCGCGTGGGCAGCCGGAGCGGCGCGGCGTCTGGTGCTGTCTGGGCGGTGACCACGTTCCTCCTCGGTTAACGTCGATCCTAGATCGTACAGGATCTCCGGTCAACGCTCTCCGGTGCTGTCGCTTAGAGCCGCTGTCCCGCGGTCGTGGCGCCGTCAGCCGGCGATCTCGTCGACGACGGCTGCGAGAGCGCCGAGGTCGTGGGCGAACCGTCCGAGGAACAGCCCGTCCACCGCGCTGGCGACCCGTCGGTAGGTACCCGGGCCCGCACTTCCGCCGTAGAGGAAGCGGACGCTCCCGGAACGGCCGGCGACCATCCCGCGGAGCCCGTCGATGACGGCGACGATGTGGTCGGCGCCGGCCGGCTCGGCTGCGCCGATCGCCCAAACCGGTTCGTAGGCGAAGACCACGTCTGCGCCGTCCGGCACGGCCTCGAGGATGGCCCCCAGCTGGGGGCGGCAGGCCGCGACAGCGTCGGGAGCGGTGCTCCGCGACACCTCACCGATGCACACCAGGGGCAGCAGGCCGGCCCGGACGCAAGCGCCTGCCTTCGCGGCGGTGCCAGCGTCATCCTCGCCGAACAGCCGTCGGCGCTCCGCGTGCCCGACCTCAGCCACCGTGCACCCCAGCGCGCGCAGGTCCTCGGCGAGTACCTCACCGGTGAACGGTCCGCGCGACTGTGCGGACACATCCTGCGCGCCGTACTGGACCTCCGAGTCGGCCAGTAAGTCCCGGGCGTCGGGCAGCGACAGGTACCCGGGCAGCACGAAGACATCGACGCTGACCCGCCCCGTCCCGGGAGCGGTCGACCCCCACTGCTCCCCCAACGCGGCGACGCCCGCAAGCCAGCTGCGCGTCTGCTCCAAGTCGAGATACGTCTTGAGGCTGACTCCGACCATCCGCTCGGACACCGCACGCCTTCGGCCGGCGCCCGTCGGACCGGTCACGGCGCTGTCGCTGCGGTCGGCCTGCTCACGGTCCGGCCACCATGAGCTCGGCCATCAACTCACCCAGGTGACGAGTCGACCCACCCGCGAGCACTGCTCCCGCCGCTGTCGCGCACAGGGCGAGCGAGGCGGCCCCGGCGTCGGGGTGGCCCACGCTGCGGGCGGCCAGCGGCCGCGCCCGTCCGAGTCGAGGCTCAAGAGCAGCACTCGCGTGAGCTGCGGCCACCGCGTCCCGTGCGGCGGCCACCCAGGCAACCGCGAGGTCCTCTCCGGCGGCGGACCGGGTCTCCAAGGTGTCGACGAACGGCGCGAGCACGTCGACCAGGGTCTTGTCACCCACCCGTGCGCCGCCGAGCCGGGTCACCGCACCGAGCCCGGCACGTGCGCCGCGGACGACGTCGCCGGGGGACATCGCACCGTCGGACAGCTCGGCCGCCCATGCCCGCAACAGTCCGCCCCACAAAGCGCCCGACGTGCCGCCGGCACGGTCGGCCCACGCGTCGGCGGCGCGACCGAGGGTCCATCCCGGTCCCCCGCCCGACACGTCTCGGTCGTCCCCAGCCGCTGCCTCGGCGGCCGCGAGTGCCGCGGCGGACCCGCGCGTCATGCCCCGCCCATGGTCGCCGTCGCCGGCGAACGCGTCGAGCCGGCCGAGGTCCGTCTCCGCCGCCGCGAGTGCCGCGGCCACGGCACGAAGAACGGCGACGACGCGGGCGGCTGCGTTGCGACCGCCCGCTTCGACGGATGGCGGGACCGCGCCGTTCTGTTCCGTCTCGACGGGCACGCGCGGCGCCGGGACGGTTCCCGCCGCCGCCGTCGCACCGACTGTCATCGCCGGTGACCAGCAGGGCGCGGACCAGAAGGTCTCGGTCGAGGGGTCTAACCACGTGACGGTCAGGGAGCACCCGGCCATGTCCAGGCTGCTGACGAGCGTGCCGACGCGTGGCCCGACGGGCTCGATCCCCGCCGCCTGCAGCCGCGGGGCGATGTGCGCCCACAAGACGAACAGCTCTTCGGGACCGGTGGCGCCGAGCCCGTTGACCAGAACCGCGGCGCGACTGCCGGCACGCTCCGGGGCTTCGGCGAGGACACCGTCCACGAGGAGGGCGGCCAGCTCCGCGGCCGGCAACACCTCCCGGTCGGTGATGCCGGGTTCACCGTGGATGCCGAGCCCGACGCCCATGCTTCCGGCCGGCACCGTGAACAACGGCTCGTCCGCACCGGGCGGCGTACAGCCGGCGAAGGCCACCCCGAGGGAGCGCGTCGCATCGTTCGCGGCGCGCGCCGCGCCGACCACCTCGGCGAGGTCGGCGCCCGCCTCGGCGGCGGCACCGGCCACCTTCGCCACCACGACGTCGCCCGCGACGCCACGCCGCTGGCCGGCGCGGTCCGGCGGCGCGCTGGCCACGTCGTCGCTGACCGCCACCACTTCAGTTCTGATCCCGGCGGATCGGAGCCGGTCGGCGGCGAGTCCGAAGTTCAGCGCGTCGCCGGCGTAGTTGCCGAACATCAGCACTACCCCGGCACCCCGATCGGCTCGTCGCGCGACGTCGACCACCTGCCTGCTGGACGGGGAGGCGAACACGTCGCCGCACACCGCACCGTCGGCTAGGCCCGGACCGACGTACCCCGCGAACGCCGGATAGTGCCCGGCACCTCCGCCGAGGACCACTGCGACCTTGCCTGTGGGTGTGGCTGTGGCGCGGACGACGCCGCCGTCGACCGCCCGCACCAGGTCCGGGTGCGCCGCGCAGAGCCCGGCGACCGCGTCGCGCGCGAACTCGGCGGGGTCGCCCACGATCCGGGTCATGTCGTCTCCTGCGATGTGCCGGTCCGGGTAGCTAGCAGGTGCGTCTCTGTCAGCGGGTGCGCCCCGGCGCCCGCGTAGCGCGGTCGCAGGCACTGGCTGGAGGTCATCAGTGCGGCGTGCGGGCGGGGAGCACCCCCCGCAGGTACTCACGGTTCCTCGCGCCGACGCCGAGCCCGTCCCCGCCGTAGTGCTCGGTGCAGAAGGCGCCGCGAAAACCGTGCGCAACGGCATGGCGAACGGCCCACCGGTAGTTGACGACACCGAGCTCGAGCGGTGCGGGCGCGGTGACGACCTGGCCGGTCGTCCCGTCCTCGGTCCGCATGTAGTTCTTGATGTGCCAGTAGTTGGCCAACGGGACGGTCTTGACCACCATGTCCTGCCACCGCTCGACCGGGCGGTGCAGCCGGACCAGGTTGCCGAAGTCGGGGTTCAGCCCGACGTGCGGGTGGTCGACGTCGGTGACGAAGCGCACCGCGTCGTCAGCGGTGCCCAGGTACGTGTCCTCGTACATCTCCAGCGACACCTCGACACCGACCTGCTCGGCGTGGCGGGCGAGCTCGCGGATGCGCTCGACGGCGAGCCGGTACGTCGCCGGGTCGTCGGAGTCGACCGGTCCCTGGACCGTCCAGAACCACAGCGCGCGTTGCTGGTCCGGGGTCAGTTCGCGGAAAAAACCGACCGAGACCACCGACGCGCCGACCGCGGCCGCGACGTCGACCGCCCGGTGCAGATAGGCCATGTTCTCCTCGGCGCCCGCCGGGTCGACCGGACTGCGCCTCGAGGTGGAAACCGCCGGGATCGTCAGACCAACGTCTGCCACGACGTCGGTGAACTCGCGCAGCCGTTCGCGCGTCAGATCGGCCAGCCGAAGCCACGAGTCCATCGGGTCGAATTCGGTGTAGCCGGCCTCGCGCACCTCCGTGAGCGTTGCCGCCCACCGGCCGGCCGACTGGTCCTGGGTCGCGGTCCCGTCCGGCCCGGTCGCCGGGAACTGGCTCATCGCCGCGGCGATCGGCCAGTCCCGCGCGGTCAGGACGTCGTTCCCGGTGGGTTCGCTCATCGTCGTCTCCTGGCGGTGTTCCGGTGGAGGACTGGCAGGTGTCGGCCGTTCCCGGCCCGGCAGAGGTCTTCGTCAGTGCATGTGCTTGCCGCCATCGACGTTGAGGCTCACACCGTTGACGAACCCCGCCTCGTCGGACAGCAGAAAGGCGATGACGGCGGCGATGTCGGCCGGCTGTCCGACCCGCCCGACAGGTATCCCGGCCGCCATCGCTGTCTTGTGCTCGTCGCTGAGCTGGCCGCCCATGATGTCGGTGTCGATCGGCCCCGGCAGGATGCAGTTCACGGTGATGCCGAGTGGGCCCAGCTCGCGCGCCCCGCCGCGGGTCAGGCCGAGGACCGCGGCCTTCGCCGCCGCGTAGGCCGTCTTCGAGAAGGTCCGCCGCCGTCGAGTGCGGTCACCGACGACGTGTGCACGATGCGGCCGGTACCACGCTCGGCCATCCGGCGAGCGGCGTGTTGGGTCAGAAGAAGCGCCCCGGTCGCGTTGACGCCAAGCACCCGGTCCCACTCGCCGACGGTCAGCTCGAGCAGCGGGGTCGGGCACGCCACGCCTGCCAGGTTCGCCAACCCGGCGACCGGGGGCAGCTGCGCGTCGACGACCTCAAACGCGGCGGCAACGGAGATCTCGGAGGCGATGTCGGTCGCGATGCCGACGGCCTGCACACCAGATGCACGCACTTGTCCGGTGAAGTCGGCGACGCCAGCGGCATCGATATCGAGCAGGGCAAGACTCCAGCCATCGGCGGCCAACCGCTGCGCGACGACTCGGCCGATGCCCCGGGGGGCACCCACCCCGGTGACGACGGCCGTTCGAGGTTCGGGTGTGCTCACGACGGTCTCGATCTCCTCAGTTGACGGCGGACCGGGATCATCCGGACCTGGGGCGAACTCGCGGTTGCTCATCCAGCGATGACTGACCGGGCTAGGCCCAACGGCTCGGGCGAAGGAACACGCGTCGAGCGGCCAGACCGTGAGGGAGGACGCCGCCGGCAGCAACAGAGGCGGTCAGCCGCTCGACTGGTGTCCGCCACCTCCCGCGGATGTGGAACGGCGTGCAGCGACGGCCTCCCCTAGGTACGGCGCGCACGCGATCATCGGTGGACGCACGGTTTGCCCTGGACGGACCGGGTACGCCCCGTCGATCCTACAGGATCGACGGCGGCTGACTGCCGGGTACGCCCAGGCCCGCCCCCGCTACTAGCCGCACTCCCCCACGGCGTCGCTAGCCGTCAACCCGTCGCTGCCACGGTGACGCCGCTTCCCGCCGCAGTCCGCACGCTCTTTCACTCCCGGGCAGCGGCGAGGTGCTAATCGCGCGACCACACGGCCGCTGGGCCGTGGCTGACGCCTTGCTGAGCATCATGTGCTTGACCCGGTGCATCTGGCTGGCGGTAAAGCGGACATCCCGCACCGAGCTCTTCAAGCCGCCCTCCGATCGGGCCGGATGTCACCGACGCTTTGGCACTTCAGCCGCAAGGCCACGGTCTGGCTCATTCCCGACGGCCCAGGGAACGTCATCTGGCCGGTGGGCTGACATCGCTACCACGGCTTAGTGCGCGACTAGCGCATAACCACACTTATCCACTAACAAATGTCTCCTCCCCTGGGCTGCAGCCGGCCGAGCCCGCTGCAGCCTGGCAAGCATCGGCGACCGCACCAAGCGACGCCACCGGCGGGTCGACACGGCCGGCCGACACCCCCGCGGCGTGGGCGTCGTACCGGGCGGGCATGGCCGCGTCGTCCCCGGCGTCCACGATGTCGGTGTCCACCGGACCCGTGGATCAGCCCGCCCCACCAGCGGGTCCGCCGTCAAGCCCGGCATGGCGACTGTCGTTCGCCACCGCCGTGAGAGGGGACGGCCGGCTCTTGGTCCCTACAGTCCGATGGGTGGGCGTAGACGTCATCGTGCTCAACGGCGGGTCCAGTGCGGGGAAGTCCTCAATCGCCCGCGCCCTGCAGCTACTGCTGCCCGTGCCCTGGCTGACGTTCGGCGAGGACGTCCTCGGTGCGGCCCTGCCTCAATCGGGGGCCAACGCCGTGATGACCTTTGGACCTCACGGCGAGGTGGAGGTCGCGCCGGGGTACCGGCCGCTGGGAGAGGCCTGGTACCGGGGTCTCGCGGTGATCGCGACGGCTGGGGTTGGGCTGGTCCTTGACGAAATCTTCCTTCGGGGAGCCGCCGGCCAGGCCGAGC
>JAABUN010003874.1_pt1 | contig 21831 bp, 23 predicted proteins | sample 5559311 | NCBI WGS metagenome assembly JAABUN01 (sample SAMN10711877, study PRJNA513370) | rock metagenome | isolation source: Antarctica rocks | place: Antarctica: Victoria Land, Siegfried Peak sud
TGGACAACTGGACCTTTGGCAACGGGGTGGCTCAGTGCATCACCGTGCCGAGGGAAAGGTGGCGCTGAGGCTATTCGGAGGCTGATGAAGCACCTCGGAATGAAAAACTTATGCGTTTAACCGGCCCAACTACCGCATAAACACCCAACCACTTCAGCAGCACCTGGCGGCTAGTGAGGCTCTGAAACCCTCCATACCAAGCCGTACTGAGAAAACTGAGAAACAGGCAAAAGCGGTACACAACGCTTCCTTTGCTACCGACGTGCGCTAAACTCCCCCTATGGGTCTTCTCGACGTTATCGGGCCGGTGATGGTGGGACCGTCCAGCAGCCACACCGCCGGGGCGTGCAGGCTGGCGCTGCTGGCTCGGCACACCTTGCGGACGCCGCCGACGAGTGCGACGCTGACGCTGCACGGTTCGTTTGCCAAAACCGCCAAGGGTCACGGGACCGACCGGGCGCTCGCAGCGGGGCTGCTGGGCTACCTGCCCGACGACGCGCGGATTCCGGACGCTCCGGAGCGGGCTGCACGGGCAGGTCTGACGCTGACCTTCGCCATCAAAGACTTAGGCGACGTTCACCCCAACACCGTACAGTTTTCGCTATCTACCCCGGATGAACAGGTGGACATGGTGGGCTCGAGCCTGGGCGGCGGCCTCGTCCGGGTCTTCCGGGTCGACGGCTTCGAGCTGAACTTTTCCGGGGCGCACCACACGCTGCTGCTACGCCATACCGACAGACCCGGCGTGATCGCCACCGTCGCCCGCGTGCTCGCCGACGACGCGGTCAACATCGTGACGCTCCACTGCGCCAGAGGCAAGCGCGGCGGCGCGGCGATGATGTCTTTGGAGCTCGAGACTGCTCCCGGCGAGCACGTGCTGGCGTACCTTTCACAGCTGAGCGCCGTGGCCTGGCTGCGGCTCCTGCCTGAAGTGATGCGCGGGGAAGCTCCGCAAAATACTCTGCAAGTCGGCGAAGAGAGGAACGTATCCGAATGACCCTGAACGACCTGATGGCGGTATCCGGAAAAGCTTCGGTCGCGGTTCTGGACGACGCTACCCCACTCGAAGAACAGGACGCGCTGCTGCAAGCCATGCGCGGACGTTTGGGTGAAATGCGTGATTCAGTCCGGCGGGGACTGGCGTCCGACGCTCCGAGCCGCACCGGGATGGTCGGCTGGAACGCGAAAACGCTCTGGGAACGCCCCGACCCCCTGGGCGCGCCCCTGCTAAAACGTGTTCAGGCGTACGCGATGGCCGTCAACGAGGAAAACGCCCGGATGGGCCGTATCGTCGCCGCGCCGACGGCGGGCAGCGCCGGAACGCTGCCGGGCGCGCTGATCGGCGTCGGCGACGAACTTGGGTTCAGCGACGACGATTTGATTATGCCGCTCATCCTCGCTGCCGGAATCGGCGAGGTTATCTCACAAACGATGTTTATCGCCGGGGCGACCGGCGGCTGCGGCGCGGAGATCGGCTCGTCGGCGGCGATGGCAGCAGCGGCGGTGTGTGAGCTTTTGGGCGGCGACGCGCACGAGGCCGTCCACGCGGCGGCGATGGCGCTGATGAACACCATCGGGCTGGTCTGCGACCCGGTAGGCGGTTTCGTCGAGGTACCGTGCGTATCTCGCAACGCTTTCTACAGCGTTCACGCGGTCTCGGCGGCGCAGCTCGCGCGCGCAGGGCTTACGTCGTTTATTCCCCCTGACGAGGTGGTTTCGGCGATGGCGTCGGTGGGCCGGATGCTCCCGCCCGAACTGCGAGAAACAGGCGAGGGCGGCGTCGCCGACACGCCCACGGGCCGGATGGTGATGCTCAAGATGGCGAATTCTTGAGAGCGAGTGGCTTGTGGCGAGTAGCGAGTGGGTCTAATCCATTCGTTGGAGAAGCAGGTACGTGTCAGCTTTGTCTTTGAGAGACGCCGACTTACAGCTTCCTACAATGTTTGTCCGAAAAAGCTGTCACTGTGAAAACGACAACTACGATTCAGATAAGATTCTGCGTTTTGACTTCTGACTCCTGTGTTCTGCACTCCGGCTCGCCCCAAAAGCCGCTACTCACAGGGTGCATTACAAAGCCGACCCCCGTCCCAGACGTATAATCAAGCTACCAGCGGGCGTTTTTCAGTCCGCCGCCAGGAGGCGTTATGTCCCACACAACTAGACCACGCGTAGTCATTATCGGCGCAGGTTTCGTCGGTCTTTACGCGGCCAAAGCGTTACGTAAAGCTCCGGTCGAGGTAATTTTGGTCGATCAGAACAACTATCACACCTTTCAGCCGCTCATCTATCAGGTGGCGACGGCGGGCCTAGAGCCGCAAGAGGTCGCGCACGGCGTCCGCGCGATTTTTCAGCAGCAGCACAACTTCACCTTTCGTCAGGCGACCGTTTCGGGCGTCGATTGGGACGCTAAGGCGCTCGAGCTCACCGGCGGCGATAGCCTGGAGTTCGATTACCTTATCGTCGGGGCGGGCGCGGTCTACAACGACTTCGGGATTCCAGGCGTTAAAGAACACGCGTTTTACGTCAAAAGCCTGACCGAAGCCGTCAACATCCGCAGCCACGTCTTGCGGCAGTTCGAGCGGGCCTCAGCCGACCCTTCCCTGATCGACGAAGGCGTGCTCAACTTCGTTCTCGTCGGGGGCGGCCCCACCGGGGTCGAGATGGCGGGCGCACTCGTCGAACTTTTCGACCGGGTGTTGCCCGCCGATTATCCCGACCTCGACGTGTCGCGCGCCAGGGTCGTATTGGTCGAGATGCTCGACTTTTTGCTGCCCCCTTATGGCGACAAAAGCCGCACCTACGCCGAAGAGGTGTTGCGTGGGCGCGGGGTCGATGTGCGGCTCGGGACGGCTCTCGCCGAAGTGCGCGACCATGAGGTCGAGCTAAAAGGCGGCGAAGTCATCCCTACCGAGACGCTGATCTGGGCCGCCGGGATTCGCGGGCATCCGCTCGTAGATGCGCTCGGCGTAGAACTCGAGAAAGGCTACCGCGTCAAGGTCGAGCCCGACCTGAGCCTGCCCGGTCATCCGTACGCCTTTGCTGCCGGAGACGTTGCGGGAAGCCGTGACGAAGACGGCAATCTCCACCCGCAGGTCGCGCAGGTCGCTATTCAGGGCGGCAAGTTCATCGCCAAAACCATCACCGCCGAAGTTGCGGGGGAGCGTGAACGCGGAACGTTCAGCTATTTCGACAAGGGCAACATGGCGATTATCGGACGTAACGCCGGAGTCGCCGAACTCTCAAAGGTGTTTTTCGGTCTGAACTTTCGCGGGCTGCTGGGCTGGCTCGCGTGGCTTTTTATCCACCTCGTCTACCTGCCCGGCTACCGCAACCGTCTAAACGCCTTTAGCGACTGGGTGTACAACTACTTTACCTTCGACCGCCGCGCGCGGCTGATTACCGAGATGACCCCCTCGCCCGCCGACGTAACCAACCACACCGAAGACGCCGCGTCGGAAAAGCAGCTCGCACGCAAAAACCGGCAGGCACAGTTCGCCGCCAAATAGACCCCTCACGGGGCGGCGCAAGGTAGAGTAAACCCATGCAGGGTTCACACCGGGACTTTTTAGGCACAGCCGTTCGCGCCGCGCGCGAGGCGGCGCGGATTCATCAGCACTACGTCGGGCGCGACCTGGGCATCACGACCAAATCGACCGACATCGACCTGGTGACGCGCGCCGACAAGGAGAGCGAGGCGCGTATCCGCGAGGTTTTGCTGGCGGACTATCCGGAGCACGCGGTGCTCGGTGAGGAGGAGGGGGTTGACGGTGATGGTGACGCCCCCTACCGCTGGATCGTCGATCCGCTGGACGGCACCCTCAACTACGCCCACGGCTTTCCCTTTTACTGCGTGTCGATTGGCCTCGAGATTCAGGGGCAGCTCGAGGTCGGAGTAGTCCTCGATTCGTTTCGTCACGAACTCTTTACCGCTACGCGGGGCGGCGGTGCGTACTTAAACGGCGCGCCGATAGCCGTGACCCAAGAGACAGAGCTTCGCAAAAGCATGTTGGCGACCGGCTTTGCGTATAACCCTGACACCGCTGCGGATGATGTAGTGGTGTTTGGACGGATGATGAGCCGCTGCCGCGCGCTCAGGCGTCCAGGCGCGGCGGCGCTCGACCTGGCCTACGTCGCGTGCGGACGCCTCGACGGATTTTGGGGACTCAAACTCAACGCCTGGGACGTAGCCGCTGGCGTGTTGCTGGTCAGCGAGGCGGGGGGGCGCGTCACCGGCGCGGAGGGCGAACCGTACCGGCTCGGCGACGGGGCGCTGGTCGCCTCGAACGGCCCTCTTCACAGCGCGCTGGTGGGGGCGCTCGAGCTTCCCGCCCTTACCAGATGAGCGTTCAGAAACGTCTGGTGCTCGACCTCGAGACCAAACGTTCGTTCGACGAGGTGGGCGGCGCTGAAAACCGCGCGCAGCTGGGCGTCAGCGTGGTGGGCGTGTACAGCTACGACGACGACCGTTTTCTGACCTTTCGGGAGGACGCGTTCGGCGCGCTTGCCGAACTCCTGCGCGGCGCGGACGAAATAGTCGGCTTTAACCTCATCGGTTTCGACTGGCCCGTACTCGCCGCCGAACTCGGCGACTGGGTCACGGAGTTGCCGACTTTGGACCTCATGCTCGAGGCGCAAAAGGCGCTCGGACGGCGCATTTCGCTGGACGCGCTCGCCCAGGCGACGCTCGGGGGCAGTAAGCTGGGATCGGGTCTGGACGCTTTGGAGTATTACCGCGCCGGAGACTGGGAAAAGCTCGAGCGGTACTGCCTGGAGGACGTTAAACTCACCCGCGACCTGTACGAGTACGCCCGCAAATACGGTCAGCTCTTTTTTCAGAAAGGCCCCCGCCGCGCCCCCATCGCCATGAGCTTCGCCGAACACCCGCTCGCCCCGATGTTTTGTGAGGTGGCGCGCGAACGCTCGAGCGTTCAGATGAGCTACGGCGGCAAGACCCGTCAGGTCGACGTAACCTCGTTCGACGGCGCGTACGTCCGGGGATTTTGCCAGTTACGCCAAAAACAGCTGACGTTTCGGCTCGACAAGGTGGAGAGCGCGGTTAAGGTGGCCTCGAGTACGCCGCTTTTCTAAGCTTTTACGTGTAAGGTTCGCTGCTCAAAAAGAGGTTTGCTCCGCAGAATATCAAATCGTGCGTCGTCCTTTTGAAAACGTTACTTCTGAAAACCCTACTTCGTTATGTGCTCAGGCGCTAGAACGAGGTCAGCCGTTAAACCCCCGTCAAGAGGAGCGTGGCAAAACCAGCACTCAACACGAGACATAAAGGGGAGTAAAAGCGTTTGTCAAGCGTTGCAAAGGGCTCCTCGGGGTGGCTGGTGCGAAACCAGGGGGTGTAACCCGCAACGCCGCGCACCGCAAACACCAGGACGAGGGCGAGCAGTGCAACCGCGGTAAGGCGTGGCGGTACAAAACCGAGCATGAGGTCGAGCCAGGTGAGGGGGACGAGTGCCGCGCCGAACAGCAGCGCGGCGACGACGAGCGCAAGTCCGGGCGGCGGCATGTGCTCGACGCCGCTTGTACCGACGACTGAGCGCGCTAGGGAACATTCATCGGTTCCAGGCCAGACGCCGCCCAGCGCCCAAAAAACGTGGATGAGCCCGATACCCGTAAGTACAGTCGACAGAGAAAGCCCGATGGCGGTTGCGACCATCATCTCTTTAGGGCGTGAGCTGCTCGAGCGAAAAAGTCTTTATAGATGAGCCGTTCGTCCGGTTCAGCGTCGGGCCAGAGCATCTGGGCGCCCACAAAAGCCGCGTACTCTACCCGGGCCAGCTCGTCGGCTAAAGTTTCGGGTAATGCGTCACAGTAGAGCTTTTTTAGGTAGTCCAACCGCCGGGTATCGACGCGCTTCAGATATGTAGACGCAACCGGGTGGGTCTGTGCGAAGAGCCGGACAGCAACGTCGAGGCGGTGATCGAGACGCACCACCAGGTCGTGCAGAGACTGTGGACGCGTACCGACGTTCCCAACTTCGACCTCCGAGATAACGTCGTCGGTGTGAAACTGTTGCCAACGTCTCATCAGGTCCTCTACAAACGCGTCGTGGTCTCTGAAGTGATGGTAAAAAGAGCCGCGTGTACGCCCACCCGCTCGGCACAAACGGTCTACCGTCAGACCGGCTGCACCCGATTCAATCAACTGGTGAAAGCCCAGCTCGAGCCAATCCTGCTTGCGTAACCGCCGCCCACTCACACGAAAAGCCCCCAGAGACCAAATGCTGTGACTGGTACGAAAAGCCAACCTTGAGGCAGATTTAGGTAGGACTGTTTTACAAAGGGGGGCGAGAGCAACCCCCAGAGGGCAAACGCACCCCCGAGGAGGGTCATGACCCAACCCAAGTCGCTGGCGCGAAAGGCGCTATACACAAACGCTGACGCCATCACAAACAGTACGATAGTCACCAGGTGCCAGCAGTAGTATTGCGTGTACTTAACTGTGTTTCCCAGTTTTGCCTCGAGCAGCGGACGTGCAACTTTGGGACCACCTATAAAGATGTGAATAGCCCAGACGACAGCAGATACGATGCCCGCAACCAAAAAAGGCAAGTTGGCCGGTTCCGAAAAGAATGGGGAAAAGTCCACCTGTAGCCCCTCAAACACCTTCAGCATACCGTGTAGTATGGCTCGTTTACTTGGAAGTCTTATTGGATGCTCGTACCACCTGCCCCCATAATTGAGGTTGCGTTGTGGTACCACACTGAAGTCGCAAGCTTTGAGAGATTTTGCTATGTGGTCTACTATGATAGTCCACCCCTACTGGGTAGGGTAAGCATGTGGAGCTTAGAAGGATGGAGACCTAACCTATGACCAAATACACAAGATTCGCAGCAATGATCGCAACCTCGACTATCGTGATGTTTGGGCTGATGTACCTGAACACCTATGGGCTAAAACACATCTTTTTTAGCGAGACGCGGGCGTATATGGCGCTTCTGATGGGCGCAACGATGGCTGTGATCATGCTCGGCTTTATGATGAACATGTACGGGAACAGACGCGTCAACGCCGGTATCTTCATGGGTAGCGTCGCCGTGTTTGCACTTTCGCTCTGGCTGGTTCGCAGTCAAGCGACTATCGGGGACGTGGCCTGGATGAAGGCGATGATTCCGCACCACTCGATTGCCATCCTGACGAGTGAGCGCGCCAACATCTCCGACCCACGTGTCCGCGACCTCGCCGACCGTATTATCGAAGCGCAGCGCAGTGAAATCGACGAGATGAAGACCTTGATTCGTGAACTCGAGGGGGAGCAGTACCCTTAAGCGAAAAAGACGCCGCCGCACATTCGACCATCTACGCTTACAATTATGGGGGGGAGGTGTTGCGGCGATGCGAACGACCGACGTAACCAAAGCGAAAGCTCAATCTAAGCTGAATGGAAAGCCGCTGACCGGCAAAGAGGCGGCGAGCCGACGGCAAAAGCCCAACACGGGCGCGACACCCGCCCTCGCCAGATGAACGTGCGTATCTGGAGAGGCGAAATCTACCTAGCTGATGATTTCGACGAGTTGCCCGCCGAACTGCTGAAGGCGTTTACCATCGACGACGCACCATGACGCCGACGCGCTGATCGGAGCCTGCAAGACACGCTCTGAGCGTTACCCGAAAGGCTATGATTACTCAACCTGAATCTAATTTGGACGCCCCACCGCTGCGCTGGGGCATGATCGGTTGCGGGAGCGTCGCCGAGGTCAAAAGCGGCCCCGCCTATCGGCAGACGCCCGGTTTTACCCTTCAGGCGGTCGCCTCCCGAACCCACGCTAAAGCCGAGGCTTACGCGCGGCGTCACGGTGTTCCCGACGTGTACGCTGACGCCTCCGAGCTGATCCACGCGCCCGACATAGACGCGGTGTATGTCGCCACCCCGCCGGACAGCCACGAAGCTTACGCGCTCGAGGTCGCCCGTGCAGGCAAAATCTGTTGTATCGAAAAACCGCTGGCTCCCGGCTACAGCGCGTGCGTACAGATCAGAGACGCGTTCAGAGAGCGTGGTCTACCCCTTTTCGTCGCCTACTATCGCCGCTCGCTGCCCCGTTTCGAGCGGGTCAAAGGGTGGCTAGAGGACGGCATGATAGGTCGACCGAGGCTGGTCAGCTGGCACTTCGCCAAACCTGCGAGCGACCACGACAGGTCCGGCAGGGCGAACTGGCGCACCGACGCCGCGGTAGCGCCGGGCGGTTATTTCGACGACCTCGCCAGCCACGGCCTCGACCTCATCACCTACTTGCTGGGGGACGTCGTGGCGGTCACAGGTGTGAGCACCAATCAGCAGGGTCTTTACACCGCTAAAGACGCCGTTAGCGGTAGCTGGCTCCATGAGGGCGGCGTCGTCGGTTCGGGCAGCTGGACGTTCGGGGCTCGGGAACGCCGCGACCACGTGGAGATTTTGGGCAGCGAAGGCGAGATTACCTTTTCGGTTTTTGGCGAAACGCCGCCGACCCTCGTCGGCAACGTGAGTGAGCAAGTCTTTGTCGAAAATCCCGATCCCATTCAGCTCTACCACGTGCGGAACATGCGGCGGCAGCTGAGCGGCGGGGCGGCGCACCCCTCGAGGGGTGACAGCGCCACCCACACCGCCTGGGTGATGGCGAAGATTTTGGGTCACGAGTAGAGCAGCTTTGCAAACGCCTGACTGATAAGGGGCGCGTACCGGTTTCGCCCGATGTTCTCGTTACGGCCCGAATCGTCGCCCAGCGCCCTATCCAAAAGCTACAATTTGGGTCTAGTAGATAGCATCTGGTTTGCGCTGTGCTCCGTCGAAAGAAGTGGAGTCCGACACGTGCTTTAGGAGATGGCGTCGGCGGTGAACCGGTACAGGGTATATTAGAAAATCTAAAATTCAGGGGGCAAAGATGCAGTACAGACAACTTGGCAAGTCGGGGATCGAAGTCTCTGAAATCGGTTTCGGCGCGTGGGGTATCGGCGGCGGGTGGGGCGAGCGCGACGACCAGGCGGCGCTCGCCGCGCTGGGGCGCGCCCTCGAGCTGGGCCTGACCTTTATCGACACCGCGCTCGGTTACGGCGAAGGTCACTCCGAACAGTTGGTCGGTCAGGCGCTGCGGGCGAGCGGCAAAGAGGCGGTCGTCGCTACCAAAGTTCCGCCCAAAAACCGTATCTGGCCCGCGAAGGAGGGTTCGACGCTCTCCGAGACGTTCCCCAAAGATTACGTGCTCGAATGCACCGATACGTCGCTGAAAAACCTCGGTACGGAGCAAGTAGACGTGTTGCAGTTTCACGTCTGGGACGACGCCTGGGCCGAACAAGATGAGTGGCTCGAGACGGTTCAAGAGCTGAAAAGTTCAGGGCGTGTGCGCGCGTTCGGCTTGTCGATCAACGACCATCAACCCGACAACGCGCTGGCGGCGCTCGAGACCGGTTTGGTCGATTCGGTACAGGTCATCTACAATATCTTCGACCAGACGCCGCAAGAGCGGTTGTTACCGGCGTGCGAGCGGCTCGGGGTGGGCGTTATCGTCCGGGTCGCTCTCGACGAGGGCGGACTGACCGGTATGGTTAAGCCGGACACGGAGTTTGAAGAGGGCGACTGGCGCGCGAGCTACTTTAAGGGCGACCGCAAACGTCAGGTCTACGAGCGGACGCAGGCGCTCTCGTTTCTGACCGAGGACGGCTCGAGCCTCGCTGAAGCGGCGCTGCGGTTCGTGCTCTCACACCCGGCAGTGTCGACGGTCATTCCGGGAATGCGTTCACCGAGCCGCGTCGAGCAAAACGTCCGGATCTCGGACGGCAACTACCTTTCGGTTAAAACGTTGGACGAGCTTAAAGCGCACGCGTGGCCGCGTAACTTTTACCGCTCCGACGACAGCTGAAGTTTTTATCCGGCTGGTCAGGATTGCACACCTGTCTGTGCGAGCCTTTTTTAGGTTCTTGCGGCGACCCCGCAAGAAAGTCGGCGAAGCTCCGGTGGAAACGCTATATCCCGCAAAGACCCTCCAGAGTCCCTTACGCAGGTTGCGCTACCGGCTCGAGCGCCGCCGCATAGGTGGGTTCTAAAATCAGCTTTTCTAAAATCTCGCCCATCCTTTCGGGCGTGTGCAGCGTCCCGACGTCTAAGTACCACGCGATCAACCCGACGAAACTGTAGACCAGATGGTAGGCCGCGACCTCGAACGGCACCACACTTCCCGGTTTCGGGGCGAACGTCCGCGAGAGTATCTCGGTGCTCAGCTGCGTGCAGCGTTCCAGCAAACCCGTCACCTCGCCCGTACGGAGGAGGACGCGGTAACGTTCGGCGTGGTCGCGGGCGTGGCGAAACACACGCGTACCGGTCTCTCGAGGTTCCAGCGGCTCCGGTGAGAGCTGCTTCAGCAAATCGGCTAAAGTGTCCTCGAGCAGCCGCTCCAAAAGCGCCTCTTTCGAGCTGAAGTGCCGGAAAAAGGTGGCGTAGCCGACCCCGGCGCGCTCCGTCAGGTCACGCACGGTTACAGCGTCGTAGCCGCGCTCCGAAACGAGTTCGACGAGGGCGTCGAGAAGTTTTCGGTGCGTCTTCTGGACTCGGGCGTCGAGCGGCCCCGACCGGGGCATCTGCCGGGCGTAAGGCGAAACGGCTAACATCTAACTTATGATACAACATGTATCATTACTTTTATGACCGACGCTCCTAACCACGCCGCCCGCTGCCCCTTCGAACACACCTCACCCGGTACCCCCGACCGCAAAAGCAGCCGCGCCGGTGAAACGCTGACGCCGCCCTTTGAAGTTCACGGCGACCGCTGGACGGTGCGGTCTTTTGAGCTGGCGCGCGCGATCTTGCGCGACCCCACGACGACGCGGCAGGCGGGGTTCGGGGCGGATACGCTGGAGGGGAGCGCGCAGCGGATGCGCCCGCCGATTTTGTACCTCGAGGGCGCAGAGCACAAGGCGCAGCGCACCGCCACAGCCCGCTTTTTTACCCCGCAGACCGTCAGCAAGAGCTACCGCGAGATGATGGAATCACTGTCCGACGAGCTTATCGCCGACCTGAAAACGCACAAAACCGCCGATTTGAGCGCGCTCAGTATGCGCCTCGCCACACAGGTCGCCGCTCAGGTGGTGGGTTTAACCGACTCGTCGGTCAAAGGGATGAGCCGCCGTCTCGACACCTTTTTCGAGGACGACCCGACGCAGTTTTCGTGGCGGCCCGCCAAACTCTGGCGTTTTGTCCAGACGCAGAGCGCGCTCTGGCGCTTTTTTTACCAGGACGTAAAACCTGCGATTCGGGCGCGGCGTAAGGCTCCCCAGGAAGACGTCATCAGCCACCTCATCGGTAAGGGGTACAAAGATTTCGAGATTTTGACCGAATGCGTCACCTACGCCGCTGCCGGGATGGTCACGACGCGCGAGTTTATCGTGATGGCGGCGTGGCATCTGCTGGAAAATGACGCGTTGCGAGAAACCTATCTGAGCGCCGACGAAACCGAACGGCAGGGCGTGCTTCAGGAGATTTTGCGCCTCGAGCCCGTCGTCGGGCATCTCTACCGCCGCACGACCGCGCCGCTGACGCTGACCCACGCCGGTGAAACGTTTACGGTTCCGGCAGGCACGCTTTTAGACTTCGACCTGCGCGCCGCCAACGCCGACGCCGACACGGTCGGCGCAGCGCCCCTGCAACTCTGCCCCGCCAGAACGCTGCCGCGCGGCGTCCAGGGGGCCGTGATGAGTTTCGGCGACGGTCATCACCGCTGCCCCGGCGCGTACATCGCGCTGCAAGAGAGCGACATCTTTTTGACGCGGCTGTTAAAACTGCCGCTCAGCGCCGAAAAGCCGCCCAAACTCAGTTGGAACGAGCTGGTATCCGGCTACGACCTCGAGGGCTTCGTCGTGCGGACGGCCTAGCCCGCACACTAGCCTTGCCAGCCCACCTGGCTACGCGTCCCGTCGCAAAACGGTTTGTTACCGCTCTGACCACAACGGCAGAGGGCGGCCCTGGTCTCTTGCAGGGTGCTGTCTGGCGTGCTGATCTCGAGGCGTCCCCGAATCATCAGCGGCCCATCCGGTCGCGGCGTGATCTGCGTCGTTGGGTCGCCTACCTCTTCACTATCTTCTTCGTCATCGGCAAACGCGTAGTGAAGCGCCCCGGTCGGGCAGCGGCGCACGACCACGGCAAGAGCGCGTCGGCATTATTCGGCTGAATCCACGGGCGTTTGTCGGTACCGAACACACCCGGTAAACCACGTACACATTCGGCACGTGTTATTTTTTTTGGGGAAGACAGCGGCGCGCGCCGAAAAAGACGGTGACGCCTTCCCCTTTATATGCTTTGCCGGGCGCGCTCACGCCTGACGCTCGAATTGGGGACGGGTGACGGCGCTGACCAGATCGAGATATTCCGGGTGACGGCGGATAAAGGCAGCGATAAAGGGGCAGAGCGGAATGACGGTAAGCCCTTGCGCGCGCACGTCGTCGAGCGCCCCACGCGCCAGCGCGCTGCCGACGCCCTGACCTTCCAGAGCTTCGGGAACTTCGGTGTGGGTAAACATCACCGCTTTCGTCAAACGGTTGTATTCGGAAACGGCAATTTTGCCGTCGACACTCAGCTCGTAACGGTTGCGGTCGTCGTTGCGGGTAACAAAGCTGGATGTAACATCACTCGGCGTCGGCATGGTCCACCTCCAGAGGTTTGAGCCCGGCTTCGATAGCGGCGCGGCGAGGTTCGAGAAAGGGCGGAAGTGAAAGCCGTCGTCCCAACTTCTCGCGGGGTTCGTCGGCGGTAAACCCAGGGCCGTCGGTGGCGAGCTCGAGCAGCACCCCGTTCGGCTCACGGTAGTAGATGCTCCTGAAATAGTAGCGTTCGACCTCGCCGCTCGTCTGCAACCCGAGCCCGGTCAGGTGGGCGTCCCAGTCACTATAGTCCTCGCCACGGATACGAAACGCCACGTGATGCACACCCCCGGCACCGGGTCGGTGTGGCGGCAGCGACGGGCGCACCGCCAGATGCAGTTCGCCGTGCGGTCCGGCAGCGTCCATCTGAAACACGTGCGTCTCCCCTTCCAGCCCCGCGTAGGTGCGCGTTTTCATCATCCCGTAGGCGCGCTCCAATACCTGATCGGTCGGAAACAGCCCCGGTACGGTGAGCGTCACCGGCCCCAGCCCCATAATCTGCTGCTCAGGCGGGATGTGATTATTGACGGGATTGGCGGTTACGCCGTCGTCTTCGACCAGGCTCAGGCGTTGCCCTTCAGCGTCCTCGAGGTCGAGGACGGTACGCCCGTCGCGTTCTGCGGGCGCGGTGACAGCTACAGCTTTTTCCTCGAGATATGCCGCCCACCACGCCGCGCTGCCGACCGGAATACGGAGCCCGGTGCGCGTAACGCTATTGTTGCCGCGCCGCTCACGCACCGCAGGCCAGTCGAAAAAGGTCAGGTCGGAGCCGGGCGAACCCGCGTCGTCGGCGTAAAAAAGGTGATAGGCGCTTACGTCGTCTTGGTTGACCGTCTTTTTGACCAACCGTAAACCGAGCACGCTCGTATAAAACAGCAAATTTTGCGGCGCGTTAGCGGTGACGGCGGTGAGGTGGTGGATACCGTGAACTCTGAGCATGAAAATAGTTTACACAATATGTAGTAGTTTATAAAGTATACTAGGAACAGCGAGCCTCGAGTATTCCCAGCAGAAACAGACTACGTTTCAGGTTCTTTCGACTTTTTGGGTACTCTTACAAGGATTCCGCTTCATTGTTCATCACCGAGACAGACGTTTGGTGGTCGTCCATACCGCTTCATGCGTATCTTCTTCCTATTCGCTACGCTTCGTATGGTTCTTGTTCAATCAGAATTTGTATTACCAGCTGAAGTCGTCGGGCATGGTGATTTCAGCTGTGGCGTTGTCTTCAGGCATATTTCGCCCTAATCGAACCGTTTGGCACAGCTCCCAAACCGACTATTTTTTAGAATGTGCGCCCGGAGCGTTCCCTGTCTCCGGTTCGGGGTCGTCCAGGCGCGGGTCATCGGCGAGGTGTTCGGGAGGTTCGCGCAGCACCCCGCGCAGCAGCGCCGCGTAACCGACGACGCCGATCAGCGCGAACGAAAACCACTGGAGCGCGTACGCGAGGTGCGACCCACGGGTGATCTCCGGGGCGGGCGGTGGTACCGGCAACTGCCCGCTCTGAGCGGGGGTTTGGGTGGCGAGTTCCAGAAAGACGGGCTCGAGCGTGTACGGCAGCCCCCGCCCGATACGCGCCGGATTGACGAAAAAAACGGCGTCCAGCTCGCCTTCCGCGGGGTCTTTTTGTACCAGCCCCAAACGGTCGAGAACTCCCCCGCCTGCGGGTTGCACCTGAGCCGGTTGCAACACGCCCGTTACCTGCACCGCTTCGGGGGGCGCAGCCTCGGCGACGGGCGGTTTATCCAGCTCGAAAGGTACCCAGCCCCGGTCGACGAGCAGCGCCCGGCCCTCGGCGAACCGCAGCGGCGTCAACACGTGGTACCCCGGTTGACCGTCCAGCGCGCGCGAACGGAGCAGCACCTCGTTGGCTGGGTCGTAGCGGCCCGACACGTTCACGCGGCGGTACGCGGCCGAATCCGGGTCGTCGACCGGCGCGGTCGCTGAAGTGCGGCGCTCGAGATCGGCGTAGAGATCAAGGTAAGGTCGCGGCGGCGCGTCGAGCCTCGTCTCGAGCAGCGCGTTGGCAGCGTCGCGCTGAGCCAACCGGCGAAGCTGCCAGAAACCGAAGTTGATGAACAGGGCAACTAGCGCGAGCGCCAGCAGATGTCCGAACAGCCAGTGTGGGGTCAGAAGTTTCATCTCCGCCTTTCAACCGGAGAGGGCCGCTTCACGCGGCCCTCTGCATAGTTCTTAGTAGTACGTCCGGCCTTAGTCACTACCCTCTTGAGGGCTGCCGGAGGGAATCTCTTCACCTGCGCCGGGGCCGGGGAGCACACTCTCGAGTTCCGCCGGAGCCGCCTCGGTCGAGGGCGCGACTGCCGGAGTGGTCGATTCGGGCAGGGTCGGAATGGCGGTATCTTCACCCGATTCGCCGGTGATCGTATTTTGCTGATACACCCCGAACGGGTCGCCGACGTTACGCACCGTCTCCGGCCCCTGGTAAAAGATCGGCAGCACGTAGAGGATCAGCAGGACAAAAATCCACACCACGTCGACCAGATGCCAATAAGCGACCGGAACCTCGACGCCGTTTTGCAGCTTCGGAGTAAAGTGTCCACGCGTCCCGCGGACGAAAGCGACGCCGAGCATGATCAGTCCGGCGACGACGTGCAGCATGTGCAGGCCGGTGATGGTAAAAAACGCCGACAGGTAGAGGTTTTCGCGTGGGTCGGCGTGCGCCAGGATTTCGCGCCACTCGAAGCCGGTAATCCCCAAAAAGATCGCGCCGAACGCCAGCGTCACGGCCAGCAAACCCAAAAAGGTACGGCGTTTGTTGTGGTTCAGGTCGTGGTGCGCGACGTGGACGGTCAGTGAGCTCGAGACCAGAAAGAGCGTGTTTAGCAGCGCCAGCCGCAAGCTCGGCAACTCTTCCGGAAACACCATCCGTCCGCCGAAGAGCAGGTAGAAGTACGCCGAAAAGATCATCAAGAAGAGCGCCACTTCCGAACCTAGAAACCAGTACGCAAACATCATGCCGTTACTCGTTTTTGTACGGTTGTGGTGCTGAACCTCTAGTTCGACTTCCGGACTCTCGAACGCGGGTTCATTGGCCCACATCACAAAGGCGAACAGGGCTACGGCGGCTCCGGCTACCCAGAGCGGCCCCTGAAGCACCATTCCGGCCAAAAAGAGCGCCAGCCCCGCCGAGGCGACCAGAGGCCACACGCTCGGGTTCGGCAGGTGAATCTCGGACGCGCGCAGGGTCGCGTCCTCTTTAGGCGGCCACAAACCCAGCTTTTTCCAATCGTACAGGGGGCGTTCGCTGCGAAAGTCGGTCGGCAGCTTTACGCCGAAGTTATACGCCGGGGGCGGGCTCGAGGTGGCCCACTCGAGCGAATACCCATATCCCCACGGGTTCGGCCCCGCCTCTTTGGGTTTGCGGAGGCTGACCACGACGTTGTATAAAAAGAGCAGGAAACCAAACGCTAGCATCAGCGAACCGATAGAAGATGCTGCGTTCCAGACCTCCCAGCCCAGCCCTTCAGCGTAGGTGTAGATGCGGCGAGGCATCCCCAATATCCCCAGCACGTACTGCGGAAAGTACGTCACCATAAAGCCGACGAACCAGAGCCAGAACAGCCACTTACCCATACGCTCGTCCAAAAAACGGCCCGTCATCTTCGGGAACCAGTAGAAAATGCCGCCCATTACGATAAAGATCGAGCCACCGATGAGGATATTGTGAAAGTGCGCGACGACCCAGTACGAGTCGTGCATCTGCCAGGTAAAGGGCACGATGGCGAGCGCTACCCCGGTAATCCCGCCGATGGTAAAGAGAAACAAAAAGCCCAAGCACATCAGCATGGCGGTGTTAAAGATGATCTTGCCTTTCCAGATCGTCGCTAGCCAGTTGAAAATCTTAACCCCGGTCGGGACGGCGACCAGCATCGTGGTAAAGGCAAAAACCGAGTTGAGAATGGGGCTACCCATCGAGGTAAACATGTGGTGCGCCCACACCAGGTAGCTCACCAGCGCGATACCCATCGTTGCCCCGGCGAGCGCCGTGTAACCGAAGATCGGTTTGCGGGTAAACGTCGGCAGCATCTCCGAAACCATCCCAAACCACGGCAACACCATGATGTAAACCGCCGGGTGCGAATAAAACCAGAACAGGTGCTGATACAAAACCGGATCGCCACCGATTGCCGGGTTGTACAAGCTGATCCCGGTGGTGCGGTCGAGCAGGGTGATCATCGTCGCAGCGGTGATGCCGGGAGTCGCCAATACCTGCAAAAGCGAGGTCGCCATCATCGCCCAACCGAACATCGGCAGCTGCCGCCAACCCATACCCGGCGTGCGAAGGTTGACCATCGTCACGATAAAGTTGATGCCGCCGAAGATCGACGCGAAACCGACCAACTGCAACCCCAAAATCCACGAATCGACGCCCGCGTTCGGTTGGTATTCGGAACTGGCAAAGGGAAAGTACGCAACCCAACCCCCCTCGGCCCAACCGCCAAAAAGCGGCGCGGCGTAGAGCAGGATGCCGCCGAACAGGTAGAGCCAGTAGGCGAAGGCGTTCATCCGCGGGAGCGCCATATCGCGCGCGCCGATCATCAGCGGAATAAAGTAGTTGCCGAAACCCGCCGCTATCGGGATGATAAACAAAAACTGCATAGTGGTGCCGTGCATGGTCAAAATCTGGTTGTAAAAGCTGCCGACCAGCACGTCCATATTGGGGCGTGAGAGCTGCAAGCGGATCAGCAACGCCGCGACGCCACCGAGCGCAAAGAAAAAGAAGCTGGTGACTAAATACATGATGCCGATCTTTTTGTGATCGACGGTCGTCAAAAGGTCGAGCCAGAGCGGTTTACGTTTTTGGCTCTGCTGCTGAGGGGTACCGACAGCGATACTCATCGGGGGTTCTCCACGCGTTTCTCCAGGGTGTCGTTAGGTTGGGGTGTGGGTGGGGCGGCTTGGGTCGAGGCGGCTTTGGTCGGGGCGTCGCCGAACGCCCTCTCGATGTCGAAACCGGGCAGGGTAAGGGTCTCGAGATACGCCGTCAAGCTTTCAGCTTCTTCCTGGCTTAACCCCAGGTTCGGCATGGCGACGCCCGGTTTAACCGTATCGGTGTAGCGGAGCCAGCGGATCATATTCTCGCGGGTGTTGGGGAGGATTCCGGCGGCGATGCTCGTACGCGAACCGATATGCGACAGGTCGGGGCCGGTGCGGTTGTAGGTGTTGACACCCTGAACGGCGTGGCAGTTGACGCAACCCTTGTCGATAAACAGTTGCGACCCCGCGACGGCGAGTTCAGCTTGGGGCGGCTTGGCGGGTTGTTGCGCCGCCGCCAACCACGTCTCGTATTTTTCCGGTGACAACGCCACCAGCCGCAAGCGCATATTGGCGTGCGAATCGCCGCAGATTTCCGCGCACTGTCCGTAGAAAACGCCCTCGCGGTCGGGGGTAAACCAGAGCGTACGCTGATTGCCGGGGATCAGGTCGGTTTTACCGGCGACCTGCGGAATCCAGAACGAGTGCATGGTGTCTGCCGAGGCCAGGTTGAGTTTAACGGGCGTCCCGACCGGCGCGACGACCTCGTTGGCGGTAATTACGCCTGAATCCCGATAGGTCATCTCCCACCAGAACTGCCTGCCGACCACATTGACCTCGATAGCGTTCTCAGGCGCAGCAAAACCGTCGAGGATAAAGATAGCCCGGAGCGTCGGGATCAGCAAGATCGCCAAGATCACCATAGGGATAATTGTCCAAGCCAGCTCGAGCTTGAGGTTGCCGTGCGTTTGCGGCGGCTCCTCGTCGTGGTTGCGGTCGCGGATACCGCCGACGATACCCGCCACCATAAAAGCCACGACGATAGCCATCACGAAGATGCTAAAACCCATCACCAGCCAAAAGAGTTTCGAGACCTCCGCGGCGTTGGGTGAAGCGGTATCTAAAATGTTGGGGGTCGGTACGGTCAACGCTGCTGAATGACCCGAAGCTAATGCCCCGCCAACGAGCAGACAAACTGCCAGAACCTGTAAAAACTTAGCGTGGGGGGGATGGTTCACGTGTTCTCCTAGACACTTCTACTCGGACGCTTCTAGATGAGGGCGCGCTCGAGCGCCATCGCCAGAAACATCAGCGCGAGATACGACATCGAATATTTGTACAAACTCAGTGCGGTGGGTCGGTCGATAGCCTCACCACGCTGCACTACCATAAACAGCTTGGCAACCCGCCACAGCAACACGATATTAAGCGCCAAGGCCGCCAGAAAGTAGGCCACGCCGAACTCACGTAACGCAAAAGGAATCACCGTCAGAACAACCGTCAGAACGGCGTACATCACCATCTGCAAAACCGTCGCGCGTTCACCGATCACCAAGGGGGCCATCGGGATACCGACCGCCGCGTAATCATCTTTAATCAACAGCGCCAGCGCCCAGAAATGCACCGGCGTCCAGAAAAAAACCAACGCGAACAAAAACCACGCCAAAAGGCTCAGGTCGCCCGTTACTGCCGCCCACCCGACGAGCGGCGGTACCGCGCCCGCCGCGCCGCCGATCACGATGTTTTGCCAGGTGCTGCGTTTAAGCCACATAGTGTAGATGATTACGTAAAAGGCGATCCCGGCCCACGACAGCAGCGCAGCCAGAACGTTTGTAGTGAGCGCGATAGCGACGAATGAACCGACCGTAAGGAGGATGCCGAAAATAAGCGCGTCCCGGCTCGAGATGACCGACGTAACCGTAGGTCTGCTCGCGGTGCGTTTCATCCGCACGTCGATGTCACGGTCATAGACCATATTAAAAACTCCGGCTGCGCCCGCCGACATATAGCCCCCGACGAGCACGCCGAGCAGCGGCAGCCAACCCGGAAATCCGCGCGCCGCGATAAACATCGCGCCGACGGTCGTCAGCAACAATAGGCTGATGACTTTGGGTTTGGTCAGCGTGATGAAGTCGCGCCACGTTGCGCGCGTCTGAAGTGTCTGCGTCACCTTGCACCTCTTTCGGTTACTAATTCACGCCGGTCGTGACGCCGAACTGCGGCGGCGCGCGCTCCGGCCTCTGCCGGTAGCCCGAGTGTGTAGACGATCAGCGCCGACAACAGCGCAAACGACAGCACCGCCAGCAGCAGATGCAAAAGCTGCAACCCGACCGGCCCCAGCAGCGCCAGGTTAAGCGTTCCGACCATAAGCTGCGCTACGTAAACACCGAAAAGAAGCCGCGCCACGTGACGCGCCCGCGGCACCGGTTTAAGCCACCAACTGAGCCCCAGGCTCAAAAACAGGTAGAGGCCGACGGAAATAGCGATCAGCGGGTGTAGCACACGTAGACGGATGAGCGGGTGTGACGCTGCGTCGAAATCCGCCGCCAGACCCGCCGCCAGACTTTCTGAAGGAAAGATGGTATTGCCCATCGCCGCGATCCCGCCACTAAAGGTAAGCACCAACATTCCCACCAGACCGACCGACAGCGTCGCGCCGACCAAGCCCTGGCCTCGCAGCTTTGGCGCGCCAGGGGCGTTCGGGCGGGCGTAGATCAGCGTGACGGTAAGCGCGCCGATAAGAAGCACCGAGTTCACCAGGTGCGTAGCGACCAGCAGGCCACGCCCGACGGTGGCGTTGTCGCCGGTTAAACCGAGCAAAACCGTCGCCGCACCTAAAAGTGCCTCGAGAATTAAAAAGGCAAACGCCGCTGAAGCCGCCCCGAAAAACGCAGGTTTGGCGTGGCGTACCCTAAAAGCGCGGCTTAGTAGCCAGCCGCCCAGGACCAGAGCCCCGAAAGACAAAAGCCGGTGGCTGTACTCGACCAGCGTCTCAGTGCTCGGCGCGACCGGTACGACCTCACCGTTACACAGGGGCCAGTGGCTGCCGCAACCCGCCCCGGAACCGCTGATACGAACCACGGCCCCCTGCAAGATGATAAGCACGTTGACGCCCAGCGTCAGCCAAGCCAGCCTAACTGTCGATATGGTGCTGTGCATCGGCCTCCTCCAGCCTCGGTACCCTGACGGTGTCCGGGTTTAAGTTCAGTATACGTGCCTTGCCCCCTCGTTCCAGAGGACAATTGTCCTCTGGTCGTAAGCTCGAGCGTATCACCCGGCGGCTCCGCAAACCGTGTGGTCGGGCCGCTAACTACGCGCCTGAATCCGCCTGGTGAACACGTGTGTATACTGACCCTAAACAGGAGGCTGTCATGGCTATACCGCTACTGCTCTCATCCGTCGCCGCCGGACTTATCGCTACCAGCATCATGGTCTTTTTTCTCTATCTGCCGCTCGTCTGGCACGGAGACTACTACGACGTACTCGGCGCTTTAGGTTCAGCCATCACCCGGCGTATCGACGCCCAGGCGCGGTTTCTGGGCGCGCTTATCTATTTCGGCGGTGGCATCTTCGTGGCTATTTTTTATGGCTGGGTCGTGCTCGCGCTCATGCGCGGGGGTTTCGTCCCGCAGATCACTATTTTGTCGAGCCTACCCACCGATATCAACCTCGTCTACCCGTTTCTGGGCGCGGCTATCGGTTTGGGACACGGGATTCTGGTTGCCTTTTTCGTGGTGATTATCGTGATTGAGCATCACCCGCTCGAGGAGTACCGGGCGCGCTTTATTTTGGTCGTTTCACAGCTTATCAGCCATATTGTTTTTGGCGTTACGGTAATGTTTTTTCACTCGCAGTTCTTGCAGTTGCTTACCTAAAAACAACCTAACAACCACCAACTTCAAGTCGGTGGGTTGCAGAGCGAGGCTAGAGGCCGGGGGTCACTCTAAAGAGATTTTCTCCTCATCACCTCGTTTGTGAGCGTCGAAGTGGTTGTTGATGTACTCGTCGATCATCTCGTCGGTTACGTTCCCACTCTTGGCGCCGAAGTAACCACGCACCCAGAAGTGCTGCCCCCAGCAACGCTTCCTCAACTGGGTGCGTCCCAGAACTAGTTGAAAGCCTGGAGACGAGTTTGGTGAAAGTCAAGCCAGGGGGTAGCGGTGGTTTGCAGCGATCTCATGGCAGCCATACGGTTGACGCCATGCTTAGACCAGCGCATACCCGAACGTTTCATTCTCGCACCGATAACCAGGAGTGTCGCCAAACTGCAGAACCCCGTGCTGAAGGGATGATTTCAGGCAGCCAAGCGAGAACCTTCGGTCAGCAGGGCGTTTCTCAGAGTTTGAGCGGCATAATGTTGAGCCAGCTTCCAAGTCAGGCCAGGTGTTCGTTGCCGTTCCAGACGCATCAGCTCGAAGGCTCGGTTGACCAACTCGGCATGTTG
>JAABUN010003875.1_pt1 | contig 21819 bp, 30 predicted proteins | sample 5559311 | NCBI WGS metagenome assembly JAABUN01 (sample SAMN10711877, study PRJNA513370) | rock metagenome | isolation source: Antarctica rocks | place: Antarctica: Victoria Land, Siegfried Peak sud
CGGCTATGGAAAGCTACGCCGCTGCACGGAGCGCCATGGGCTGGTCGTTGACTTCTCTCTCTTCCTCGCCGCCGCGCTGGTCGTCACCCGGCGGCTCATCCAGGAAGCACGAGCCCGGTATCGGTGGTCCAACCAGCCCACCACGCGGCGCCTCAAGTGACGCCTATTGCCGGTCGCTCTAAGTTACCGTAATGGGATATTATCCATAGTAGTATGAGAAATCTGACCCGTTGGCTTATCAACCCTACGGATGCGACTCCGCGGAACTGTCTCGGCTCCGTACTGCTCGTCTGCACTGACGAACAGGGCCATGATCCAGCTTCGGGGCCCGTAGTCGGATTCCACACCGCGATATGGGAGCCTCAACCCCGCGCGCCCATGGTCGATATTGTGTTTCCCGAGTATCGCGGCAACCGTCTAGCTGACGTCCTGGCTTGGCTTGTGACCCACCATCTCACTACGGATGACGCCAAAGTGATTTGGCGATTCCGTAAGAATCAAGTATCAAAGTCAATTCATCGCCATCTGCTGCAGTCGGGTTGGCAACTTGATCGAAGGCGCGAGGGTCGGGATGTACTTCTGGTTGGCTCCCCCCTGAACTGACTCCTAGTCTACCGTCGCCAAATCAGTTTCACACTCAATTCGCTGGGCGACCTATATCCTTCTTCGCTGACTACGGCGTGTTCTCTCCCAGGAAGATTGATGATGGGACGTTATTACTGTTTAACACCGTGCTGAATCGTACTTATCCAGTAGATGTGGTCGCTGATGTTGGGGTCGGCTATGGTCCGCTGGCAATAGGTCTGGTTCGCGCCGGCTTGGCCAGTCAAGCGGTCGCCAGTGATGTTGACTGTATTGCCCTGTGGTTGGCCGAGCTCAATGCGAACCGAGCCGGCGTCTCCGTCACACTCAAATGCACGCCGTCACCGATGGCAGTGCCAATGACACCGCTCACTGTCTGCAACGTCCCAACCCACATCGACACGCTTGCCTCGAAAAGGCTGATGCATCAACTGCTCGGTCGAGCAGTTGATGCGCGCCTGCAGTTCGTCGTCCACACATCGCTGGAGCAGCGATACGCCCACTACATTCGCGAACGCAGAATGGCATTCACAACTGACCGAAATGCCACCCATGTTGTATTCACGGTTGACGGCTGATTAGTATTACAGTTGGGGGTGATCGTCGACGAAACCGGCTTTCCCCAAAAAGCACCAACAGTGTGGGAGGCAAGCGGCAGCACCGCCGGCAAGACAGAGAATTGTCAGGTGGGCGGAGAAGGCGGCTCGGGATAGTACTCGAGAATCGCCACCAGCCCTACGTGTTAGCGCTGTCGGGCAAGGCGTATGTGGGGGTGGGCGTCCAGCTACAACGGCAGCTAGATGTCATCGGTTGAGGCCAGCCCAGGACACAATCGCGGCGGGTACACTGGCCACAAGCATTGCGCGCAAAAGCCAGCGAGGTAAGTGCTCACCGGGACTAACTGCCATCCTCATTCTGAGCCTTTTTCATCACTGCCCGGATAGCCGCGTCAGGATCATTCGAAACTTCAAATGCGCTAAGCACGTCGACATACCCGAATAATGTCTCGGCTAGGCAAAGTTGACATAGAAGCCCATCCCAGTATCCGAATGGATTGAATAGCACAACAGGCTTCTCATGACCACGTCGTGGCCGCCCTGGTGCATGGGTCTGGCTATGAGCGGATCGCCACGCCCGGCTGTTCGGACCGCACGATCCGGCGACGGCTGCACGACTGGGCCGAGGGCGGCCTGGCGGAAACGCTCCACGCCCTGGTGTTGGCCCAGTACGATCGCATGAATGGCTACGGCAAGCTGCGCCGCTGTACCGAAAAGGCCAGCCGCGTCGTGGACTTCTATCTCTTCCTCACCGCCGCCTTTGTCGTCACCCGCTGCCTGATTCAACGTGCCCGCGCCCGCTACCGTTGGCCCGGACGCCCAACCACCCGGAGACTCCCATGATGCCTATTGCCGGTCGCTCTAAGGGAACCGCCTTCCATGGGGGTTCCCACGATGCATGGGGTGTCCGTCTCATACCCCACGGCGCACCAGGTCGTCAATGAATGGTCGGGCCAAGGGATCGCCCCTGAGCGCGGCATCCCACAGCACCCGGCAGAGGATGTCTTTCGAGTACCAGCCGTGCCGGTAGCGCGGCGAGGTAAAGCCCCGATACGACTTCCCGCCATGCATCCGGCAGCGGCCGGACGGGCGCAGCCTCCAGTTCTTGCAGGCCGAGCCGGTCCGCGTTTTCGCGTTGCAGCGGCGATCTGCTGGCACGTCGGCAAGGCTCATGCGGTCCCCATTCGTTCGTTCGTCGGCGGTTGCTTTTTATGCCGGGTGCGTCGCGGTTCATCCCGGCACGCCGGACACAGACGCCAGGTGCCGGCCCGCACGTCGCGGGGATCGGGCTCGTATTCGCGTCCACAGCGCCGGCACGTCACGGCAAGGGTGGGCATGGCGCATCCTCCCGGGGAATGGCCGCAAGCTTCCGCTCGGCCGCATCCCGGCGGGCCCGGTAGCGCGCCGCCCACGGCTGCATCTGCCGGGCATAGTCCTGGTGAGAGGGCGCCGGCGGGTGGCAGCCATGGTGCACCAGGTAGAGGATGGCCAAATCGCGGGCAGCAATCATGCGGCGTTCTCCAAGGTTTCCGGAACCGTCGCCAGCTGCCAGGCAAGCAGGCCGGCCAGGCGGTCCCGTTCGGGTATGTCGTTCCAACGGCCAAGCAGGCAGACAACGTGCTGCCCAAGCCCGCCGGTGGCGGCGAGTTCGCGGGCGAGGTGTTCGGCTTCGATGCGTTCGGCCGGGGTCAGCGCATCCGGGGTCAGCGGCCGGCAGCGGGCGAGGTAGACACGCTGGAAGGTTGCGATGCCAGGCCAGGCGATTAGCGCCTGACGGATCGCGTCCCGGTTTGCCCGGATCGCTGCGTGGAGCGCGGGCGGCGGCGGGCCGGCGGGCGACTCGATGACGAGCCGCCCGCCCTGAACGCAGAGGTCGATTCCGAGCCGGCCGGCCTCCCGGATCAGGTCGCAGGGGGTCATAGCTCTTCTCTCCAGACGCCATCGGTACCGGTTGCGGGGAGGGGGCCCCCTGTCACTTTCCCTGTTTCCCCATATAGGGAAAGTGGGAAAGTGACAACCGACCTCGGCGCCGGCGATTCCGGCCCCTTTCGCAGAGCTCCCTGTTCCGGCGGTCTCTTTCTCTCTTCCCCGTCACAGGCAAGTGACCGAACCGGGGGATTGGGGTCACTTTCCCCATCCGGGTGACTGTCCGTCTTCTTCGTGACCACCGGCAGGCGCCAGTACCAGCCACCATGTGCTTTGCCCGGGATTTGGAACGAGTCCGCACCGATGCGCCGCAATGACGCCCTGATTGCCTTTTCCTTGAATCGGTCACCGGCTGCGGTGCACATTTCCCGCAAGGTGCGTGACGGCCCCTTCAGGAACTCGGTGAGCCACTCGTCTACCTTGTGGCCAGGGTCAGCGCGGCCGGTCTGGGCAGCGAAACACTCATCGATCGTGACGGATACGGCATCGGGTAGCCACCGCATCGGCCCATCGACCGGCTGGATGAACCACCGCGCCGGCGGTTTGGCGGCCAGGTTCGTCTTGACGACACCCAGCACTCGCCGGGTGTCGCGGGTGCCGTCTTCCCGTTTCTCCGGCTGGTGATCGTCCGGGGCATCGGCCAGCATCCAAGCGACGCGGGGCAGGTCGTGCCAGGCGGTGCTTCCGAGAATCCGGGATGCCGCGCGGACGCTATCGCCTGCCTTGGAGACGTGCCGGATCATGAGCACGGCACAGCCGGTGCGTTCGGCCATCTTCACCAGGGGCGAGAGCGCAGCTCGCACGTCGGATTCGCGGTCGCTGTTCGCGTCCCCGATGTAGCTGCTAACCGGGTCAAGGATCAGCAAGCCGATATCCAGTTGCCGCACCGATTGTTCAATGATCAGCGCGTGTGCCCGCAGTTGCACCCAACCCGGATCGCCGCCCGTTTGCGGGATGCCGTCAACGACGTGAATACGGTCCAGATTAGCACCCAGCGCCGCCAGGCGCGGGATGATGGTGTGTTCCGGCGAATCTTCGGCAGCGAAGATGAGGGTACTTAACAGGGGTGCCGCCTGCCCGTCCGGCAGCCGGCCGCCCGTCGAGCAGGCGGCGGCAATGCTCAAGGCGACCGTGCTCTTCCCCCCGCCTCCGTAGCCGGCGAACAGCGTCAGCATGCCGGCCGGCAGCCACGGTTTCCACAGCCAATCGATTTCCCGCGCCTCGATGTCGGACGCGCGGCGCGTCTGGAGGATCGCCGGTTGCGGTACGATGTCGTTTTCGTCCGGTTCAATACCGGAGGCTCTTCCACCGGTGTTGCCGGTTCCAACAATCAAGGTTGCGCCGCCCGTGCGCGGCGGCAGGTGCAGCATCGGCTGAACATCCTGCCAGCCCTTGCCGCTGCACTGGGCATGAAGGCAGCTGAACATCCTGCCAGCCCTTGCCGCTGCACTGGGCATGAAGGCAGCGGTACGCGACCGCGCCGCTGTGAAACTGGATAAAGCACGCACCGGCCGTATGGTCGGGTGAGGTAAGGCAATCGGCGATCTCGTACACCGTGCCATAGTCTTTAGGTTTCGTTATGTAGCGAATTCCGGAATCCGCAAGGATGCGCGCCAGGTCGTAAACCAATTCCGGTGCTTCCCTGATGCCGCCTCGCATGACGCGCTCCGGTTCGGCGCCGGCGAGTGCATCCCGATCGCGATCCGGCTGAATTGCTGGGCGGCGTCCTGCGTGAACGAGGCGCGAGTCCGGCCCGGTTTCAGTGACTCTGGATCGGTGAATGCGCGCCTTAGCAAATTCTGATTATGTCGATCGGCAAACGTGCCGAGGTCCATCAGGTGGGTTTCCTTGACCGTGCCCGTGAAGTTGGTGTGAATCTCGATTTTGTTAAGAGGGTGTTTGAGAAGGGGGTAGACTGGGAGGATATCCGTCAGTTTACCCCCTTCTCAAACACCCTCTCATACCCTACGAGTTGTGGGAATCGTCGAATCAATGCTGCCCCCAGCCCCAAACCCTCCGGTGATCGGCACCGCGTTCCTGACCGGGACTCTCTGACGGGAATCCGCTGGGAGAGGTAGATTCAGGAAATGGACTTTGGATCGAGCTTAGCTTGCTGGCGACGTCTGCACCACTACTAGGACGCCAACAACGCGCCGCCGGGGCCCACGTCATTCTCCGATGTCGCCGAGCCTTGACTCGCCGCCAGATCTTGATGCGGAACGTGCGCAAGGGTTCCATTCCAGCAAGCAGCTGCGACGGCATCGGCGTATTCGTGCCGCAGGAGCAGTATGGCCGGTTTTACTGTGGTTGGGGGGCCGATCTTTCGGGTCGACCTGGCGATGTACAAGCACGGTATGCTCAAGAGACATCCGCACCCGCCAACTCCCCATTGCCCCACGCTTGCCGGTCCGCTATTACCGTAACGTTGGATGCCCGCTGCAAGTAGGAGGAGGGTATTTGCGAAGTTACTTCACCGTAAACCGTTTGCTCAAGGATGTTTCTCTTATGCGAGCCCGAAACGAGCAGCAGGGTATGACGTGACGCGAGGACAACGTTCATCCCAGCAGTCATTGCCTGTCGAGGGACAAGGTCACGACTACCCCAATACTGGGCGTTGCTCGCAACACTCTCCTCTGTCAGATCTACAATCCTTGTTGGTGCATCTGGTTGTGACGGGGGCTCATTGAACCCAAGGTGACCGTTTGGCCCCAGTCCAAGGATCGCCAAGTCGATGCCGCCAGCTGCTTCAATCTTCGCGTCGTAGGCGCTGCAAGCACCGTGTATATCGGAAGCGGTTGCATCCAATCGGGTCACCTGGTCGAGCGGAATACAAAGTGGGTCAACGAAAGAGCGTCGCGTCCAGCCATACAGCGACCGGCGATCATCCTGCTCTAGAGCGATATACTCATCCAATTGGAACACTCTCAGTGATGCGGTATCGAGCATCCCAGTTTCCCTTCGGTGAGCCAGATCTTGGTAGACTCCCATCGGCGTGTTGCCAGTCGCGACCAGCAGAGTTGCTCCCGGTCTCTCGGCAATGATGCGCGATACTTCCTTCGCGCCAAGACGGCTCAGATCTTCACAGTCCTCTGCAATCACTATTTGCATACTTGTTTTCTCGTTCCTTTTGCGTTGCTCGTCTCCGAAGCAGCTCGCACCATTCATCAAATAGCGGTCTTCAGTTGGATCCGACGCCCATTCTTGGCCGAACGCCCCGCCGCCTCAATGACCTCGAGCACGTGAATGGCGTGATCTATATTTGGCAACGGATTTCTCCCCTGCTCGATGCAATCGACGAGATGTTCAACACCGAGCAAGTGATCGGGGCCTTTTTGCCGTTCATGCTGTACAGCCACTTGTTGCCACTGGCCGCCATGAAGCAACTCGACGGGGGCCGACACGTCGAGCAGGTCGACCGCTATGGTGCCATTGAGCCCGTACAGCTCCAACTGCGGTGCCTTGCTTCCAACTGCACTGTTGTTGGCAAGCACGGTGACGAGAAGGTCGTTGTTAAGCTCCAACAACACCTGCCATGTATCTGGGACCTCGATCGGCACGCGCTTACCACGAGCAGGTCCATCCTGAACGACAAACTCGCGCTGCGCTTGTCCCGCCATCGCGCTCACCTGACGCACCGGTCCAAACAAACCGATGATTGCATTGAGTGGATAGACCCCCATATCCGCGATCGGACCAGCGCCGATGGCGAAGAACTGACTCGGATCCGATCCATATCCCGCCCACGGCGGCACGCCTCCAAACCCGTGTCCAACCGCAGAGTGAACCGGGCCGATCGCTTGACTTTCGAGAAGTTGATGCACCTTCCGAACCTGCGGAAAGAGCAAGACTGAAGGAGCGCACACAAGGATGAGCTGGTTTTGGTGCGCTATTTCCCTCAATTGCTCGCCCTCACTCACCGTCGTGGCGGCCGGCTTTTCACTGTAAACGTGCCTGCCCGACTGCAATGCGGCGAGCGTTGTCTCGGCATGCAGTTGGATCGGTGTCAAGTTGATCACCACTTCGGCGTCCACCTGGTCTAGCATTTCACGGTAATCGGTGAACCAATTTGGCACGCGGTATTGCTCGGCGGTCTTTCGTGCACGAGCCTCGGACCGACCGCAAACCGCAACCAGTTCGATACGATCCGCCAGTCGGTGCATCTCCGGCAAGTAGTCGCGCTGAGCCACATCCCCGCATCCGAGCAGCGCTATTCTCATTCGATTCGTCACGTCACCGTTCCATCCAGGTAGTTCGCCGGAAGAGAAAATGTGCTCTGAAGCTCCTGCGTCTGGCCAGTGTCGGCCGCCAGGTATGCCTGTTCGATGATCTCCACGACATGTGCCGCGTGTTCACCAGATACGATTGGGGGTTGGTTAGTTCGTATGCAGTCGACGCAATGCATGATGTCGGCATAAACATGAGGCTCCGGAATGGCAGCGTGACGATCCGTGACGTGCGGAAGGCGGCTGGTGAGCGTGTAGACACCGGGCTTCGCACATTCCAGCTCCGGGAGATCGGCTGGTCCATTGATTGCCAGCGAACTCGGGTGGCCAGACAACGGCTCAATCTCGAGCGCCTCCACCGAGCCGATGGAACCATAGATGCCCATGCCACCCCACTGAATCAGTTTGCCTGTGGCGGCGCTGTGCCCGCCAAGCATTGCAAACGTTGCATTGCCGAAGTCGAGTGTTAGGAGGGTGTTGTCATCGACCTCGACGGGGATGACTTTGTCGCGCCAGCGGTGCGCTGCAGTGCGAATGCCTGACATGGCCGAGACTCGCTGTGCGGGTCCAAGGATGCCAGTAAGGCTTTGCAGCACGTACACGGTGACATCCCGCAGCGGTCCGGCCGACTTCGTGTAGTACCAGGATGGATCGGCGGAGTTCTGCGGGTCGTCACCTTGACGGTTGGCTTCGAGGTGATGCTGCCAACCGCCAGTGCTGCCCCATGCCCAGTACACGTCGCCCAACGCACCACTGGTTACCAGCGTGCGCATCGCGCGCATTGCTGGAGCAAGCATCTGCCCCGGAGCGGCAACAAGGACCAGACCACGGTCTTTTGCGGTGTCCACGAGTTCCTTTGCTTCCGTGTACGTTGTAGTCATCGTCTTCTGTACGTATACGTGCTTCCCGGCATCGAGCGCCCGCATCGCAATCGGATGATGGAAGCCGATCGGCGTGATGACAAGGACGAGGTCGATGTCGTCACGTGCGATGAGCTCGTCCGGGTCGGTTAGCGCGTGCGGCACGCCAAAGGCTCGCGCGGTGTCCTCGGCGCGTGCGGCGACTGTGTCGCACACCGCCCTTAGGTCGATGTGCTCCTTGGCATCCGGCTCCGCCAGCTGCGGCAGGATGCCGATTTGCGACAAGCTGCCACATCCAATAAGGCCAACACGGATCCGATTCGGCATGGTTTCATCCTTGTCATTGCTGGCCGCACAAGGCGGGCAGCAGGTAGTTGAGTCGCGCGGCTTAGCCCTTGATGCCGGACAGCCGCACGCCCTGTAGGAAGTAGCGCTGTGTGAACATGAAGACGATGATCATAGGCAGCGTTGTCAGGAGCGACCCCATCATGATTAATCCCCATTCCGAAGCCCGCTGCCCGCGGAAGGCGTACAGACCGAGGCTGAGCGGGAACGTATCCCGGTCCTGCAAGTAGATCAGCGGTCCGAAGAAGTCGTGCCAGGTGTACAGCAGTGAGAACACCGCCACCACCATCAGCGCCGGTTTCACAAGCGGGAGCATGATCTCCCAGAAGATTCGAAACTCTCCGGCACCATCAAGTCTCGCCGCGTCAGAGAGTTCCCACGGGACACCCATAAAGAACTGGCGCATCATGAAGATGAAGAACCCGTTCCCTAGAAAATACGGAATGATGAGCGGCGCGTAGGTACCTGTCAGGTTAAGTTTAGAAAACAAGATGTAGGTGGGGATAAAGGTTACGATTGGCGGGATCATCATGGTGCCGAGAGTGATCGCGAAGAGTGTGTCCCGTCCAGGAAATCGCAATCGTGCGAAACCGTAGCCGACCGCCGTGCACGACAAGACCGTCCCGATCGCCACCGCGCCTGAGTAGTAAGTGCTGTTCCACAACAAGCGGAAATACGGAAATTGTGAATACGTGATCGTATCCGGCAAATTGCTCCAGTGCACCGGATTGGGCCACCACTGCATCGGCCGAGCGAAGATTAGAGCGTTGGACTTGAGCGCGGACACGACCATCCAGTAGAACGGCAGCAGAAATATCAGGGAAGTCAGAATAAGCAGACCATGTCTAATGAATGGCGACAGTCGTCGCTTCATCTGCGCCGATCGGGCAGGTTGCTGGTAGACGAATGCCCGACTCCCTGACTTGCCTTCACGTTGCTGGAACGACTCGGTCATCGGTCTCCTCCCTCGTAGTACACCCAATGCCGCGCGGTGCGGAAGATCACGAGGGTCAGCCCGACCACTCCGAGGAACAGCACAACCGATAGCGCGGCGGCGTATCCCATCGAGAAATAGCGAAAAGCATTCGTGTAGATGTGCACCACGTACATCAGCGTCGAACCGAGCGGTGAGCCAGTAGTGCCACCAATCACGAGCGCTTGTCCGAAAACTTGGAACGAATAAATCACCCCAATTACCAGATTGAATAGCACTACCGGTGACAGGAGTGGAACAGTGATGCTCCTGAATCGCTGCCATGGTCCCGCCCCGTCGAGGGCCGCAGCGTCAAGATAGTCCTGTGGAATCTCCTTCAAGCCGGCGAGGAAGACCAGCGTCTCCACGCCGAGCGGCCAAAGGCTCAGGATTATCAGCGCCGGTTTCGTCCACGTCGGATCGTTGAGCCAGTTTGGTGGTCGAAGGCCCACTGACTCGATCATAACGTTTACCGGCCCGGCGTTGGGCGTAAACATCAGAATGAAGATGATGGTGGCCGCGATGGGCGGAACGAGAGCAGGCAAATAGAAGATAACGCGGTAGACAGAGATCCCGCGCACGCCCAGGTTCATGAGCATGGCCAGGCCCAGTGCGAGCACGAGCCGAAGCGGCACAGAGACCAGCGCGTAGTAGGTACTATTCTTCACGGCAGTCCAGAACGCCGGGTCTTCAGTGAACATGACTCGAAAGTTTTCAAACCCAACCCACGTTGGCGGTTTGAGTATCGAGTATTCGGTGAACGCAAGGTAGAACGTGCCCAAGACTGGATACGCAGCAAAAACGAGCAGAAATATCAGCCACGGCGAGATAAAGAGCAATCCGGCCCTCGCCTCCTTGCGACGAAGTGGACTCACTGGCGTCCGCCGGAAACGTGATGCTAGCATCCTAGCCACCCTCTCCTCGATGCCATGCCCGCTTCATGCCTAGCACGGCATGGAGGGAGCAGTGAATGCGAACCGGCGGGGTGATGCCCCGCCGGTCGTCGAAATGGAGGAGTTGATGCTAGCCTGCGGCGTCGCCCAGAAAGCTCTCTAGCTCCTGCTGAGCGGCGTTCTGTGCCTCTCCCAGCGCGTCCGCCGGGGAGGATGCCTTGGTTAGGATTTTTTCGACGGCGACGGAAAGCTGATCGTTGGCGAAGTCCTCTACAGGAGAGTTCCACATCGCAGTTGCGTTCTGGGCCAGGCTGCGGAAGAAACCCATGATCTCCGATGCAAATTCCTCGCCTCGCCGCTCGACCACGATCTGGGGCACGACTTCAGGAACCTTTGTATTGGTGGGCATGTCTGGAACGGTCGCGAACCACTCCACGATGCCTTCGCCGCTCATGAAGTCCAGGTAAGCGAATGCCTCCTCGACGTGCTCGGCTCCTTTCGGAATTGCCAGCCAGTTCGGCCAGTAGCCGGAAACTGAATCCGTTCCGCTGGGGCCGACTGGGTACGGAGCAACGTCCCACGCTTCGAAGACGGGTTCGTTGTACTGGTAGAAATCGCCCATCATCCAGCTGCCAGTCTCGCAAACGGCAAGTCTCCCTTCCTGGAACGCAGGAGGCTGACCCTCGTCGTCGGGATAGGCCGCCCAGGAGCCCGCTTGCTCTACCAGGTTTATGTCCCCTTTGAAATCTTCGTCGAGCCACTGGACCATGTACTCCATCATGGCCACGTTGGAGTCGGCGTTGATGGTGTAGGTCTGGTTCGGAGCATCGTAGAGCTGCGCGCCGTTGAGCGTTGACCATATTGGAAGGGTGATCGTATCCCGTAACGGCACGAATCCGGCGCTTTCGAGATAGTCACCGTCCCAGCTGGTGAATTCCTTGGAAAGCTGGCGAAGCTCGTCCCAGGTTTTGGGGAAGCTCGCGCGGTCCGACGGGATGCCCTTCGATTCGAACAGCTCGCGATTGTACCACATGCCGTACATCCCTGCAGCAACGGGCAGCCCGAACGTCTGCCCCTCGAACCTGCAGCTCTCGAGGATGCCTGTGGGCCAGTTCTCGGCTTGGGCATAGGTAGAGTTCGCCATGAAATCGTCGATTGCAACCAGCGCGCCACGGGCGCCATACGAGACGGGAGTGCTCCAGAGCACGGTCGCATCCGGCGGGTTGCCGGCGGCAATGGCAGCGAGAAATACCTGCGTGTAGTCATCGCCCTCTCCCACACCGCACTGTACTTCCTCGAAATTGATGCCAGGATTGTCGGCAGTGTAGTTTGCCGCGACCGCGTTCTGCATATCGCAGAAGGCTGGGGAGCCTCCAGGCGTCCAGAACGAGAGAGTGATATCCTGAGCTAAGACCATGCGACCTGGAGCCAGCATGGCTCCTGTAGTCGCGATGACCATCCCGCCGCCAATCCCTGCCGATTTAAGCAAGTCGCGTCGATTGATGTGAGAACCATGGGCCGTGTCTCGTCGTGTTTTCATCTCTTGGTTCCTTTCTCGTGCTGCTTGTCTTGCGCGATCGCCAGGCCTTTATCGGGACATAGCCGCAAGCGGTTGTCAGCATCGTCAGGCAGTAGCCGCAAACGTCAACTCGTACATGTCACCATGAAAAACCGACTCGCAATACTCGATCGAGCGATCGTCTTCGAGGTAAGTTGTGTGGGATGTGCGAAGAACGGCACTCGGATCGGCAAGTTGCAGCGTTTGTCTTTCGAAGACTGTGGCGAGAGCAGCCTTGATTTTCGTGTCGCTGCGAACCAGCCGCAACCCGTATTCCTTGCGAAGGACCTCGTAGAGAGACCGGCTCGCGAAGTCGAACCGAAACAGACCGGGACAAAGGTGTTCCGGCAGGTATGTTTTCTGAATGGCGATGGGCTTGCCGGATGCCATTCGGACGCGAATGAGTCGAAGAACGGGTGCCTGCGGCAGCAGTCTCAGTTTGTCAGCCAGTGACGATGGCGCTTTGAGATTCTCAGCTGCAAGCACACGCGATGTGGGGACGATGCCTCGTTTCCGGAAATCGTCCGACAAGCCGGTAAATGGTCGCAACTCCTGTTCCAGGTGGTGCTGGGAGACGTAGGTGCCCTTGCCGACCACCGTATACAACCAACCTTCGTAAACACACTCAGACAGAGTCCTACGCGCGGTTGTTCGGCTCACGTTGTACTGCTTGCAGAGTTCCCGCTCTGAAGGAATTCGTGACCCAGCCCGCCAAACGCCGGAGACAATCTGCTCAATGAGCGCATCCCGTAGTTGCGCGTGCAGCGGCACGGAAACGTCCACAGAGTCCTCCTTCACAAAGTGGAGATCGCTCGAAGCGCGGTATGGGTGGCAATGACCAGATACTACCACCGTAGCAGCCCTCCTCCGAATCGTCAACGGTTTGTGAATGGCGAGGGACTGATTGAATCGGAATCGCCGCCGCGTATGGCGCAAGTCAGGTGTGGGCTATGCACTCCCGGATCGCTGCAATCCCCGATGCATCGCCCGGATATAGCTGGCGTTGCAACCACAGCATCCGCCGAGGAAGCCGATGCCCTCCTCAGCCGCCGAGGCGGCGAAGTCAACAAAGGATGACCTTGAGACCTGTACGGTTTCGAGGTCATCCGGGAACTCGGGAATCTTCGTAAAACACGGCGTTTCGTCTGTCGTGCGGAACGCCGCTGGTTGGGCGGCGAGCGGAACATCGACCACCGAGCGCATCTCGCGCAAGATCGACAACATCCGCTCCGGATCCTGTTCGCAGTTTGCGCCAACCATCTGCGCACCTTCGGCGGCCATCGCCGCTGCACAGGCAGCAGGCGAGTTGCCGTCGCTGGACTCGGTTGTGGTCGGGCGAAAGCTCATCGTGGCGATAATGGGAAGTCCACTCTCGCGTGCACATTTGAGCGCAATAAGCATTTCGTCAAGTCGGAAGAACGTCTCCAAAATGAGGAGGCCGACTCCGGCATCCTGCAACATGCGGACTTGCTCGGCGATGAGATCGTGAGCCTTGCCTGCCGCGGTCGACCCTTCGCGCTCGAAGAGTTGTGTTCGGGTGACGGAACCGGCGACTCGCGCTTGATCACCTGCCACCTCCCTGGCAATACGAACTGCTGCGTAATTTATCGCTTCGGTTTCATCCCCGTAGCCAGCCCGCCCAAGCTTTTCTCTTGTTGCAAAGAACGTCAAAGCCTGGAGAACGTCTGACCCAGCGAGCAGGAACTCTTCATGTAAACCTCGCAATGCCTCAGGATGCTCGATGGTCACTTCAGGGGTAAACTGTCCACTCCCCTTCCCTGTCCCTACTGTCTCCCGCTCGGACCCGCTATCGACGTAACCGCGACGCTCCAGCTCGATGAGATATCCCCCATCGCCCAACGTGACGTCTTTGAAACCGATTCCTTTGAGTGTGTGCTCCGCCATGGTTCGCTCCTGTCTTTCAACCAACTGCCATCAATGCCGCACCGACGATTCCGCTGTCCGATCCAAGGCCGGCTGGTACGATCTGGAGTTCGCGCGTGGCCGGACTCCAGACATGTGCCCGCGTCGAAGCGACGAATCGGTCCCAATAGAGACCTCCGGCCACTCCGAGCCCGCCACCAACTACCACTGCATCTGGATCAAGCACGTTGACCAGCCAACCGACGGCGTTCCCGAGTGCGTCACCGGCGGAACTGATGACATGCCATGCATCAAGATCTCCTGAATCAAGCGCTGAGAAGACTTGCTGCCCATGCACCACCTCGCGGCCAACCCGATCCCTATAGCGCGCGGCCAGGGCAGGGCCAGATGCCACATTCTCCAGCACGGTATCTTGACTGGCGCCGCACCGAGAACAGACCGACGTCACTGGAGCACTCGCCAGCACCAGCGCGTTACCTCGGCTTCCCCCGTAGGGGACTCCATTTTGCACAAGGCAAGAGCTAATACCGGTCCCAACCGTCACGTAAACGAACGACCAATCCGCTCGACCGGTGCCGAACCGTGATTCCGCCAGCGCTGCAGTACGCACGTCTGAATCGATGGCGACCGGCGCAATATGATTGAGGGCACCTCGGACGTCAATCTCCATCCAGTCGATTGTCTGGGCGCTACGAATCCTGCCAGCTGAATCGACAAGCTCGGCAACGCCCAGACCCACTCCCTGCACGGTGTCACCCATCGCCAATGATTCGGACGCCAGTTCACTCGCTACGGTCGCGACTCTCTCCAGGACCCGCGCGCCTCCTTGTTCGGAGCCGGTCGGAACCTGGCGCCGAATAAGGATCTGGCCCGTTCTGGGGTCTACGAGCCCACCGGAGATCTTCGTCCCCCCGACGTCGAGTCCGATGCTCCATCTGCCAGTTGATGGCGCGCTCATGGTGCTTTGCCGGCCCTTTCAATGAGGTAGGATGGCGCCACACCGAAGACAAGCTCAACGGATTCGGCGGACATGTTGTAGTACTGATACTGTGCGCCTTCCGGTAGGTAAAAGCCGTCGGCAGGTGATAGTTCATGCCACGCGGGTGGCGGCTGGTTTGGCAAATGAATATGAAGCGTGCCTTGTCGGACATAGAGGCTCGCAGCGCCGCCATGGGAGCGAACGTCCGACCGTTGGCCGGGAAGCAAGCGCAGTACGCCAACAGTGAGGTGCTCCGTTGAAGCAACGAGGCCGACTAGAAGCGGGTTGGACTTCCCTTCCATTCTCCACAGCATGTCCTGCGATCGAAGCACCTGGATGGTGTGCCCCGCACGAGCCTCGACTGCAGATGATGGCCAACGACCAAGCCAAGCGTCTTGAGTGTATTGAACGTCGTGCAAATATGGCTTGGTCCGTGCGTAAGAGCCGGAGGTTCCCTGGGATGGCGGAGGCGAGAATAGCTCGAGCACCCGCAACTCGTCGGTGCTCGCATTCCAAGCATGGTGCCAGGTATCGCGCCGGAAAAAGCCTGCTTCACCCGGCACAAGACGATGCACCTCGCCGCTCTCTGGATTCGCCAGTACCAGCTCGCCACTCAGAACGTAGAGCACCTCGTCGGCCGCAAAGACCGTTCGATATGCGTCTGAGTGCCGAAACGAGGCGCCTGGCGGCAAGCCGAATACAAGCTGGTGGATCTTGTCGCTGGATACGTAGATCCAGTCTGCTACCCGACCTGAATCCTCATCACCCCATAGGTGGCGGGTCACAGTGCTGTATGGAATTGCTGTAGGAGCGTCGAAGGTGGGTCGTGGCGAGGCTGAGTATCCCATCATTCTCGTCCCGGATCGTGAGCCAAATGCGCGTCGGCGCCCAGTATGGGTGCGTCGGGGAACTCGGGCGGGGTAAAGGTGCTCTCGATTTCGAGCGCGCGGCCCGTGTTGCCCGACTCCATGGTCTTGACCATTATTTCTAGCACGTGATAGGCGTGCTCTGGCGTAATCTTCGGAGGAATACCGCTTTCGATCGATTCGATCAAATGGCGAATGCCCTCCGTCCACGAGTAGCCTCCCGTGTCGCCGTAGACTTTCCAGCACCCCGCGTTGTTTTGCCACAGCTCGTAGCCACGTGGCGCCCAATCTTCGCCAATCATCTGCAGCGTGCCTTGGGATCCGTAGAGCTCGATTCCAGCCACGTTGTACTGCTGGATGGTAAAACCAGTGGTGACCACTGCAAACCGCGAATCTCCGAAATCCAACAGCAGATGGGCGTTGTCATGAGATACAACATCAAACGGCTCGCCGTCGACGATTCGATTGGGGATGGCGACGCCGCTTAGCGCGGTGATGCGTTTCGCTGGACCAAGGAGTCCGGTTAGCGTTGTCACGTTATAAACGCCCAGGTCGAACATCGAGCCGCCGCCCATTTGGTAGTACCAGGGGCCCCATGTCGGTCCTGACCATCCATAGAATCCACGCGCCGTTAGCACCTGACCAATGTCACCACGCCGCAGGTGCTGCCACATTGCCTGATACGTCGGACTCAGAATCACATGCGGGGCACAGACGAGATACCCGGGACTCGACTTTGCCAGCTGAACGATCTCGGCCGCCTCTTCCAGCGACATAGACATCGGCTTCTCAACGAGGACATGCTTGCCAGCCTCAAGCGCTTCTTTCGTAATTTTCCCGTGAAGTGGCATGGACGTCAGCACGAGCACGAGATCGATATCCGGATTTCCAATCACTTGCTGATAGTCCGTCGTGAAGTTCGTGAGCCCGTACCGCTCACGAACTTCATCTCTGCGGGATTCCATGACATCGCACACGACCGCAATTTCGGCACGCGGCTTTGGCATGTTCAAGCGTTGCAGATGCGGAATGTACTTCTCTGATACGCTGCCGCAGCCGATGATCCCAACTTGCAATGGAACGCTCATGTGTTTCCTCGTTCCTTTCTTGGGCTTTCTCGAACCCTACGTGATTGACACTCCCGCCCCCTTGACAGTGTTAGGGAGCGACGACGACGCTCACGCGTGACGACCCTGAATCTTTTTTGGAATCCGTCGGACGACGACTTTCCATCGCGAGCGACACGCGATCTGCCCGGTAAACAGCTTTGAAGTACTCGATAGGCTGATCTTCGACTGTGAATGTCACCCCTTCCGCAATAAGCACAGGCACACTGGCATGGATATCAAGAACCTCGGCTTCGAACTCGCTCGCGGCGTGCGCTTCAACTGTTTGAGACGCATTGGCGAGCTGCAAACCGAAGCGAGTTTCAAGGAGGGAATAGAGCGATTCCGCTTCAAGATCTTCGTGCTCAAGACCGGCGCAACCATCCATACGTATGTAGCTGGTTTCGAGCACCACCGGATCACCACCGGCGGAACGCAGGCGTACGATCTTAATGACCGATGCCTCCTTGGGCAGCTGGAGTCGACTCGTGACCGACGGCGGCGGCTGATCGATCGTTAACTCGATCACACGGGAAACAACGGCTCCGCCCTGCCGCATGGTTTCCTCGGCGAAACCCACGAGGTGCAATGCGTCGTATGTCAATTTCGGGGCCGCTACGAACGTTCCAACCCCAGGTTGCACGGACAACATGCCTTCGCGCTCAAGAAAGACAAGAGCTTGTCGCACAGTCATGCGACTGATTTCTGCGCGATCGGCAATATCCCTCTCGGCCGGCAAGCGCACGCCCTCGGAAAGGTGGCCTGCACGAACAGATTGGCGGATCTGTTCCACGAGTTGATAGTAAAGTGGAACTGGACTCTTACGGTTCAGATGTAGCGAATCCCAGTTCATCAAACTTCCCAACAGGCGTCTTCACGGCCATGGAAACTATTTTCGGTCCAGAAGTCTATACCACATCCTATCTGGCTCCTCAGGATGCGTCAAGCTTTTGTGCTAGTTCGATACATCTGAGAATTTCTTGGAACGAAGAAACTCTTGAGGGGTGTCGTACCCGAGGGCCTGATGGGGTCGGACGGTATGGTACGTCGCTTCCCACGCCAGCAGGGCGGCCTGGAGGGTAGGGAGATCCAGCTCACCGTCGTAGCACTCCCAGAACTCGCGACGGGCGGTGTCGTTGAGGCGCTCGACCCGGCCGTTGAGCTTCGGACTGCGGGGCGGCAAGACGGAGAGAGCGATCCCGCGCTCCTCGCAGGCGGCTTCGGAGCCAGCCATGAACTCGGACCCGCCATCGACCTGAATCGCCTGGACCGGGAATGGCATCCGCGTCACCAGCTCATTGAGGAAGGCGGTGGCCGTGCCCGCTGAGGCGGGGGCCCGGACCCCGACCACGGCGATCCGGAAGACGGTATGCCGACCGACACCATGCCGAGCACCTACCTCTCGGTACAGCATGCCGGCTTGCACATCGGCGATGATCGCCACGGTTCGCGGGCTGGGTGGGCGCGGCGGTTTAGGAACCTTGACCCTTGGTGGACGTGGCGCACGAGGCGGTCGAGGCCGCACCGAATTCCCGCCCGCTTGCGAAGGATGTGCACCCATTGCAGCGACACCCCATGCCACTTACCAACGACGGGAGGTCGTTCGCCGCGCCACAGGTCATCCAGGATCGCAAGCGTGCGATCGGAAGGTACATCGGCACCGGTATCCGCTCGATCGGTGGTCATGTCCACATTGTACGGGTGCCCGGCAATTGGCGGCGCCAGCAGCAGCATGCCGGTTGGCGCCGGTGAGCGGGTCGCCAGAGCGAGCTTCGGTGCAAGGAAACATTCCCTGTTGTCAGTTGCCGTTGCCCTACAGCGGCTGTCATTATGGTTGATTGGTCGACGCCAACACGGGCGGAGCAAGCTCCGCAGCCGTACAGAGATCCAGGGTTGCAACCAACGTGCAATCCGCTCTAGGTGAACGGGACACCGGTGACCGCACGGCATCCGCAGCGAATCGGTGCAACGCCTGAACTGCCCGTGACACGTTACCAGCGGTCCAAAGCAGGGCGCGTCATGCATTCAGCGCGGAGTCATGCGCGGCCTGTTTCGACGCGTAGAGACGATTCTACGGCCTCGATGGACGTTGGGCCCGTCACTATCGCCGCCGGTCAAGCACTCGATCCACGCGCGCCAGGATCGTCAGGGCGCGCTCGGCGAACAGGTCTTCGCGCCGTTCATGTTCCCGGTACAGCTCACGGGCCAGCCGGTCATAGGTCTTCCAGTGCATGCCCTTGGGTTTGTCTGGCATGGTCCACAGGAAACCTCGCCGGCCGTTCCCGTCACTGCCGAGCCGATCCGCGATCCGCTGGATGCGCCGGTCGCAGGCGCCGGCCTCATCCTCGCGGGTCGAGGCATAGGCGAGGTCGTGACAGGCACGGCAAGCGAACGCGCCGTCCACGCTGAACAGCACCGCCCGGCGAGTGTGGCAATGCGGGCACCGCAACCAGGTCCGTTCGCCGCCATAGTGGCAGGGCGTCGTGTTCAGCCACACAGGCACCGTGTGCGGTGTCCAGTCCGTTTCGCCGGCGCGGCGCGTGCTGTAGACCAGGGTCAGGCGTGGCCGGTCCTGGTCCATGATCGTGACGATCGTGCCGGCGGGTTCCCCAACGCCGCGGGTCCATTGCCAGGTCGAACGCGCGCCCGGCTGCAACACGCCGGTTCGCTGCATGTGGCGCACATCGAGCCGCAACAGGCCGGCGGTATCGAGCCGGGTTCGTTCACCGTTCCATCGGGTCGAGCAGTAGCCGCCCATCCATTCCCCTTCCTGGAGTTTCGCGCGCGCGCGGGGGTTTACCGAAATCATTAGGCAACCTGCAGTTTTGGGTACGGTTTCGCTGTCACGTTTCGGGGGATTGCGGATACCCGCGCGCGTGACCGCAACGTCGTTCATGGGGGTTCCGGCGGTGCATGGGGTATCCCGTCACGTCTCCCGGCCCAGCTCGCGCCGGAAGTGCCACAGCAGCCGCCCCAGGGGATCACGCGAGTAGCGGCCGTGCCGGAAGCGCGGGGACGCCACCCCCCGGTACGACTTCCCGCCATGCATCCGGCAGCGTCCGGACGGGCGCAGCCTCCAGTTCTTGCAGGCCGAGCCGGTCCGCGTTTTCGCGTTGCAGCGGCGATCTGCTGGCACGTCGGCAAGGCTCATGCGGTCCCCATTCGTTCGTTCGTCGGCGGTTGCTTTTTATGCCGGGTGCGTCGCGGTTCATCCCGGCACGCCGGACACAGACGCCAGGTGCCGGCCCGCACGTCGCGGGGATCGGGCTCGTATTCGCGTCCACAGCGCCGGCACGTCACGGCAAGGGTGGGCATGGCGCATCCTCCCGGGGAATGGCCGCAAGCTTCCGCTCGGCCGCATCCCGGCGGGCCCGGTAGCGCGCCGCCCACGGCTGCATCTGCCGGGCATAGTCCTGGTGAGAGGGCGCCGGCGGGTGGCAGCCATGGTGCACCAGGTAGACGTGGATGCGGTTCAGGTCGGCCCCCATCGCGGTCAGGCGCGGGATGATGGTGTGTTCCGGGGAATCCTCGGCGGCGAAGATCAGGGTGTTGAGCTTTGGCGCTGGTTGCCCATCAGGGAGCACACCGCCTATCGAGCATTGCGCGGCGATCTCAAGCCCTACTGTGCTCTCGCCGCTTCCGCCATATCCGGCCAACAGTCCCACCATGCCGGCGGGCAGCCATGGCTTCCAGACCCACATAATGGCCCGGGCCTCGATGTCGGACGCCCGGCGCGTCTGGAGGATGGCCGGCCCGGATTCGGGGAAGGTATCGACGATCAATTCCTCCAGGTCGGCTCGCGTGAGCCCGGCGGCGAACGCATCATCGAGCCCGCATTTAGCGCCGTCCAGAAGGTCCGGCATGAGGCAATACCGGACGGCTGACCCACGGTGGACGAGGTACGCGGCCAGTGCATCGAGGGCACTGCGGACACTGGCCTTGCGCATCACATCGCTATCAAACGCCAGGATGCAGGTCCGGCCCTTCAGGGCGATATCGTCCCAATCCGGCAGAGCCACGCGGTCTGCCCGCCACATCCAGACGCCCAGCACGCCGATGGTGCAGGGGATGCCGTTCGACACGGCGCTATTAACTTTCTTGGCCCCTTCGGTAATCCACAAATCCGCCTCGGCATCGCGCAGGTACGGATGTGCGCCGGCGGGAACATCGAGACAAATGCGGCCGGCCGTCAGGTACTTTGCCGGCTTGGCATTCTTGTCGAGCCAGTCGGTATCGGGTTTCAGCTGCCAGGCGACGGTTTCACCCTGCGTATTCCCAATCGGGATGAGCAAGCCGGTCAGCCGCCGACGTTGCTCCCCGGTGAATTGCGGTGGTAACGCGCGAGGGTTCGTAACGGTCTGATAGCCCCGGGCGGCCGTCTGTTCATCGGTAATGGCCGATGCCTGTAGATCGTCGAGGTGACGCCGGGAGAGTGCCTCCCCGGTTACACTAGGCATAGTCGTGCTCCAATTCCAATCACAGCCCGCCGGATTTGCCCCCGGCGGGCTATGGCGTTTAGTCAGGCGGCCTCGTCAGTCCGACCGCTTTCGAGCAAGCGCTCCAAAGCGCGGCGGGAAAACCGATACTCGCGCCCGATCTTCAGTACGGGGATCGGGAGCGTGTTGGCACGTGCCATTTTGTAGGCGCGGGTCATGCCGATGTTGAGATTCGCGGCCAGTTCGGCCAAGGTCATGGTGTCCGGTTCCACCGGAGAGGAGATACGGGTAACGGCCATCGGGCATCACTCCATAATGAACGGCGGTGTTCCTGTTCGTGTGCAATCAGTCACGGGCAGGAACCAACGATGATTGCCGTTTCATGGTGCCAGACAATTATGTGGAATAAAATGTGCGGCAGGAAACCACTGTAGCCAGCGCACATGTGCGCAGAAGGCAAGAGAGCGCTAGCTGTAGGAGGGCTGGACGTTGGTGACGCCGAGATTGAGCCGTGAAGCGGGCGGCTGGCCACCTGTCGCGCTGTGTGGCCGGTGGTAGTTGTAGTGGATGTTCCAGACCGCGATCGCGGCTGACCGGGCGTCCTCGCTGGTGAACTCACGCGCATAGAGGA
>JAABUN010003876.1_pt1 | contig 21802 bp, 19 predicted proteins | sample 5559311 | NCBI WGS metagenome assembly JAABUN01 (sample SAMN10711877, study PRJNA513370) | rock metagenome | isolation source: Antarctica rocks | place: Antarctica: Victoria Land, Siegfried Peak sud
CAGCAGGTGCCCTTCCCGTGCGGCATGCATCCCGTCCCAGAAACCCGATTCTTGCCCCTGGCCAGGGCATCTGCTGCTTCCGACACACCCAAAGATCAGGTACTACTCGCGGATCTGGGACTGACCGCCCGCCAGAGCCGGGCCGGCTCAAGTTCTTGGCGGGCGCGGCCGATGACCCGGCAGCGAGCGCGCGGCACCCACCGGCACGTGCCGGCGTTTCTGAAGGTGTTGCCACAGCCGCAACGGGAGGACTCGGACATGGCGAAGGTTCTGGTGGTGGAGGACTCCCCGGAGTTGCGCACCTTGCTCGAGGTAAGGTTGCGGCAGAGCGGACATCGGGTCTTGAGCGCGGGGTCGGGCGAAGAGGCTTTGAGCGTCCTTGCTGACAGGGGGGCGCCCGACGTCGCGGTTCTGGACGTGTTGATGCCCGGCATGACCGGACTGGAGCTGCACGGCAGGCTCCGTCAGGACCCGGTGCTCGCCAGCGTGCCAGTGATCTTCCTGAGCGCCCGGGTCCAGCCGGCTGACATCCTCGCGGGCCGCGCCCTGGGCGCCACGTACCTCACCAAGCCGGTCGTCGTCTCGGCCCTGAACCTCGCTATCGAGCAGGCCTTGAAGGTCAACGTGTCGAGCGACTGGTGAGCTGCGCCGATCCACCCGGTGGAGCCGACACGCCAGCATGACGACAACAGCGAAGCCCCCGGCATCTCCACCGCTGGCTGCCCGGACAGGCCGGACGTGGCTACGGGTGGCCGTACTGTTCGCGGTCGCCGTCGCCTACGGGAGTGTCCTGGCGGTCGTTCTCAGCCGACCACGCAGCGGCCTGTCCCAGGCGGTCGGAGACCTGGTGATCCTGGCGGCGTCGGCGTTGGCGCTGGCCAGCTGCTCCCGGACCGCCCGCAAGGGCGGAGCTGAGGGCAGAGCGTGGGCTGTGCTGGCGGTCGCCATGGCCCTCTGGACGACGGCCCAGCTGGGCTGGACGGTGTACGGGTTGACCCGCAACCACGTCCACCCCTTCCCGGCACCCGTCGATTTCGGGTTCGTGGGGTATTCGCTGCCGACGGCGGCCGCGCTGCTGATGTTCCCCAGGTCTTGGCGTCGAGTGTCCCGACCGCGCGAGCTGCTCGACGCCGCCGTCATCGCCACATCGGTGCTGTTCGTGAGCTGGGCGACGGTGCTCGGGCCGCTCTACCAGGCGGGCGGCTCAGGACTTCCACGCCTCGTCGGTCTGGCCTATCCGATCGTGGATGTGACGCTGTCAGCGCTCGTCCTCACGCTCGGCATGCGCGCTCCAACCGGGCAGCGACAGCCGTGGCTGCTGGTCGGGAGCGGGCTGGTGCTGCTGGCCGTCACCGACAGCTTCTACGTCTCACAGACCCTTGCCGGCGAGACGGGGATGACCGGATCACTGCTGGCGTTGGGATGGATGAGCGCCTTCGTGCTCATCGCCGCCGCCGCCCACGTGGGGCAGACCGTGAACGACCGCTTGGTGAGAGTCTGGCACTTCTCGGCGTTGCAGGAACTGCTGCCGTACCTCCCTCTGGTCTGCGCCGTCGTCGTGGCCAGCGCGCGCCAGTTCGGAGGTGACGACGTCTTCCTGACCGTCAACGGGGGCCTGCTGCTGCTGCTGGTCATCGCGCAACAGGTCGTGATCGCCAAGGAAAAGGTCTCCCTCGCGAACGGGATGGAAGCCACCATCGACAAGCGCACGGCCGAGCTCAGCACCGCCGACGCGCGTTTCCGTGCCCTGGTGGAGTCATCCGACGACGCGATCTTCAGCAAGACTCCGGACGGCCAGATCACGAGCTGGAACGCAGCCGCCGAGCACCTGTTCGGTTACACCGCAGCGGAGATCGTCGGAAAGGAGGTGGATCTGCTCGTACCCGAGACCAAGCGCCGTGAGGAGCTGGAGATTCGCCGGGTCGCGGCCCAGGGCGATGGGTTCCGGCGGAGCTATGAGACCGAGCGCCAACGCAAGAACGGCACCGTCGTTCCCGTCGCCCTCACCGTGTCCCCGATCTACGACGCGGGTGTCGTCACGGGGGTGTCCGTGATCGCGCGAGACATCACCGAAGAGAAGGCACGCGAGCGGGAGCTCGCCTCCGCGCGTTCCGCCGAGCTCGAGCTGTCGCGCGCGAAGTCGGACTTCCTGGCCACCATGAGCCATGAGATCCGCACGCCGATGAACGCGGTCATCGGGATGACCGGTCTGCTGCTCGACACCCAGCTCGACGCCCAGCAGCGCGAGTTCGCCGAGACGGCGCGCAACAGCGGCGAAGCGTTGCTGGAGGTCATCAATGACATTCTGGACTTCTCGAAGATCGAGTCCGGCAAGCTGGAGCTCGACAGCCACCCGTTCGAGGTACAGGACTGTCTGGAGAACGCCCTTGCCCTGGTCGCGCTGACCGCCAACACCAAGAACCTGGAGCTTGTGGCGCACGTCGACGACAGCTGCCCCCAACTGGTCGTCGGAGACGTGACCCGCTTCCAGCAGGTGCTCGTCAATCTGCTCAGCAACGCCGTCAAGTTCACGGCCGGCGGAGAGGTCGTCGTCATGGTCAGCGCCCAGGCGCTCACAGGTGAGAACGACGGGCCGTTGCAGCTGACGGTGTCGGTCCGGGACACCGGCATGGGCATCCCTCCCGACCGGGTGCACCGGCTCTTCCAACCCTTCAGCCAGGTCGACAGCTCCACCACCCGCGTCTACGGCGGCACCGGGCTGGGGTTGGTCATCAGCAGACGGCTCGCCCAGGCCATGGACGGCGACCTGCAGGTCACCAGCCAGGTCGGAGTCGGATCGACCTTCACCTTCACCGCGACGCTGACAGGCACCACCGATCGGCGCCAACCCGCGACCGGCGCACCAACGCTTGTGGGCACCTCCGTACTGGTCGTCGACGACAACGCCACCAACCGTCGGGTGCTGGAGCTCGTTCTCCGCAGCTGGGGCATGACCTGCACCGCAGTCGCGACACCCGCCGCCGCGTTGCAGCTCCTGACGACCGGGTGCCCCGTAGACGTAGCCCTGCTGGACATGAAAATGCCCGGTATGGACGGCGGGCAGCTCGCGCTGGCGATCCGCGAGCTGCCGTCCTGCTCGGACCTGCCGTTGATGTTGCTGACCAGCCTGCAGTGGCGCCCAGACCCCGGATCACCCTCGCTGTTCGCGGCCACGCTCAGCAAGCCAATCAAGAACCAAGTGCTGCGCGACAAGCTGCTGGCGGTGCTCGCCCCTGTGGACGCGGCGCTGGCCGCCGTCGAGACGGCAGGCGGCAGCCGGCTGAAAGACACCCCAGCCGTCAGCGCCTCGCCGCTGCGTGTGCTGCTCGCCGAGGACAATCCCATCAACCAACAGGTCGCCCAGCACATCCTCCGTAACCTCGGCTACGCCCGGATCGACACCGTGAGCAACGGCCTGGAGACAGTCCACGCGGTGCGTCATGTCATGTACGACGTGGTCCTGATGGACCTTCGCATGCCGCAGATGGACGGGCTGAACGCGACCCGAGCGATCCGCGCAGAGCTCCCCGCTGACCGCCAGCCCTACATCGTGGCGATCACCGCGAGCGCCCTGGTCGAGGACCGGGCGGCCTGCATGTCCGCGGGGATGGACGACTACCTCACCAAGCCACTTCGGGCACAAGAGCTGAGCGCCCTCCTGAAGCGAGTGCGGCCACGTGCGATGGGTGCACCGCCGAGCTCAGCCGCCCTCACCGAAGCCGTGCTGAGCACGCCCAAGAGTGTCGGGGATCAACTGCCCTTGGCGAAGGAGCACTCCGGTGGCGCCCGGGAGAGCGCCATCCGCTGCCGTCTCAACGAGATGGCAGGCCCCGACCCGGAGGACGACAAAGTGTTGTTCAGCGGGATGCTGCGGTCCTTCATCGCCAGAGGCCCAGGCCTCGTCGACGCGCTCGATGAAGCCATCGGACGCAACGCCAGCGGTGACGTGGAAGAGCTGGCACACGCCTTCAAGGGAACGGCCGCCTCCCTCGGTGGTAACGAGCTGGCCCCGCTTCTGGAGAACCTCGAACTGCAGGCCCGCCTCGGCCGACTTGCCGACACGGCGCACGACCTCCCGCGGGTACGTCGTGAGTTCGGCGCCTTCTCCCGCTCCCTAGCCACCGTCGCCAGCGAGTTGGAACGCAACCCACGCCCGCGTCAGCCGCTCTCCCCCGACGAGCACTGGTGACCTGCTGCCCTCGGTTCCTGGAGTTGCGCGGGTGACCTGCTGCAGGCGCAACAGCTGCAGCTCGGTCCGCGCGAGCTCCAGGGCGTCGGCCGCCGGTGCTCGCCTGGCCGCTGAAGCGCCGAGAAGGTGGCAGGACCCGTGTTGCATCGGGCGCAGGCACAGCAGCCAGGTCAGGCTGACGGACGCAACCGCGACGAGCAGCGCCAGTACCTCCGGCACGGCTACGTGCGGAGCCCGCTGGCGAAGGGCTGCCCGCCCCCGGGCTGCTGTTGGCTGCAAGGCTGCGCGGCGCGCAGCTGGTCGATCCCGGCGCGCATCCGGGCCAGCTCCGCGCCGCTGTCAGCCGGGGCGTCGGGGTGGCTCTTGCCGCCTCGCATCATCAGCCACATCATCGCGCCCACGCCCAGCGGGCAGGTGAGCACGGCCAGGCCGTAGAACAACTCGGACATCGTCGTCACCTCGGGGTCGTGGTCGGTGGCGGTGCCGGTGCGGCGGCCGCCAGCAAGCTCAGGACGATCAGCGCGGCTGCGGGCCGGCGCCGGTCATCAGCTCGTGCATGCGCCGCATCCCGGGGTTGGCATCGGTCATCAGCGCGTGCATGCGCTGCATGCCCGGGACGGGCTGCTCCCGTACGGCGGGGGCAGGGGCGGTCCCCGGGTCGGCGGTCGCCGCGGGACCGGTCAGCAGCGCGCTGGCGGCGAGCGCTGCGACGCCGCCGGCCAGTGCCGTGCCACGTCGAAGGAGGGTCATTACAGGGCCCCTTCTCGTCGGGTACAGGGGGGAGTACCCACTACAACGGTGGGGGACCTGCCGTGATCCGGGCGACGCCGCGATAGCTGCGGCGACGTCGTCGGGGCGATCGACAGGGAGTGCGTGCGTGCCGTCGAGCTCGACGACGCCGATCGCGGGGCCGAGCAGGCGGCGCGCCTCGTCGGCGAGGACGGTGGCATCGCGGGCGCCGAGCACGACGACGGTTGGCAGCGCTGGGTCGACCAGCCAGACGTCGAGCGGGTTGCCCTCGAGCAGGCTGGTCAGCGCGTCTCGGTAGGCCGGCCAGACGTAGTTGACCGCGTCGCGCGCGACCGCGGCGGGGATGTCGGGGCTGACCCGGCTGGCGACGCCGGGGGCCAGCGCGGTCAGCGGGCGGCGCAGCAGGCACATCCCCCCGCACACCACGCCCGCGACCGGCGAGCCGCTCATGGTCTTGCCGGCCAACCACGAGCGCCCGCTGATCCGCTGCCGGACCCGGTCGGGGTCGGCGAACACCGGCGGGCAGACCAGCACCAGCCGGTCGAGCAGGTCGGGGCGCTCGGCGGCGACGGCCACGGCGACCACCGCCCCGTAGGAGTGGCCGACCAGCACGACCCCGCCGGTGGCGCCGTCGCCATCGCTGACACCAAAGGAGCCGGTCGAGCCCGGCCGGGTCTGGGCCTCCAGGAGCCGGACGACGGCGGCGACCTGGTCGTCGAGGTGGAAGTGCGTGCCCAGCCGGACGGACCCGGCGAATCCGAGCAGGTCCGGGACCAGCACCGCCTGTCCGCGGGCGGCGAGCCGCCGGGCAACGGGCCGCCAGAATGACGCCGAGGCGCCCAGGCCATGCAGCAGCACGACGGTCGGCGGCCCGTCCCCGTGGTGCTCGGCCTGGTGGTGTTCGTGTCGCAGCTCGCTGCGGCGCGGGTCCAGCTGCGAGTGCAGCACTGCCGCGCCGGTCACCCCGGCGCCGGGCGGCATCCCGGCCAACGCCTCTGCCCGGCGGGCGCGCAGCCACAGGGTGAGCGCGAGGATGTACGCGCCGGTCGCGGAGAGCGCCAGGACCAGCCAGGTGGCGTCGCCCCCTGGGACGTAGTGCGCGGCGACGTGCCCGAGGAACACGTCCATCCACCGGTGGTGCGGCACCCCGCCGCGGAACAGCAGGTCCGGGGCCATCGCGTACAGGTGGAAGCCGAGCACGGTCAGCGCGACCGCCGTCGCGGCGAACAGCAGCGCCGGCAGCCACCAGCGCAGCGGCGGCTCCGCCCTCGGCAGCCGCCCCAGTCGACGTCATCTCGTCGCCGCAGCAGCTCCCGGCGTCGGCCCGCGTCCTGGCGGTCGGCGCGTCCCGGACCCCGGTCAGCGGTAGCGGGAGAAGACCCGCATCAGCTCGTCGTAGATCAGCGGGTCGCCGCTTTCGATCGCGGTCGTCACGCACCGCTGCAGGTAGTTGCGCAGCACGATCGTCCCGACCCCGTCCAGGGCCTTCTGCACCGCGGCGATCTGCTGCAGCACGTCGGTGCAGTGCCGGCCCTCCTGCACCATGCGCGTGATGCCCTGCACCTGCCCCGAGGCCCGAGCCAGGCGCTTGAGGGCCTCGTCCCGCTTGTCCGCCGGCATCATCTCCCGAGCGTCCGCGCAGCCCGCCGCGTCCCCGGAGTCGCTCGCGGCGGGCGCTCCCGGCGCTGCGGTGACCGCCGCCGCACCTGCCACAGCGGTCGTCGTCTTCCCTGTCATGCCTCTCCTCCCGGCACCGGTAGGACGACCGTACTCCCCCGGTGTATCAAGGAGGTGCCCCTCGCCGACTGCGTCAACCGCGCGCCGCGGTCCCCCGGTGTGCCTCAGGAGCCGCTGCATGTCCCGCCGTCCCCCTCGTCTGCTCCTGCTGGCCGCCCTGCCCCTGGCCGCCGTCGCGCTGAGCGCGTGCTCGGCCAGGACGCCCAGCGCGAGCTCGGTGGCGCGCCCCGGCGGTCCGGACCCGGGTGTCGCGCACGTGCACGGTCTCGGCGTCGACCCCGCCGACGGGGTGTTGTACGCCGCCACCCACTACGGCCTGTTCCGGATCCCGGACAGCGGCCCGGCGACCCGGGTCGCCGACCGGTTCCAGGACACCATGGGGTTCACCGTCGTCGGGCCGCGCACCTTCCTCGGGTCCGGGCACCCGGACTTCCAGAAGGACCCGGACCTGCCCCCGCGGCTCGGCCTGATCCGCAGCACCGACGCCGCCCAGAGCTGGCAGAGCGTCTCGCTGTCCGGCAAGGTCGACTTCCACGCCCTGCACGCCGCCGACGGCAACGTCTACGGCTGGGACTCCGGCACCGGCGACCTGATGGTCTCAGGCGACGACGGGCGCACCTGGGACACCCGCAGCACTCTGGCCCTACGGGACTTCGCCGTCAGCCCCACCGACCCGGACCTGCTGCTCGCCACCACCGAGAAGGGGCTGGCGCGCAGCACCGACGGCGGCCGCACCTGGCAGCAGGTGCCGGGCGCCCCGCTGCTCGCCGTGCTGGCCTGGCCCGACCCGCAGACTCTGTTCGGCGTCGCACCGGGCGGCGCCGTCGTCCAGTCCTCCGACGGCGGGGCCACCTGGGACCGGCGCGGCACCGCCGGCGGGCAGCCCGAAGCGCTCGCCGCCGACACTCGCAACGGCACGCCCACCCTCTACGTGGCCATCAGCGACCGCGGCGTGCTGGCCAGCACCGACGGCGGCAGGAGCTTCACCACCCGGTACGCCGAGTAGCAGCCGCCGCCTGGTCACCCAGCACCGCCGGCACACCGCGCACGACTCGCAAGCCGCCCCTCGGCTGGCGCCGCCATCTCTCCCCTCCGCCTCCACGAGGAGCAGCTCATGCGCCCCGATGCCGCCGTCACCGGCTCAGCCCGCGGACCCCTCCGCCGGGAGCCGCAGCTCGCACAGGCCGCGGTCAGGTCAGCCACCGCCTGCGACACGGCCGGCAGCCGGCACGGCCGCCGCCGCCGCCGCCGAAGGACATCACTGATGTCCGCGGCTGTCCTGGCCGCCGCAACGGCGCTGCTGGTCGCCTGCGCCAGCCCGGCACAGCCCATCGCCAGCACCGCTGACGCCGGCGGGAGCCTGCACGGCACCGAGATCGGCGACGTCATCCCCCGGCCGACCCTGGTGCTCACCGACACCTCCGGGCAGACCTTCGACCTGCAGCACCGGCCGCCCGGCGAGCTCACCACCCTGTTCTTCGGCTACACCAACTGCCCCGACGTCTGCCCCACAACCATGGCCGACCTCGCCGCCGCCCGACGGCAGCTCAACGCCTCCGACCGCGAGCGTCTGAACGTCGTGTTCGTGACCGAAGACCCCGAGAACGACACCCCACAGGTCCTGCGGCGCTGGCTCGACGGGTTCGACCCCTCGTTCACCGGCCTGACCGGCGGCAACGACCGCACCAAGCAGGCCCTGGACGCGCTCAAGGCGCCGCAGACCGAGATCGTCCCGCCGACGCCGCACCCGCATGACACCGGCGAGGGCGGAGAGCAGCACAGCCACGCCACCGGCAGCGGGGACAGCGTCGAACACACCGGCAGCGTCTACGCCTTCACCGGCGACCGCGTCGTCGTCTACACCGGCGGCACCACCCCCGGCCAGTACGCCGCCGACTTCCACACCCTGCTCGGCCCGTGACGCCGCCCGCCTCCCGCCGCCGCGCCCTCTGGCTCTCGCCGTCGGCCTGGCGCTGCTGGCCGCCGGCTGCACTCGCGGGGGTGAGCCGGACGCCACCGGGCAAGTCGCTCCACGGCCAGCAGTAGCCCGCGCTGATCCGCGCGCGCGACCCGCAGCAGCTCCTCGACCTGCGCCGTGCCGGTGCGTGCGCCGGCGCGGTTGTAGCGGTTGGCGGAGGTCTCGCGGATCCAGTCGGCCTCGTCGCAGATCAGCACGTCGAGCTCGTTGGGCTCGAGCTCCCCGAACTGGTTGAAGTAGCGGAACATCGCCCGCACCTCGGCGCCCGGCTCCCGGCGACCCGCCGCAGCGTTCGGGTGAAGGCGGACGAGCCGGTCGCGTGCAGCGCCGTGCGCCTCGGCCGCGACAGCTCTCCCAGCAGCGACAGCGCGATGACGCTCTTGCCCGAGCCGGGACCGCCGACGACGACGACGGCCTCCTTGGTTGCTTCGCGCCGGCTCTTCTCCAGGGCACGCAGGACCAGGCTGTACGCCACCTGCTGCTCGGCCAGCAGCCGTAACTGCTCCCCGTGCTGCACCTCCTCGGCGGCCACCGCGAGCAGCTGCCGGCTGGGTCGTACGGCGCTGCCCAGGAGCAGGTCCGCGGCCTGCGCCCCGGGTGCCGCAGCGAGCCGGGAGGCCAGGTACGCCCGGAACTCGCCGCGCCGCTGGCCGGTGAACAGCCGGCCGTGCTCGTCCTCGGGGAGCTCCCACAGGTCGGCGACGTTCAGGTCGGTGGCGTTGTGCAGGTAGGCCACCCCGGCGAGCGGGTCGTGGAGCTGGTCCAGCGCGCCGAGGAAGTCGAGCAGGTGACCGCAGTAGTGCCGGACCTGCTCGCCGGGGTGCAGGTGGTCACCGCCGTACCCGCTGACGGTGCAGACGTCGGCTGCCCCGTCCAGCACGGCGGCGAAGCTCCACTGCTTGAGCTCCACGACGACGTACGACGGAGCCCCCGTCGTCGGGTGGACGCCGCAGAGCACCGCGTCGGCGCGCTTGCTCGTCAGCGGAAGATGGTGCTCGAGCAGCACCTCGACGGCGTCGAGCCCGGCGAGGTTGAGGTCGTGCGCGAGCACTCGCAGGCGGCGCTCCCAGGAGCGGACCTCCCCGTCGGACGGGCGGTGGGAGAGCCCCGCCGGCCTGGCTGGGGGCGACGGACCCGGGCGGGTTCGGCCGGTGGGCTGCGTCTACACCTGGCAGGGGCCTTGCGGCGCTGACACGCGGGCACCTCACCGACCCAGCCTGGCCACGTCCAGCGCGAGCAGCCCCCACGGCACGGGCGGGTCACCGGCGTCCGCGGGCTCGTACGTCGTCCCGCGCAGAACGAACGCGCGCAGCGTCAGCTCGGGCTCCGTCTCCAGCCGCCAGTAGATCGGAATGCCCGCCTCGGCGTACTCCCCCGGCTTCGCGAAGCGGTCCGTGCGCCGGCTGTGCGGGCTGACGACCTCGATGACCAGGCCCACGTCCGCCGGCCCCAATGGGCTGCGGTCGTCCTCCCGCGGGTGCTGCAGCGGCCAGCGAAAGACGACCACGTCCGGCACGCGCTGGGTGTCCTCGGCGAACGGCAGCGGGTACTCCACGCGTACCCGCCACCCCGGGGGAGCCGCCTCAGCGAGCCGTTCACGCAGGTCGTGTCCGACCTCCTGGTGGTGCTGGGTCGGCGGGGGCGTCACGACCAGGCCGCCATCGACGAGCTCGTAGCGGCAGGCGTCGTCCGGTAGCCGGTCGAGGTCGGCCAGCGTCCAACCGCGGGTGAGATCGGGCGGGGCGAGGGGCACGGGACCTCCTGCGGGTCGCGGGTCATCCTCGCACCCTGAAGGCGCGCCCGAGGTCACCGCTGCAGCCGGGGCGCAGCTGTGGACCTGGCGGTGATGTGTGCCCTGACAAACCCCGGTTGCATCGTCAGGACTGCAAGGGATCTTGCTAGTCGGCCTTGCCCCCGGCGCGCGTCACTGGCTTGCCAAACAAGCCCACGTAGCCGACGAACAAGCAGAAGGCCGATGCGGCCAGCATTGACAAGCCCCCCGGCAGGTCACCACGAGCTAAGAGAACAAGGGCGTACACCAGGCCTGCCGCACCGACCAGACTGGTGAGCGCGCCCAAGGTCCTCAACAGCCGTGTCCTGCTCGTCACTCTTAGCTCTCGGACTCGTCGCCGACCGGCTGGCCGTCCTCGTCGGTTGTCTCCACCGGCTTGGAGTCCGGGTCGACCTTGAGCAACGCCCGTAGGGCCGTCTCGGGATCCAGGGGGAGGGACACACGCTCGTCACGCTCAGCAGGCGTCGGGCTAGTCGGCGGCATGCCGTAACCGTAAGCCGGTACCTCGCTAGATGTACATCGCCCGACGAACAGTCTGTGATGGCGGTCACACGTGGGTACACGCGGAACTACAACCGTGTGACCAGCACCCGACAGTCGGGCCATCCGTCGACGGTCTGTGGCATGATGGTTCGTATGAGCCGCATCGACAAGATCCATCACGAGCTGCAGGTGTACCTACAGGAGTTGGACGACGAGCGCGCCCGAGTTGCCGCCTTCCTTGCCAGCAGCGGCCGGGTGCTCGACAACGACGAGTCGGCTTCTGGCTCACAGGCGCCCGTGGCCGTCCCTCCGGCCCGGCGAGAAACCCCTGGGGGAGGCAGTGGGGACGACCTCGCGTTCCGCCTGATGGCAGAGAAGCCGGCGGCTGACTGGAGCGCGGCGACGCTCCTGCCTGTACTGCGGGAGGCGGGTTGGACGACGACGGCGCTGAGTGAGATCAACGCGGTTGCGGCAATCCTGTCCCGGCTGACGCGCGCAGGACGGATCGAGCGCTCTGGTCGAGGGGCTTACCGAGTACCTGTCGACCCCACAAACGCCGACAGCCCCGCCGTGGATGCGGGGCTGTCGGACGAGTTGGACCTAGTGCCGGAGGGAGGTGAGAACACCGATGGCCAAGGCAGCCATCACGATCACCGTGACGATCTCACAGGACGGAACGGTGACCGTGACCATCTCGGTGCCCCCGTAAGGCACTGACCCGAGCGGGTGATCGTCCTCGGCAGGTGTTGGAGGCACCTGTCGGGGGCGGTCACCCCAAGCGCACGTGGTGGAACGGCAGACACACCCGGTTTGGAGCCGGGCGCCCTGGGAGGGGCATGCGGGTTCGAATCCCGCCGTGCGCACCGCTATGCACTTGTCAAGCAAGACCCAAGGTACCGCCTTAGCGATCCCGAGTCACCCTCAACCCGCCGTCAGTGGCTTGTACGTGAGCCGTCGCCCGTCGACGTTGAGCAGGAGCGTCCGCATGCGGGTGCTGTCGTCCTCCTTGCAGTGCGTGTACAGCCACGCGAACTGCGTGAGGTAGCGGTCCAGGTGCACGCGGCTGACGTGGTGGTGGGTGCCGTCGACGCTGCGCTTGAGCTGGGAGAAGAACCCCTCGGCCAGGTTGGTCCCGGCTCCGTTGCGCTTGTACTCGCCAACGCTGTGGTCGACGGTGTGGTGGCTGTTGAACTCCTGCCCGACCGTTGGGTAGGACGCGGAGCCGTCGGTCCAGATCTGCGAGCGGTTCACGTCGACCCGCTCGCGTAGCACGCCGCCAAGGGTCTTGGCGGTCACGTCCGTGACGGCGACGGCCTGGACCTCGCGCGTCTCGAAGTCGACCAGTGCCATGACGGGCTGCTTGTCGGTGACGCCGGGGCCGCTGGCGGGGTTGCGCTTGTCGGCGTGACGGTTGCTGTCCTTGCCGCCGATCCACGTCTCGTCCGCGACGATCGTGCCGCGGAGCAGGCCGGCCAGTGGGTCGCGGACCATCGCCTCGCGGACGCGGTGGAGCAGGAACCACGCCGTCTTGGGGGTCAGTTCGTACTTGCGCTCGATCTCGCGTGCCGAGACACCGTTCTTGCTGCTGCACATTTCGAAGATCACGAGTAGCCACGTCTTGAGGGGGATGCGGCTGCCGTGGAAGATCGTGCCGACGAGGACGGAGAACTGCTTGCGGCAGTGACCGCACTTCCACACCCGACGCTGGGAGACGGCGCCCGTACGGGTCGCTCGGCCCACGCCGTTCTTGGGTGCCAGGTAGTAGCAGCGTCCGATGCCGCCGCAGTGGGGGCACGCGTCGGGGTGGCCGTCCCAGCGCAGATCCTCGAGCAGCAGGTACGCCTGCGTCTCGCTAGTCAGCCGACCGGCGAGAGAGGGGATGGAGAACTCCTGCTTGCTCATGCTCCTAGTCAATCATGGTGCTATGGGTTTGTCAAGTGAGACATCGCCGACCTGGCTTCCGGCTGTGGACAACGCCGGGAGCCAGGGGTCAGGTGCTGTCTCAGCCGGTGACCGGCCAGCGCGCTGCGCCAACCCCTCTCTTCTGTGCATGACTGACAGACTGCCGCCTGTGACGGACAGTCCCCTGCGCGACGGCGCGTACGACCAACTCGTCACCCAGCGCCTGCTCGAACGCCTCGCGGGCAGCCGCGAGCTGCGCTCACCGGTCGAAGACGCCGAGTCAGCCGCGCTGCTCGGCCAGCATCTCGGTCGCGCAGCCGCCCGCTCCCTCGCTGCGCTTCCCGCCCCCGAACGCGTCGCCGAGGCCAACCGCCTCCTCGCCCTGCTCAGCAACGACCGCATCACGCCCGGCCCCGAGCATCTGCTCGCCGTCGCCCAGCAGGAGGCACCCGGCGTCTGGCGGATGCTGCAGATCCGGCCGCAGGTGCCGCTGTCGCAGCCCGCCCTGCTCACCAACTCCAGCGGCGACCCCAAGCTGGGAGCGGAGCTGCGCGCGGAGCTCGCCACCGCGGACCAGGTCGACCTGCTCTGCGCGTTCGTGAAGTGGTACGGGCTGCGGGTCCTGGAGACCGAGCTGCTGGAGCGCCGCGAGCGCGGTGTCCCGCTGCGGGTGCTCACCACCACGTACATGGGCGCGACCGACCGGACGGCCCTGGACCGGCTGGTCCGCGACTTCGGGGCAGAGGTCAAGGTCAACTACGAGACGCAGAGCACGCGGCTGCACGCGAAGGCCTGGCTGTTTCGCCGCAATTTCGGCTTCGACACCGCCTACGTCAGCAGCTCCAACCTCAGCCGCGCTGCCCTGCTCGACGGCCTGGAGTGGAACGTGCGGCTCGCCGGCAAGCACACCCCGGAGCTGCTCGACAAGTTCCGGGCAAGCTTCGACTCGTACTGGAAGGAGCCGGCGTTCGTCACGTACGACCCGGACACCGACGGCGCGCGGTTGGACCAGGTGCTGGCGGAGGCCAGCGGGAGTGCGACGCGGTCCACGACGACGTTCTCGGTCTCGGGCCTGCAGGTGCGGCCTTACCCGCATCAGCAGCAGATCCTGGACGACCTCGACGTCGAGCGGACTGTGCACGACCACCACCGCAACCTCGTCGTGGCCGCGACTGGCACGGGCAAGACCGTCGTCGCAGCGCTGGACTACCAGCGCCTGTGCACAGCCGACCGGCAGCCGAGCCTGCTGGTCGTCGCGCATCGGCAGGAGATCCTCGAGCAGTCGTTGCGGACCTACCGCGAAGTGCTGAGCGACGCCTCCTTCGGGGAGCTGTCCGTGGGTGGCCAGCGCCCCGACCGCTGGCGCCATGTGTTCGCGAGCGTGCAGAGCCTCGCGGCGTACGGCGTCGGCGCCCTGCCGGTGGAGCAGTTCGAGGTCGTCGTCGTCGACGAGTTCCACCACGCGGAGGCGAGGACCTACCGGGACCTGTTGGACCGTCTGCAACCGGTGGAGTTGCTCGGGCTGACCGCGACCCCCGAGCGCAGCGACGGGGTCGACGTCCGCTCGTTCTTCGGCGGCCGGACGGCGAGCGAGCTCAGGCTCTGGGACGCCCTCGAGGCCGACCTGCTCAGCCCGTTCCACTACTTCGGGGTGGCCGACCCGACGGACCTGTCGATGGTCGAGTGGCGCCGTGGGGACTACGACGTCAGCGCGCTGGAGCAGGTGTTCACCGCCGACGACGCCCGCGTGCGCGTCGTGCTGCGGCAGCTCCGCGACAAGGTGCTGGACGTGCACGAGATGCGCGCGCTCGGGTTCTGCGTCTCGGTGGGGCACGCGCAGTTCATGGCGGAGCGGTTCCGCGAGGCCGGCGTCCCAGCCCTCGCCGTCTCGAGTCAGACCGGCCGCGAGGACCGGGCTGACGCGCTGCGTGCGCTACGTACCCGCGAGGTCAATGTGCTGTTCGCGGTCGACCTGTTCAACGAAGGCCTGGACGTGCCCGACGTGGACACGCTGCTGCTGCTGCGGCCGACGCAGAGCGCGACCGTGTTCCTCCAGCAGCTCGGACGCGGGCTGCGACGCACCGCCGACAAGCCGGTGCTGACCGTCCTGGACCTGATCGGGCAGCAGCGCAAGGAGTTCCGCTTCGACTTGAAGTACCGGGCTCTCACCGGCGCCACCAGCACCGCCCTCATCCGGCAGGTCGAGAACGGCTTCGCCTACCTGCCCTCCGGCTGCGAGCTCGTGCTCGACCAGGTCGCGCAGCGCACCGTGCTCGACAACGTACGTCGGCAGCTCGGGCTGTCGCGCAAGGAGCTGGTCGCGGAGGTGCGCAGCCACGGTGACCTCGACCTGGCCGGGTGGCTGGCGGCCAGCGGTCGGGAGCTCGCCGACGTATACCGGTCGAACGGCTCGTGGACCGCCCTTCGGCGGGCAGCAGGGCTGCCGACGGCTCCGGGCGGCCCGGAGGACGATCGGCTGCTGCGTCGGGTGGCGGCGTTCACGCACGTGGACGACGCCGAGCGGGCGGCTATGTACGGGCAGTTCTGCTCGGAGACGGTGCGGTTCGCAGAGCTGAGCGAGCGGCAGCAGCGCTTTGCCAGGATGTTCTTCTTCTCGCTCTGGCCCGACGGCGGCGGGCACGACGGCTACCAGGCCGGCTTCGACCTGCTGGCAGCGCATCCGGCTGTCCAGCAGGAGATCGGTGGCGTCGTCGCGCTCGGTCTGGAGCGCGCGCGGCACGTCGCTCTGCCGCTGGAGGCCGGGCTGCAGCAGGTCACGCTCCGGACGCACGCGTCGTACAGCCGGGAGGAGGTGCTCGCGGCCCTGGACTGGGCCTCGCTCAGCCGCAAGCCCTCGTCCTTCGTCGCCGGGGTCGTCTGGTCGGAGGAGATGGCGACGGACGCGTTCTTCGTGACGTTGAAGAAGACCGAGCGCGACTACTCACCGACGACGATGTACCGCGATCATGCGCTGTCCCGGGAGCTGTTCCACTGGGAGTCGCAGAACGCGACGTCGGTGGGCTCGCCGGTCGGTCAGCGGTATGTGGCGGGAGGCTCCCACGTACTGCTGCTCGCCAGGACGACGAAGACCAGCGACTGGGGCGGTCCGCGGCCGTTCCTGTGCCTGGGGCCGGCGACCTACCTGTCTCATGAAGGCGACCGGCCGATCGCGATCACCTGGCGCCTGCGCCACGAGCTGCCGGTCGACGTCTACCGGGCGGCGTCGCTCACGGCCTGAGAGCTCGCGCGCCTTTCGCGGCAAGCCGCAGGGCGCCAGCTCGACCTGCACGACGTGGACGTCGGGGAGCCGCACGCCCGTGTCGACTTGATCGGATCCAGAACTCGCGACAGACTGCCTCCCGTGCCGATGCTTTCCGACCTGGAGCACGCCCTGCGCGCGGCCGAGCTGCGGGTGACCAGCCCGCGCGTCGCGGTCCTGTCCGCCGTGCATGATCACCCGCACGCCGACACGGACGCGCTGATCGGGGTCGTCCGGGCCCGGCTCGGCAGCGTGTCGCACCAGGCGGTGTACGACGTGCTGCGCGCCCTGACCGACGCCGGGCTGGTCCGCCGCATCCAGCCGCCCGGCTCGTTGGCCCGCTACGAGTCGCGGGTCGGCGACAACCACCACCACGTCGTCTGCCGGTCCTGCGGCGCCATCGCCGACGTCGACTGCGCCGTCGGCGAGACGCCGTGCCTGACCGCCTCCGGCGACGCGGGCTACGAGATCGACGAGGCCGAGGTCGTCTACTGGGGCCGCTGCCCCGCGTGCCTCGCGGTGCCCTCGGCGGGCGCCTGACGAGTTCCCTGCACCAAGCGAGCGAACAACACCCAGGCCGGCTGCCCGACGCAGCGGCCAGACACGAGGAGGAGCGACGTGACCGAGCGCCCGACCGAGAGCACCAGCGAGAGCGAGAACCCGGCGATCCCCGCGCCGACCGCGCAGGTGACGAACCGGCCCCGTACCAACCAGGACTGGTGGCCCAACCAGGTCGACCTGCAGGTCCTCAACCGGCCGGCCCGCACCTCCAACCCGCTGGGCGAGGACTTCGACTACAAGCAGGCGTTCTCGTCCGTGGACGTCGAGGCCCTCAAGCAGGACCTCGTCGAGGTCATGACGACCTCGCAGGACTGGTGGCCCGCCGACTACGGCCACTACGGCCCCCTGTTCATCCGCATGTCCTGGCACTCCGCCGGCACCTACCGGCTCGCCGACGGCCGCGGCGGCGCGGGCTCCGGCGAGCAGCGCTTCGCCCCGCTCAACAGCTGGCCCGACAACGCCAACCTGGACAAGGCCCGGCGTCTGCTGTGGCCGGTCAAGCAGAAGTACGGCCAGAGCGTCTCCTGGGCCGACCTGCTGGTGCTGGCCGGCAACGTCGCGCACGAGTCGATGGGGTTCCAGACGTTCGGCTTCGGCTTCGGCCGCGAGGACGTCTGGCAGCCCGAGGAGGTCATCTGGGGTCCGGAGGACACCTGGCTGGGCGACGAGCGCTACAGCGGGGACCGCGAACTCGGCGAGGATCTCGGCGCGGTCCAGATGGGCCTGATCTACGTCAACCCGGAGGGCCCCAACGGCCGGCCCGACCCGCTGGCGTCGGCCCGCGACATCCGCGAGACCTTCGCCCGCATGGCGATGAACGACGAGGAGACCGTCGCGCTCATCGCCGGCGGGCACACCTTCGGCAAGACCCACGGCGCCGGCGACCCCTCGCTGATCGGCCCGGAGCCCGAGGGCTGTCCGGTGCACTCCGGCGGCCTGGGGTGGAAGAGCGAGCACGGCACCGGCAAGGGCAAGGACACGATCACCAGCGGCCTCGAGGGCGCCTGGACCCCGACGCCGACCCAGTGGGACAACAGCTACTTCGAGACGCTGTTCGGCTGGGAGTGGGAGCTCACCGAGAGCCCGGCCGGCGCCAAGACCTGGCGGCCCACCGACCGCGCGACGGACGCCCTCGTGCCCGACGCGCACGAGGCCGGCGTCACGCACGCACCGATGATGGCCACGACCGACCTGGCCCTCATCGCGGACCCGGTCTACAAGGAGATCTCACGGCGCTACTACGAGAACCCGGACCAGTTCGCCGACGCGTACGCCCGGGCCTGGTACAAGCTGCTGCACCGCGACATGGGCCCGGTCTCGCGCTTCCTCGGCCCGTGGGTGCCCGAGGTCCAGCTGTGGCAGGACCCGGTCCCGCCGGTCGACCACGAGCTGATCGGCGAGTCGGACATCGCGGTGCTGAAGGCGACGCTCCTCGACTCCGGGCTGTCGCTCAGCCAGCTGGTGTCGACCGCCTGGGCGGCGGCCGCGTCCTACCGCGGCACCGACAAGCGCGGCGGCGCCAACGGCGCGCGCCTGCGCCTCGCGCCGCAGAAGGACTGGGCGGTCAACGCGGGCACGTCCCAGGTGATCGCGACGCTGGAGCAGGTCCAGCAGTCCTTCGGCAAGCCGGTGTCGCTGGCCGACCTGATCGTCCTCGGCGGCTGCGCGGCGGTCGAGAAGGCTGCCCGCGAGGCCGGCTCCGACGTCACGGTGCCGTTCGCCCCGGGCCGTACGGACGCGACGCAGGACAACACCGAAGTCGAGGCGTTCCAGGTGCTCGAGCCCAAGGCCGACGGGTTCCGCCAGTACCTGCGGGCCGGCAGCAAGCTCTCGCCCGAGACGCTGCTGGTCGACCGGGCCTACATGCTGGAGCTCACCGCCAAGGAGATGACGGTCCTCGTCGGTGGCCTGCGGGTCCTCGGCGCCAACCACGGCGGGACGCAGCACGGCGTCTTCACCGACCGCCCGGGCACGCTGACAAACGACTTCTTCACCACGCTGCTCGACATGAGCACCGAGTGGCGCACCTCGCCCTCGGAGGAGGGCGTGTACGAGGGCCGCAGGGAGGGCGAGGTCGTGCGTACCGCCACCGCCGTCGACCTGGTCTTCGGGTCGAACTCGATCCTGCGCAACATGTGCGAGGTCTACGCGGCGAACGACGCGAAGGAGAAGTTCGTCCGCGACTTCGTCGACGCGTGGGACAAGGTCATGAACCTGGACCGGTACGACCTGCGCTGACCGACCCCGGGACGCCCCGGTCTGCCGTACGCACGGCGGGCCGGGGCGTTCATCAGCGGGTGCGAACCCGCTGCGCACTGCCGTGGCGGATCCTGGCGGCGAGGGCACCGACGTCGTCCAGGGCATCGGCGGGCACGTCGACGATCAGGTCGTACGCCCCGTCGTCGGTGAGAGTGAGTCGTCGCCCGTTCACACCCAGGAAGGCGATCAGCCCGCCCAGGCCAGTCGCTTGTTGCCGTCCACGAGCGCGCGGTGGCGCGCGAGCGAGTGCACCAGCGCCGCAGCCTCGTCCTCGAGGGAGGCGTAGGCGCCGGCGCGGAAGGCGGTCGCTCTCGAACGGGCAGTAGCCGACGCCAGGAGCCCGTGGTCGCGGAGCTCGGCGACGGTCAGGTAGATCACCTACCCAGCCGGTGCCGGCGACCGGGACTGGCCCTCGGTTACGCCACCGGCGGGGTGGGCGCCACGGTCGTCGCCCTGTCGGCGCAGCTGCGCAGCTTCCCGCTGCTGCTCGCCGGGATGGTGCTGTTCGGGGTCGGCAACACCGCCAGCCTGTTGGCCCGCTATGCCGGCGCCGACCTGGCGGCCCCCCACCGGCGCGGCCGGGCCGTCAGCACGGTGCTGTTCGCGACGACGTTCGGCGCGGTCGCCGGCCCGAACCTGGTCGAGCCCGCGGGCGCGCTGGCCGGGCGCAGTGTCCCTACCCGAGCTGGCCGGTCCGTTCCTGCTGTCCGTCGCCGCCTACGCCCTCGCGGCCACCGTCGTCCTGGCACTGTTGCGGCCGGACCCGCTGGTGATGGCCAGCGCCGCCGCGGCGCCACCGTCTCCTGCCGGGCCCACCGGCAGCGCGTGGAGCGCGGTGCTGCACGGCCCGGCTCTGGTCGGGTTGTCCGCGATGGTCGGTGCCCAGTTCGTGATGGTCGCGATGATGACGATGACCCCGGTGCACATGCGCGAGCACGACCACTCGCTGGGGGTCATCGGTTTCGTCATCAGTGCGCACATCGCCGGGATGTACGCCTTCTCACCCTTCGGCGGGTTGCTGGTGGACCGGGTCGGCGCTCCCGCCACCCTGCGTTTGGGCGCCGGCACCCTGCTCGCTGCCGGGCTGTGCGGGGCGCTCGCCGATCCCGCCTCCACCGCCGTCCTGACCCTGGCGCTGTTCCTGCTCGGGCTGGGTTGGAGCCTGTCACTGGTGGTCGGCAGCACCCTGCTGACCGCCGCGGTCCCGCTCCGCCAGCGCGCCAGCGCGCAGGGCAACGCCGACCTGCTCGTCGGCCTGGCCGGCGCCACCGGCGGCCTGGGCTCCGGCCTGGTGCTCGCCCTCAGCGGCTTCGCCGTCCTCGGGCTCCTCACCGCCGCCGTCGCCACAGCACTCATCACCACCGGTGTGCGGCGCGGACCTCAACCCCGCACCTACTGACGAACCGCCCGACAGCGCCCCCCAGCATCGACCGGCGGGCTATGGGATGCGGTGGCTGTGGGCGTGGTGGCCTCACCAGCGCACACGTCCACCCCGGGTGTCGCCACGTGAGCCATCTCGGTTGAGCCTGCGGCTACCCGGCATGCATGCCCCGACGGGCCCTCCACGGCGCGGGCCCGTGTGGCACGACGCTGCGGCCATCAGCCGCCAACTGGGGAGGGCGCACAGGCCGTCGATGGGGCCGCCGGCGCGGAACGCGTGGCCGTCGAGTGACTGGGTGAAGCACGCGCACGCCCCGCGACCTGCAACGCTCAGTCGGCAGGCGCCGCAGTGGTTGCGGGATGCGAAGAAGAAGGAGTTGGCCGGGGCGTTCAAGAACGGGGGCCGGGAGTACAGCCGACCGGGCAGCCCGAGCAGGTCAAACGCGCACGACTTCCCGGACAAGGAGCTGGGCAAGGCAAGCCCGTACGGCGTCTACGACGTGTCGCCAACACTGGCTGCCTGACCGTGGGGACCGACCACGACACCTCCGCCTTCGCCGTCACGACGTTGCGCAGCTGGTGGGACGCCGAAGGACGAGCGCGCTACCCCGACGCGGACCGGCTGCTGATCTGCGCCGATGGCGGTGGCTCCAACGGTTCCCGGTCCGGGCCTGGAAGATCGAGCTCGCCGCGTTCGCCGCGGACACGGGTCTATAGGTGACGGTCTGCCATCTACCGCCTGGCACCTCCAAGTGGAACAAGATCGAACACCGGCTGTTCAGCCAGATCACCGATGAACTGGCGCGGCCGGCCGCTCAAGACTCACCAGGTACCGATGGGCAGGGTCCACCGCGGTTCAGCCGGGTAGATGAAGCCCGTCCGCGTGACGTGCTGATCCACTGGAGGGACTGGTATGACCACCACCGAGCAGGGCCCGGGTGCCAGCGACATCGGCCGGGCGACCATCAAGGTTCGCAAAGTCACCCACTGGCAGCCGAACTTCTCGTTGTCCGGGGCCGGTGAGCCTGGCACCTACCTCTTCCAGCTGATTCTGGACAACGGAGCGTCCGAGGTGGTGCTGACCGTGAACGTCGCTGACGCCGACAACCTGTTCGACTGGCTGGCAGCCAGCAGCGATGTCTACTACGACCTGGAGCGTGAAGTACTGCTGTTCGGCGCTCGTCGCGTCGGGTCCTGAGCGCTAGCGCCCCCCAACAGCCGACTGCAGGCAAGGTCTGCCCGTCGACCCGGGTGGCGTCTCGGTCGGGGTGTTCCCTCCCCAAAGTCCGGACGGAACACCCCGGCCAAGCACGAGCTCCGAACGGCCTACCGCGGCATATCCCTGCCGCGCTATTCGGCGTCGATAGGCCACCGGCTCGGGGTCCACAGACCCAGATCCGCGAGTAGACCTTGATTGTCGTTCGAGTTCATGATCTTCTCGTGGTTGAGTGGTGGCGCGGGCTGGGGCGTCGCTGATCGTCCGACGTCGTGGTGTCGGTGTCTCCGGGTCCT
>JAABUN010003877.1_pt1 | contig 21795 bp, 12 predicted proteins | sample 5559311 | NCBI WGS metagenome assembly JAABUN01 (sample SAMN10711877, study PRJNA513370) | rock metagenome | isolation source: Antarctica rocks | place: Antarctica: Victoria Land, Siegfried Peak sud
ATACCGGGAATTGGATCAGCAAAGTGAGAAGGAAAGACGCGCTTCGCACGTCTCTACGATGCCCATCAATAGCGCAATTCAGCCGGCCAAACGCCAACTCGACAGATGATAACTCGCGCCGAGCGCGTTGCCGTCGAAACCGGCGTGGCGGTAAGCGTCGCCGTGGCGCGCGCCCAGCGTCAGCGCGTCGATTTTCCACTCTTTTTGGTTCGGAAAGCGTTTTTGCAGCGCGGCGCCGAGGTCGAAACTCCATTTGTCGCCATTTTTGGTGGCTTTGCCGAGCGTTGGCGCCATCGCGTCGGGGTTTTGGCCGCCGGTCATTTCGATTGTCGAAAGCGCATCGCCGATTTGAAGATAAGCGTCGATTTTGACGCCCGCCGGAATCTGCGCGTCGATTTCCAGCTTCGTTTGGGCGTCGATTTGCGAGCTTTTGAGCGGCAGTTTCACTTCGAAAATCCCGCCCGACGCCGGGTTTTGCACCTTGTAACCGTTCTTTCCGGCAGTAACGAGCGCGCTGGCATCGTCGCCCGCAACAACTGGCACGACTTCCTTATTAAGGCGCGGCATGGCGTCCAAAAGTCCGGCGGGCAGCGCTTTGATGCCCATTTTTTCTGCCTCGACTTTGGCGCGCGCGATCATCAGCGTCGAATCGAGCGTCCAGAACGCGACGCGCCCGCCGCGCTCCCAACCGGGCAGCGGACTCGGATCGAAGGCGCGCAAAATCTCGGTGTCGTCGAGCGTCAGAATCAGCTCGACGCCCTTTTTGCCGTCCTTAATGGCGCGGCGCGCTTCGGTGCGAATGTAAAACCACTTGCGGTGCCATTTGATGTTGTTGGAAATGGTGTCCTGAAAAGTGGCGTCTTCACCATGATTTTCGGCGAGCGCTTTGGAGCCGCGCAGGATTTTGGAGCGGGTATTGTCCCAGCCTGCGACGACGAACGAATAGCCCGACGCCAAATTTTTGCCGTCGCCCGCGAGCGAGATATTGAGGTCGCCGGGATGCCCGTAGCCGGGTTCTTTGGGCAAAATCATCTGCGGATGGGCATAGATTTCGGCCACCATGTCGCCGCCATAAGTGCGTTTGCTCCACAAAACCGGGGCTTTGCCCGACCCGCCGAAAAACGACCAGTCGCCAAAGCAGGGCCAGCGCGAAAAAATGCTCCAACGGCCCGAAGTCGAATAGAAATCGACGGGCGCGCCAGTGAAAGTGTTGTCGTCGCGGTTGGCGCTCCAAGCGCGCAAACGCTCGGCGCGCACCCGGAATCCCTGCGAGCGAACCGCGAAACAGTGGCCGGAGGGCGCACTTTTATCGACAACGCTGAAAATCGGGACACCCGCAGCGAAAAGTGTCGTATTTGGGCCATCGAGCGCGATTTTAAAGCTCGTGGCGTCGGTCAAATCGCCCGATTCGGCAGTTGCGGGCGCGGCAGGCGCAAGTTTGGCGACGCTGCGCGCGAGGATGGTGTTGCCGCGCCGCAGCGTCCATTTCACTTCTTTTTGGTCGTCGCTCGATTCGCCGCGCAGGATTTGGCCCGATTCGAACTTTCCGCGCGCGGCGCGTAATGCGATTTCGAAACTGCCTTTGTAGCCGCTGCGCCAGGGAAATTCGAGGCTCGCGGCGCCAAAAAACTCGCCGGTATTCCAGAATTCGAGGCCGTTATCACCTGGCGTGGGCGGCCATTCGCCGGTCGCGCTCGCCCAGCCGACCATATAGGCGTCGTCTTCCATTTTGGCGGCGACTTTGGGCGCCTCGGCGGGCGGCGCGAAATACAGCACGGTTTCGGGCGCAAACGCCGCCGCTTTCCACAATCCGCCCTGCCCGCGCGTCAAACCCGACGCGGCGGCCTGGGCCAGCGTCTGCTCGCCGTTTTGAACCGCCACAACGCCGTTTTGAGCGCGCAAAGTCAGCCGCGCGCCGCTTTTGAGGTTTGTAAAGGGCGCATCGAACAGAGTTTGCGGCTGATTTTTGACGAAACGCACGATTTGAGCGCGCCCGCGAAACGGCGCCGTCGAATTTGAGGGCGCGGCGCGAAACAGCGCGTAATTGGCGGCGTCTTTCCAGCCCGCGACCAGGCCAAAAGCGCCGTTGGGCGCGTTTTGCAGCGGCGCGGACAAGCGATAATCGTCCATGTCGACGCGCCCGGTGAGCGCGAAATCGCCGCTTTTGCTCCACGCGCCATCCGAAATCGCGCGGTTTTGACGATAGAATTCGGCGGAGCGCACCCGCACGTCGTCAAACGACGCGCCGTCGAGATTCTGGGCCAATAAAGCGACCGGGCCGCGCCCGAAGGAGTCGTCCTTCGCGCGCAAAACCGGCGCGCCATCGAGAATCGCTTCCACGCTGCCCGGCGCGGTGCGAATCCCGATTTCGCTCCAGCCGCGCGGCAAAAACGCGCCCGGCGCGCTCGCCAAGGTCGTGGTGACACCGTTTTTCACCCGAATCAGGCGCCGCGACTGCGCGCTTTCGACGCCGCTCCAGGTGAAAGCGAGATAATTTTTCGGGTCTTGAACGTAAGCCGCGATTCCGATCAGGCCGCGCCCGCTCGGACGCGCCGCGACGCGCGCATCGTAAGAATCCCAGAATTTGCGGCCCGCGCTCGCCATCGCCAGCGCTTTGGGCGCGCGCGCTTCATAAGCGAAGGGGTTGGAACTCATGCTCGCGGTGCGGGCGTTGACGTGCGTCGAAGAGGTGGTGAGTTCCCATTTGCCCGCCTGGGCGCGCCACGCGTCCTCGCCGGCGCCGCCTTCGCGGGTGAAATCGTCGTCGAAACGAATCGGTTCGACCGGCTGCACGCGCGCCTCGCTCCATTTCCAGGCGCCGTTTTCGGTGCCGATTTTTCCGCTTTGAAACGTCGAATCGAACGCGCTCAAAACCACGCGATTGTCCACGATGAGGCGCATCATCCAGGCGCGGCGCTGCAAAGTGACGCGATTTTGCGGTTTCCAGGCGAAATTGGCGCTCGACAGGAGACGTTGCTGGCCGTTTTTCGAGATCAAAAACGCGGCGCCGGACGGCGTGGCGCTCAGGATGTAGCCGTTTTTGGGGTTTTGCTGGTCGAAAAAGAGCGCGAACTCGCCGCTCGCGGCTTTTTGGAGGCGGAAATCGACATCGACGGCGAGTTCGGCCTCGTCGTCGAGAAACTGCGGCGCGGCCTGGGCCGCGAGAGAAAAACCGAAAAGCAGCGAAAAAAGCAGGAACGGGCGAGGCATGGGAGATAGATAGGACTTTCGCACAAAGCGACTTCACGTCGCTTTCGGGCCATGAGAGGCCACTGCGTAAGTTATAGAGCGTGTTAGGGACTCAGAAAAAGTGGCTTGTAGTAGCGCCGCAAGGCGCGTTTGGAAAGTCTGATAGTTCGTCCAAACGCGCCTTGCGGCGCTACTACAAGCCACTTTTTCTGTGGCGAAATGCGAGTCCCTAACACACTCTAAATAGAGATGAATATCGAGCGAAGTCGGGAAACGGACACCCGAAACGTGGTTCAGGTTGCGCGCGGCTGCCAGTTTGGAACGCGCCGTAGTTGGCTCGCGTCGGGCGCTTTTCGACCGCAATTCAAAAACGGCATTTTTGCCGCCAAACGATGGCTTTCAATGCGCGTTGACTTTCGAGTAAAATTATGAGTGTTCGCAGTTGACGCGTGTTTGCCACGCGTTTTGGCTCGCATTTCTCTCCGCACGAGGTCTTTATGGCGCTTTCCCCTTCTCCCCTTCCAGCCGGTGGCAACCGTAAAACGGTGGCTCACGTTCTTTTTGACAAAGGCAAACTCAGCCCCGAACAGGGCAACGAGTTCAAGCGCCGCATGCAAACCGCGCCCGGCACTCCGATGGAAGCGGTGCTTTTGGAACTCGGTCTTTCCGATGTCGATATCACCGAAGCGCGCGCCGAAGTGACCGGCGTTCCGTTCGTCAATCTGCTCCAGACCGCGACCTCCGACGACGCCAAAAACCTGGTTCCCGACGATTTGCAGGCGCGCCTCAAAGTCACGCCCTTTGCCATCGAAGGCAACACCCTCGTGGTGGCGATGGAGAATCCCAAGGATTTCTACGCGCTCGAAGACCTCAAAACCCGCACCAAAATGGAGATTCGCGGCGTTTTGGCGGCGCCCTCGCAGCTCGATGCGTTTCGAAACGGCAAATTGAGCGCGCTTTCCAACGGCAATGGCGCCAACGGTAGCGCCAATGGCAGCGCCAATGGCACGGCGGAAAAAACCGACGAGACGGCGCCCCCTGCCGATGCCGGTTGGGATAAATACGACGAAACCATCGGCACCATGCTCGGCGACATCGTTCCGGTCGAAGTTGTCGAAGACCCCGACGCCAAAAAGAAGAAAAACGTCAAGAAAATCGAGGTTTCCGAGGAAGACGCCGCCCGCGACGGCACCGTGCTGACCGATTCGGTGGCCGGCGACAAAACCGTGTCCGAAGAAGCGCCGATCATCCGCATCGTCAACACGGTTTTGCTTTATGCCTTGAAAGACGGCGCTTCGGATATTCACATCGAGCCGCAGCAGAAAGGCGTTCGCATTCGCTACCGCATCGACGGCGTGTTGCACGAGCAGATGAAAATCCCGCAATACGTCCTCAATCCGCTGATTTCGCGCATCAAAATCATGTCGGAAATGAACATCGCCGAGCGCCGCGTGCCCCAGGACGGACGCATCAAACTCACGATGCAGGGCAAGGAATACGATATGCGCGTCAATACCTGTCCCACGGTGTGGGGCGAGAAGATCGTGATGCGCGTTTTGGATAAGTCGTCGGTCATGCTCGGACTCGACAAAATCGGGCTTTATCCCGACCATCAGGAAGAACTGCTCGACATCGCCACCCAGCCCAACGGGATGCTTTATGTGTGCGGCCCGACCGGTTCGGGCAAAACCACCACGCTTTATTCGCTCCTCAACGTGGTTTCGACCATCGAAAAGAACGTTTCGACGGTGGAAGATCCGGTGGAATACCAGTTGCCGGGCCTGACGCAGGTGCAGGTCAATCGCAAAGCGGGACTGACTTTTGCCACCGCGCTGCGCGCCTTTTTGCGCCAAGACCCGGATGTCATCATGGTCGGCGAAATTCGAGACTTGGAAACCGCGGAAATCGCGGTTCAAGCCTCGCTCACCGGTCACTTTGTGCTTTCTACGATTCACACCAACGACGCGCCATCGACCGCGACGCGTTTGGGCGATATGGGCGTCGAGCCGTTTTTGATTTCGGCGTCGCTGACCGGCGCGCTGGCGCAGCGTCTGGCGCGCACGATTTGCAAGAATTGCAAGGAAGAATACACGCCGCCGCGCGAGACTTTGCTGCGTTTTGGTTTCGATCCGCTCAAAATCCCCGACCAGAAATTCTGGCGTGGGCGCGGCTGCGACGTTTGCAAACAGACCGGCTACAAGGGTCGCACCGGAATTTACGAACTGATGCGCGTCAACGAGGAAATCCAGGAACTCATCGTGCGCCGCGCGCCCGTCACCGAACTGCGCGAGGCGGCCCGCTCCAACGGAATGCGGACTTTGCAGGAAGACGGCTTCCAGAAGTGCAAAGACGGCCACACCACAGTCGAAGAAGTGATGCGCGTCGTCTTTACCGGCGGCCACTGATTTTCAGCGCGCAAAGGCGCTCGACACACCGCGGAGGCGCGTATGAAAACCGAGTTTTGGAGCCATTTGGGACTCGAACGCGTCACGCTGCGCGATTTTGAAAGCGAGGGCGACGCAGACAAGCAACCGGCGCCGCTCAAAATGGCGTATCCCGAATTGGACGAAGCGCCAGCGGGCGCCGACGACTGGCGCGGTCAGGAGCCGGTCGAGCGCATCGTCAACACGATTTTGTTGTGCGCGGTGCGCGACGGCGCGTCGCTGATCTTCATCGAGCCGCAAACGCGCAACGTGGCGGTGCGCTACGTCGTCAGAGGCGACACGCGCGATCACATTCAATTGCCGACTCTGGCGCTGAAACCGATTGTCGAGCGTCTCAAACGGCTCGCCCAGATCGAAAAAGCGCTCGGTGTCGGCCAAAACGGTCGCATCCGGCTCCGCGTTGACGAGCGATTCTACGATTTGCACGTCACCACGCAGCCAACGCCGTGGGGCGAACGCGTCGAACTGCGCTTTTTTGGCGTGGTCTGAAGTTTTAGAAGGAAAGCGACATGAAGTCGCAGCGCGAGTTTTTTTCAGTTCCAAGTTTCGAGGTCTTCCTTTTTATGGCACAAAATCCCGCCACTCTTCCGCCCCGCCCGCAAGGTTTGCCCAACGGCAGCGGTCTTCCGCCGCGTCCGCTCGCGGGTCGCCCGCAGGCGCCCGGCGAAAACGGCTATGGCAACGGCGCGTCCGAAACGCCGGTCGAAACCGCCGCGCCGATAGAGCGGGTTTCGCTCGACGAAATTCACATCGACGAGCTTTTGCAGCACGTTTTGGACACCAAAGGCTCGGATTTGCATCTTGCCGTGGGCAAATCGCCCTGTATCCGTGTTCACGGCAACGTCAAAGAAATCACCCAATACGAAATTCTGCGTGCGCCGGTGATTCAGCGCATCATTTACGATATTTTGTCGGACGAGCAGATCCAGCGCTTTGAAAACGACCTCGAACTCGATTTCGCCTACACCACCGCCGACGCGGGCGCGCGTTTCCGCGTCAACGCCTACCGCGACAAAGGCGCTTTAGCCGCCGCGATGCGCGTGATTCCGACCGTCATTCCCAATCCCGAAGATCTGGGTTTGCCGCCGGTAATTCTGGAGCAGGCCAACCGCCCGCGCGGTTTGATGCTCGTCACCGGGCCGACCGGAAGCGGAAAATCGACGACTTTGGCCGCGATCATCAACAAAATCAATTCGGAACACGAAGGTCACATCATCACCATCGAAGATCCGATTGAGTTCGTGCATCCGCACCGCAAATGCATCGTCAACCAGCGCGAAGTGGGAACCGACACCCACTCTTTCAAAAACGCGCTGCGCGCCTCGCTGCGCGAAGATCCTGACGTGATTCTGGTCGGCGAAATGCGCGACACCGAAACCATCCATCTCGCCGTCACCGCCGCCGAAACCGGCCACTTGGTTTTCGGCACGTTGCACACCAACTCGGCGGCGGAATCGATTGACCGCATGGTCGGCGTTTTCCCGGCTGACCAGCAGGAACAGGTCAGGACTCAGCTTTCCAACTCGCTGGTAGCGATTGTGACCCAGCAATTGCTGCCGAAAATCGGCGGTGGACGCATCGGCGCCATCGAAATCATGATCGCTAACTCGGCGATTCGCAACCTGATCCGCGAAGCCAAAGCGCATCAAATGACCTCGATTATTCAGACTCAGAACGGCATCGGGATGCAGACCATGGATCAGGCGCTGCGCGACCTGGTTCTCAACGGTTTGGTGACTTACGACGACGCGATGAGCCGCGCCCACAACCCCGCCGAACTCGAAGTCATGATTCAGGGCGGCATGAACGGCTAATTCGGTGTTTTTTTGGGCCTACGCCCGTTTCCTACTCTTTTCTATTTTCAGGTTTTCAAGGAGAAAATTTATGTCGGTTTACGCATATGTCGCCAAAGATGCGGCGGGAAAAATCCATCGCGGTCGCATGGATGTCGCCAACGAAAAGCTGGTGCAAAAGCGCCTGCAAGATCAAGGCTTTTCGGTGCAGTCGGTGGCCGCCGAGGTCATCAAAAAGAAGAAATTCAACCCGCTCAAGGCGATGCAAAAAGTCAAGATGCAACAGATCTCGATTTTTTGCCGCCAGTTCGCCACCATGATCAACGCGGGCGTGTCGCTGGTGCGCTGTTTGTCGGTTTTGGAAAAGCAAACCACCAACAACAAGCTCAAAGAAATCATCCGCGACGTGCAAAACCGCGTCGAGGCGGGCGAAACCCTGTCGCGCGCGATGTCGCACCATCCGGTCGCGTTTTCCAACCTGACTCTGGGTCTGGTGCGCGCCGGTGAAGTCGGCGGCGTCTTGGACGAAACATTGGATCGTCTCGCGCAATTCATGGAATCCGACATTCGGATGCGCCAAAAGATCAAAGCGGCGATGACATATCCGGTTTTGGTTGGCGTGGTCGCCATCGTCATCGTGACTTTTCTGGTGACCTTCATCGTGCCGAAGTTCATGGACATCTTCAAGGATTTCAAAATCGAGATGCCCGCGATCACGCTGTTTCTCATTTCGTGTTCGAACTTCATGACCAACCCACGCAGCATTATCCCGGCGGTGCTAATTATCGTCGGCTTTACCACTGGCTTCAAAAAGTGGAAGAAAACGACGTGGGGCAAGCGGATCTACGACAAATACAAGATGAAAGTGCCGGTTTTCGGCAAATTGTCGCATAACATCGCCGTCGAGCGTTTTTGTCGCACGCTTTCCACGCTTTTGACTTCGGGCGTGCCGATTTTGCAGGCTTTGGAAACGGTTTCCGCCGCCATCGACAACGAAACTTTCACCGATGTCATCATGAATGCGCGCGCGCGGATTCGTGAAGGCGACCCGATTGGCGACCCGCTGGAAAAATCGAAACTGTTTCCCGCGATGGTGGTGCAAATGATCGCCATCGGCGAAGAAACCGGCGCTCTCGATCAAATGCTCGGCAAAGTCGCCGACTTTTACGCGGTGGAAGTCGAAACCCAGCTCGAACAGCTCGCGGCGACGATTGAACCGTTGATGATCGTCGGTTTGGGCGTCATGGTCGGCTTCATCGTCATCGCCATGTTCATGCCGATGATCGCGCTCATCAACGGCTTGTCGGGCGGCGACGACAAGTAAAATCTGGGCGTTAGAAAGGGCAGAAGCGACGGCTTCTGCCCTTTTTGGCACCTCCAAACGATGATTCCGCTGATTCTTTTCGTCTTGGGCGCCAATATCGGTTCCTTTCTCAACGTGTGCATCTGGCGGATGCCGCGCCACGAGAGCATCGCGCACCCGCCATCACACTGTCCGAGTTGCAACACGCGGTTGCGCGCCCTGGATTTGATTCCGCTCTTGTCGCAGTTGATTTTGGGTGGAAAATGCCGCTACTGCGGCGCGAAGTTTTCGTGGCGCTACTTCGGCGTTGAATTGCTGACCGGGATTCTCTTTTTGCTGGTCGGTTTGCAGTCCGGGAATTTGGGCCAAGGTGGATTTTTCGCGCCGTGGACGGGCGACAGCGCGCGTTTGCTGCGAGATTTGATTTTCATTTCGACTTTGGTAGTGGTTTTTTTCGTCGATTACGACACCAAACTCATCCAACTCGAATCGGTGCTGCTCATGGGTTTTGCCGGTGTCGCTTACGATGCCTGGCAAATCGCCCACGGCGCCACTCTGGAAAATGGCGCCCTGTTTGCGCCGCTACTTCCCGCTCCGCTTCCGGCCTCGATTCTGGCGATGACGGTCTGCGCGACGCTGCTCGCCATGGTGCGCGCCGGTTTTTCGGCCCTCTACAAACGAGAAGCGCTCGGCTTCGGCGATGTGCTGCTCGTCGCGGCGATTGCAGCGAATCTGAGATGGAACGCGACTTTATTGACATTCTTCTTTCTCGCAGCTACAGTGGGCGCTTTGATTGGCATCAGCGTGCAGATTCCGCGCGCGATTCGCTCCTACCAGTGGGGAAAAGCGCGGATGGAGCGTTATGGTGGCCCGAAACGTTCGGGAATGCTGGCACGGCGCGCATTTCGCAAGGTAATGCCCTTTGGCCCGATGCTCGCCATTGGAGCGGTGGCGGCGTTGCTTTATGGAGTGCAGATCAACGCCTGGTATCTGGGGCGAATTACGCCAGAGCCGTCGATGTTTGGGCGCCGATAGAGCCGGAATCGTTATAAACCCCTCAAAACGGGGTATAATTCTTCTGGTTCGTTATTAATCCGCTACTTTTCTCCCACCGCGAAGGCGGCGCGAGATTCAATCAAAAGGAATTTATGAATAAGCGTCGTAATGCCTTTACTCTGGTAGAAATCCTCGTCGTGCTGGCCATCATTGCGATCCTGGCGGCGATTCTTTTTCCCGCGTTCAATCGCGCCAAAGAAAGCTCGCGCCAGACCAACTGCGCCGCCAATTTGAATCAGATTTATAACGCGGTGCAGCTTTATCGTCAGGATACCAACCGGTTTCCCGAAAGCCTGGTCGATATCCTGGGCGAGGGCGCCAAATACGATCCGCAAGACCCAACCAAGCCCAATACCTTGGGGTCTAACGCTCCTGGCTATTACAAAGGCGGCAAGGACACTTTAATCTGTCTGGACGACGACACTTTGTCTGATGTTGCGCGCTCTTCTTACGGTTTTCTTTCCAAGGAGCCGCCGGCCACGCTGCCTTTGCCACCGGGTCAAATCGATGCTACTTACACCGGCGACTTGAGCCGCTTCGTGTGGAACTACTGGGGCACACGCGACGATGGATTTACTTACGCCACTCCCTCGTTGGCGGCAGAGGCAACTGCGCCGACAGCGAATCAAATTCTGTTAGTGGATCCAACTCGACCTTACAACCAGCAGTATGCGACTGGATTTAACCTAACCCAACGCGAAAATGTGATCAAGTTTTCGCTTTCCAACCGTTTTGCGCCCCCGGCGACGATTATTACGCACTGCATTCATCACCGTTTGCCCACCGCCAACAACATCAACAACGCCGGTGAACTTTATGGCCCGCCGCCAGTCGATGGCGCCAATGTCAAAGACATCGTGATTCGCCTGGACGGAACCGCCAAAGCGGTCGATACCTCGCAGTGGAAAACCGCCAACCCGACCACAAACGTCTGGCAAACCCAGACCCAATAATTCTCGCTGAACCTGGACTTCGGTTATGAAAGAAGCTCTTTTCCCCCGCCGCGACGCTCTCCGTCGCGGCGGTTTCACCTTGGTAGAGGTCGTCATCGCGCTGGCGATTTTTCTCTTCGGCGCGCTCGCCATCATCCGCATTTTCCCGCCCGCCCTCGGCGTGATCCAAAACTCCGGCGACAAACTCACCGCGCTCAACCTCAACCGCACCTCTTTGGCGCGTTTCGCCAAAGAATCGAGCGCGATTCCCGACGCGGTTCACGACGCTTATTATCCCGTCCCAAATGAACCGCCCATAGCGACCGCGGTTGTGGGTTCGGCGATTCGCAATAACTCGCTGCCGAAACGCAATGTTCAGATAATTGATGATTCCGCTTTGAATCACTTCAAATACATTAGTGGGGAGAAACAGAAGGTGAAAAGTGTGACAGTCAAAAGTAACATGATAACTCCCCCAACCGTCACTCTGAATTACGTATTAACTTCTTTTCCTATCGCAGCGCCAGACAAAGCACCCATAACTAACTCACCTATTCCCTTTGCGACAATTTACACAGACACGCCAGTAACAGGCGTGGTTTCTCAAACTAAAGTAGTTGGGAAAATTCCCATGAGGCAAAGCGGGTATTTAGATTTCACAGAGGCTTCTCCAAAACCCGTGTATGGTTCACCCACTCAGCGAAACAACTTTTATTACGCCACTTACAGATATCTTGAAAATGGGGTTTTAAATTCAACAACCGATGAGGCTGTGCGTTTGTCTACCCCCAACCCGCTTACACCTAATCTTATCGCAACCGATCTCAAAATAGAAACGGATGCACAGCTTTTACAGGGTCGCCGGTTAGGAGGTTCTCTACCTGCTCCTGCTCCCCTAACAGGTTCGAGAGTAATTGATGGCCCAATCAGCCTACGATTTCGTGAGCAGTTGGCCCCCTCGAATGTAGTAATAAGTGATGATCCAATCATTCAGAATACGCTTAACAATTTAGGTATTTTAGTTTTGACAGGCGTAAGCAAAGATCAAGAAGTGACCGTCGACTACCGAATTAACGATTGGCGCCAGATTGTAAGTGACGGCTCGCCTTCTATTACACCTGAATCCACACCTACTCCAGGCTCCGCTACCACGCCGTCAATCCCAACTCAACGCACAGCGCGTGAAATTGTTTTACCAATAAAACCCTTATCTGACGGTGGAGATGGAACAACGCCACAACCTGCACTTTATAGTTTCTTGTCCTATATCGATCATAACCCTACTGTGCCAGACCCACCTTTTACTACTTTGCAAGCGAATGGGTTAGATGTTTTGGATAACTTAGCAGCATTAACGACTACCGACCCTAACCCTAGTCATAATTCAAACAATTTGACGGTTGACAACCCGTTTTTTCTGTGGGCCGTCAACCGCAAGGCAGGACGAGTTGTCTTTGACATAAACGACCACAAAACTGTTAGTCCGAAGGATTACCAAATCCTCCAATCGCGTGTCGTCTATCAAACTTTAGAGAACTGGGCACATCAAATTTCAGTAGCTCCAACCAGTTACACACCTTTTTATAGTAACTCGCTTAACAATGTAAACACGAATGCGAATTATGGCGGAATTACGGGCAATGTAAGCGTCGCACAACCCTGGCGCTATTATTATTGGGAAAGCAGTAGTTCTCAGCCGGGCCGAATCTTCTTTCCACCTTCCGAAGCGGGAAAAACCATTTCGCTTTCTTATACCTATGATGCCAATGGCACCCCGCGGGAAATCAACGGCGGCGTTGTGACCATCAATTCCGGTTGGATACAGGCCAGTCAAGCTCCGGCAGCCGCGCAGCCGTTGGCTATTGCCGATGCCAACGGCGATAGTTGGCTGGCTTTTGCCGAGCCTCAATTGAACAACAACACGGTGGCGCCTTTGCTTTCGATTCGCGCCATCAACGGCATCAGCATTCAGGCCCGCACCGCGTGGCTCGATGGTTCCAACTTCAATCAAGTTTCCACAGTCGGATTCCGCGGAGGCAAAAATTGATGCATAAACACCCTAAAAACGGCTTTACGCTCATCGAACTTCTGGTGGTGCTGGCGCTGATTGCCATCATCAGTTCGATCTCGTTTGGCGCTTTTCGCTCGGTTTCCGACGGCAACAAGCGGACTTCGTGTCAGAGCAACCTCGCGCAGATTTATAAATCGGTGCGGCTCTATGGACAGGATTATGACGGGCGCTTTCCCTACCTCAACGAGAACGGCGATCCGAACATGACTAATACGCCCTCAACATATTCCGATATTCAAGCCACGCCCAAGGGCGGCATTGGTTTGTGGTCGCTTTACACGTATCCCAAGAAGGGATCACAGGCTCCCGATTCTATGACCCCAAACCGGGGGGCCGGAAACACGAATTGCTCGACAAACAGCGTCGATTTGCCAGCCCAACTGGGAGATGCGACCGCGGACAACTTCGTGGGATTAGCCGGTTATGTGCGAAGCGCGAAGATTTTTCACTGTCCGGCGGACAACTTCGCCCGCGACGTTCAATTCCGCGACATGACCGACACTTCGTCGCCGACTTACGAATGCAAAACAACGTCGGTCAATAGTCCCAGCCTGTTGTTTAAAGATGGCGATGTGACTTACTTGAATCCCTCTTATCTGTCCTATCAAGTGAACGATGATCTTCCTCCGGCGGATCTTGATTTAAACCCCGACCCGACCTACTCCAGTTTTCGCACACCGGAAACGAGCGGTGCCAATGGCATAAAATTCCGACAAATCAGACCGTATAAGGTAGTCAACAACGCCACCGAACGGGTGGATCGTGCGACCAAAGATATGACGGTGCTGACCTGGTGCCGTTTTCATCGCTCGCTGGATAAAACGGGCGAGAATACCAGAGCCGGTGGCCGCAACTTCGACAACGTGTTGTTTTCCGATGGCAGCGTGCAAAGTCTGCCCGTGACTCAAGATGTGGTGCAGGAAGACAGCGGAGCGAAGGGCCAATGTTTTGGCTGGCAACGTGTGCCGCGCGAGAAGGCGGACAAAAAAATGCTTGATGCTGACAAATGCATCCCCTCATCGAAATGAAAACTTTTTTCACTCAACCCGGCCCGCAATCGAACAGAGGCGCCCGCGCGCGTAGTGGCTTCACTCTGGTGGAAATTCTCGTCGCGGTGGCCATCATGTCGCTGCTGTTGGCGATCATCCTGGTGCCGCTGCGCCTGGGCTTCGAGACTTATCATATCGGCACCGCGCGCGCCGGGTTGCAGCAGGAAGTGCAGGGCACTTTGCAGCAAATCAACCGCGATTTTCGGCGCGCCAACTTCGTTTTCCCCAACACCCGCGTGCCCGGCATCAGCGATAACAGCGATACGACCTCGGCTTGCTCTTTGGCGCCTTATCAGGGCACGACTACAGGGTGGAATTTCCTCCCTTACTTCCAAAGAAGCGTCGCACCAACTGCAAACGAAAATACTGACCCGGCTGACATAAATTCAGGAATCGGAATCACCAACAATTCTAATACGGTAAAGGCATTTGCTAATCCAAATCGCATCGATATGTTGTTTTTGCGAAAAACCCTCAATAACGGCACAACGGCACAGAGCGGAGAAGATTATGTAGTGACTTACTACTCGCGTCGTTTGGATATTACTAAAGCCTACGATACTATCGACAATCCTATTGTGCTGTTCCGTGCTCAATATCCATACCGCCGACTTGAGACCAGTGGATTTCAACCACAGCCTTCTTTCGATCCGCCGAAGGTAGCAACTACTCGCAACCCTGCAAGCTCCATCAATGCGGAAGTCGATTGGGCGAAAAATCCAGGTGTTCCCCTTGGCTCAAGTTCTAACAACGACGAAACCAACCGCAATTATTTGTGGATCACCCACAATTACTACGGGGAGGCCAATCTGGAGCCGCTGTGCTTCGATGTCGATACCAACACTTCTCCAACAGCTAATCCTCAAATTGCCGAAGATGTTATCGCTTCGCACACCCTCGTCACCCCGCGCGGAATGCAGTTGATCGCGCCCAGAGCCGACGCCGATAACAAGAATGCTGAACCGGGCGCTTATATGCCCGAATTGTCCTTCGTGGAAAGTTCGACCGATGGCAAACGCATCGACCGCGTGACCGTCAATATGACGCTGGCCCAATATGACCAGGCGGGCGCCGCGTCGGTCAGCGGACAAGGCAAAGCGCAGCGCGTGCCGGTTTCTCAGACTTTCGAGTTGCCCAACGCCGGTTGCACCAATTGATCGAAGTATCGGTTTTTCAAAGTTTCATCCCAGAGTTCGCCATGAATTCCCTCTCTTTTCACTCTCGTCAGCCCCGGCGCGGTCAGGCTTTGCTTCTGGCCGTGTTGATCATGATTTTCGCGGCGCTTCTGAGCGCTTCGTTTATCGCGGTCGTTTCGGTCAATCTCAACCAGACCGCGCGCCAGACCGACAAAAACCGCTCCGTCGTCGCCGCCGATGCCGGAATGAATTACGTCACCCGTCAACTCGCCTACAGCACCGAAGGCGACAAATGGCGCAACGAGTTGGAAAACGTGCCCCCCGCTCCCGGCGACGCCGATTACTCGTTTTATTACACGCCCCTCGAAATCGCGCAGGGCTGGGCACGCACCACGCCGCATCCGGGTGACAGGAACGGGGATGGAACTGAAATTGATGACGAAAGGTTAGTTCTGGTTGAGGCTCGCAAAACGGGCAAATTAGAACTCGTCAAATCGCCTGACCCGCGCACAGTCGGCGGTCAGATTCCCGATGCACCGACTTTTTTGTCTCAGGTAAAACGTATGCCCTTGACTGCGGGCAATGAAAAGGCCGGAGCGCTGGAAATTACCGTCATTGGTCTTTCGACGGAAGACCCCACCGCTTATACAAAGCGGACGGCTTATTTTGGCGGTTATAAAAATGCTCCAATTGGGCAGACGATGCGAGTAGTTGGCAACTGGGATTTCGTGAACAATGTAGTGCCAGCAGGGGAAATAGAGGCCTACAATACGGCAACCAACGTATTGACGCTAACCAACACTAAAGGAGTATTTCCTGATGCTCCATTTACAGTGATGATCGGCGATCCGAAAACCAATGTCGGTGTTCGCGCTTTAACGGTATTACTCAAATCAGGAAATGCCCTGACTTTGGCGAGTGCCATAACACCGGCGCCGAAAATTAAAAATATACCAATTGACACTTTGGGAGAACGGGTCGAATTAGCAGCCAACATCGGCGCGCCCGCGCAAATCGACTACAACAATGACGGCACTCTGACGCCAACAACGGAAGATGTAGATTTCAAAACTTCCGACCCCTCTTACAGCCCGACGCCCATAGCGATGCCAATACCGACTCCCATGCCGGGAGGCGTGCGAGTCAACGGCGGTTTATGGTGGGAAGGAACCGTCGCTGCCGAGGCGATGGGCGGCTCAAAGAACGCTTTTACTGTTACCAATCCGATTCCAGCCACATTTCAATCTTCGGGATTAATGGCGCTCAATGGCCCGGTTTCGCTGAGTGGCTCTGGTTTCACAGGCACAGCTTCACTGGTTAGCAGCGCTACCGCCGGTTTTCCCGGAACGACCGGCTGGCCCACAGCGCCCAATGACAAAGATCGCTTGGTCAGCGATGGACGCAACCGTTTAGCGGGCACAATTAACAGTGATGGCACCCGCGAAGTCACTGAATTTCGTCCTCCCACCCTTGATTCCGGCGAAGGCGTCGAGCGCTATCGGAATCTGACGCGCTTCTCGCCGCCTGCTGCTAAATCGAGCGATGCTGCCTATAATTCGCTTTTAATATCGCGCTATGGTTCAGGTGCAGCTTCTGATGCGGCCCCGCTTTATGGCTACGGCCAGGGCATTTACATCGATAATTCGCAGGACATCGAAAAAGTGGGCGCAGGAAGTCCACTCAAAGCGATGCCGCAAACTGATTTCGTAAGAATGCTCCTTAATCCAACCGCAGCAACCGAAAAATACAATCGCTCTGCCGCACCTGCTTTGATAACAGATCCAAATGTATCGCTTGAAGAACAACACCTCCGCGGTTGGGTTGGCCCCGATGAGTTCCGCGCTCGCGGCGTAGATGTCCAATTGGGCAACGACAACGCATTTGTCAATTCTGTAAAAAACCCATCTGGTGCAGTTTTAAGAGTCACGCGTGATGCTCGTGATGACGGAGCTAATGCACGTGGCCCTTCACCTACTAAAACATGGAGCGATCCACAAGGCAACCAAATCTCTGGTGTTTATACCCAGACCTTGGCGTGGCCACAAAACGGTTCTCTCTTTGCGGAAGGCAACGTCCGCATTCATGGCACAGCCCTTGACCCCCCAAGTTCACTGACGGTGATTTCGATGGGCAACATCTACATTGAGGATTCCCTACAGCTTTCACGGCCCGCAGCTCCTCCCCTAAATTATAGGGACAAGAAAATTTTCCTGGGAGCTAAGAAGAACGTCGTGATGAACCCGACGCGCGCGCTGGGACGCCCTGATGCTCAGACCCTCACCGACGCATCGACGGTTGCTCCTACAGTTGTTGGCGCATTTGTGGATTTAAATGTCCGGGATGTCAGTGATTTCCGACAGGGAGATGTAATCGAAACGGCGACGGGAACTAACGTCACCAGCGTTGGCCAGATTACCAACATCGTTACGGCGACAGCGCCCCAAATTAGGATTTTTGTTCTTGCGACGGGCGGCGCTCCGATTACACCGCAGTCTTCCGTGCGTATTCGCCCAGAGCAGGATCCGATAGCGGCTTCCACGACTCCCTACAAAGGCATCAACACTCCTGGTGATGCCCTTCAACGCCGTTTCAACCTACCCAATGGATCTTCTACGTTGCAATTGTCGTTCGACCAAGGTGCCAACCGGATAAAAGCGATGTCAGTTACCACTAAAGATCTGGACACCACAAATAAAAAACCGGCATCGGGCATTTTCCTCTCCAATAAGAGAATGCAAGTAAACGGAGATTTTTCATCTGCTGCTACCAACATAGTGCAGGACAACAAATTGATTCGCGGCGATTACTCCTCGCCCACAACCGGCACAGATCCTTTTCCAGCAGCAGCAATGCCCCCAACTACCCTGACGGAGGTCACGGCGCGCGCGATTAATTTATTGGCTGTTAAAGTCGAAATGGAGACGCCTAATCCAAATCACGTTGACGTTGTCAATCAGATTGGATGGGATTACGTTGTTACACCCGAAGCAGCTTATAACTCAATGCCATTCTTTTATTTGGCGGGTGTCGGCAACCGCTATGATTATGGTGTGTCACCACCTACAGCTTTAACGGCAGACCCAAAAGCTGGTTGGCGAGCCAAAATCGATAAAAGCGACATTGCTTCCCCCGGTAATATCTATGAGATGCCATTGGCGACTTCCATCGGTTTACGTCTGAATGGCTCGACAAATCCCTTGACAATGAGCAATGAATACTGGAATGGAACAAGTTATGAGCAAACCTCAGCTTTTGGGTTCAGTCCGAACTTTTTGACCCCTTCTCCTGACGTTCAGGAGGATGTGCTAACTGTCGATCAAAGCTTTTACCAAACCGCGCCCGAAAGAAGCACGCTGGATAGCCGTTCTTTCACGGCAACGCTACCGGTAGGACAAAACTCCTTCATGCTTCGTCAGAATGGCACGGATTTGACTTCAAACCTTCCCATCACTTTCCAATTACCTGAATATCGTTTGCTCGGCATTAAGATGGACAATGTAACCGTGACGCCTCCCGTGGCAATGGCGGGCCCCAGCACGACCACCAATATCAATCCTGGCTACACCTTTAATGTCAATGCTTTCGTCTATGCTCAAAATGGAAGCTGGCTGGTCATTCCGGGTGGATATTTCGAAGGCAGACTAAAAACTAAGGTGAACGCCGCAACCCCAACATTATTGGATACTTTCTTCGACGTGAACAATAACGGTAATTTTGACCCTGGTGAATCTCTCGATGACGGAACAGGGAACACATATCCTGACTTGAACCGCAACGGAGTCATCGAAGACGCTGAACGCTACGCGATGGCTCGTTACTCGCGCTACAACTACGCAATCAACTTCACCGGCGCCATTGCCGAGAACCACACCGCTTTGGTCAACGATGCGGGAACAACGGTGAAAGGTGCTGTGGCGAATTGGATGGATAAATGGGCAACTACGACTTTCGTCTCTACCCCGACGCCCACGATTACCAACAGTCGAATCAAATACATTTTCGACCCGACTGTAGTGCTGAACAATTTTCAGCAAGACGACATAAGCACCACTATGGTAGATGAAACCGATTATGGTTTCCACCTTCCCCAGTCTGCCGAAGTCTTCGGCGTAAGCTAAAACACCCGAAGAAAAACCGCGCTCAAGATTCTTGAGCACGGTTTTCTTTTGTGCGGTTCATCTGTTTCTGGCTTTGGGGCGTGGCGCCAGACGCTCTTTATCGAGCGCGGCGCGGGTGGCGCCGAAGGTCAGCCAGGCGGTGCCGCGCGCGGGAACCGTGATTTTGACATTGGACGAATAGCCGCTCACCGTGGCGACAATTTCGCGTTCGCTGCCCAAATCGAGGGCGATGGGCGCGTCGCTGCGTGCGCCGAGAGTAACGAGCGCGTCGCGGTTGCCGGCGTTGAAAAGCGCGATAATCGGCGTGCCGGTCTTGGAAGCCCGCAAAGCGAGCGAGATGTTGGCGCCGTTGCGCGCTTCGTCTGAGATGGAATCGAAGCGTAGACGCGCCAATCCGCCCTGCAAACTGCCCGCAATTGCGGCGTAATAGTCGCGGCGCGCCACTTCATCGCCCCGACCGCCGAGCGGCGCGTGCGCCAGCCATTCGATGCGGCCTTTGCCGAGCGGCGCGATCAGAAGCCCGTTGGGGTCGTTGGCGAGTTTGGCAGCGCTAAAGGCTTGGAGCGCATCCTCGCCCTTTTTCTTGCGCGCCTGCGCTGCCAGCGAGCTTTTCAGCGTCCATTTCACCCGCTGCGTCACGCCGATTTCACGCCCGCGCGCGTCGCCAAAGAGCCAGGCATCGCCGAGCGTCAAAACCTCGCTGCGCGGCGCGGCCAAGACTTCCAGCGTCACGTTGGTGATGTCGCTGAGTTTGTCGAAAATCGCTTTGTCCTTGAGATTGGGCGTGCCTTCCAGATAAATCGCGTTGCCGGCCCGCGCCGCTTTGTCGATTCCCTTCAAGGTTTCCAACGTGGTTTGATCGTCCAAAATCGCCAGCAGCGACTCGCCCTTGCGGTTAGAATCGCTTTTTTCGTCGGGCAAACGGCCCGCGAGCGGCACGCGACCCGCCGCGCGGAGTTGACTCACGAGTTCCAGCGTGCGCGGATTGAAAGACGGCAGAACCGCCGCATCTTCGAGCGTGACCGCGCCCGCGAAAAGGCCCGGATTGCGCGCCACGACGCTTTCCCAGGCTGGAGTTTGCGTGCGGGGCAGCACGAATCCTGTCGCGCCGCCCATCCAAAACTCCAAAAGCTGCGCGTCGAAAGCGGTTTTGTCGGCGGGCGCGGCGCTATTCGAAAGCGGCGCCACGAAAATCGGCAAATCGAAATCGGGCTGCTCTTCGGCGATGCGGCGCGCCATTTTGAGCGGCCACAAAGCGCTTTTTTGCGCCGGATTCACGGTCAACAACACCGCGTCACAACCCGAAGCCGCGGCGGCGATGTCCGCAACCGCCAGCGACGGATTCGCCGCGGTTTCGACCTCCAAAATCAGCGCACTGTCGGGCGCGACCGCATCCAAAACCGCGCGCAGACGCTTCAAAAGCGGCAAAACGCCGGTGCTATCGAGCGACGCGAGCGCGTCGGTTTCGCCCCGAATCTCGGCTGGAAGCGACCAGCCGACGTAAACACTTCCCGCACCGCGCGCTGCGTTCACCTGAGCGGAAAGGGCGCTTTGCAATCCGGCGAAATCGAAATTCGGCGCGCTCATCTGGCGCAAAGTTGGCAGCGGCAGAGTCGCAAAACCCAGCGCCGCGCCGCTTTTGGCGGGCATAAAAAGCGGCAGTTTGTTCTTCTTGTCGCGCCGCAGGTTGGCAAGAAACGGCGAGGCGCCGATAACCCCGCGATTGTCGCCGGGCGCGACGAAAATCGAGTCGTTGAAAAGCCAGGTTCCGGCTTCGCGGCGCAGACCGGGCGCGCCCAAAACGCGCGCCGGAGCCGAAATCGCGGGCGAAAGATTGGGCGATTGGGCGAAGGTCGGAGCGCCGGACAAAATCAGCGCGCCACCGAGAAGAATTGAAGAAAATCTGAGCATAAAAGTGTGAAAAGTCCGGCTCTCATTACTGAAAGCCGGTTTGAAAAGCTCCCGAAAAGTGGGGGACGAACCGGAAATTGGAAGAGGGCGCAAGCCCCGCTACTTCACCCAAGAGCGGGGCTTGCGCCCTCTCCCAATCGGGTTTTCGGCACGGTGGGAACTTCTCAAACCGATTCCGAGAGCGCCCACATCGTTTCATCCGACGCCCAAAACCCTGCGATGGTGCGCTCCGTAATCAAAAGTTTTGCATCAGCCAGACGCCAAATATCATCAAAAGCGCGCCAAGGACGCGCGACGCGTTGATCGGGTGCTGCTCCAAACCGAGCCAACCCATTTGATCGAGCAGCAGCGACGCCAATAATTGTCCGCAAATTACCAGACTAAATGTCGCCGCCGCGCCCAGTTTGGGCGTGATGACGATGGCCAGACTCACGAAAAGCGCGCCGATGACGCCGCCCGACCACTGCCAGGCGGCAATGCCCGCCCATTCGATTTTCGGAAATGGTAGCCGCGCCGCCAGCGCATAAATGCCCAGCGAAAGCGTGCCCACCGCGAAAGAAGCGAATGCCGCCAGCGCGGGATGGCCCAGAGGCGCGCGAAGTGTCGCGTTGACGGCGGCCTGAACCGGCAAAAAAGCGCCCGCGAGGAGCGCCAGAAGAATCCACAGCATGGAATTAAGGTTTTTGCGCGCAAGTGACTTGCAACCAAACGCGCCGATCTTGGAAGCAGTGTGAAAAGTTGTCCTCTGCGCCGCCAAGCGCGGCATCGTAGAGACGTGGGGGGGGGGGGGTTG
>JAABUN010003878.1_pt1 | contig 21793 bp, 18 predicted proteins | sample 5559311 | NCBI WGS metagenome assembly JAABUN01 (sample SAMN10711877, study PRJNA513370) | rock metagenome | isolation source: Antarctica rocks | place: Antarctica: Victoria Land, Siegfried Peak sud
CCACGCCCTGGACCGGAGCGCCACTCGGCGCCGCAGCGGTACCGACGCCGACGCTCGGGCGTATCTGGTGTTGCGGCCCTATCTCAGCACCGCGGTTGAGATCACCCTGGACGACGCCGACGACCCAGTTCCTTACTGGCTGGTGGCGAGCCGGAATCCGGTGCCATTCGCGGCGGCGCTGAGCCAGGCCATCTCGATTAGGCTGGCCCGGTGACCGACGTAGAGATCATGCTGCAGCGGCTGGATGCCGCGGTGGCACTGCCGTCGTATGCGCATCCTGGTGACGCCGGCGCCGACCTCTGCTCGACCGAGGACTTCGTGCTTGCTCCCGGCGAGCGCCGGCTGGTCGCCACTGGGATCGCGATCGCGATCCCAGACGGTTACGCCGCCTTCGTCCATCCGCGGTCGGGACTGGCCGCCCGGCAGGGGCTGAGCATCGTCAACGCCCCCGGCACCATTGACGCGGGCTATCGTGGCGAGGTCTCGGTCTGCCTAATCAACACTGATCGTGGCGAGTCGGTCAGCATCACCCGGGGTGACCGCATCGCCCAGCTCGTCGTCCAACCCATCAGCCGGGCCAGCTTCACCGTGGTCACCGACCTGCCCGGATCGGTCCGCGGAAGTGGCGGTCACGGGTCCACCGGCGGAATACTGAGCAGCCCGACCCACCCACAGGAGCACGTCACACCATGAGCTTGTCGCAGTCCAACCACTATCGGGTCATGGCGGTGGCGTCGTGATCTTTCGCCGCAAGAAACGCGAGCTCGAACCCGAGGAGACCCCAGCGGAGTCCGCCGACGAGAGCACCGACCCGACCGCGGAAGACACCGACGGTTCCACCGACGACGTCGAGAGCGCAACGGCTAACAGCTCTTCGGACTGGCTGGACGTCGACGCGCTAGACGCCGAGGATTGGCGCGTCGACGGCCCGTACGACATCAGCGAAGTGGGCGGCGGCAACCACGAGGCAGACGATGAGACCGAGGACGACGTGGATGCCGAGGGGGGGCAGCCCAAGATCGATCTCGGCAGCATCATCGTGACCGGCTTCACGGGGGCAGAGCTGCGGTTGCAGGTAGCCGAAGAGACGCAGCAGATCGTCTCGGCGATGCTGGTCAGCGGGGACTCCGCCCTCGAGCTCGGCGCCTATGCAGCGCCTCGCAGCGGTGGGCTGTGGCCCGAGCTGCGCGATGAGCTGACCGAAAGCGCGACCGAGGCCGGCGGATCGGCGGCCCTGATAGAGGGACCGTTCGGGGTTGAGCTGCGTCGGCTGATGCCGGTCACCACGCCCGACGGCGAGCAGGGGTACCAACCCTCGCGGATGTGGGTGGTCGAAGGACCACGCTGGCTGCTGCGCGGCATCGTGTACGGGCAGGCTGCCTTGGCCGATGGCGTCGAGTCGCCGACCGCCGAGTTAGTGGCGGCATTCCGCCAGGTCGTGGTCCGACGCGGCGACGAAGCCATGGCGCCCGGGGACCTGCTGGCCTTGACGCTGCCGCAGAATCTGATCGCCGCTGACGATGACGCCAGAGATGGGTCCGATCACCACGGCGGCGAACCCGACAGCGACGAACCCAGCAACGGCCAGCACCGCGCGGGGGTGGCCCGTTGATGCCCGTGGCATCGTTGAGTTTGAAGGAGTGATGACGATGCGGAAAGAGTCCGGACCAAACGATTCGACGCCCAAAGAGAGCGCCCTCCGCCGGGCGTTGCGCAAGCTGGCCTCCTCCAACGCCGAACTGGAGTCCCAAGAGCTGCAGCGCAACGTACGAGCTGAGGGTGCGGTCCCCATTCGCACCTGTGAGGATCGCCAGCTGGTGAGCCTGACCGGCACCGTCTCCACGGTGACCATCAACCCCCGCGGCGGTCATCCGGCGCTCGAGGTCGAGCTCCGGGACGGTTCCGGTGCGGTCACGCTGCTCTGGCTGGGTCGCCGCCAGATCCCCGGCATCGATCCCGGTCGGTTGATCAAGGTCGGCGGGCGGATCAGCTGCCATGAAGGCAAGCGACTCATCTACAACCCGAAGTACGAGTTGTTGCCGGCTACCACCGGGGCGTAGCGGCCGGCCAAGGCTGGCGGGTCAGTGCGCCCGCGGAGTTGCGGTCTTGGCGACTTCAATGTTGGCGTGGCGTGGCGCCAGCATGTTCGCTAGTTCGCGCTCGTAGTCCTGAGCGGTGACGAACAGCAGCTCGTCACCGGCCTCCAATGACCCGTCGACGTCCGGCGGCTGCGCGTGCCCGTCGCGGATCAAAGCCACCAGCACCACGTCGCCGGGCCAGGTCAGGTCCCCGATCCGCTTCCCGACGCACGGGCTGTCGCCCGGAAGGGTCATCTCGACCAAGTTGGCCTCGCCTTCGTGGAAGGTAAGCAGCCGGACGAGGTCGCCGACGCTGACGGCCTCCTCGACCAGGGCCGACATCAGCCGGGGAGTGGAGACGGCAACATCGACGCCCCAAACGTCGTTGAAAAGCCACTCATTCTTAGGGTGGTTGACCCGGCCCACCGTGCGCGGCACGCCGAACTCGGTTTTGGCCAACAACGACATCACCAGGTTGGCCTTGTCATCACCAGTGGCGGCAATGGCGACGTCACAGGTGTCGATGCCCGCCTCCTCCAGCGACGACAGCTCACACGCATCAGCGAGCAGCCATTCCGCCTGCGGGAGCGTATCGGACTTGATGGAACGAGGGTCGCGGTCGATCAGCAGTACCTCATGGCCGTTCTCGATCAGTTCCGCGGCGATGGACCGGCCCACGTTCCCGGCCCCGGCAATGGCAACACGCATCTTCAGTCTCCCTTCGGACTAACGGCGAGGATGCTCTCAACCTCCGCCAGCCGCGCATCGGTCACTGCGGCGTAGACGAGATCTCCGTCTTGAAACAGGGTGTTCCGTTTGGGCACCATCCCGGCGCCGAGCCGGAAGACGAAGGGGATCCTCGCACCGGTCGCCTCTTCGATCTGATCGACTGAGCGACCGACCCACGAGTGGTCGACGTGGACTTCCATCAGGCGAACAGAGCCGGACGGGTCGCGCCAGTGCGGCTCGGAGCCGCCGGGCAGCAGCCGGCGCAGCACCTGGTCCGACGTCCAGCGGACGGTGGCCACGGTGGGGATGCCGAGTCGCTCGTACACTTCGGCCCGGCCGGGGTCATAGATGCGGGCGACCACGTTGTGGACCTGGAAGGTCTCGCGCACCACGCGGGCCGACAAGATATTGGAGTTGTCGCCGCTGGAGACGGCGGCGAACGCTTGGGCTTCGGAGATGCCCGCCTCCAGCAACACTTCACGGTCAAAGCCAACACCCTTGACCGTGCGACCGGAGAAGTCCGGGCCCAGGCGTCGGAACGCGTCCGGGTTGACGTCGATCACGGCCACCGTGTGCCCACGCTTCTCCAAACTGCGCGCCAGGCTCGACCCCACCCGACCGCAGCCCATGATCACGATGTGCACCGCACTGACGCTACACGAGTCATCGGCTACAGTTTCCGCACGTGAGCCTGTCAGATGTCAGTAAGCGGCTGATACTCGGGCGCAAGCTGCGCAGTGCCCAGCTGGGCGAGACGCTGTTGCCCAAGCGGATAGCGCTTCCCGTGTTTGCCTCGGACGCTTTGTCCTCCGTCGCGTACGCCCCGGACGAGATTTTGCTGACGCTCTCCCTGGCCGGCATCGCTGGCTACGCGTTCTCGTGGAAGATCGCCATCCTGGTGGCGGTCGTGATGCTCGTGGTAGTCGCGTCGTACCGGCAGAACGTGCACGCCTATCCCTCGGGCGGCGGTGACTACGAGGTGGCGACGGTCAACCTCGGTGGTAACGCCGGGCTCACGGTGGCCGCCGCACTGCTGGTCGACTATGTCCTGACGGTCGCGGTGTCGATCTCCTCCGGCGTTCAGAACGCCAAGTCGTTGCTGCCCTTCATCGATGGGCATGAAGGTTTGGTGGCCGCGGGTGCGGCGCTGATCTTGATGTCGCTGAACCTGCGTGGCGTCCGCGAGTCCGGAACGCTGTTCGCCATCCCCACCTACTGTTTCATGGTCGGCATCTTGGGCATGGTCGGTTACGGGCTCTTCCGCATCTTCGCCGCCGGGGATGTGCTGCGCGCCCACAGCGCGCAGTACGACATCGTCGGCGACAGCACGTACGAGGCGTTCTCCGGCGTACTGATGGTGGCGCTGCTGGCGCGCGCCTTCTCCTCCGGGTGTGCGGCGCTGACCGGAGTGGAGGCCATCTCCAACGGGGTACCAGCTTTCCGCAAGCCGAAGAGCAAGAACGCGGCGACCACGCTGCTGCTGCTTGGCACCATCTCGGTCACGATGCTGATCGGGGTGGTGAGCCTGGCGAATCTGACCCAGCTGAAGTTGATCGACACGGGGCGGTCGTACTTCACCTTGAACGGTGAGCGGGTCGAGGTCATCGAAGAGACCGCGATCGGTCAGCTGTCCCGCGTGGTGTTCTCGACCTTCCCGCCGGGGTTCTATTTCGTGATCATCTTCACCATGATCATCTTGTTCCTGGCGGCTAACACAGCGTTCAACGGGTTTCCGGTGCTCGGCTCGATTCTCGCCCGGGACGGCTACCTGCCGCGGCAGCTCCACACCCGCGGTGATCGGCTGGCTTACAGCAACGGCATCGTGGTGCTGGCGTTCTTCGCGATCGTGTTGATCTTGGCCTTCAAAGCCGACGTGACGGCGCTGATCCAGCTCTACGTGGTCGGGGTTTTCGTGTCCTTCACGGTCAGCCAGCTCGGCATGCTGTTGCACTGGACCCGCCACCTGAAATCCGAGCAGGATCCGGTCCGCCGCCGCCAGATGATCCGCTCCCGGGTGATCAACGCCATCGGTCTCACCATGACGGGGGCCGTACTGATCATCGTGTTGCTCTCCAAGTTCCTCCAGGGCGCCTACATCGCCATCATCGCAATGGCGGCTCTCTTTGTGATCATGAAGCTGATCCGGCGCCACTACGACGCGGTGGCCCAAGAGACCGCCTTGGTCGAGGGCGAAGACCGCACCCTGCCGAGCCGGGTGCGGGCCGTGGTCTTGGTCAGCAAGCTACACAAACCGACCCTGCGCGCTCTGGCCTTCGCTAAAGCGGCCCGGCCCAGCACCCTGGAGGCGCTGACCGTGGACGTCGACAAAGACGAGACCGAGCGGCTGGTCACGGTGTGGCGGGAAGCGGGCATCGACGTCCCGCTCAAGGTTGTGGCCTCCCCTTATCGCGAGGTGACCAACCCGATCTTGGACTACGTCAAGAACATCCGCTCCGAGAGCCCGCGGGACGTGGTGACCGTCTATATCCCGGAGTACGTGGTGGGCCACTGGTGGGAACAGATCCTGCACAATCAAAGCGCGCTGCGCCTCAAGGGCCGGCTGCTGTTCACCCCCGGAGTGATGGTGACCTCGGTGCCGTACCTCCTGCAGTCGTCCCGCAAGGCCGAGGAGCGGCTGCAGCGCGATGACGTCTCCGGCAGTGCCCGCCGCTCCCTGTTGGGCAAGTGACCTCGCCTTCGCCCAAGGTCGGGCCGCAGGTCGCGCTGGAGGTCGGACCGGTGGAGGTGGGCTCGGTCGCCCACGGTGGTCACTGCGTGGCCCGGCATGACGGGCGGGTGATCTTCGTCCGGCATGCGCTGCCCGGCGAGCAGGTCATGGTGCGGATCACCGACCGCTCCCATGATCGCTTCTGGCGCGGCGACGCCGTACGGGTGCTGCAGCCGAGTCCGGATCGGGTCACGCCTCCGTGCGCCATCGCGGGGCCGGGATTGTGTGGCGGCTGCGACTTCCAACACGTCGACCTCGCCGCGCAGCGTGCGCTCAAGGCCCAGGTGGTGGCCGAGCAGTTGCAGCGGCTCGGCGGGATCAGCTGGACCGGATCAGTGGAGGCGGTGTCAACCCCGGGCACCGAGGACGGCCTGGGCTGGCGGACCCGGATGCGCTATCTGGTGGACGATCAGGGCCGGGCCGGGCTGCGAGCACATCGTTCGCACGAGGTCATTGCGCTGCCCGAGAACGGTTGCGTCATCGCGTCAGTGGCCACGCCGTCAGTGGTCGAGCAACGGTGGCCGCCGGGCGCCGCAGTGCAGGCTGTGACCAGTCATGGTGGTCCGGCGCTGCTGGTGGACGACACCGTTAACCGCGGCTCGAGCCAGGTGGTCGAGCACGCGGCGGGGCGCGACTGGTCGGTTGCCGCCGCCGGCTTTTGGCAGGTACATCCCGGCGCTGCCGACACCCTCGTGCGGGCGGTGCTCGAGGGCCTGCAACCCGTCGAAGGGGAGCGCGCCTTCGACCTGTACTGCGGCGTAGGACTCTTCGCTGGAGCATTGGCCGACCGCGGCTGCCACGTGTGGGGAATCGAGAGTGGGCCGGCGGCCATCCAGGCCGCGCGACACAACCTGAGTGACGTCGCCGATCGCGTCCGGCTGAGCGTGGGCCGAGTGGACCGCCGGCTCAGCCAGCTGCCGCCACGAGCCGACCTCGTCGTACTCGACCCGCCCCGCACCGGAGCGGGCAAACCGGTGATGGTGGCCATCGCCCGCCGCCGGCCCCGCGCCGTCGCCTACGTGGCCTGCGACCCGGCCTCATTGGCTCGCGATGTCGGGATCGCGGCCGGCCTTGGCTATCGGCCGGTCTCCATCCGCGCGTTCGATCTGTTCCCGATGACCCATCACGTCGAGTCCGTCGCCATCCTGGTTCCCGCGGATTGAGTGGTCGCGCGCGGGCCAAAGCGGACAAGACGGCTTGTGATGGGTTTCCTGGGGAACCCTGACCTAGCGCGGTTCGGCGCGATGCGCGAGGCTAAGAGCGACGCCGATTCGTCAGCTTGCGTGATATCTTGACGTCAAGATAGTTTCGGCCATTCGACCCAATGGAGTGCACATGAGTGTGAACAGTTTCGGTGCCCAAGCCCAGCTGAGTGTCGGCGACGAGTCTTACGAGATCTTCCGGTTGGACGCGGTCGAGGGCGCCGACGCCCTCCCGTACAGCCTCAAGGTCCTGCTCGAAAACCTGCTGCGTACCGAGGACGGCGCCAACATCACCGCCGACGACATCCGCGCCCTCGCCGCCTGGGATCCGACCGCTGAGCCAAGCAAAGAGATCCAGTTCACGCCCGCTCGGGTCATCATGCAGGACTTCACCGGGGTGCCCTGTGTGGTCGACCTCGCCACCATGCGCGAGGCGATGGCTGAGCTGGGGGGCGACGCGACGAAGATCAACCCCCTGGCGCCGGCGGAGATGGTGATCGACCACTCGGTGATCGCCGACGTGTTCGGTACGGCGGACTCGTTCGTGCGGAACGTCGAGATCGAGTACGGCCGCAACCGCGAGCGGTACCAGTTCCTTCGCTGGGGCCAGACTGCGTTCGACGACTTCAAGGTCGTGCCGCCGGGTACCGGAATCGTGCACCAGGTCAACATCGAACACCTGGCCCGGGTGATCTTCCCGCGCACCGTCGATCGCTCGAGCGGCTCAGGACCAGCGGTCACTCAGGCCTACCCCGACACCTGTGTCGGTACCGACTCACACACCACTATGGTCAACGGGTTGGGTGTGGTCGGCTGGGGCGTGGGCGGCATCGAGGCGGAGGCAGCCATGCTCGGCCAGCCCGTCTCCATGTTGATTCCCCGGGTGGTCGGCTTCAAGCTCTCGGGCAACCTGCCGGAAGGAGCGACCGCCACCGACCTCGTCCTCACCATCACTGAGATCCTGCGCAAGCACGGTGTGGTGGGCAAGTTCGTGGAGTTCTACGGGCCCGGCGTTTCGGAGGTGCCGCTCGCCAACCGCGCCACCATCGGCAACATGAGCCCCGAGTACGGCTCGACCATCGCGGTCTTCCCGATCGACTCTAAGACCACCGACTACCTCACGCTGACCGGCCGCAGCGAGCAGCAGGTGGCACTCGTCGAGGCCTATGCCAAGGAACAAGGTTTGTGGCACGACGACGATCGCGAACCCAAGTTCTCCGAATATCTAGAGCTAGATCTCGGGTCGATCGTGCCCAGCATCGCTGGCCCGAAGCGTCCGCAGGACCGGGTCGCGCTCAGCAACGCCAAGCAAGGGTTCCGGGAAGCACTCGCCGACTATGTGACCGAGGCTGACTCCGACGACTCGGTCGGCTATGACGAAGCGGTGGCGGAGTCCTTCCCGGCATCCGATGCGCCGAGTCACGTCAGCGACGAAGAGGCGCCTGATCCCCACCAGTACGGCGAAAACGTCCCGGACGACATCGGTCGGCCCAGCAGGAAGACCAAGGTGCGGTTGGCCGACGGGACCAAGTTCGAGCTTGATCATGGCGCGGTGACCATCGCGGCCATCACCTCCTGCACCAACACCTCCAATCCGTCGGTCATGATCGGCGCCGCCTTGGTCGCCAAGAAGGCGGTGGAGCGCGGACTGACCCGCAAGCCCTGGGTGAAGACCACCTTGGCCCCCGGGTCGAAGGTGGTCAGCGACTACTACGACCGCTCGGGCCTGACGCCGTACCTGGACAAGCTCGGGTTCAACCTGGTCGGGTACGGCTGCACGACGTGCATCGGCAACTCCGGCCCGCTGATCCCCGAGGTCAGCGAAGCGGTCAACGCCAGTGACTTGGCCGTGGTGTCAGTCCTGTCAGGAAACCGCAACTTCGAGGGCCGGATCAATCCCGACATCAAGATGAACTATCTGGCCAGCCCACCGCTAGTGGTGGCGTACGCGCTGGCCGGCACCATGGACATCGACCTGCAGAACGACTCGCTCGGCCAAGACGAGCAGGGCAACAACGTCTATCTGAAGGACATCTGGCCGACCGAGGCCGAGATCGACGAGATCGTGGCGTCCTCGATCGGGGCGGAGATGTTCAACGACAGCTATGCGGACGTGTTCGCGGGGGACCAGCAGTGGCAGTCGTTGCCGACGCCCGAGGGCCAGACCTTCGAGTGGGATCCGGACTCAACCTACGTACGCAAGCCCCCTTACTTCGACGGGATGCCGGCTGAACCGCAGCCGGTGACCGACATCAGCGGGGCCCGGGTGTTGCTGAAGCTCGGCGACTCGATCACCACCGACCACATCAGTCCGGCCGGCTCGATCAAGGCCGACGGCCCAGCCGGTACGTATTTGACCGAGCACGGCATCGCCCGCGGCGACTTCAACTCCTACGGCTCGCGCCGGGGCAACCACGAGGTGATGATCCGCGGGACGTTCGCCAACATCCGGCTACGCAATCAGCTGGCTCCCGGGACGGAGGGTGGCTTCACCCGCGACTTCACCCAAGCGGGAAGCCCGGTGTCCTCGATCTATGAGGCGTCGGAGAAGTACCTGGCCGCCGGCACCCCTCTGGTGATCTTGACCGGCAAGGAGTACGGCTCGGGATCGTCACGGGACTGGGCGGCCAAAGGCACGGCGCTGCTGGGTGTGCGGGCGGTTATCGCACAGTCGTACGAGCGCATCCACCGGTCCAACTTGATCGGGATGGGTGTGCTGCCGCTGCAGTTCCCGGAGGGGCAGAGCGCTGACTCGCTGGGCTTGACCGGCGAGGAGACCTTTGACATCACCGGCGTCACCGGACTCAACGAAGGTCGTACGCCCAAGACCGTGACGGTCACCGCCGGTGACGTCAGCTTTGATGCCGTCGTCCGCATCGACACCCCCGGCGAAGCGGACTACTACCGCAACGGCGGCATCATGCAATACGTCCTGCGCTCCCTGCTGCGCAAGTAGAAGCGCACCGACCACGAAGCTCAGCGCAATGCCTGCTGAGCTTCGTGGTGAGGACCTCCATGGTGGCGGTTTTCGCCGGGCGGTGGGGGCACCACCACGTGGTCCGGCTGCCGACGGTAGCGCGAGTCATCTCAGCCTCGCAGCGGGGGCAATGCCGTCCAGGCCCACGGAAACCGATCACCTCGCCGGTGTGCACGCCGCCTTGGGTGATAGCGGACTTGGTGGCCCGATGCAGTGCCCGGTGCAGAGTTCTGAGTTCGGCCACCGAGAGCTGGTCACTTGGCCGGGTGGGCGAGATCTTGGCCTGCCACAGCGTTTCGTCGGCGAGGAGGTTGCCAACTCCAGCGATGATCGACTGGTCCAGCAATCGCGCCTTGACCGGGGCCCGTCCCCGTCCCACCCGTTCGACGAACTGATTCGCACTGACCAACTCGGCATCCGGTCCCAGCGCATCAAGATCGGGGTTCAGCCGTACGCGACCGAGCCGGCGTGGATCGAACAGCCGCATCGTGCCGCCATCACTGAAGGTGATGACGAGCCGATCCCAGACGCTCACATCCCGATGGGTGCTGGCGAAACGACCGTAGCGCCCGTTCATCCAGTCCCCGCCCTCGGTCATGTCGCCGTGTCGGTCGGTGATCAGCACATGCCCGCTCATGCCGAGGTGGAGTCCGAGGACCGGTCCGGGCTTGCGGGAGCGGCCAAGCCCCGACGTCTCGCACCACATCGACTTGCCCCGCCGGAACGCGCCCGTGAACGTACGGCCGATCAGCGCGGCGTGAATCTCACCGGGCGGGTGCGGTCGACACTCCCAGGAATCGGAGTCGTCGACCGCAGTGATCCTGCGGCCGAGTCCCGCGCGTTCGATCGCCGCACGGGCACTTTCGACCTCAGGTAGCTCGGGCACCGCCCCAGTCTGCCTGACCGTCCCTACGAGGGGTTCCGGCCTGGAGCCGGGCGCCCAAGGTCGCGGCCAACCGTACCTCTGGTACTAATCGTGAGTGCCACACGGTGACGATCGCTCATGTTGCTCAAGTGTGGGGGGGACCGCGGATCCGCGCCCGTGGGTCTTCTTCGACGTCGACCAGACGCTGTGTGACTTCGAGATCATGATGGGCCGTGCGCTGCAGGCAACTGCCGATCTGATCAACCGCCGCTATCCCCGGCTGGCGCGTGGTGCGCTTAGCCCGGCCGATCTGCAGACCGCCCGCCAGCGGATCGCCGCCCAGTCACCACCCGGGGTGGCGTTGATGGAGCTGCGGCGACAGTCTTTTGCCTGGGCGCTGGCGGGAACCACCGACGATCCGACCGAGATTTCAGCGATCTCCGACTTCTATCGCGTGGCGCGCTACCGTGATCCCGTTATCTTCGATGACGTGCGGCCCACCTTGACGGCGCTGGAACCACGCGCCCGTCTCGGAACGATCAGCAACGGGAACTCGACGTTGGCGTTGCTCGGACTTCATGATCATTTTGAGTGCGAATTCGCCGCCGAAGCGATCGGGTTCGCTAAGCCGGACCGGCGGATCTACGCCCACGTGGCAGCTCAGATCGCCGCCGAGCCGGCGAGTTTGATCATGGTCGGCGACTCCTACCATGCGGACGTGGCCGGAGCGGAGGCCGCTGGTTGGCGGGCCGTGTGGTTGCAACGTGACCGGCCGTCCCGCCCGCCGGCCCGTATCCAGACCCTGCTCGATCTAGTGGATCTGTTCTAGCGCTCCCAACGCCATGTACTTCGGCCGACCGATGCCCGCCGTGGTTTTACGCCTTCCACCGTCAGCTCAGCGCTTGGCGAATCAATTCGGCGTACGCCTCCATCTCGCCGCTGGCGTACGTGGTGCGCGGCCAGAAGAAGCCGCGCAAGCCGTCGCCCTTGGTGCGCGGGACGATGTGCAGATGGAGGTGGGGGACCGACTGGCTCACGACGTTGTTCATGGCCACGAAGCTGCCTTGCGCTCCCAACGCCGCCTCCAGCGCCGCCGCAACCTGCTGACCCATTGTCAGCAGGGGCTGCATCAGCTCGACCGGCAGATCGAGCAGCGTGTCCACGTGAACCATGGGCGCGATCAGCACGTGACCCTTGAACACGGGACGGTGATCCAGGAACGCGATCAGCTCGCCCGTACGTGCCACCACCGCGGCGGGGAGCTCGTCGCGAACAATCTGGCAGACGATATCGGTCACAGGGCGATGCTAATGCCGCGTCTGGAGTCGGCTCCGCTCCAGGCGGCGATTACCAGCCAGTGACGACGGCGTGGTTATAATCGAACACATGTACGAATTCGGCCACTCGTGACCTCCCGCCGGGCCACCGCCGCGGACCGTAACTCGCCGATCTACACTCCGCCCGGCTGGCCGGAGCAGGTGCGACCACCGGGCGCGCCGGACTGGGAGGTGACGGCGGTGTCCTATCTGCTCGACTGCTGTCCGCCAGATTTTCGCGCCTATCGGGTACTGCGCAACCATCCCGTCGTGCTGGCTCGCTTCGCCGTCGAGTTCGTCGACGGCCAGTATCACTCGGCTCAAGAAGGGCTGGCCGGGGTGCGGACCAGTTTGAGCGACTACGTGGCGGCGGACGTTATCGAGGCGGCTACCCAGGCGTGGTTGCAGCAAGGAGCCCAGCTCGCCCGCCAACGACGAGCGGTGACCCTGGTGGAAGAAGCGCTGCGAGGCCGAGTGTTCGTGCGCAAGTTGTGACCGAGGGGCTGGCGTGGGTTAGGCCACATGTGCCGGTCACGAGGTTGCCAGCCACGTAAACTCGGCCCATGCCCACCGCCCGCTATGGCTTGCTGCACTCGATCCGGAGCCCCCGGGACCTTCGAGCCCTGCCGGCGACCAAGCTGGTCGGGCTCAGCGCGGAGATCCGGTCGTTCCTGATCGACAACGTGAGCAGGACCGGCGGCCACCTCGGACCCAACCTAGGCGTGGTGGAGCTCACCGTCGCGCTGCACCGGGTCTTCGACTCACCATCGGACCCGATCATCTTCGACACCGGTCACCAGAGCTATGTGCACAAGATGCTGACGGGGCGACAGGGAGACTTCCCCACGTTGCGGCAGAAGGGGGGGCTGTCCGGCTATCCGAGCCGAGCCGAGTCCGAGCACGACTGGGTCGAGAACTCGCACGCCTCCACCGCGTTGTCGTACGCCGACGGCATCGCCAAGGCGTTGCGCCAACAGGGCCGGGCCGACACGGTGGTGGCCGTGGTCGGTGACGGTTCGCTGACCGGGGGAATGGCGTGGGAAGCCCTCAACAACATCGCCGCTGAGGATGACCTGCGGTTGGTGATCTTGGTGAATGACAACGGACGTTCCTACACCCCGACGGTCGGTGGCTTGGCCAAACATCTCAGCGGACTGCGCACCAACCCGCGCTACGAGCAGGTGCTGGACGTGGTGAAGCGCAGCGTCAGTCGAGCGCCCCTGGTGGGCAATGCCGCGTACGACATCCTGCACGGCATCAAGAGCGGGTTGAAAGACGTGCTCTCACCCCAAGGCATGTTCTCCGATCTGGGCATCAAGTACGTCGGCCCCATCGACGGCCACGACGAGCAGGCGGTGGAGCGCGCACTGCTACAGGCCAAGCAGTACGGCGGCCCGGTGATCGTGCACTGCCTGACCCGGAAGGGTAACGGGTTCAAGGCGGCCGAAAACCATGAGGAGGACCGTTTCCACGCGGTGGGCAAGATCAACGCGCAGACCGGCGAGGCCCTGAGCGGTGCGCCGTCGCGGACCTGGACCGACGTCTTCTCCGAAGAGATGGTCCGACTGGGCAGCGCTGACGAGCGGGTGGTCGCTATCACCGCCGCAATGACCTATCCCACCGGCCTGCACCTTTTTGCGAAGGCTTTTCCCGACCGTTGCTTCGATGTGGGCATCGCTGAGCAGCATGCGGTCACCTCTGCCGCCGGCCTGGCCCTGGGCGGACTGCACCCCGTCGTCGCCCTCTATGCCACCTTCCTCAACCGTGCCTTCGATCAGGTGCTGATGGACGTCGCGCTGCACCGCTGTGGCGTCACCTTCGTACTGGACCGCGCGGGGGTCACCGGCACCGATGGACCGAGTCACAACGGTATGTGGGACATGTCCATCCTCCAGCTCATACCCGGACTGCACCTCAGTGCGCCGCGCGACGCCACTCGGCTGCGGGAGGCGCTGGCCACCGCGCTGACCATCGACAACGCCCCCACCGTCATCCGCTACTCCAAGGAGCAGGTGCCCGAGGACATCCCCGCGGTGGGTCAGCGCCACGGTGTCGACATTGTGCTCCGTACGGACCAGCCGCGGGTGCTCGTGGTGGCGTACGGTCAGATGGCCGGCACCGGCCTCGCCGTGGCCGACCGACTCTCTGACCAGGGCATCGGTGTCACCGTGGCAGATCCGGTCTGGGCCCTGCCGGTCAACCCGGCCCTGATCAGGCTGGCCGCCGAGCACGAGCTGGTGATCACCATCGAGGACAACGGCGTGGTCGGCGGATGCGGGGCGCGGCTGGCGCAGGAGATGCGCTTCGCTGATGTGGCGACCCCGATCCGAGAGTTCGGCATCGAGCAGCGCTTCCTCGACCAGGGCAGCCGGTCAGAGATCCTCGAGGACTCGGGCCTCACCCCGCAACGCATCGCGCGCTACGCGGTCGAGGCCATCGTCGCCGACGACTCGACCCTGCCCGAAGCCTCGCTGGAGCAAGAGCGCCCCTGAGTTTCGGGCGGGAACTGGTGGCAGACTGCACATCTTCTCGACCGCAGCGGGCAAGTATGGCACCAGTTTCACGACCGAGTCAGCCGGCGACGCTCGCCACCCCCGGGGGCAGGAACCGGCGGCCGAGTACCCTCTCGGAGATGCCCTCGCGGTCCAGGTACGGCGTGATGCCGCCCAGGTGGAAGGGCCAGCCGCCCCCGAGGATGAGACACAGGTCGATGTCCATTGGTGCGGCCACTACCTGTTCGGTCAGCATCAACCCGATCTCTTCGGCGATGGCCTCCAACGCGCGCTGCCGAACTTCCTCCGCCGAGCTGGCGTGGTCGCCGACCCGAAGTAGGGCCTGGGTTTCCGCCGAGACGTACGGCTTGCCCTCAGCGGTCCAGTCGTAGACCCCCGGCTTCTTGGCCGCCACCAACGCCTGCAGGTTGGGTGACACCGGGAAGCGGTCGCCGAACGAGTTGTGCAGGATCTTGGTGACGTGCAGGTCGACGGCTGGTCCGACCAGCTGCAGCAACGTGAACGGGGTCATCGGCAGGCCCAAGGGCCGCAGCGCAGCGTCAGCGACCGGAACCGGGGTTCCCTCGTCGACGGCGGCCGTGACCTCGGCCATCATCCGGATCAGCAACCGGTTGAACACGAACGCAGTGGCGTCCTTGACGAGCACGGCGTTCTTCTTCAGCGACTTGGCCACCGCCAGCGCGGTGGCCAGCGTGGCGTCGTCGGTCCGCTGGGCGCGGACCACTTCGAGCAGGGGTAGCACGGCGACGGGGTTGAAGAAGTGGAAGCCGACGACCCGCTCCGGGTGCTGCAGGTCGGCGGCCATCTGGCTGACCGACAGTGAAGAGGTGTTGGTGGCCAACACGCAGGTCACCGGCACGTGTCGCTCGAGCTCGGCGAACACTTCCTTCTTGACCGACATCTCCTCGAAGACGGCCTCCACGACGAAATCGCAGTCGGCGAAGTCTGACTTGTCGATGGTGCCCGAGATGAGGGCCCGCAGCCGGTTGCTCTGATCCGGCGAGATGCGCTTCTTGCTCACCAGGGTATCGATCTCAGCCTGAACGTACGCCAGTCCTTGGTCGACCCGTTGTTGATCGAGATCGGTGATGATCACGGGCACTTCGAGCCGGCGGAGGAACAGCAGCGCCAGCTGACTGGCCATCAACCCGGCGCCGACAATCCCGACGGCGGTCACTGGCCGGGCCAGCGTCGAGTCGGGCGCCCCGGCGGGGCGGCGGGCCCGCTTTTGGACCAGTTCGAAGGCGTACAGACTGGCCCGCAGCTCGTTGCTCAAGATCAGGTCGGCCAGCGCCTCGTCCTCGGCTGCGAACGCGGACTGCCGGTCGGCATCCTTGGCGGCGGCGATCAGATCCAGCGCCCGGTACGGCGCGGGCGTGGCACGGGACAGCTTCTGGTCGGCGAATCGGCGGCCGCGCGTCACCGCCGCATCCCAGGCTGCGCCGCGGTCAATCTCAGGTCGGTCGATCGTCAGGGTGCCCGCCACGATCTGGCCGGCCCAGTCCAGGGAGCGTTCGAGAAAGTCCGCCCCGTCGAACATCGCGTCGGCCACACCCAACGCGTAGCCCTGCGGGCCGGTGAGCATCCGGTTCTGGCTGAGCGGGTTCTCGATGATCACCTTCACCGCGTGGTCAGCGCCGATCAGGTTGGGCAATAGGAAGGCCCCACCCCAGCCCGGCAGCAATCCCAGGAAGCACTCCGGCAACGCGATGGCCGGAGCCGCGGCCGAGATCGTGCGGTAGTCGCAGTGCAACCCGATCTCGAGGCCCCCGCCGAGCGCGAGGCCGTTGATGAAGGTGAAGGTGGGTACGCCGGCGTCGTGCAGCTTGCCGTACACCGCATGGCCGATCTGGGCGATGGCCTTGGCTTGGTCGCGCTGGGTGATCTTGGCTATCCCGGTCAGGTCGGCCCCGGCGGCGAGAATGAAAGGCTTGCCGGTGATGGCCACTGCCCCCACATCCTCGCGCGCCAGCGCGGCGTCGATGGCCGTATTCAGGGAGGCCAGGCTGCGCGCGCCGAGGGTGTTGGGTTTGGTGTGGTCGTGCCCGTTGTCCAGAGTGATCAGAACGGCCCCCCGGTTGGCATGGGGCAGGCGGACATCGCGGCTCAGCGCTCGGGTGACCACCTCGTCGGAGCTCAGTGCCGACGCCTGCTCGATCAACTGCTGCAACTCGATATCGTTCACGACGGCAACTCCTCGGAGGCGAAGTGGGGGTTCTCCCAGATGACGGTGCCGCCCATGCCGAGTCCGATGCACATGGTGGTCAGGCCGTAGTGGACCTCCGGCTGCTCGCGGAATGCGCGGGCCAGATGAATCATCAGCCGCACCCCCGAGCTGGCCAGCGGATGACCCAAGGCGATGGCGCCGCCGTAGGGGTTCACCCGGGGGTCGTCGTCGGCGATCCCGAAATGATCAAGGAAAGCCAGCACCTGGACGGCGAAGGCCTCATTGATCTCGAAGGCGCCCACCTCGTCGATAGTCAGGCCGGCGGACGTCAGCGCCCGCTCGGTGGCAGGGATGGGACCGACCCCCATCAGCTCGGGATCTACGCCAGCAAAGGCAAACGAGACCATCCGCATCGCCACCGGCAAGCCGAGCTCGCGCGCGGTCGACTCGGCTGCGACCAGGCAGGCGGTAGCACCGTCGTTGAGTCCGGCCGCATTGCCGGCGGTCACCCGGCCGTGGCTGCGGAAGGGCGTCTTGAGGCCGGCCAGCGTTGCCGTGGTGGTACCGGGCCGGGGCGGCTCGTCCGCGGTGGCCAGGCCCCAGCCGTGCTCGACGCTACGGGTGGCCACCGGCACCAGCGCTTCCTGAATCACGCCGTCGGAGTAGGCCCGGGCCACCCGGTCCTGGCTAAGGACGGCGTAGGCGTCCGCCCGTTCCTTGGTGATAGCGGGAAAGCGATCATGCAGGTTCTCCGCGGTGGAGCCCATGATCAGCGCGGACGGGTCCACCAGCTGCTCTGAGACGATCCGCGGGTTGGGGTCTATGCCCTCACCCATCGGGTGATGCCCCATGTGCTCGACGCCGCCGGCGATGCCGACGTCGTAGGCCCCGAAAGCGATTCCGGAGGCGACCGTCGTCACCGCCGTCATGGCGCCGGCGCACATCCGGTCGATGGCGAAGCCAGGCACCGATCGGGGCAGACCGGCCAGCAGCGCGGCGCTGCGGCCGATGGTCAGACCCTGGTCGCCGATCTGGGTGGTGGCGGCCACGGCCACCTCGCCGACGCGGTCGGCCGGCAGCTCAGGATGGCGACGCATCAGCTCGCGGATGCAGTTGACGACCAGATCGTCGGCGCGGGTTTCGGCGTACAGCGAGTTGGCCTTGCCGAACGGGGTGCGGACGCCGTCGACGAAGACGACGTCCCGGGATTCACGGGGCATGGCGCTCATATTACCCATGAGTAACTAGTGACCACTAAGTGCGGCGACCGCGTCGGAGGACCACCGTACGGCCCTGGGTCCTTGCTACTCGGCGGGCTCAGGGCTGGGCTCGGCCAAGGCCAGTGCGATGATGTCGGAGGTCAGCTCGCGTTGCCACGGACGAGCGCCGAAGCTGGCCAACGCGTCGCTGACGGCCGCCGCGTCAACCGGTTCAGGCGGGCGCCACGCCAACCGGCGTACGTGGTCTGGGGTCAGCAGGTTTTCCAGCGGGACGTTCACCTCAGCCGCTTTGGCGCGCAGCGCCTCCCGCACTCGAGCCAGTCGGGCGGCGGCCACCGGATCTTTGGCCGCCCAGAGCCGGGCCTGCGGCGGGGAGTCGTTCGGCACGTGCATGGGCGGCAGCTCCGCTTCCGCCAACCCCGTCACCTGGGCGAGAGCTTCCATCCATGCGGACTCGTACCGCTTCGCCTGACGCCGGAGGAATCCCGGAACCTGGCGGATGGCGTTGCGGTCTGGGGTTTTGTGCGCGGCCAGGTCGGCGATCGCCTGGTCGGCCAGGATCTTGCTCGGAGCCCGGTCGATCCGCTGGGCGATCTCGTCCCGGGCATACCAGAGCGTGGCCACGAAGGCCAGGCCGCGACGGGTGCGGACCTTGTGAATGCCGGACGTACGCCGCCACGGATCCGTCCGAGCCTCGACCGGAGTGCCAACTCCTGCGACCAGCGCAGCGAACTCCTCTTGAGCCCAGCCCCATTTGCCCGTGGCCGTCAACTCGGCGGCCAGTCGGTCCCGCAGCGGCACCAGGAGTTCCACGTCGAGCGTGGCGTAGGTGAGCCATTCGGACGGCAGCGGCCGGGTTGACCAGTCCGACGCCGAGTGCTCTTTCAGCAACCGGACGGCGAACATCTCTTCGATCATGGTGCCCAGTGCTACCCGGGGATAGCCCAGCAGCCGGGCGGCGAGCTCGGTGTCGAACAACGTCTGCGGCACCAAGCCGACCTCGTACAGACAAGGCAGATCCTGGCTGGCCGCGTGGATGACCCACTCGGCGTCTTGGATGGCCGCACCTAAAGCGGACAGGTCCGCGGGCTGGCCGAAGGCGATCGGGTCGATCAGGTGTGTCCCGGATCCGACGCGGCGCAACTGGAGCAGGTAGGCCCGCTGGCTGTAACGGAAACCGTGAGCCCGTTCAGCATCAACGCCCACGGGACCGGTGCCCTGGCGCAGGGCAGTGATGGTCTCGGTGAGCCCTTCGGGCGTGGTGACGACTGGTGGTACGCCCTCGGCGGGGGTGGTGAGGAGGTCGATGTCAGCATCGGGGCCAGGCTGGCTGGCAGGTGTTTCGTTCAACGTCTCCGGAGATTTCGGCTGGGCGGGTGCTGACCGCCCCGCTGGCAAAACGGCGGCTGGTCAATGGTCGGATGGTGATGATGCGGATTACGGCTGGCCGACCTCCGCCGTGACGGCATCAGCACAACCCCGGCCGGCAGCGGAGGGAGCCCCGCTGTCGTACACAGTAGTTCAGCCCAGGCGTTCAGGTGTGCCATCAGGCCAACTCCATCAACCAGTTGGGGCGTCCAGGACGCCCGCACCTCGACTTCGGCTCGGGGTGGGTCGTCGGCCATACCACCGAACGACTCGCTGGACACCGAGGTGATAGTGCCGCTGGGGGCGACGTAGTCGGCGTTGTTGGCCGCGAGCGCGTCGATCAACCAGGACCAGCCGACATTCGCCAGCAGCGGATCGGTCACCATCTCCGGGTCGACGTCGGCGCGGGCGAACGTGACGCAGCGGAAGGTGCCCTGCCACGCCGCATTGCCGGCGGGGTCGTGCAGCAGCACCAGACGTCCGCTGCCGGCGTCCTCGCCACTCACCAGCACGTCCGCGGTGACCGCGGCCGAAAACGGTGCAATGCGTTGCGGGGCAGGGATCTCCTCGACCAGGAGCTCAGGACGCCAGGTGGCCGACAGCAAGTCGGCGGCGGCGCGCCGAAAAGCGTCTGGCGCCGGTGACGCGTCGGTTTTCGCTCCCACCCCAGGAGACTATGCGGCGGCTCAACCGCCACCGGCTCGACGCGCCGCAATTGGAGGGCCGTGAAAAGATTCATCGGTGGCGACCTCACCGGCAGTATCTGTGACCTCCGAGGGCCCCGGTGACGCCCTCGTGTCGGCAACCGCCTCTGACGCGGATTCGGTGTTCCTGGCCGCCTGCCGCCGCGGCCACCTCGACGATGCGGTGCCGGTGTGGTTCATGCGTCAAGCCGGTCGGTCGTTGCCCGAGTATCGGGCGGTACGCGAAGGGACCGCGATGCTGGACAGCTGCATGCGCCCGGACCTGGTCACCGAGATCACCCTGCAACCGGTCCGCCGCTACGGCGTCGACGCCGCCATCTTCTACTCCGACATCATGGTGCCGCTCAAGGCCATCGGGGTCGATCTCGACATCGTGCCAGGAACCGGGCCGGTGATCGCGCAGCCGATCAAGCGCGCGGCCGACCTCGGCGCACTGCGAAGCATCGAAGAAGATGATGTGCCGTACGTGACCGAAGCGGTGCAGCAGCTGGTGGCTGCGTTGGGCCCGGTGCCGTTGATCGGCTTTGCTGGGGCGCCCTTCACCCTCGCCAGCTATCTGGTCGAGGGCGGCCCGAGCAAGGACTACGCCAAGACCAAGGCGCTGATGGTGGGCGAGCCGGCCGTGTGGCACGAGCTGTGCTCCCGGCTGGCTGACATAGCGGCCGGCTTCCTCGAGGTGCAGGTCAGGGCCGGCGCCCGCGCCATCCAACTTTTCGACTCCTGGGCCGGCAGTCTGAGTGCGGACGACTACGCCCAGTTCGTGCAGCCCTACTCCGCCCGGGTGTTGGCGCGGATCGGAGCTCTCGGGGTGCCCCGGATTCATTTCGGTGTGGGTACCTCAGAGCTGCTGAGCTTGATGGGCGCGGCGGGGGCCGACGTGGTGGGGGTGGACTGGCGGTTGCCGCTGGCGGAAGCCAGCCGCCGGATCGGTCCGGCGTACGCCGTGCAGGGAAACCTGGATCCCGCGTTGTTGAACGCACCGTGGCCGGTGCTGTCCGAGCGGGTTCGCCAAGTGCTGCGATCGGGGGCGCAGGCTCCGGGTCACGTGTTCAACCTCGGCCACGGGGTGCCGCCGACCACCGATCCCGCGGTGCTGGGTCGAGTAGTCGAGCTGGTGCAGGCCGAGGGTGCTGACTTGCGAGCGGAGACCCGTCAGGCGGGAGTGCGATGACCCAGATCGTCGTCGTGGGAGGTGGGATCGCCGGGTTGGCGGCCGCCCGCTCACTCGCCGCCAGCGGCCAGGTCACGGTCACTGTGCTGGACGCCGCACCGCGGTTCGGCGGCAAGCTGGCGTCGGAGACCTTGAATGGGTGTCGATTCGACTCGGGCGCCGAATCCGTGCTCGCCCGCCGCCCCGAAGCCATCGAGCTGATCGGCGCGCTCGGGCTGCAGCAGCAGCTGGTGCACCCAACGAGCGCCCAACCGCGAATCCTCATCGACGGCCGGGCCGAGGCGCTGCCGCCGTCGGCGATGGGCATTCCCACCGACGTGGGCGCCCTGGAAGCGATTCTTAGCCCGGCTGGGCTGCGGCGAGCCCGACAAGAGCCCGACCGGCCGTCGCCGGCGCTCGACGCGGATGTCGGCATCGGTGACTACGTCGACCAGCGGTTCGGACCGGAGGTGACCGACCGGGTTCTGGAACCGTTGCTGGGTGGGGTCTACGCCGGGCGCGCCCGTGAACTGTCCTTTGAAGCGGTGGCGCCCGGGATGTTCGACCGGGCGAGATGCGGCGGTTCGTTGCTCGAGCACGCCCGCGCCCAGACCCGTGCCGGTGCCAGCGGGCCGGTCTTCGCGGGTCTGGTCGGTGGTATCTCCACCCTGATCGACGCCTTGAGCGAAGATCTACGGCGCCGCGGTGTGACGCTGCGCACCGGGGTCACCGCCCGCGAGCTCACCGGTGGTCTGGGGCACTTCGCTTTGGTCTGC
>JAABUN010003879.1_pt1 | contig 21788 bp, 23 predicted proteins | sample 5559311 | NCBI WGS metagenome assembly JAABUN01 (sample SAMN10711877, study PRJNA513370) | rock metagenome | isolation source: Antarctica rocks | place: Antarctica: Victoria Land, Siegfried Peak sud
TGAACATCTCCTCCAACTCTTTTGTTCCAAACTCGACCTCGACTGGAGTGTGGTTCAATCCCATCCCCAATACCATTCACTCGTAAACTATGGCGCCATCACAACCTAATTCTGCACGGACTATTGAAAAGAACGAAATCGCTGTTGGCGCGCGGCGCTTCGGCCAACGCCAGAGGTAAAGACGGAAATGTTCCGCTGGTAATCGCGGGCTATATTTACACCGGCCCTTATCAAGAAGGCCCGCCGCACTCGTTCGAGTTATTCCAATTGTTGTTAGATCATGGCGCCAATGTGAACGCTGCGGATTATAATGGCAACACCGCTCTGATAAGCGTCGCGGCGGCGGGCGATGTGCGGGCCGCCAAACTGTTGTTGGCCAAAGGTGCCAGGTTGGATGCCAGAAGCCATGACGGAACAACGGCATTGATGGCGGCGGCGTCCAGCGATGTGGAAATCGTCCAATTTTTGCTGGCCAAAGGCGCGCGCGTAAACGACAGCGACCATGAAGGCGTCACGCCGTTGATGGCGGCGACTTCATCGTCGCAAGAGGGCGGCGATTACACTTCGCCCGACATCGTCAAATTTTTGCTTGCTCACGGCGCCGATGTCAACGCCAGGGACAAAAATGGCGCGACGGCTCTAATCTACGCGGCGATGATGTCCGCCGCCGATGAACAATCTATCGTTGAGACAATGAAGATTTTATTGTCCGCTGGTGCGGACGTGAAAGCGCGCACCAAAAACGGCAATACAGCGCTCAAGTGGGCCAAAGTCACCGGCAAATTTGCTGTTGCCCGACTACTCCAACGAGCCGGAGCGTAAGTTGACCTATAATCCCTCGACTACATAATGCGAATTCAAGTAGTAAGTGCAACATCTCTTTTTAAGGTGAAAACCGTCATACCTTGCTCAATCTTCAGGTTCACGCCTGAATCTCAGAGAAATGGTCTCATCTGACTTCCTCTTCACGCTTGAAAAACGTTGCACTTACTACTTGAATCCGCCTAACCCGTTCCGACCAATGGAAAGGGCCGCGTTGTTACCGGCATCGCGCGATAACGACGATTCCACGCCGCGAATTTGGCGGCGATAGGCGATAACTTCGCGTGAGAATCGGGAAATTGCGAGCCGATGATAAACGATTTGCCCAGATATTTGTCCTGGCGTAGCGTCTCGATAAACACAAACGCGCGCCACGCCTCTTTTTCAGGATAAGTGCGCCAATCGCGCAGAATCGCATCAACCACACGTTGCCGCGCCTTTTCGGTGAGCAGTTGCCCGAAGTTACCCTCGCGCATTCCGCCCTGCGACGCGTAAAAGCGCGCGATAGCCGCGACTTCGCTGGCGTCGTCATCGTTCAAACGTTCGGCGAAAAAATGGGCGGCATTGTCGGGCACATAGCCCCCGCCGTGTTCCCAAATGCGCGCGCGATATTCGGACAAAGCCGCGTTTTTATCCGTCGCGCGTTGATACTCCCAACGCAACAGATTAGCGCCCAAATCGCTCGATGGCGCGTCGACGGCGACAAAATGCAACGCCAGCGCGCAAGCTGTCAGCGCGACAAGCGCGAGCGAAATAAAGCCGAGCGGAGATTTACGTTTCATGGGAATTAGCGGCGATGATAAATATACCAATCGCCTTCGATACGCGAAAAGCAAATGCCGCTTTCGCCGGGCATTTGGTTGTAAGCTGATTTCACCAGAGGATTGGGCGGCGTTTTGCTCCAAGCGTAACCGATGCCCCAGGATGTATCTGTGAAACCGCCGCCGAATAGTTCGAGTCGAATCCGTTTTTGTTCTTGGTCAACAACGACCGTCGTCATTCCCAATTGTTTGAGTAGCGCACGATAACGCGCGAGACGGGCGTTTGATATGTTGAGCGGAAGTTCGGAACTGCCAATACCGTCGGGCTTGTTGCTCCATTGTGCGGTAACCCAATCGGGACCAATGTCATGGACATTTTTATCCTGCGCCATCATCAAACGAAGTTGCTCGAACTCCGCTTTATGCGCGTGAAATTTAGCGATCATCTGGCTTTCCGAAGGCGCGCGGAAAAAGAGCATGCGAACGCCGATAAGCGCCAACACAACCAGCAAAAAGATCGATCCTTTGGAAAGCTTGAATTTCATTCTAAAACTATTCTATCGCGTTGCACCCCCGAAATGCGACTCCACAAAGCTGCCACTTGACGGCACGCAAGGCGTTGAATTTGCCGTCCCGTCGTGATAGACACCGCGACGTTCACCCTTATTATGTTCGATTTCTCCCACGTTCCCCCGCTCGCCCAAACCGGCGACATCCTCGAACCGCACGGCATTCACGCCATCATCGAGACGCCGATGGGTTCGCGCAACAAATACAACTTCAACCACGAGTTCGGCCTGTTCGACTTCTCGCGCACGCTGCGCGCCGGAATGGTGTGGCCCTGCGACTTCGGCTTCGTGCCGCAAACGCTGGCGGGCGATGGCGATCCGCTCGATGTCGCCTTGTTGGGCGAAGCGCCGACGTTCGCCGGTTGTCTTGCGCGCGTTCGCGTCATCGGCGCGATTGGCCTGGTCAAAAATGGCGAGGAAAACAATCGCATTCTGGCGGTTCCGGCGCGTTCGACCAAAGCCGCGTCGCGCTTCGACGAAATCATGAATATTTCGGCGATGAACCAACGTCACATCCGCGAAGTCGAGGCGTTTCTGAGCGATTACAATACGTTCGAGGGCCATCAAATCGAACTCACCGGATGGAGCGATGCCGATGCCGCCTGGCAGATGGTATTGGATTCGATTCAGAAGTGAAAGCAGCTCAGGTGTAGTAAAATTGAGAGGAGGTGACGAAGATGAAAACTCAAACAGCAGAGGGCACCCAGCCCAAAACCGACGAAGAGTATCGCCGCGAGGCGGAGCGTTTGCTCGGCGAAACGCGCATGATGTTGGAAGAAACCAAACGGAGCCGCGAACGAGGTCGCCGGCACGCCGCCAACAGCAAAATTTTGCGGGAACAACTAAGGCAGCAACTCTTATGTGGGAACAATTAACCGGCTGGATTCAAGTGCTGTGGAACACCGGCAAAGACGTCAGAGAATTGCAGGACGACATAGAAAACTTGCAAGCCAACGAGGAGAAAGCCTACGAACTCATCCAAGCTTTGGCCACGCAAAATGAACTTTTGCGGCGCGACTTGAATCAAGAGCGCGAAAAACGCGCCGACGAGTTAGAGAAAATCGAATTGCGTTTGCGCCTGCAAATGTCCGAAGAGTTGCGCCGCCTGCCGCCGCGCGACGGAAATTAATGCTTTCATCTTTATTAGATTTGCCAAATTGATATTAGAAGTTAAACTGATGCGTCATGAAACGCGAATTGATTTGGGCGTTGGCGATTGTGCCCTTGATATTTAGTCCGGCAATGGCTGAGCCGTTGGTCGACAAAAGTCCGCGTTTAGTCGCGCGCAATTTCGAGGTCGTGGAGCTAATTTTCTCGACGGACGGGAAATGGTTGTTTGGCGATAACGGATTTATGGTCGGCCAAACCCTGGCGTTGACGGGCGGCGCGCGCGCCAGAATCTTTAGCGATTCTCAGGATAATTTTATCGGTTTCTCGCCCGACGATAAATGGATATTTCAGCTCGGCCTTGATTCCTACGAAGGTTTCATTGACGACGAGGGTTATGATTTTCGCAATCCTACGCCCGATGGAATTATCGGAATTGTTGGGCGCAGCACGCGCGAGGGTAGCAAAGAGACGATTCGATTTACCTTTACGGGCGCACGCGCCGACTTTTACGGCGCCTATTTGCGCGACGACGAGATTATCGTCGAATCGCGCGAAATGACGTATCATCTTGACGCGCACAATTTGCGAGTTTTGCGAACGGAGCCGCAAACGCGGACGTTGCGCAATGTTATTTGGCTGCTTGGCGATGGAAAAACCGTCCTCGTCAGCGGAGGGAGATTGGGGCTGAAGTTCGTGGATTTGCCGACCGAAAAGACGCTGTGGACGCAACCCTATGGCGCGGGTTCTGGCTTCCGTTTTACGCTCGATGGCCGTCTGATTTTGCGCATGGAAAGCGGTGTCATCGTCGCTCGTGAGGCGCGGACGGCCAAAGAAGTCTGGCGTTTTCGCGGCCCAGCGAGCCGTTACTTTTGGCTCTCGCCTGATCAAACTGCGATTTACGAAGCGCGGCCCAATGGCGAATTATGGAAATGGCCGCGCTAAAGCGCGCTAATCCCCAACTTCTGCGCGCCGCGCGTTAAACTCTCTCGTGGCTTTGCCGCGTTATGCCGTTCGGTCTCTCCTTCACCAATCCCTGGGCGCTCGCGCTATTTCCGCCACTCGCGATTTATTTTATCTGGCTGGCCAAGCGTTCGCTCGCCGATCTGTCGCCCGCGCGCCGCGTTTTGGCGACGGGCATTCGCTTACTACTCACCGGCCTGATTATTCTGGCGTTGGCGGGGCTGCAACTCGTCAAATTCAACCGCGATGTGGCGACGATGTTCGTGCTCGATTACTCCGACTCGATTTCGCCCGAAGCCAAAGTGCGCGAATTGGCTTATGTGCAGAACGCCGTCAAATCCAAGCGCGACAACGACCGGGCCGGAATTGTCGTGTTTGGGCGCGACGCCTACATCGAATTAGCGCCTTCGACGGCGCGCGACGTGGACAAAATTCAGACCGTCACCTCGACCGAATTTACCGACATCGCCGCCGCGATTCGGCTGGGCATGGCGAGTTTGCCCGACGGAATGCAGAAGCGATTGGTGGTGTTGAGCGACGGCAACGAGAACCTGGGCGATGCTTTGGAAGAAGCGTTTTCGGCGGCCTCGAACGACGTGAAAATTGACGTGGTGCCCTTGACGGCGCCCTCGCGTCGCGAGGCGTTGTTGGAGCGGTTGACGATGCCCAACGAAGCCAAAATCGGCGAGCCGGTCGAAGTCAAAGTCGTGGCGCGCGCGACCCAGGAGACGCAGGGCAAAATCTCGCTCTATCGCGACGGCAAATTGCTGGGCGAACGCGATGTCGCCTTGCCCAAAGGCAAGAGCGTTTTTACTTTTCCGCAGACCATCACCGAGGCGGGCGCGGCGACCTTCGAGGCGCGTTTGGAAACCGTCAAAGACGGCGATACCAATCCCGAAAATAATAAGGCGCTCGGTTTCGTCAATATCGCGGGCAAGCCGCGCGTGCTGATGGTCTCCAACGATCCGACGCTTTCCAACGATTTGCTGACGGCTTTGCAGCGCGAGAAAGTCAACGTCGAGCTGCGCGGGCCAGGCGGATTGCCGGGCGATTTGCGCGGGATGCAACCGTTCGATGCGATCATTTTGGACGACGTTCCGGCGTGGAATTTAACCGCGCGGCAAATGCTTTCGCTTCAGTCTTATGTTCGCGATTTGGGCGCCGGTTTGGTAATGGTCGGCGGCGACCAGAGTTTTGGGCCGGGCGGTTATCGTCAGACGCCGGTTGAAGAGGCGTTGCCGGTCACGATGGACATCAAGCAGATGCAATATATTCCTGGCGGCGCCGTCGCCATGATTATGCACTCGATGGAGTTTCCGCAGGGCAACGAGTGGGGCAAGTCAATCGCCGCGCAGGTCACGCGCCAGTTGAGCGACAACGATTACGCCGGAATCGTGGTGTTTGGCAACGATGCCAACATGGTTTACGGCGGTTCGGGTATGCTCAAAGTCGGGCCGAACCGCAGCTATATGCTGACGGAGATTCGCAAGATCAATCAGGGCGATATGCCCGACTTTGACGCCGCCCTCGAAGTCGCCTACAAAGGCCTGACAACTTCTAAAGCCTACCTGAAACATTGCATTATCCTGAGCGACGGCGACCCTTCGCCGCCCGTGCCGTCGCTGGTGAAAAAGTTCAACGACGCCAAAATTACCGTCTCAACGATTGTGATTGGGCCGCACGATCCGTCGGGCACGCAGAACATGTTCAACATCGCCAAAGAGCATGGCGGCAGGTTTTACAAAGTTCAAAAGCCCAACGAAATCCCTAACATCTTCCTCAAAGAAGCCGCGACGGTTTCGCGCAGCGCCATCATCGAAGAAGTTTTCACGCCGCGCGTCGGGACGGATTCGACGATTCTCAAAGGCATCGGCAGTCTGCCGCCGCTTTTGGGTTACGTCGGCACGTCGGCCAAAACGACGGCGCGCGAGGTATTGAAATCGAAGCAAGACGATCCAATTTTGGCGACCTGGCAATATGGTCTGGGCAAATCGGTGGCGTTCACTTCGGACGCGCGCAAACGCTGGGCTGCCGGTTGGCTGGGCTGGAGCGGTTACTCGAAGTTTTGGGCGCAGAGCGTGCGTTGGTCTATGCGCGGCACGACCGCCGGAGATTTGCAAACCAACGTCACGATTGACAAAGGCGTCGGCAAAGTCACCATCGAAGCGGTTGACAGCAAAGGCAATTTTCTCAACTTTCTCAACCCCAAAGCGCGTCTGATTCCGCCCGATTACAAAGGCAAAGAGCTGACCCTGGATCAGACCGGCCCTGGTCGCTACGAGGCGAGCTTCGATGCGCGGCAGTTGGGCACTTATTTGGTCAACATCCGCACCGACAAGGGCGACCAAACGCGCAGCCAAATTACCGGCGGCGTGCTGCCGTATTCGCCCGAATACGGCGCGATTGGAACCGACGAATTTCTGCTCAACGGCATCCGCGAACGCACCGAAGGCGACCGTTTGGCGCTCGACAAACCCGCCGAAGTCTTCGGACGCAAACGTATTTCGGCCAGTCTGCCGATTGATATTTGGTTGCCGCTTTTGATGGCCGCCGCGATTCTGTTTCCGCTCGATGTCGCCGTGCGCCGCTTAGTGTTTGGCGAAGACGAACTGAACAGTTTGGCGGCCAGATTGCGTCGCAAACGCGGCGAAAAACCGGCGGATGACGCGAGCGTCGCGGCCAAACTCAAAGCCAAGCGCGCGACGCGCGGCGCCGACGCGCCCGCCGCCAAAACGATTATCGCGCCGACGCAACCGCAATCGGGCAAGGCGCCGCCCGTGCCGCCCGCATCGGGCGCGCCGCGAACTACAGAGGCGCCGCCGCGTTCGAGCGCGCCCGAACCCAGTCCGGTCGAGCCGGAGCAAGTCGAGCCGGAAGAATTGGATTCGATGGAGCGCTTGCGCCGCGCTAAGCGTAGGGCGCGCGGCGAAGAGTAGGGGCGATTCCCCGTAGAGACGACGATTTATCGCGTCTAAAACGCTGAAGCTCCCGTTTTCGTTGGAGCGATACAAACATTTTAGACGCGATAAATCGTCGTCTCTACGGGGAATCGCGGATCGTAAATTTTCATGCCCAATTCAAAACCTTCAGCTCAGTTCGATGCCGATGACAAACAAAAACGATTGGTCGTTTTGCAAGAGCTTGCCGATTTGTCGCAGGAGCTTGACTTGGATAGGCTCGCTCCAAAACTTGCCGCAATGGACGAGATAACGCGAATCAACGAAAAATGGGGGCTTTACGAGTGGAAGCTCGATGTTGAGATCGATAATTCGCCATGACTCCCGCCGAAACTTTCACTCTCAAACGTCGCGAAGCCGAAGCGTTGATTCGCCAAAGCGCGCCTCCTTCCGCTCATGCGGAATTTTTTGCCTCTCTCGACGAAGATAATCCAATCTGCGGCGAACCCGCTCAACGCGACCGATGGCGCGTTTTGTGGGTGAGCGAACCGCTGCAACGCGTGGAACCGCCCGCCGATGCGCACTGGATCGTTCCCCAAAACACGCGACGAGTCGCCTTTGATGTGAACTGGATTTTCGACACTTCGCTGGAAAACACGCTCGCGGAAAACCCGACTGGAGCGAGGAAAAGTGGGACGAATTTGAGTTCGACACGATAGATCAGGCGACGCACCGAATGTTGACTTGCCCTTACGGGCCGCAGCTTTCGCCGTTTGTTGTCGCGTCCAACGCCGCGCGAGGCAACAGTGGCTTCGCGCTTTACGACGAATCAGTCGCGACCGACGATTGGATTTTGCTGTTACAACTCGACACTGGTGCGGGCGATTTCTTCGCGGATATACACGATGTCGGCTGGCTTTACTTTATGATTCGCCGCAATGATCTGGCAAACGGCGATTTCTCCAAAGTCTGGTTCAACGAGCAATGCACTTGAAATCTCGTCAAGCGCTTACGTCCGCGGCATTCACGACGCTGGTGGCGCTTCGCCTTTGACTAACGCTTTGAGCCACATCGCGGAATTCTTGCCATACGCCGCTTGCTTGCCGCCTCGTCCGTGATGGTCGGAAAGTGGCATTATCACCAACTGTTTGGCGGGCGACTGAATCTGGTTGAACGCGGCGAGAACGCTCACCGGCGTGGCGGTCGTGTCAAGCAAGCCGACGGTGATTAGCGTGGGAACTTTGATGTGGCGCGCGAAATTGACGCCATCGAAGTAACGGCTGGTCTCCGTAATCTGCGTTTTATCGCCGTCCATCTTTGCCCAGTAAGGCCAGGGCGCGGCGCGGTCAACGAGCGGGCCGGTGGTGTCGTTGCCCGCCGGAACGTTGACGATGACCGCCGTTACCGCCGGATTCAGGCCGCCCATCATCAGCGATTGCATTCCGCCCTGACTGGTGCCCTCGACGACCAGAGTTACACCGTCCCAATCGGGTCGTGTTTTGAGGTAATCAATCGCGCGATAGCACGAGAGAACCATGCGTAGGAAATAGCTGGTCTCGCGATTTTCCGCGCCGATATTCGGGTAATTCTTGAGCGGCCCATTATTCTGCGCGGCGTAGAATTCTTTACTTTCATCAATCGACAAATCATGCGCGCTGATGTTGAGCGTGAGCCAACTCTGGCGCGCGAAATTGAGGACGTTGCCCTTGCCCAAACCGTAAACGCCCGCATATTGCAAACGCAACAGCGCCGGAAACTTGTTGCCCGTTCGGGGCCGCGCCAGTTGACCTTGAACGTGAGTTCCGCTCACGTTGTCGAGCGTGACTTTCCAATAATCAAGGTTGGGCGCGCCGCTTGGCTCAGAAATTAAAACTGGGTTAATCGGAATGGTTTCCAGCGCTTGAATTTTCGCTTGCCAGAAGTTTTGGAAATCGTCGGGTTCGGGGCGCGACGGCTCGATTGCAAACGGCTCGACGAGCGCACCGCCAGCGGCTTCGACGGTTTTATTTTTGGCGTCAACGAAAGAAAAACTGGCCAGCACAGCGCCGGGCACATCTAACTGCGTTTGCAACTGCGCCGCGCCGTTTTGCAACGGCAAAACTCCCTGGCTTAATATGGTTTGCCCATCTTGTTTGACGGTGTAATTCACCTTTTGAATCGCGTTGGCCCCATCGCCCGACACCTCGATTTGCCACGTTATCGGTTGGCCAATAGCGTAAACCGGCGCCTCTTTTTCGGGTGTGACGGACAATTGTTGGGCGCTGGCGGTCACACAAAACAGCGATAGCGCGAGCGGAAAAAAGCAAATTTTCATCGGGAATTAGAACCGTAATGTCACAGTGCGTTGCGGATAAACGCGAGCCTCAACCTTGCAGCGCCGCGCGCGCCGCGCCGGGCAAAACTTCGGCGAACGTCGGATGCGCATGAAGCGAATCGGCGAGGGTTAAAGCGCCCTGATCTTGCCGCATGGCGAGCGCGATTTCGTTGATTAACTCGGTCGCGCGCGGCCCGATGATTTGCGCGCCCAAGATTTTATCACTGCCAACCTCGACCACGATTTTGACGAAGCCGCCTTCGTCGCCCGACGTGTTGGCGCGTCCGTTGGCGCGAAACGGAAACTTGCCGACGCGCGCTTCAATCTCCAAATCGCGCGCGGCTTCCAAAGTCAAGCCGACCGTCGCGACTTCGGGAAAGGTGTAGTAACACGATGGCACGAACTGCGTGTCGGCGTCACTCTCCAATCCGCGAATATTGTGGGCGACGCGGCGCCCTTCCAATGCCGCCTGATGCGCCCAGCCGACGCGCCGGATACAATCGCCAATCGCCCACACGCCGCCCGTCGAAGTCTCGTTGTTCTCGTCCACGTCAACGTGATCGTTCTCGCCGCGCACATCCGCCGCGTCCAAATTCAGTTCATCTAAATTGGCGCGGCGGCCCGCCGCCATCAAAATCAGCGTCGCCGTGCGTCGCTGATTTTGGCCGTCGCACTCGAAGTGCGCGATTAAACCGTCGCCGCCATTTTCGATGCGTTGAAGTTCGGCGCCGCTAACGATTTCGATTTCGCTTTTTTCCAGACTGGCGCGCATTGCTCGTTGAATATCTTCGTCTTCGCCGGGCAAAATCTGACTCTGTTGTTCCAGAATGCAAACGCGCGCGCCGACTTCGGCGAAGATCGAGGCGAACTCGACACCGACCGCGCCGCCGCCAATTACCATCATCGAAGCGGGCACGCTTTCCAGTTGCAAGGCTTCATCGGAAGTCAACACGCCTTCCAATTCGGCGCCTTCGATGGGGAGTTTCATCGGCAAACCGCCGGTCGCGATGACGACGTGAACCGCCGTCAACTCGCGCGCATCGGGGCCGCTAATTTCCAGCGTGTGTTCGTCCACGAAGCGCGCTTTGCCGCGCAAAATCGACACGCCCGCTTCTTTCAATTGTTCGACCGAAGCGCGCCGCAAACTCTCGACGACCCGGCGTTTACGATTTTGCATCGCGGCAAAATCAACCGTGATTTCGCCGCTAATGCCAACGCCGAACGCCGACGCGCGGCGCACCAAACGCAGGGCGCCGACGCTTTCGAGCAGCGTTTTGGTCGGGATACAACCGCGATTGAGGCACACTCCGCCGATTTCGCGGTCTTCGATGACGACGACTTTCAACTCGGATTGCGCCAACTGCGTCGCGCACGCCAAACCGCCGGGGCCAGCACCGATAATCGCCACATCGAAATCGTGCGGCGCGCCCTGACGGAGTAATTCTTCGGCGGCGTCAATCAAATCGTCGGTGTCGAGCGCTTCATCCGAAGGCGGAATGAACGCGGTTTCGAGCAGTTCTTCGGCGAGTTCTTCTTGGGTGTCGGGCTTGGGCAACGTCGTGGGCGAGTTGCTGCCCTGAACAGATTTAGGCATGGGCATAGTTTGGCAGATTTTATCGTATGTGTTGGGCAACACTTCCGTTGCGAACCACGAGCGTCAGCGACCAGCTAAGTGTTACTCGCCTCGCAGTTGAGCTTTGGCCGGTCGCTGACGCTCGTGGTTCGCAACGGAAATCCCAATTTCTTGCGGAACGCAACGCAAATTTCGTGCGTCACTAATGTGCCGTAAAATCCGCGAGGTGGTAAACGCGAGGACGACGGTATGTGCAATTTGGGGGCGACTGGTTTCGACAGGGAGTCCGAAAGCACGGGTTGCGGGCTGTGTTGCTCAGACACATTAAACGGGGCAAAAAATTTAACTGCCAACACCTACCAAGAGCCAGTGGCTCTTGTTGCGTAAACCGCAACACGACTTTTTAACTTTGTCCGTTAAGTTAAATTGATCTTCATACTTTAACGGATACTTCAAAGCAAGTTAGTTTGCCCTTGCGGAGAAGTGGCATTGATGCAAGCTCGAAATATGGATTCCGCTGTTTCGTCGGGGCCCATATTTTTAAATCAAAACGAAACTATGCCTGTAGACGCCTGTGTCGTTCGCTTCGTGGACGGGGATTCGATTTCCCCCGCCTCCATTGTTCAAAGCAAAAACTCCGCATTTCCTTTGGGAAACGCGGAGTTTTTGTTTTTCAAGGGGACAGTTTTCAGGTGTCAGTTGTCAGGACTGGCGCTCAAACTGCATGGTGTCCTGCATGGTGTCAGCTCCTAATCAAACCTGAGTTCCTGAAAACTGACACCTGAAAACTGTCCCCTTGAATATGCAAATTTCACTTTCTCCCGAAGTTCAGCTTTCTTACGATAACGTTGGAAGCGGTCAACCTTTAGTTTTGTTGCACGCGTTTCCGCTTTCGCACGAGATGTGGCGCGGGCAAATTCGCGAGTTTGCCGACGATTATCAAATCATCGCGCCCGATGCGCGCGGCTTCGGCGAATCAACATCCTTCGACGATTTATCAACCGATGCCGAACCGTCGCTGCAACTCGTTGCGCAGGATGTCGTCGCACTGCTCGACAGATTGGGCGTGACGCAACCGATTATTTTGTGCGGACTTTCGATGGGTGGCTACACAGCATTGGAATTCGCGCGTCAATTTCCCGACCGTTTGGCGGGCTTAATTTTGGCCGACACGCGTGCCGACGCCGACAGCGATGAGGCCAAAAAATCGCGCGACGAAATGATCGAATTCGCGCGTTCGCACACCGGCGAAGCAGTCGCCGAGAAGATGTTGCCGAAATTGTTGGGCCAAACCACGCGCGAACATAATTTGGCCGTCGCCGCTCGCGTTCGCGAATTGGCCGAGCCGTTGACCGGACATAATGCCGCCGCCATGCTGACGGCATTGCGCAATCGGCGCGATTCGACGGAGATGTTGAGCGAAATCAAAGTGCCAACTCTGGTCGTTGGCGGCGCAGAAGACGAGATTTGCTCGCCCGAAATTATGGCCGCGATGGCCGCGAAAATTCACGGCGCGCGACACGAAACGATTCGTGACGCGGGGCATCTATCGAATTTGGAAGCGCCGGAAAGTTTCAACGCGGTTTTGCGCGAATGGTTGAGCGAGAATTTCGCCGTTTAAGCGATAGCAATTTGTCTAACTCTCCGTTAAACCTGCGAACCGCGAGCGTAAGCGACCGGCTAAAATTTAAGTGTGAGACAGGTAAAATTTTAGCCGGTCGCTTACGCTCGCGGTTCGCAGGTTTAACGGAGAGTTAGACAAATTGCAACGAACTCTTACGATTTCACATGGCAAACCGTCGTGCCGACATCTTCGCCCATCGCGGCGCGTTTGATGTTGCCCGCGACTTCCATGTTGAACACCACAATTGGCAGGTCGTTGTCCATCGAAAGCGAAATCGCCGTCGAATCCAACACGCGCAGACCGCGATCCAATACGTCGAGATAAGACAATTGATCGAAACGCACCGCGTCGGTGAATTTTTGCGGGTCTTTGTCGTAGACGCCGTCAACGTCGGTCGCTTTGAAAATCGCCTGAGCGCCGATTTGGGTGGCGCGCAGAACCGCCGCCGTATCGGTGGTGAAGAACGGGTTGCCGGTGCCCGCCGCGAAGATGACGACACGACCCTTTTCCAGATGGCGCAGAGCGCGGCGCGGAATGAACGGTTCGGCGATCTCTTTCATCTCGATGGCCGACTGCACGCGCGTCGGCACTCCGGCGCGTTCGAGATAATCTTGCAGCGCGATGGAGTTTTGCACCGTCGCCAACATTCCCATGTAATCGGCCATCGAACGATCCATGCCCTGATCAACGGCGGCCTTCATGCCCCGAAAGAAATTGCCGCCGCCTACGACGACGCCCATTTCGATTCCGGCATCGTAAACCTCTTTGATTTCGGACGCGATGCGCGTCAAAACTTCGCCGTCCAACCCAAATCCGCGCGGGCCAGCCAGAGCTTCGCCCGATATTTTCAGCAATATGCGCTTGTATTTCATCGCACGCAGTCTAACTTTATTTCGGGCGCGTAAACTGAGTTTTTCAAGTGGCAGTTGTCAGGTGACAGGAGTTATCGAGGGCACGACTTTCGCACATTTTTCGCAAAATTCCTGAAAACTGTTCCCTGAAAACTGACACCTTAAACAACCATGAAACGAATTCTTATCGTCGTCGGCGTTTTACTTTTGCTGGTTAGCGGATTTTTTCTCTGGCGCGCGCTCCATCCGCCGCTTTCTGATGAAGCACAAATTGCCGCCAATCTCGATGCCATCGCCAAAGCTGCGGGCGAACGCGATGCCGTGACTGTCGCCGACTTTATGGCGCCGACGTTTAAATTTAACGGCAACGATGGCATGGCGCGCAAAGAGTTTCAGCGCCAGTTGTATAGCGGAATGCTGCAATTTCGCGTGATAGGTTTGCAGATTAACGGCGTTAAAGTGGGGGTCAACGGCGAAAAGGCCGACAGCGATGGACGCTTTTTGCTCAACGTCAAACGCGAGTTCGATTCGCCGCCCGAAACGAATGCGGGGAATTTCAAATTGAAGTGGCAGAAAATTGATGGCGAATGGAAAATCAGCGAAGTCGAGGGCGCGCCGGTGCCCAATTAAGGGGACAGGTGGCAGGGATCAGTTGTCAGGAGTTTTTGCGAGCAAATCCTGCCACCTGATCCCTGCCACCTAACACCTTTAGAACTCCGGCCAAAAACTCGGTTTCTGCCAGACCGCGAACCACCACAACGCCGCGCCCGCCAACGCGTTGACGAACGGGAAAATCCGGTAGATTTTCATCACGCCCGCTTCGGTTCCCGCGCGCAAAGAACGCATCATCAAAACCGCGTAAATCGCGCCCAGAATCATCGAGAGCCAGCCCAGAACCGGCATCGAAATCAACGCCGCGCTGAGGTAAAGTCCCAGACAAAACGACAATGTGTTGCGCAATCCCAGAAACGTCGCGACCGTCGGCACCTCGGCTGCGCGGTCGGCGGAAATATCGGGGACGGCGCTGTAAGCGTGCATCGCCATCGCCCATAGCCACGCCGCGACGAACAGCGAAACCGAGAAGTTTTGGCCGCCCGTCAAAAAGTAGCCGAACGCACCGGGGAAAATGTAAAGCACGTTGAAAATCGAATCCAATATCGGCTTCGCTTTGGCGCGAATCGGCGGCGCCGAATAGAAAATCGAGAAGAACAAAAAGCCCGCCAGACTCCACCAACAGGCGCGCGGCGCCCACCAGAGTAGCGGCGCGAACGGCAGACAAAACAGCGCGATAGCGCGCCACAACGCCCGATGATCGGCGGGCGTAACGAGTAATTCGTAGCCCTGCTTTTTGGCGTTGCGGCGGTCGGTTTCGTAATCGAAAATATCGTTGGCGCCGTAAATTAACAGGTTGGCGGGAAACAGAAAAAACAGCGCCCACAATAAAGATTGCCATGACAAATAAGCGCGCGGATCGGGCGCGCCAATCAGGGCGCCGACGATGAACGGGCCGAAAACGTAAAACCAAAAGCGCGGGCGCGAAACTTGAAATAAGCGAGGCATGAATAATTGAGCTGGCCACGAAAAAGCACAAAAGGGACAAATGGAAATTGCCAGTCCGGTAGTTTCCTCTTAAACCCTTTTGTGCTTTTTCGTGGCCAACACATAACCAATGAACTTTTCTGCCAAAGGACGCCGCTGGCTTTTCGGCGGCGCCCTGTTTCTGTTTATCAACGGCTTTTTCGTCGCCCGCGTCGAAGAAGCCACGCGCCCCGAACTCGCGCCGATTTCGGCCTTATTCGTCCTCGTTTTATGGGCGCCCGCCGCTTATGCTTTGATGCAATGGCTCGGCTTTAGGCGCGCTGCCTTAATTTTATTGGCGTTGGGCGCGTTCGCCGTCGGCATCGAAACCTTCGCGGTTAAAACCGGTTGGCCCTACGGCAGTTTCGATTACGGCGATAAAATCGGCGTCAAATACTTCGGCGTCACGCCGTGGACAGTGCCGTTCGCCTGGTCGCCCTTAGTTTTGGGCGCGATGGCATTGGCCGCGCGTCATACGCGCTCGTTCATTGGGCTTTGCGTTGTCGCAACGATATTCCTGCTGTTGTTCGACGGCGTATTAGACCCAGGCACAGTTTCGCAGGAGTTTTGGACATACGAAGCGGGCGGCCTCTATTACGGCGTGCCGCTCTCCAACTTCGGCGGCTGGATACTTTCGGGCTTAATCGGCGCCGCGATATTCTATTGCGGTAGCGGCAAACGTAGCGATGTGCCGTTGACGTTAATTTCGAGCGTAACGATGATTATAGCGTTCTGGACGAGCGTGTGCGGCTTTTCGGGCCTGTGGATTCCAGCCGTATTAGGCGCGGCACTGTTAGCGTGGATCGCGCATTCCGTGCGGAGCATCGACCCAGAGGACACCCCGCCTTTAGGCCCGTAAACCCGATTTTCAACTCCCAACATCAATCGTGACCTCAATGGCCCGCAGATTGCCCCTTAACCCATTGCTATGTCAGTAGTTAAAATCATCAAAATCATCGGCCAATCGCCCGATTCGTTCGACGAGGCCGTCAAAAGCGCCGTCGAAACCACCACCAAAACCGTGCGCAACGTCAAGAGTTTTCGCGTGGACGAAATGTCCGGCGAAGTCGGCGACGACGGTAAAGTCGAGAAGTATCGCGTTTCGCTCGAAATCGCGTTTGTGATCGAGTAATCCGCAAACGCAAAAAAGGCGGCGAACTTGGGTGTTCGCCGCCTTTTCGTTCGCCTTGTGGAACCCCGTTTGCAACCTCACCTGACGCTATGCAAAACGATACTCCGATTCCTCCCATGCAAACCGGCTCCAACGCCGAAGAGAGCCAGCGTTTGATCGAAGAGATTCAAAATACCGGCGTCGTCGAGAGCCAGGACGCCGCCGAAACTGCGCCCGCGCGCGACGAAGATATGACCGATGGCACCGAGCCGCCGAGCGTGCCGACGCCAGTTATTGAGCGCGGTTAAACGTGGGGCGGTTATAAGCCATTGAGTGACTTTACGTTCGGCGGGACTTACGTCCTCTTCCAAACGTTGGGCTTTCGAGAAACCAAAGATTGGAAGAGGATGTAAGTCCCGCTGTTATGGAGTGCCAATTATAATTAGGTTTCCGTCACGCGCTCGTCGCTGGTTCGCCCGCCGCCGCTAATTCGGCTTCTTCGTCCGCCGTGAATACGCGCGAACGCGTCAGGTCGAGACTTCGACCAAACCGCTCCTGTCGGGATTGACCGCCCGATTGCTTTTGAGGCGGGTGAGAAAGTGCATCTTCGGTTTGCGAACGTGCTTGAGGTTCTCAAGTCCGGCATACCACGAGTCAAACGCCATGTAATCTGGGCGTAACCCGCGTGTTCTGGCGGCGCTCACCGTCGCACGAATACGGCGCCGATCCCAACATAATGGACGGCGCGTGTCTTCACATCAGCGTCATCAATCCGCATGTGGAAATGTTACAACTTCTGCTTGATAACGGCGCCGATTACAGCATCAAAGATGACGACGGGAAAGTGCCGATGAATAGCTTTCAAGAATCTTGGGATTACCGAAAGCAAACGATGCCAGGATTTACCGGATTTGAAAACGAAGCCAAAACTCGCCGAATGATTCAACCAAAAAGTCGCGCCTGACAAGACATAGCACGACATTGTAAGTTATAATTTTATCGGAGCTGAAATTAATCATGGAAAATCTTCTCACGGTCGAGCAGTATGCGATGCGTGCGCAATTACATCCCGATAGCGTGCGTCGTCAACTGCGCGAAGGCCGTTTGCGCGCCGCCAAAAAAGGCCGCGTGTGGCGTATCTTCGAGAGCGAATTGCAACGCGATACGCCCGGCAAGAAAGTTACACAGAAGCAATCGCTGTGGCAGCGCGACGCCGAGCGCATGGCGCCGATTTATCAAGAATCGCTCGATAACGATGGCGACTTGACGGCGATTACAACGGCGCCTGGCGATGTTTACGAGCCCTCAGTTAAGGACGAATCGTGACGCTCAATCCCACACGCGGCGAGATTTGGCGCGTTGACTTTGATCCGAGCGTGGGCGCTGAACAAACCAAAGTTCGTCCGGCGCTGGTGATTCGCGCGACGATGTGGGCGCGCTTCCGCTCCGCGTCATCGTGCCGCTGACTTCGTGGCAACCGCATCTTTCGGCGGCGTGGTTGGTGCCCGTCGAAGCCGATGCGGGAACCGGACTTTCGCGTCGCAGCATCGCCGATTGTTTTCAGCCGCGCAGTTTCGATTTGAGCCGCTTTACCGCGAAATTGGGCGACGCCGATGCTGCCAAAGTCGAAGAAATCGCGCGAATCGTCGCGCAGGTTGTCGGCGCTTTGGGCGACGAATGAAGCATATCGCCAAAGTCGTAAACTAAAGCCATATGGCTTTCTCCGAAACTCCCGATTTTCAACTGACTCGCGAAGTTGAACTTCCCCAAATCCGCGCTAAGGCGCTCGAATTCAAGCACCTGCCGACCGGCTTGCGATTGATGCACCTGGCGACCGACGATCCCGAAAACTGTTTCGCGCTCGCCTTTGCCACGCCGCCCGCCGCCTCCAATGGCGTGCCGCATATTCTGGAACACGCGGTTTTGGCGGGCAGCGAAAAATTCCCCGTTCGCGAACCGTTTTTCGAGCTGATTAAAACTTCGCCCGCCGGTTTCATCAACGCGATGACGAGCGACGTTTGGACGATTTATCCCATCGCCACGACGCTGGCGCCCGACTTCTGGAACTTGGCCGAGGTTTACGCCGACGCCGTTTTTCATCCGCAACTGACGCAGGAGACTTTCGAGCGCGAAGGGCATCACCTTGAACTCGCCGAATCGGGCAACACGGAAAGTCCGCTCGTGCGTTCGGGCATCGTCTATAACGAGATGAAGGGCGCCTATTCCAATACCGAAATGGTGATCGGCTGGCGCCTGAAAAACAAGCTGTTCCCCGGCGGCGCTCTGGGCGTGGATTCGGGCGGCGACCCGCAGCATATTCCCTCGCTTTCCTGGGAAGGTTTGCGCGGTTTTTATCAGCAGTTCTACGCGGCGGGCAACTGCTTCTTGATGGTTTATGGTGACATTCCGACGGCAGAACATCTGGCGTTTTGGAGCGAGAAATTGAAAGGCGCGCCGCAAATGCCGTCGCTGGCGGCGCGGCCCACGTTTGACAAGTGGGAAGAGCCGCATCGCATCGAAGAAACCTTTGGCATCGAGCCGGGCGCCGACGCGAGTGAGCAAACGTTTTTGTCCATGCGCTGGCGTTGCGGCGACGGCCTCGATAAGTTCGAGGAAACCGCGTGGGATGTTTTGTCGCGCCTGTTGAGCGGACACGACGGCGCGCCCCTCAAGAAAGCGCTCGTCGCGTCGAAGCTGGGCGCCGACGTGATGGCGGCGGGCGTCGAAGGCGTCGAATCGGAATTGACGTTTCATGTCGCGCTGAAAGGCAGCGAGCCCACGCGCGCTGACGAGTTCGAGGCGTTCGTGTTGCGCACCTTAGGGGGCATCGCCGACGCGGGATTTGGGGCGGAAGAAATCGGCACAGCGCTACGTCAATCGGCTTACGAAACTCTGGAAGTGCCGTCGTTATTCCCGCTTCATCTGGCGATGGACGCGGCGCGTTACGCGACCTGTGGCGCCGACCCTTTGGATGCGACGCGTTCGCGCGAGATGCTCGATAAAGTGCGCGCGCAGAGCGAAAGCGACGAGACGTTTTTCAGTCGCATGATTCGCGAAGGCTTGCTCAATAATCCGCATCGTTTGTTGACGGTGTTCCGGCCCGACGAAGGCCAGGCTGCGCGCGAAGAGGCGCGCGAGCGCGACGAATTGGCGGCGCTCAAAGCGACTTTAGACGAAGAACAATTGCGCGCGATTGACGCGCGCGCGCAGGAACTGGAAGCCTCGCAGAACGAGCCGAATTCGCCCGAAGCGTTGGCGACGTTGCCGCGTTTGGCCAAAGGCGATTTGCCCGACGCGCCGCGCGAAATCCCGACCAACGTTGTGGAAACCGAAGGATTTACCGTTTTGCGCAATGACGTGTTTAGCAATGGCGTGGTTTATCTGCGCGCGGCAGTTGACGTTCGCGATTTGCCGCCGCATCTGTGGAAATGGGTGCCGTTTTGGGCCGAGGCCTTCGAGAAAATGGGCGCGGGCGCAGAAAACTGGGCGACGACGGCGGCGCGCCGCGCCAAATATACCGGCAGTCTGGGCGTCGGCCCGCGCGCCGTTCTCAAGGCGCGAAGTGGTGTGCCAATCGTTGACATCGAACTCGGCCTGAAAACGCTCGACGGCGATATCAACGGCGCGCTCGATTTGGTCGGCGACTTGTTGTGGAAACTCGATGCGACCGACCGCGAGCGTTTGCTCGAAGTCGCCACGCAACGCGCGGCGGGACTGCGCGACGATTTGGTTAATAACGCGATGACGACGGTGCAGTTGGCTTCGGCGCAAGAGGTTTCTCCGGTCGGTTGGTTGCCTTATCTGTGGCATTCGCCGCTCGCCTTGAAGTGGATGAAAAATTTGACTGGTTCGTTTGCGAGCGGGGCCGACGAGATCATCGAAGGCATTAGCGGCGTGCGCGATTTCTTGTTGCAACGCGCGCGCTGGACGTGGAGCTTCACCGGCGGCGACGCGCCGTTCGGCGCGTTCGAGCAGCGTTTGGCCGAGTGGGGCGGGCAGATGAACGGCGACGTTCTGGCGGGCGCCATCGAGCCGACGGCGGGCGAAGGCGATTGGGACGGCGGACAGACTTTGCCGCAACTGTTGGGATTGGCGGCGCCCCTCGACGTGCAATTTTGCGCGCAATCGTTTAAGGCGCCCGCCGAAGCCGATAAACCCCTCGTTGATTTAGGTTTGGCGTTGATGCGATTCGACTATTTTCTGCCCGAAATTCGCTTGAAAGGCAACGCTTACGGTGGCGGTTGCAACCTGCGAAGTGAAGCGGGCGTGACGACGTTCTTCTCCTATCGCGATCCGCGTTTGAGCGAGACCTTGAACGTGTTCACGGGCGCGACCGATTGGGTGAAAAAGCAAAAGTGGACGGACGACGATCTGGAGCGCGCGTTGTTGGGCAACGTCGGCGACGCGGTGCCGGCGATTCGCCCGGCGGCTTCGACGGCGGCGGTGATTCATCGCTATCGGCGCGGCGAAACGGCGGAGATGCGCGCCGCCAATTACGTTCGCAAACTGGGCGCGAAAGCCTCCGATGTTCAAGCGACGTTGGTGGATTACCTCGAACGCGAATTGCCCGACAGCGCGATTGCGGTCGCGGCGTCGCGGTTGGCGCTCGAAAAGGCGAACGGGACGCGAGGCGAGCAGGGTAAGGCGGCGCTGGAAATTCGGGATATGGTTTAAATTAGCACGCAGAGACGCCCCGCGCAGAGTTTTTGAAATTACGGACTAACTCACCTTACGCAGTTTGGTTATAGTAGCGGCGTAATACCAAGTCCGGCTTCTGAGTTCATGAACCGCGCGCGTAAGCAAGCGGGCCATAACGCTCAGGGCAACGTTGAACTGTTCTCGCAATTACAACGGCCCGCTTGCTTACGCGCGCGGTTCATGAACTCAGAAGCCGGACTTGGTATAACATTTTCCCGATTTGTCATTCTGAGCGTGGGCTCCCTCTGGGAAGTAGGCACGAACGCAGTCGAAGAATCCATGACGTGATAACCGCTTTGAGCGTGCGCGGGAACTCAAACGCACTGGATTCTTCGACTGCGTTCGTGCCTACTTCCCAGAGGGAGCCCACGCTCAGAATGACAAATCGTGCGAGTGAGAATCCTTAGCTTAGTGCCTATGTAGATGCAATTGCTTCCCCTTTGGATAGGTTCTAAGCACCCGCGCTGACTTGCTCGAAGAAAGCGGGAAATGGATTGGTCGCCTTGCCTTCGAGGTAAGCCAAAAACTGGTTGGAGCGCACCACGCTGGCGTCTTTGGCTTTGAAGATGCGCGCGATTTGTTGTGGCCCATCGAGATCGTTGACATCGCTCAACAAGAGTTCCTGAGCGCGCTTCATCGCGGGCTCCCATTCTTGCAGCGCGATTTCCAGACTGATGATCGCGGGAGTGCGGCCACGCCAATACCCTCTCTGCTGAATATCGCGCATCTTCGCCAGATCAGTGCGGATGGGTGAAGCGGCGTCGAAGGTGGGGAACTCGACCGTGCCGAGTAGATTGGCGGGCGCGTCTTCGCCTTCTGCGGGCGCGATTTGGGCGCGCGTGAACGCCAGAACTTTGGGAAATTCGCCCTGCGCGGCCCAAATGCTGTTCAGCGTTTTGGTGGCGTTCTCGATGGCCTCT
>JAABUN010003880.1_pt1 | contig 21784 bp, 21 predicted proteins | sample 5559311 | NCBI WGS metagenome assembly JAABUN01 (sample SAMN10711877, study PRJNA513370) | rock metagenome | isolation source: Antarctica rocks | place: Antarctica: Victoria Land, Siegfried Peak sud
CACCCTGCTGGTCTGCAAACGTCGCGGCGGCGAGGTGGTGGCCACCAACACTGCGGACGGGGCGCAGTTCATCGCCCGGATGAGCGTCGCGCCGGCCGCCCAGCCGGCAGCCCTGGCCGTTGATGGCCACCGATGATCAGTGTGGTGATCATCGACGACGACTTTCACGTCGCCAAGATCCACTCAAGCTTCGTCTCCCGGGTGCCGGGATTCGAGGTGGTCGGGGTGGCCCACTCCGGCTCCGAGGCCATCACCGTGGTCCGGGAGGTCCAACCAGACCTGATCTTGCTCGACCTTTATCTGCCGGACGTCTTCGGACTCGACCTGCTCCATCGACTCAGAGTGCAGGGCTTGCACTGCGATGTGATCGTGATCAGCGCGGCGAACGAGTCGGAGACCGTGCAGCAGGCCATCGGCTTCGGGGTCACCGGCTATCTGCTCAAACCGTTCAGCTTCGCCGACCTCGAGTCCCGCCTCAACGCCTACTCGGGTCAGCAGATCTCCCGCCACCCCCACCGACTGGGTGATCAGTCCGAGATCGACCGACTCTTCGGGCGGAGCCAGCCGGCACCGCTCGAACAGCTTCCGAAGGGCCTGAGTCCCGAGACGGCCCAGCTGGTCCTTGCCGAGCTGGCCGAGAGCGCCTCAGATCTATCCGCCTTCGAGTGTGCCGAGCTGGCCGGGATCTCCCGGGTCAGTGCCCGCCGCTATCTGGAGCACTACGCCGCCAAGGGTCTGGTCAAGGTGAGTCTGCGTTACGGCGCTGCCGGGCGTCCAGAACGGCGCTATGCGCTGGTCCCACCCACGTGAACGGTGCCGGTACTCGACGAATCCGCCGGGTTCCGCCGATCGCGCTGAGGTCGGAGGGCGTGCCCGGGGGCACTAGATTTCAGCCATGCATGATGCGCAGCTCGTCGGACCCTACGTCGAGCGCAGCCGCTCCGACTGGGCCGAGTTGGCCGCGCACACCCCGATGGCGCTGGACGCGGCGACCCTGGACCGACTCCGCGGACTGGGTGACCCGACCAGCCTGCTCGACGTACGCGAGGTCTACCTCCCCCTCACCCACCTGCTCAGCCGCTACGTGCTGCACACCGACGAGCTGCACCGCTCGACGAACGAGTTCTTGCAGCTGTCCGTGCAGCGGACCCCGTTCGTCATCGGGGTCGCCGGCTCGGTCGCTGTGGGCAAGTCCACCACCGCGCGGCTGCTGCAAGAGCTGCTGGCAGCATGGCCGGAGCACCCCCGGGTCAGCCTGGTCACCACCGACGGGTTCCTGCTGCCCAACGCCGAGCTGGACCGCCGTGGGCTGATGTCGCGCAAGGGCTTTCCCGAGTCGTACGACCGGCGGGCGCTGCTGCGCTTCGTGATGGACGTCAAGTCGGGCAGGGACGAGGTCGCGGCGCCGGTCTACAGCCACCTGGTCTACGACATCGTCGAGAACGGCCGGGCGACGGTACGCCGTCCCGACATCCTGATCGTGGAGGGGCTCAACGTCCTGCAGCCCGCCCGGGTTCGCCCGGACGGGACCAGCGGGCTGGCGGTCAGCGATTTCTTCGACTTCAGCGTCTACGTCGATGCCGACGCCGGCGACGTCCGGGACTGGTACGTCGCCCGCTTCCTGTCGCTGCGGGACACCGCCTTCCGCGATCCGCGCTCCTACTTCACCCGATACGCCGACCTGACCCACGAGCAGGCCATCCGGCAGGCCGAGCAGCTGTGGGACACCATCAACGGGCCGAACCTGACCCAGAACATCCTGCCGACCCGGGGCCGCGCCACAGCCATCCTGCGCAAGGACGGTGACCACCAGGTCAAGTGGGTCCGGATACGCAAGGTCTGACCGGTCGAGCGCGGGGTCCTTTCTGGTTTTGCGACTGCGGTCGGCGCGACACACCGGCAGAGGTGTCCGGCGCAGGGCACCGGTGTCGCAGAACCAGAATCTGGGTCCGCCGACGCCTCGGTGTGCCGACGTGGTGTGGGGTCAGAGCGACAGTGAGGTCTTGACCACGTCGGCCAGGTGGTGAGCGATCTCGTTGGCCGTCTCGTAGGTCTCGGCCTCGACCATCACCCGGACCAGCGACTCGGTCCCTGAGGGCCGAAGCAGCACCCGCCCGGACCGGCCGAGCCGCTGCTCCGCTTCGGCGACGGCGGCACTCAGCTGGGGGTCCGTGGTGGCGCGGGCCTTGTCCACCCCGGTGACATTGACCAACACCTGGGGAAGCCGGGTCATCACCGAGGCCAGCTCGGTCAAAGTCTTGCCGGTGGTGGCCATCCGGCTCATCAGGTGCAGAGCGGTCAGCACCCCGTCCCCGGTGGTGGCGTGCTCGGACATGATCACGTGACCCGACTGCTCACCGCCGAGAGAGTATCCGCCGTCCTTCATCGCCTCGAGCACATAGCGGTCGCCGACCCGGGTCTGCACGACCCTGATGCCGGCGTTCTGCAGGGCGTTCACGAAACCCAGGTTGCTCATCACGGTGGCCACCACGGTGTCGTCCTTGAGCCGGCCGCCCTCCTGCATCGCCAGAGTCAGCACCGCCAGGATCTGGTCGCCGTCCACCGTCTTGCCCGCCGCGTCCACGGCCAGGCAGCGGTCGGCATCTCCGTCCAGCGCGATCCCGATGTCGGCCCCGTGCTCGACGACGGCCGAACGCAGCGAGTCCATGTGGGTGGAGCCGCAGTTGTCGTTGATGTTGACGCCGTCGGGCCAGGCGTGGATGCGGATCACCTCGGCACCCTGGGCCTCGAAGGCAGCCGGACCCACCACGAACGCGGCCCCGTTGGCGCAGTCGACGACGACCTTGAGACCGTCCAAGCTGACGGGCTGCCCCAGGCTCTTGACCAGGTGGGCGATGTACTCCTCCACCATGGCCTCCTCGACCGTGACCCGACCGACCCCGGCGCCGGTCGGGCGGGACCAGGCCTCGCCCATCCGGGACTCGATGGCGTCCTCGAGCGCGTCGTCGAGCTTGGTGCCGCCGCGGCTGAAGAACTTGATGCCGTTGTCAGGCATGGGGTTGTGGCTCGCGGAGAGCATCACCCCCAGATCAGCCCCGGTGGCACCGGTCAGGAAAGCCACCCCAGGCGTCGGGACGATACCCAGGCGTACGACGTTGACCCCGGCGCTGGCCAGCCCGGCGACGACCGCCGCCTCCAAGAACTCACCGGAAGCCCGGGGATCGCGTCCGACGACCGCGCAGGGCTGGTGGCCGGAGAACTCGCCCGTCTCGGCCAGCACGTGTGCAGCCGCGACCGACAAGCTCAGCGCCAACTCCGCGGTCAGGGCCTCGTTGGCCCTGCCGCGCACGCCGTCCGTGCCAAAGAGACGCCCCATGGGGTCTACTCCCTGGAGGCGATCAGCGCTTGCTGTACTGAGGAGCCTTACGGGCCTTCTTCAGGCCTGCCTTCTTGCGCTCCTTGATCCGCGCGTCGCGAGTCATCATGCCGGCCTTCTTCAGAGCTGGACGACTGGCCTCCTCGTCCACCGCGTTGAGGCAACGCGCCACTCCGAGACGCAGGGCCCCGGCCTGGCCGGTGATGCCGCCACCGTGGATGCGGGCGAGCACGTCGTACGAGCCGGCAACCCCGGCGACCGAGAAGGGCTCGGCGACGATCTGCTGGTGCACCTTGTTCGGGAAGTAGTCCTCGATGGTACGACCGTTGATCGTCCACTGGCCGCTGCCGGGAACGATACGGACGCGAGCGACCGCCTCCTTGCGCCGTCCGGTGGCACCGGCGGGAGCCACCATGGCGGGGCGGCCGGACGGGCCGAACGATGTCTGCGGGGCCGCCTCCGAACGGAAGGCGATCTCGCGGTCGTCCTCCGTGAACGGGGTGACCTCGTCGGGGGAGTCGGTAGCGACTCCGTCGCGGGTTTCGGTAACGGCTTCAGACACGGTGCGCGGTTTCCTTGGTTTCAGTCGATCGGGAGCTGAGCATGCGGGTACTACTGGTTTCGGTGTCTACTGGGCGATCTGGGTGATCTCGTACGCCTGGGGCTGCTGAGCCGTGTGCGGGTGCTCCGGACCGGCGTAGACCTTGAGCTTCTTGATCAGCTGACGGCTCAGCCGGTTCTTGGGCAGCATCCCCCACACCGCGAGCTCGACGACCTGACGCGGGTCCTTCGCCAGCAGCTCGCCGGCGGGGACGGACTTCAACCCACCCGGACGACCGGAGTGCCGGTGGTAGAACTTGTCGGTCCGCTTGCTGCCGCCGAGCGCGATCTTCGAGGCGTTCACCACCACGACGAAGTCACCGCCGTCCATGTGCGGGGCGAAAGTCGCCTTGTGCTTGCCGCGGAGCAGCGTCGCGACCGTGACGGCAAGCCGTCCAAGGACGACGTCGTCGGCATCGATGACATGCCAGTTCCGGGTGAGGTCGCCAGGCTTGGGGCTGTACGTAGACACGGTCGTGGACCAGCTTCCCTGTTCTTCGAATCTCTTCTGCGTGAATAATGCTTCGTGATAATGCTTCGTCGTGCTCGCTGCGTCTTCGACCCGGGGGCAACCGGGGCCGCACGGCATGCACACATGCGTGGAGGCAACAGCGAGTCAGGCTACCCGCGGATGCACGGTCGGGTCAAAAGCGACGTCCGATCACCCTCGTCCGCCCGCTCGGCGACGACCCCGGACAGCTCGACGTGCGTGTTCGGAATCATAGGCACCCCTAGTAGCGACCGGTGGTACCCGCGGCTAGGTTGTGGCCATGACCGATTCGCTCAGCATCCGCGACAACCGGACCGGCGCCGATTACGAGCTCGCCATCACGGACGGAACCATTCGCGCCGCTGACCTCAAGCAGATCGCCCTCGAGGGTGAGCCGGGTCTCGCCACCTACGACCCCGGATTCGTGAACACGGCGTCGTGTCGCAGCTCCGTCACCTTCATCGACGGCGACGCCGGGATTCTGGAGTACCGCGGCTACCCGATCGAGCAGCTCGCGGAGAGCTCCAGCTTCTTGGAGGTCTCCTACCTGCTCCTCAACGGTGAGCTCCCGACCTCCGACCAGCTCGGCACCTGGACCCATGCCGTCACCCACCACACGTTCCTGCACGAGAACATCAAGAAGTTCATCCAGGGCTTCCGCTACGACGCTCACCCGATGGGCATGTTGATGGCTTCAGTGAGCGCACTGTCGACCTTCTACCCCGACGCGAGCGACATCTCCGACGCGAACAACCGCCAGCTGCAGATCACCCGGCTGATCGCCAAGATGCCGACCCTGGGCGCTTTCGCCTACCGTAACGGGCTCGGCAAGCCCTACGTCTACCCCGACAACGAGCTGTCCTACGTCGAGAACTTCCTGGCCATGCTGTTCAAGATGAGCGAGCCGCGCTATGCCGCTGACCCGCGCATCGTCAAGGCCCTCGACGTCTTGTTCATCCTGCACGCTGACCACGAGCAGAACTGCTCGGCCAACGCCGTACGCTCCGTCGGCTCCTCCCAGGTGGACCCCTACTCGGCGGTCGCGGCCGGGATCGGTGCCCTCTATGGCCCGCTGCACGGGGGAGCCAATGAGGCGGTGCTGAAGATGCTTCGCCGGATCGGCTCCACCGACAACATCCCGGCCTTCATGACCGGGGTGAAGGAGGGCAAGGAGAAGCTGATGGGCTTCGGCCATCGGGTCTACAAGAACTTCGACCCACGCGCCACCATCATCAAGAAGGCCTGCGAGGACGTCTTCGAGGTCACCGGGGTCAATCCTCTGCTGAAGATCGCCCAGGAGCTGGAGAGGATCGCCCTCGCCGACGACTATTTCGTCCAGCGCAAGCTCTACCCCAACGTCGACTTCTACTCCGGTCTCATCTACGAGGCGCTGGAGTTCCCGCCGGAGATGTTCACCGTCCTCTTCGCCATCGGCCGGACACCCGGCTGGCTGGCCCAGTGGTCCGAGCTGGTGCAGGACAAGGACCAGAAGATCGCCCGGCCCAAGCAGATCTACACGGGCATCCGCAGCCGGGACTTCGTGAGCTTGAACGACCGCTAGCCGGGTGGCGAGAGCGGCTGCATCGCCGCGAGAGGAACCCATGGCCATCACGCCGGTGTCACGCCTGAGCGGGAGATGCGGATCGGCCGGGCCTCACCGAGCCCGCTGCACACGGGTCTCGTCCCAGACCGGCTCGTCGGATTCATAGACCTCACCGTCGGAGCCGAAGACCAGGAAACGGTCGAAGCCCCGGGAGAACCAACGGTCGTGGGTGACCGCGACCACCGTGCCCTCGAAGGCCTCGAGACCCTGCTCCAGCGCCTCGGCCGACTCGATGTCCAGGTTGTCGGTCGGCTCGTCCAGCAACAGCAGCGTGGCCCCGGACAGCTCCAGCAGCAGGATCTGGAACCGAGCCTGCTGACCCCCCGACAGCGACTCGAAAAGCTGCTCCGCCGCGTGCGCCAGCTCGTAGCGGTCGAGCTTGCGGGAGGCGAGCTCTCGGCCCATCCCCGCTCGACCCATCCCGTTCGGCGCCGTGTCCCCGCGGTGCAGGATCTCCAACAGGGTCCGACCGAGCAGCTCGGGGTGGTGATGGGTCTGGGCGAACCAACCCGGTCGCACCCGAGCCCCCAGCTTCACCGACCCGGTGTGGGCCACCGGGGCGATGCTCAGGTCGCCGACCGGCTGGTGCTCCAGATCGGGGTCGGAGCCGCCCCGGGCCAGCAAGCGGAGAAAGTGCGACTTGCCCGACCCGTTGGAGCCGAGCACCGCCACCCGGTCGCCGAACCAGATCTCGGTGCCGAAGGCCCCCATCAGCCCGGTGAGCTCGAGGTCGTGCACCACCACCGCCCGCTTGCCCGTACGACCGCCACTCAGCCGCATCGACACCTTCTGCTCCAACGGCACAGCCTCCGGCGGTCCAGCCTCCTCGAACTTGGCCAACCGGGTCTGCGCCGCCTTGTACCGCGAGGCCAGACCGTCATTGAACTTGGCCTTCACCTTGTACATCTGGACCAGGTCGATGATCTTCTGGTGCTCCTCGTCCCAGCGACGGCGCAGCTCCTCGAACCGGGCGAATCTCGCCTTCCGGGCCACAGCGAGGCTGGCGAACCCGGTCCCGTGCAGCCAGACGCTGTTCCCGGCGACCCCGAGCTCGAGCACGGCGATCCGGGTCGCCGCCCGGGCCAACAGCTCACGGTCGTGGCTGACCAGCAGCACCGACTTCGGGGTCGTGGCCAGTTGCTCCTCGAGCCACCGCTTCCCCGGCACATCGAGATAGTTGTCGGGCTCGTCCAGCAGCAGCACCTCGTCCGGTCCGCGGAGCAGCGCCTCCAGGGCCAACCGCTTCTGCTCACCGCCGGACAGGGTGCTCAGCTCACGCCATTTCGCCCGGTCGTACGGCACACCCAGCGCCTCGGTGCAGCATGCGTCAAAGGTCACCTCGGCGTCGTAGCCGCCGGCGTCGGCGTAGTCCGCGAGCGACTGCGCGTACGCCATCTGGGTCGGTTCGCTGTCGTCGTCCATCAGGGCCAACTCCAGGCGGTCGACCTCGGCCGCCGCTTGGCTCAGCCGCGCGGGCATCAACGACAGCAGCAGGTTGCGCACCGTGGGGTCCGTCCGGGGGGTCTGGGGGGTCGTCCCTCCAGCTAACTGGGTGCCGTCCCTGATGCTGCCGATGAACTGCCGCATCACCCCCAGCCCGCCGCTGCGGGAGACGGACCCGCTGGTCGGGGTCAGGTCCCCGGCGATGATCCTCAGCAGGGTCGTCTTGCCCGACCCGTTGGGCCCCACGAGCGCGACGACCGCACCTTCGGCCACCCGGAACGAGACGTCGTCCAGCAGCACCCGCCCATCCGGAAGGTGATAGCCGACGGCGGAAAGATCCACGTGCCCCACGAGCGGTCATGCTAGGCCCTGGGACCTCGGTGTTAGCTGAATGCTGACCCCGGCGGCACTGGCCGTCGCTAGCGGGTTCCGGTGTGCACCGTGATGGCTGCGTTGATCAGCGCGAGGTGGCTGAGCGCCTGCGGCAGGTTGCCGCTCAGCTTTCGGATCGGACGCCAACTCGAGATCAGCTGGTAACCGGGGGCGCGCCTAGCGGAGATGAGCCTGGTCCGGCGTCGTCACCGGCAGCCTGACCTCAGCCCGGAGCGAGAACACGGAGTCCCCCTCCAGCAGATGCACCCGGCCACCCGCCCGGGCCACGAGCTCGCGGCTGATGGCCAGCCCCAGACCCGACCCGCCCGCGTCCCGGGCCCGGGCGTCGTCGAGCCGGGTGAAGCGCTCGAAGACCTGTTCCCGCTGGGCCTCGGGGATGCCCGGCCCGTCATCACTCACGGCCAGCACGACCTCGTCGCCCTCCACCCGGCCGGACAGCTCGACGGCGGACCGCGCGTGCCGCAACCCGTTGACCACCAGGTTGTCCACCGCCCGGCGGAGCTCATCGCGGTTGACCTGGACCGGCAACGGCGCTGTTGTGCGTACGGCGATCGGCACCCGGTCGGCCACGTGGGTCTCGGCCAGCTCGTGCAGCAGCTCGCGAGCATCGAGCTCCCGCACCCGGGCGGGACCGCGTACGTCGGCGTCCGATCGGGCGAGCAGCAGCAGATCCTCCACCAGGGTGGCGAGTCGGCGTACGTCGACCAGCAGCTCCCCGGGCAGCGAGCCGCCCTCGCCCAATCGTTGCGCCACCTCGAGCTGCGCCTGGATGCTGGCCAGCGGGCTACGCAGCTCGTGCGCGGCGTCAGCCACGAACCCCCGCTGCCGACCCCGGGCGGCGGCCAGCCGGTCGAGCATCCCGTTCAGGGTCACGGCCAGGGAGCGGATCTCGTCCGCCGCCGGGGGCACCGGCAACCGGTCCCCCTGCGCCGCCCCACTGATCCGTTCGGCCCCGGCCCGAAGCTCCTCCACGGGGCGCAGCGTCCAGCCGATCACCCGCCAGGCGACGGCCGCCAACGCGGCCAGCAGCAACGGGATGGTGATCAGCAGCGCAAGGCGCAGGGCCGCTCGGCTGGCTACCACATCTCCGACCGGGAGAGCGACGATGACGCTGACCCGCGCACCCCCGGGGCCGGCCCCGACCGCCCGGGTCCGCAGCGGTTCGGACAGACCGATCCGGCTGCCGTCCACCACCACTGCCTGACCGCTCAGAGCGCGGCTGAGCTCGTCCGGGCGCAACAGGGGGGTCAACCGGTCCGCGGTCACCGAGCCGCCGACCACCCGTTGCTGGGCGTCCACGATCTGGACCACCTGGGCCCCGGAGACGGGCACCGGGCTGGGCAACCGGTCGTCGTTGACCAGGGCAGCGACCTCGTCGGCACTGGCCCTCGCCTCGTTGTCCAGGGTGCGGTCGATGGCGTACGTCAGGGCTTCGTAGAACGCGAACCCGCCGGTGAACAGGGCCACCGCCACGCCGACCACGCCGATGATCATCAGCCGGGCCCGTAGGCTGCGGGTCCAGAACCGGTTCACAGGCTCACGTCAGGGTCCCGGGGGCACGAGCTTGTAGCCGGCCCCGCGCACGGTCACGAGCCGGTCGGACCCGATCTTGCGTCGCAGGTAGCCGACATAGACCTCCACCGCGTTGGCCCCGACGTCAGCGCCGTTGTCCCACACGTGGTCGAGCAGCTCCGTCTTGGCCACCGCCCGGCCGGCGTTGCGGATCAGATACTCCAGCAGCACGAACTCCCGCGGAGTCAGCTCCACCGCCAACCCACCGACGCGTACGTCGCGGCTCGCCGGGTCCAGGGTCAGGTCCCCGGCGCTCAGCACCACCGGGCGGGCCGACACCCCCCGCCGCAGCAGGGCCCGGAGCCGGGCCAGCAGCACCACGAAGGAGAAGGGCTTGGTCAGGTAGTCGTCGGCCCCGTCGTCCAGGGCGTCGGCCTGGTCATGCTCACCGTCCTTGGCCGACAGCATCAGCACCGGCACCCAGTTGCCCTCTGACCGCAGCCGCCGCACCACCTCATAGCCCGAGAGCCCCGGCAGCATCAGATCCAGCACGACCGCGTCGAAATCGCCGTACCGAGCAAGCTGCAGACCCGCCGATCCGGTGCCCGCGGTCTCCACGACGAAGCCCTCAGCCGCCAGCCCCCGACGCAGGGCAGCCACCAGCCGCTCCTCGTCGTCGACCAGCAGCACCCGCACGCACCCAGCCTGGCACGGGCCGGTACCTCAGCATTCTCACAGGGCAGGCGAGCAAGAATGGTCGGCATGAAGATCTTCGACTCCAAACCCGCGCTGCGTTGGCTCGCCCCGGTGGCGGCACTGGCCCTGGTCGGCGGCAGCGGCCTGGTGGCCGCCACCGCCACCGCCGGTGACAAGCTCCCCGACCGGGGCGCCGAGCAGTTGCTCGTCGACCTGCAGCAGGCCAAGGTCGCCGGCCTGTCCGGCACCGTCGTGCAACGGGCGAACCTCGGCATCCCGGCCATCCCCGGGGCCGGCGACGCCACCAGCGCGACGTCGATGCTGTCCGGGACCCACACCCTCCGGGTCTGGTACGCCGACCCGAACAAGGCCCGGGTGGCGCTGGTCGGTACCTACGGCGAGTCCGACCTGGTGACCAACGGGACCGACGTCTGGTCCTGGTCCAGCAAGGACCAGACCGCCACCCACCGGACGATGCCCGCAGGCGCGCACCGACCGGGCGGTGCGCCCCAAGCCCCGGCCGGCGCACCCAAGACCCCGCAGGAAGCAGCCCAGTGGGCGCTGCAGGCCCTCGGGTCAAGCACCGACGTCACCACCAACAGCGACGTCACGATCGCGGGGGAGAAGGCGTACGAGCTGGTACTACGGCCCAAGACCGGCGACTCGCTGCTGACCGAGGCGCGTGTCGCCATCGACGGCAACACACACGTGCCGCTCCGGGTCCAGGCCTTCGCCGGCGATCAGCTGGTCTTCGAGGTCGCCTACCAGAGCGTCAGCTTCGTCAAGCCGGATGATGCCCAGTTCGACTTCAACCCGCCGGCCGGCACCACCGTGACCGAGGTGGCCCCCGAGCCCAAGGAACGTTCCGCCCCGAGCAAGGCCGAGCAGAAGCAGGCCAAGGAGCGGGTGGCGGCTCAGCGGGAGCAGACCACGACCGTCGGGACCGGCTGGAGCACCGTCGTCGTCACCAAGGCGAGCGGCGCCACGACGGGCGGCAACGACCAGCTGCAGGGTTTCCTGCGCCAGCTCGAACCGGTCTCCGGCAGCTGGGGCACCGGTCGGCTGCTGCAGGGCACCGCATTCTCCGCAGTCCTGACCGACGACGGCAGGGTTGCCGTCGGCGCAGTCGCGCCCGAGTTGTTGTACAAGGCCCTGCAGAAGTGAGCCCCAAGAGATCGAGCCCAAAGAAGTGAGCCAGCCCGCACCGATCCGGACCCACGACCTGACCAAGAAGTTTCGTCAGCAGATCGCCGTCAACGCGGTTGACCTCGAGGTTCCCGCCGGTGCGGTGTACGGCTTCCTGGGCCCCAACGGGTCCGGGAAGACCACGACGATCCGGATGATCCTGGGGTTGATCTCGCCGACCTCCGGATCGATCGACCTGCTGGGTCTGCAGATGCCCGCGAACGCCGGGGCCGCACTGCGTCGGGTCGGGGCGCTGGTCGAGGGGCCGGCGTTCCACCCCTACCTGTCGGGACGGGCCAACCTGGCTCGCTTGGACGCCGCCGACGGCCACAGCGATTCCCGAACCGCCGGTCGCCGGATCGACGCGGCGCTGGACCGGGTGGGTCTGCTGGCCGCCGCCGCCAAGCGCTACCGGGCCTACTCTCTCGGGATGCGCCAACGACTGGCCATCGCCAACGCCCTGCTGATGCCGCGGGATCTGCTGGTCCTGGACGAACCCACCAACGGGCTCGATCCGCAGGGCACCCGAGAGGTCCGGCACCTGATCGGCGAGCTGGCCGCGGACGGGACCACCGTGCTGGTCTCCTCCCACCTGCTCGGTGAGGTCGACCAGATGTGCAGCCATGTCGGGGTGATGTACGAGGGCAACCTGGTGTCCCAGGGTTCGATCGACGCGCTGCACGCGGACACGACCAAGACCGTACGGGTCGACACCGACCGGGTGGCGGACGCCGCTCAGGTGCTGACCGAGCTGGGGCTGGGCGACGTACGCCCGCACGCGGGGTACGTACTGGCCACCCTCGGGAACGTCGCGGTCGAGAAGATCGTGCCGAACCTGGTCAACGACAACATCAACGTCCTCGGGTTCGTGGTTCAGCAGCCCAGCCTCGAGGACGTCTTCGTCTCACTCACCGGGGAGGGCTTCGATGTCAGCGGCTGAGGTGCTGGCCACCGAGCGGGCTCCGCGCTCGACCCACGCCCGGCTGCCGGCGAGGTTCCTGGGCTCAGAGCTCAGGATCATCTTCGGCCGGCGACGTAACCTGGCCGGTCTGGCCGTGCTCAGCGTGGTGCCGATCATCCTGGCCATCGCCGTACGGGTCTCCGCCCCCACCCGTGGCGACGGCCCCGACTTCATCAGCGCCATCACCGGCAACGGTCTCTTCGTCGCCTTCGCCGCTCTGGCGCTGGAGCTGCCGCTCTTCCTGCCCTTGGCCATCGCCGCCGTCGCCGGTGACTCGGTGGCCGGTGAGGCCAACATCGGCACCCTGCGTTACCTGCTGACCATCCCGGCCGGGCGCACCCGGTTGCTGGTGGTCAAGTTCGCGGCGATCGTCATCTACGCCCTCACCGCCACGCTGCTGGTCGCCCTGGTCGGTGCGGTGATGGGGCTCGCTCTGTTCGGCGGCGGGGACATGACCCTGCTCTCCGGCAGCCAGACCTCGATGGCCGACGGCATCGGCCGGCTGCTGCTCGGGGTCGCTTACCTGGGCGTGCAGTTTGCTGCGCTGGGAGCGCTGGGGCTCTTCGTCTCCACCTTGACCGAGCAGCCCATCGGGGCGACCATCGCGGTCGTCCTGATCAACGTGATGATGTTCATCCTCGATTCGATCTCGCAGCTGGCCTGGCTTCACCCCTGGTTGTTGACCCACTGGTGGACCGCGTTCGGGGACCTGCTGCGTGACCCGATCGCCACCGAGTCGCTGACCCGTGGTCTGGTGACCGCCGCCGTCTACGCGGCCGTCTTCTGGCTCGCCGCCTGGGCACGCTTCTCCAGCAAGGACATCACCAGCTGAACGACTGGTAGGACGGGCGCGGCGCAGCGCGACCAAGCCGACTAGATTTCCCCCATCATGGCCAACCCGGATCCGGAGCTGCGACGCAGCCGACCCGTCCACCGCGAGGTTGTCTCTTTCGTCCGGCGCAGCGCCCGGATGCGGCCGAACCAGCTCCTGGCCTGGGAGACTCATCGGGACCGGTTCGTGCTCGACGTCGCCCGGGGCGAGACCTCGACCTCAGTGCATCCGGCCGCCTCCTTCGACCTGACGGCCGAGTTCGGGCGGCAGGCACCGCTGGTGGTGGAGATCGGACCCGGCACCGGTGAGTCGCTGGTCCCGATGGCCCAGGCCCGACCCGGGTCGAACGTGCTGGCCTTCGAGGTCTACCAGCCGGCGTTGGCCCAGATCCTCGCGGGCCTGGTCGGGCGGGGCCTGGAGAACGTCCGGCTGGTCGAGGCGGACGCCGAAGCCGGGATCCGCCAGCTGCTGCCCGACGCCGGCGTCGACGAGCTCTGGATGTTCTTCCCGGACCCGTGGCACAAGGCGAAGCACCACAAGCGGCGGCTGCTGAACCGCGGGTTCGCCGATGTTGCCGCCGCCAAGCTGGGGCCGGGGGCGGTGTGGCGCCTGGCCACGGACTGGGCCGACTACGCCGACTGGATGCGCGAGGTGCTGGACGACCATCCGGCGTTCGAGAACCTGCACCCCAGGGCCTGGGCCCCACGGTGGCCGGAGCGACCGGTGACCCGCTTCGAGCAGCGAGGGATCGACGCCGGTCGGCAGATCTTCGACCTCGGCTACCGTCGGCTCGACCGGGGCCATGGCTGAGCCCTCCAGCGCGGTCCGCTGGCGCCTCGACGTGGCCTACGACGGTTCCGACTTCTCCGGCTGGGCCGTGCAGCCCGGGTTCCGTACGGTGCAGGGCGAGCTGGAGCACTGGCTGACCCAGATCCTGCGGCTGGACTCCCCGGCCCGGCTGGTCTGCGCGGGGCGGACCGACGCCGGGGTGCACGCCCGAGCCCAGGTGGTGCACTGCGACCTGCCCGCGGGCGCGGTCACCGGTGACGGCTCGGAGCTGTGGCGCCGGCTGCACCGGGTGCTGGCGCCGGACCTGATGGTGGGCCGGGTTGCCCTGGCCCCGGCAGGCTTCGACGCCCGCTTCGCCGCGCTCTGGCGCCGCTACACCTATCGGATCGCCGACGGGGCGACGCAGCTCGACCCGCTGCTGCGGCACCAGGTCACCCGGCTGGGTGATGAGCTCGACCTGACCGAGATGAACGAGGCCGCCCCCTTGCTGCTCGGGCTCCGTGACTTCGGCGCGTTCTGTCGGCGCCGGGACGGGGCGACCACCATCCGTACGCTGCTGGACCTGCACGTCGACCGGGTGGTCGAAGGCCCGATGGCCGGGGTGGTCGCCTGCACCGTACGGGCGGACGCGTTCTGCCACTCGATGGTCAGGTCGCTCGTCGGCGCGCTGGTCGCGGTCGGGTCCGGGCGCCGGGACCGGGTGTGGCTGGCGTCGGTCACCCGGGCGGCCGTACGCGATACCACCGTCACGGTGCTGCCACCCGGCGGGCTGACCCTGGAGGAGGTCCGCTACCCCGACGACGCCGGTCTGCTGGCCCGGGTCCGGGAGTCGCGGGCCTACCGGGAGCTGAGCCGGTGACCTCGCACTACTTCTCCGAACAGCCGGGCACCCCGCTGCAGCGACGTACGGTCAGCGCGCAGCTGTGGGGGCGGGAGGTGGAGCTGGTCACGGCCAACGGGGTGTTCGCCGGCGACGGGGTGGACCGGGGCACGGCGGTCCTGCTGCGCGAGACCGCGATCCCGCAGGGCTCACCGCGGGTGCTCGACCTCGGTTGCGGCTACGGCACCATCGCCCTGGCTGTCGTCCTGCACTGTCCCGGGGCTCTGGTGGACGCGGTAGACGTGAACGAACGCGCGCTCACCCTGTGCCGTGAGAACGCCGCGGCGCTCGGCGTTTCCGACCGGGTGCGGGTGCTGCGGCCCGAGGACGTCGACGTGGACGAGCGCTACGACGAGATCTGGTCGAACCCGCCCATCCGGATCGGCAAGGACGCCCTGCACGCGCTGCTGCTCGGCTGGCTCCCCCGACTCGCGCCAACCGGGGTCGCGCGGCTGGTGGTGAGCAAGAACCTCGGCGCCGACACCCTGCAACGCTGGCTCACCGAGCAGGGCTGGGTCTGCGAGCGGGCCGCCTCGGACAAGGGGTTCCGGGTGCTGGTCGTTTGGCGGCCCTGACGCGGCGCTGACGCGACCCGTACGGCCTGACGCCCCCTAGGGTCATGGGCGTCCAGCAAAATCTGTCCCACCTGTGTACACCTCTGCTCGGCCCCGACCTTCCAGCCCCACGTGTCCGGTCCCGCCCCACCTGTAGGTGGGGCGGGACCGGACATGTGGGGCGTCAGCCCGTGCGCTCGGACACCGCCAGCATCGTCTCCGGCCACCGCCGGTCCACGCGCCGGCCGCCCTGGTGGACGCCGACCCTGAGCACCACGAGTCCGCAGCCCAGGCCGACGGGCAGGGACAGATAGCCGACCCACGGGGTGAAGAACGACCAGATCACCAGCACAATCGTGGGTATGGCCAGCACCAGGGTCCCGAACAGGGTCACCGTCATCGACAACAGACCCGGTAGCCCGCCGCTGCCGCCCTTCTGGAACGGGTTGGCACCGGGCGGCGGCGCCGGCCACTGCCACAGAGCCCCGACGTAGCAACCCACACCGAGCCCGGTCAGCAGCAACCCGAGGGTCAGTCCGACCGCGGGGACCAGCAAGCTCCACGCGCCCGTGACGAGCAGCGCCACCGCCAGCAGGACGACCGTGATCGGGCCGTAGACGGTCAGAGTGGACATCACGCGACCGGCCCGGTCGTCGGCGCCGGTCAGCCCGGTCGAGACGTGCAGCCACAGGGCGGTCCCGTCGTACGACAGGTCCTGCGCCAGGCTCAACCCGACCAGCAACCCGAGCAGGCTGGGGGCCATCACCGCGGCGGTCGGACTGCCGTCGGGATGGCTCAGCTGGGTGAGCATGATGACGAGGGGGGCGATCAGAAATCCGGCGACACCGGCCAGGTAACGCGGGTCGCGACGCCAGTAGCGCAGCGTGCGCGCCGCCACCCCACCGGCGGGCGTCGCCGGGTAGAGCCGGTCGACCACGACGCCCGAGCGCACCTTCCGGGCCTCGCCGGCGCCCTCGGTGGGCTCCACCAACCGGGCGGCCAGGAAGTGTCCCCAGACCTGCCACAGCCCGACCACCAGGCCTACCGCGAGCAACAGGTGAACACCGGCGAGACCCCAGTGACCCCGGGCGACGTCGGCGGGCAACGACCAGGCCCAGCCCACCGGGGACCACCCCGCGACGAGAGCGACCGAACCGAGCGTGGCCCGCAGCGCCACCGCGTCCGTGCCGATGACGGACCCGAGCAGGTTGCCGGCGAGGCCCAACGCCGCGCCGAACACGGCCAGCACGACGAAGGCCAGGTCGCGGAACCGCCGAGAGACAAGAACGCGGCAAAGACGGCGGTGGCGGCCCGGGACAGCAGGAAGCAGGTGGCCACGCCGAGGGGGACGGCGACGACCGCCGCCAGGGTGAGGGGCAGCGTACGGGTCCAGGTGATCACCAGGCCCAGACACACCAGCACGGTGGCCACACCGGGCACACCGACCAGACCCGCCACGAGCAGCCCGGGCATCAGGTCCCGCGCCCGGACGGGAAGCAACGCGAACTTGGCCGGGTCGACGGTCTCGTCGACGCCGAAAACCAGCAGCGACATCAGCAGCCAGCCCATGGTCAAGACGGAGAACGCCAGCATGGTGACGTCGGCGGTCAGGTCAGCAGGGGCGAAACGCAGGGCGACCAGACCGGCGAGGACGGCGAGCACCACACCCAGGGCGTAGACCATCGCGAGGATGAGTCCGACCGTACGCCAGACGCTGCGCCGCAGGCTGTTGCGCAGCAGGGTGAACTTCAGTCGGACGAGGAGCGCAACCACGACAGGGACTCCTCTCCGGCGGCCGTGAAGCCGACCAGGTCCAGGAAGCGCTGCTGCAACGTCGAGCCGTCCCGGATCTCCTCGACGGTCCCGGACGCCAGCACCCGGCCTTCGGCGACCACGGCCAGTTCGTCGCACAGGCTCTCGACCAGCTCCATCACGTGGCTGGAGAGCACAACCGTTCCACCGTTGTGGGCGTAGTTGCGCAAGATCGCCCGGATGCCTTCCCCGGACACCGGGTCGACCGCCTCGAAAGGCTCGTCCAGGATCAACAATCGGGGCGCGTGGATCAGGGCGCAGGCCAGGGCGATCTTCTTGGTCATCCCCGCTGAGTACTCCACCACCAGGGTGTCCCGGTCGTCACGGAGACCGAGGGCTTCCAACAGGTCCGCCGACCGGGCGGCGATCACCGTCGGCGGCACCCGGCGGAGCAGCCCGACGTAGCGCAGCAGCTCACCGCCGGAGAGCCGGTCGAAGAGCCGGACCCCGTCGGGCAGCACCCCCATCAGCGCCTTGGCGCCCGCCGGGTCGGTCCAGACGTCATGGTCGAGGACCCGGGCGGTGCCGGCGTCCGGCCGGAGCAGCCCGGTCGCCATCGACAAGGTGGTCGTCTTGCCGGCGCCGTTGGGTCCGACAAGCCCGAACATGCAGCCCCGCCGGACCTCCAGATCGAGATGGTCCACCGCTCTCTTGCCCCCGAAGGACTTGGTCAATCCCACCAGTGACAGGGCGGCACTCATACCGTCAGTGAAGCACTGCGGGTCCCGAGGGGACGACGGCAAGGGAAACGCAACCCGGCCATGGACCCAGCGGGGCCCGCCGTAGGATGAAAATCGATACGACGATCAGACCTCTGAGAGGACCCACATGGCGGCCTACGACTTGCCCGATCTCCCCTACGACTACAGCGCCCTGGCGCCCCACATCTCCGGCCAGATCATGGAGCTGCACCACGACAAGCACCACGCGACCTACGTCAAGGGGGTGAACACCGCCCTCGAGCAGCTGGAGGAGGCCCGCGCCAGCGACTCGTACGGCAACATCAACAAGCTCGAGAAGGACCTGGCCTTCCACCTGGGCGGCCACATCAACCACTCGGTCTTCTGGCCGAACATGTCGCCGGCCGGTGGCGACAAGCCCAACGGTGAGCTCGGGGCGGCCATCGACGAGTACTTCGGCAGCTTCGACAAGTTCCGGGGCCAGTTCGAGGCCAATGCGAACGCTATCCAGGGCTCCGGCTGGTCGATGCTCGTCTACGACGCGCTCGGCGGCCGGCTGAATGTGGTCCAGCTGTTCGACCAGCAGGGCAACCTGCCGCTGGCCCAGATCCCGATCCTGCTCCTCGACATGTGGGAGCACGCGTTCTACCTGGACTACAAGAACGTCAAGGCCGACTACGTCAAGGCGTGGTGGAACGTCGTCAACTGGGCCGACGCCCAGGCCCGTTTCGCCGCGGCCCGGTCCCAGACTGCCGGGTTGATCACCCCCTTCTGACCCACCGTCAGGTATGGGGAACATCTGGACCCGTCTCGGGTCCGGATGTTCCCCGTTACCCGGCTTGTCCACAGATCTGCGACAGCACCTTCCGTCTGAGCGTGCCGGGCGGGCAGGATGCCGCTTATGGAGGTCCGCCAGAGTCCCGGTGCGGCGTTGCGCCGCCTCGCCTTCCTGCAGGATGGCGTCCTCACCCGGGAGCAGGCATTGGCCCACGACCTCAGCCGCAGAGCCCTGGACCGGCTGGTCAAGGACGGGCACTGGTGCCGGCTTTCCCCGGGTCTGTTCTTCACCGCCGGTCTCGAACCGGGGTGGCGCTCATGGGCCTGGGCCGGGGTGCTGGCCGGGGGTGACCTGGCCCGGATCGGTGGTCTGTCAGCCTGCTACCTGCACGGGCTGAGTGAGCTGGCCCCGATGCTCATCACCGTGCTGGTGCCGCACGAGAGCCGGCACCGTCGGACCGGGCCCTGGGTCTTCCGTCGGGACCGGTCGCTGGAGTCCACCCGGTTCCAGGAGAACCCACCTCGATCACCCGTTGAGGTCGCCGTCCTCGACGTGTGCGCGGAGGCCTCCGCAGATGAGGTGGTTGGCTGGGTGACAGCGAGCGTGCAGCGGCGCCGCACCACACCGAAGCGGCTCCGCCAGGCGCTTCAGCAGCGGGCCCGACAGCCCGACCGTGGGCTGATCCTGGGGTTGCTAACCGAGGTGGCCCTGGGAGTCGAGTCACCGCTGGAACGGCGCTACCTCAGAGACGTCGAACGAGCTCACGGCCTTCCCGACGGTCGCCGGCAGGCCAGTTCGCGCGACCTCCGTAGCGACCGCGACGTCCACTACGACGAGCAGCTCCTGATCGTCGAGCTCGACGGCCGCCTCGGCCACGAAGGGCTCGGTCGGTTCAAGGACATGTGGCGGGACAACGTGGCCGTGGTCGACGGCTGGCCCACGCTGCGCTACGGCACCCAGGACGTATATCAGCGTCCCTGCGAGGTCGCCCGGCAGGTGGCCCAGGTACTGAGCAGCCGGGGGTGGACCGACCTCCCGCGGCGGTGTGCCAACTGTCGTCGGGTGGTCTGACCGACAACGGGGAAGATCGGGACCCGTCTCGGGTCCGGACGTTCCCCGATCAGGGGGCGAGCCGGGTCAGGGTCCAGGTCGCCCCGTCTCGGGCGTAGCGCAACCGGTCGTGCATCCGGCTCGGCTGGCCCTGCCAGAACTCGATCATGGTGGGGCTGACGCGATAGCCGCCCCAGTTCTCAGGGCAAGCCACCTCGACGTCGGCGAAGCGCTCCTCCGCCAGCCGGTAGGTCTCCGAGAGCTGCTGCCGCGATTCGACGACCGAGGACTGAGCGGAGGCCCAGGCCCCGAGCTGCGAGCCCCTCGGGCGTCGGGCGAAGTAGGCCACGGACTCCGCCCGGTCCACCTGGGTCACCTCGCCCTCGACCCGCACCTGCCGGTGCAGCGGATACCAACCGAAGTGCAGGGCCGCGTACGGGTTGCTGGCCAGAGCCGCACCCTTCGCGGACTCGTAGTTGCTGAAGAAGACGAAACCCTGCTGGTCGACCTCTTTCAGCAGCACCGTACGCGAGCTCGGCCGCCCGGACACGCTGGTCGCGACCACCATCGCCGTGGGCTCGGCCAGTCGGCCGGCATCCCGGGCGGCCAAGGCGTCGGCCAGCCAGCGGTCGAAGAGGATGAGCGGGTCGGTGGGTACGTCGGCCTCCAGCAACTGGTCGCCGCGGTAGTCCACCCGCTCCGAGAACAGATCCGGCATGTCGACCAGTCTTCCAGTCCCCGAGCACCTCCGGTGACCGCCGGCTAGCGTGGGAGAATCGGCGATCGTGACTGAGCTGCGCATCCCCGTCGACCTGCTGCCGGGCGACGGCCGCTTCGGGTGCGGGCCGGCCAAGATCCGACCCGCCGCCGTACGGGCGCTGGCCGCCGACGGGGCCAAGCTGCTCGGCACCTCCCACCGCCAGGAGCCGGTGCGGAACCTGGTCCGTGAAGTCCGCGAGGGCCTCGCTGCGCTGTTCTCGATCCCGGACGGCTATCAGGTGGTGCTCGGCAACGGTGGCTCGTCGGTGTTCTGGGATGTGGCGGTCAGCTCGCTGATCACGTCGCGGAGCGCGCACGCCAGCTTCGGAGAGTTCTCGGCCAAGTTCGCGGCTGCGGCCGCGGCGGCTCCGCACCTGGCGGACCCGAGTGTGGTGACCGCCCCGGTGGGCTCGGCCGCGGCGCCCACCGCCGTGGAGGGGGCTGACGTCTACGCCTGGGCGCACAACGAGACCTCGACCGGGGCGCTGGCCCCCGTGCGGCGGGTCGTGGATGCCGACCCCGGTGCGCTGGTGGTCATCGACGCGACATCGGCGGCGGGCGGGGTCGCCGTTGACATCACCCAGACCGATGTCTACTACTTCGCCCCGCAGAAGAGCCTGGGCTCCGACGGCGGCCTGTGGTTCGCACTGCTCTCCCCCGCCGCGTACGACCGGGTCATGAGCATCGACTCCTCGGACCGGTGGATCCCTGAAAGCCTCAGCCTGGCTCGTGCGATCGAGAACTCGGTGATGAACCAGACCCTCAACACCCCGGCGATCGCCACCCTGTTCCTGTTGGCTGATCAGCTGCGTTGGCTCAACACCCGGGGGGGCCTCCCCTTTGCGGCCGCCCGGACGGCGGACTCCGCCGGCCGGATCTATGCCTGGGCCGAGGAGTCGGCGTACGCGACACCGTTCGTGACCCCGCCCTACCGCTCGCCGGTCGTGGCCACGATCGACTTCACCGGCGTCGACGCCACCCGGATCGCCGCCGTGCTGCGCGCCAACGGAGTGGTCGACACCGAGCCCTACCGCAAGCTCGGCCGCAACCAGCTGCGGATCGGCATGTTCCCGAATGTGGAGCCCAGCGACGTCAGTCAGCTCTGCCGCTGCATCGACTACGTGATCGAGCAGCTGGTCTAGGAGCGTGGTGTCAAACGATGGCCTGCTGCGCGGCACCCGGGCACGCACCGGGCTGCGTTATCGTCGTCGCGGATAGAACCCCGCTATCCGACTCCTCCGACGCCTTGCCCGCCACGCACCCGGTCACCTGCTCGCGACGGCCACCGTTTAACACCACCCTCCTAGGGCTTGCGCACCACGGCCACCACGAGGCCGGCCAGCAGCGCGGCGAAGGCGGCCAGCCCGAGCGCCAGGAAGGTGCCGCGGCGGCCCCGGGAGTCGGCCGACGGATCGCTGTCGGCATTCCCG
>JAABUN010003883.1_pt1 | contig 21773 bp, 27 predicted proteins | sample 5559311 | NCBI WGS metagenome assembly JAABUN01 (sample SAMN10711877, study PRJNA513370) | rock metagenome | isolation source: Antarctica rocks | place: Antarctica: Victoria Land, Siegfried Peak sud
TCAACAAAATGCACGAGCGGGTCTGGCGTGCAGGGAGCACGCGCCTTGCTCCCGCAGAAGAGATCGCACAAGACATCTGTCATGCTCGTATCGGAACAACGAAAAAAGAAGCCGGGCCAGGGTGTCTACGTGGGATGCGCGGGATGGAGCATTGGCAAAGAGCAGGCACACCTTTTTCCTGAGGCGGGCAGTCATCTGGAACGCTACGCCCAGCGGTTGCCGGCGGTCGAGATCAACTCGTCCTTCTACCGCTCGCACCGGCCCGCCACCTACCGAAGATGGGCATCCTCGGTTCCCGATCACTTCCGATTCGCCGTCAAAATGCCCCGGCAGATCACGCACGTGGCTCGGCTCGCCGGTTCCACGGCGCAACCGCTGCTCGAGTCCTTTCTTGCGGAAGTGGAGGCGCTCGGATCAAAGTTAGGTCCCCTTCTGGTGCAGCTCCCGCCCAGCCTTGCGTTCGACGCAACCGCTGCCCCGACATTCCTGGCCGCACTGCGGGAACGTTTTGCGGGGACCGTGGTCTGCGAGCCGCGTCACCCCACCTGGTTTGAGTCCGACGCGGAACACGTTCTTGTTGATTTCCGGGTAGCGCGCGTGGCCGCCGACCCCGCGCCCGTTCCGCAGGCCGCCCAACCCGGCGGATGGGGCGGGTTCGTTTATTATCGCCTGCACGGCTGTCCACGAATCTACTACTCGGCTTATCCCGATGGGTATCTGGAAATGCTGACGCAGGAGTTGACGAAAGCCTCCGCCGTGGCTCCGACTTGGTGCATCTTCGACAACACGGCGCTAGGCGCGGCGACAGCCGACGCGACGAGCGTGGTGCGGTGTCTGGAAAAATAAGTTAAATCCGAGAGGTAGAACAGAGAAGGGGACATCTCCGAACTGTCGGGCGCGCGGGACGCGCCGCGCTCTTATCAGGCTCAGCAGGGGATACATCAAATCTATGACTTCCCGTAGCAAGACGGAGAACACCACGCCATGACACTCGTTCTGACACCCGTTCAGGTCGCCGAGTTTGAAAAGCAAGGCTTTTTGATCCTGCCTGCCGTGTTTGGCCCGGAAGAAGTCGCCGCGATGGCGCGCGAGGCCGACCGGCTCCTGGAACTTGCGATCAACTCCTCCCTGGCGACCGGAGAACGCAACCCCCGCTGCGATCTCAGCCTCACCGCGGACGGGCGCATAGATTTTCGCAAACTCCAGCCCGTCAACGATCTGTCGGACATCATCCGCGCGGCCTCCGAGGATGAGCGGCTGATTGCGCCCCTGCGCCAACTGATGGGCGGACAGGAGCCGATCCTCATGGAAGAAAAACTCAACTACAAGCAGAAGATCGACTGCCCCGCCTTTGTGAAGAAGTTCGAACTGCGCGCTGGCGCGGCGGGCTTCGCGCTGCACCACGATTGGGGCTATTACCGGGCACAGGGCTACCCGCCCGAAACGCTGTCCTCGTCCGTGACGATAGATGCCACGACGCCGCAAAACGGGCCGATCCGCGTGATTCCCGGTACCCATTTGCAGGACTATCCGCTAAAAAGACCCGACCCCGCCTCAGGAGACGGCGAGGTCGTGGAAGGCTTGTTTGATCCCGAAGATCGTGTGGACGTTCTGGCTCCGGCCGGTTCGGTCCTGTTCTTCCACTCCAAGTTGCTGCATGACTCCAAACCCAATGCAACGCAACGCCCGCGCCGCCTGATGATCTATTCGCATTACCCTGGGAACTGGAATTTTGAAGAAGATCGCCGTAACCGCCGGGGGCGGGAGATGGGACAACGCGTGGAACGGGCGTACCGTGAGAAGGTTGCTCAGGGCGAGTACCAGGACCTGTTTGCTCTTTAAACAGGGATTGGCCTGGGGTACTAATGTATTTTTTCGACTCATATTGAGCGCAGAGTTTGCTGGCCAAAAGAATGGGACGGTGTCCCGAAAACGGAGGTTTGTGGGACGCCAAAGACAGGTCACTTCAACGGCCTGAAAACAAGTCGCTTTTGATGTCCGGCCTGCTCCACAACCTGTTCCAGAATCAATGTTCCAGTATCTCTGCCTCGTGCTGACTTCTGGTACAGGTCCTGGTACACTCGCGCCATGAAGATCGGCTATGCGCGTGTCAGCAGCGACGATCAGAGTCTCGACCTGCAACGAGACGCGTTGCGGCAGGCCGGCTGCGAGCGCATCTACGAGGAAAAGGAATCCGGCGGCAAGGTAGACCGCCTGGAACTCTTGCGCCTGACGGAGGCGCTGCGACACGGCGATACCCTGGTCGTGTGGCGCCTCGACCGGCTGGGCCGCTCGCTCAAGCACCTGATCGAGACAGTAGAACGGTTAGAGGCAATGGGCGTGGGGTTCCAAAGCGTCACTGAGGCGATTGACACGACTACCTCCGGAGGCAAGTTGGTGTTCCATATCTTTGCCGCTCTTGCCGAGTTCGAGCGCACGTTGATCCGGGAGCGCACGCGGGCCGGCCTGAAAGCCGCGCGGGCACGAGGGCGGCAGGGTGGCCGGCCGATGACGCTGAGCGAGGACAAGCGACGCATGGCGCAGGCGCTGCGCGACGATCCCAAGCAGAGCGTGGCCTCGATCTGCAAGGCGCTGGGGATTACGCGCACCACGTTCTACCGCTACACCCAGGGCAACGGTGAAGGCAGCAGTCAGGGCAGCAAAAAAGCCGAGTCGTAATGCACCGAGCAGTACGCCACATAATTCCGAAAAACCACGCCAGATGATTCAGAACTTAACATCACGAAGTTGTGGGCAACCGCGACACACGAGGACTCGCGGGTGAAACGTCTTCGGAAACGGCCGCATTCTCGGTTGGGCTAATCCGACCCGGGGAGAGATCGACATGAGAATCATCATCACGGGGGGTGGCGGGTTCCTTGGCCAGCAACTCTTGCGAAAATTGCTGGTTCGCGGGACGCTAACGGGAGAGACGGGAGTCGAGGAACCCATCGAGGAAATCATCCTCTTCGATTCTCATTTTCAACAAGCGGTGTCGCAAGGGGCGTCGCAACCGACCCTCTCCAGCGCGACGCCGATTCGTGTCGAACACTTCGTCGGCAGTGTCGATTCCCGCGAAGCCGTTCGAACAGCCGTGGGAAGGCACCCAGGCACTTCGATCTTTCATCTTGCCTCCCTGGTCAGTGGTGAGTGTGAGGAACGCTTCGATGATGCGCTGCGAGTCAATCTCGAGGGAGGCAGGAATCTGTTCGAGGCGGCTCGGGAACTCGGAAGCCAGACTCGGTTGGTATTTGCCAGCAGCATCGCCTGTTTCGGCGGAGACGCGATGCAAGAGCCTTGTACCGATCAGACGAAACTCACCCCGCAAACCACCTACGGGATGACCAAGGCCCTCTGTGAGCTGATGATCAACGACTACACCCGCAAAGGATTCTTTGACGGTCGCTCTGCACGACTGCCAACGGTGATCATTCGCCCGGGGAAGCCCAATACGGCGGCATCCAGCTGGGCCAGCGGTATGTTTCGCGAGACCTTGAACGGTGCTCTCTGTTCGCTGCCCGTCCGTCGCGATCAACGCCATCCAATGACAGGCTATCGGACCGTCATCGATTCCCTGATCGCCATTCACGAACTCCCCTCCGCAGTGATAGGCCGCGACCGTGCCATCGGGCTGCCCGCGATGAGCGTGACTCCCCATCTTGCGGAACAAGCGCTGCGACAAGTCGCCCAGGAACGGAATCTTCCCTTGGGGGCCATCGAAGAAGACCCCGATCCGCGGATTCAAGGAATCGTCGACCACTGGCCCGTGGCTGTGGATGGCTCGAGAGCCCTGGCACTTGGATGCCCTCCCGTCCCCCCCTTGCAGACGATCATCCGCGACTATCTCGAAGATTTCCAACCCAGGGGGTTCTGAGCGTGGACAAGAAAGTGGCGCTGGTGACCGGCGCCGGGAGCGGTGTGGGTAGGGCGGTGACGTTGGCGCTGTTGCGGGCGGGATACTCCGTGGCGCTGGCCGGGCGGCGTCAGGACGCGCTGGAGCGGACCGTAGCCGAGGCGGGCGAGCACAGTGAGCGAACGCTGGTCGTGCCCACCGATGTCTGCGATCCCGAAGCGATCCGCGCCCTCTTCGCACAAACCCAGGCCGCGTTTGGCCGTTTGGATGTCTTGTTCAACAACGCAGGGATCGTGCGCAATGGCCCGCTGGAGGACCTGACCTACGAGCAGTGGCAGTCCGTGGTGGCCACCAACCTCACGGCAACTTTCCTGTGCACCCAGCAGGCGTTCAAGATCATGAAGCGTCAAGATCCCCAGGGCGGACGCATCATCAATAACGGCTCGGTCTCGGCCCACGCGCCCCGCCCCGACTCTGCCGCGTACACCGCGACCAAGCACGCGATCACCGGCCTGACCAAGTCCACGGTGCTGGACGGGCGCAAGTACAACATCGCCTGCGGCCAGATCGACATCGGTAACGCCCTGACGGATAACACGGCAAAGATGGCTCAGGGCGTGCCGCAGGCCAACGGCACCCTGGCGGCCGAACCCGTGATGGACGTGGAACACGTGGCGCAGTCGGTGCTGCACATGGCCAACCTGCCGCTCGAGGCGAACGTCCTGTTCATGACGGTCATGGCCACCAAGATGCCGCTCGTAGGCCGTGGCTGAGTGTGGCTGAGTGTACACCCGTTCGTTCGTCGCATGAAACCGGGAAACAGTCATTGCCGCCAATTCTGAAACTGGCTTGCCGATCGAACCCCTGCGCTACTTTCGTCAACCAGCGCAACGCGCGTCGTAAAGGACGTTATGCTATGCAAGGGTGGGCGACGGACGGATGGCGGAGATTGCCCGTTTTGGCAGATGAGGCGCGCGCGCATGGTCGGGCAAGCGCCCGTTCGGCGGAATGAGGAAACCTTCGCGCGAGGGAACAACCCTTTGGACGTTGAAGGGGGTGTTGGAGAACCCTGAGGGAAAAGGATCGACGCGAGCGATGATGAGTTCACCGGACCAAACCGATTTGACAGATCTGCCGTACCACTATGCTTCCTCCACGCAGGTCCTCGAACTGATGCGCGAGCAGGTTACCTTTCAACTCTCAGTGGATACCGACAACCTGCCCCAGGGGCTCGCGGCGGCCGAGGCGGCGGTTGCTGCCGGCATCACCATCGTCGAGATGGGCACGCCGCTGATCAAGTTTGAAGGCGCCAAACACGTCGTTGCTGCGTTCCGAGAACGCTTCCCCGACACGTTGCTCCTTGCGGACCTGAAGACCATGGACGGCGGCGCCGGCGAAGCGCGCGTGGTCTTTGCGGGCGGGGGCAACGTCGTTGACTTTCTGGCCCTTGCCGGGGTGGACACGGCACGAGCGATCTGCAAGGTCCGGGATGAGTTCCGCCGGTCGGAACCGCAGCGGCCACTGTTAGTATTTGCCGACATCTTGCTGCCCCATCAAGGCGCGCACGCCGGCGAGGTCGCCCTTGAAATGCTGGAGGCGGGGGTGGATGGGATCGTGGTGCATCTTCAATCCGACGCGCGCACCGCGAAACCGGACCTGTCCCGCTCGGCATACCTCCTAGACATCGTCCGTGCGGTACAGGAGACGGTCGGCCAGCGAGCGCCGGTTCAGGCGGTGGGCGGGATCACGATCGAGCAGGCAGGCACGTTAGCGCGCGCGGGCATCCTGGCCTTGGTTATTAGCGCCAATCTGGGTGTTACCGAGGAGACGGTTGGCCTCAGTCTTCCTCAAGCCGAGATACAGCAGCGCCTCTCCTATTTCATGCAGCAAGTAAGGGCCACCCGGGTGGGTGCTGCTGCATCGCAGCCCTGAGATAGCCGAATCCATCCGCTGTTCAAACGGATCCTGCAAGGTTCCGAGATGACCGGATGGAACTAGGAGAGCGTGTCTACAGGCTCCCGAACACACTTCCAAAACTTTGACGCACAGGAGTTTACGAACCGTTGATTTTGGCGCCGGTTGTGGTGGCTCCCGACCGGTCAGCGCGCACGAGGAAGAAAAGCCAGGAGGGTGATGGTCTTTCAAAGCCCCAAAAGCGGCCCTTATTGACGGGACTCGTGTCCAGGAAAAAGAGCAAGGTACGTATCATGCCCTCGTTTCCTTCCCAGCAACCCTCAACGAGTACGGACGCATAGCCGGGGTCATACCCTGATGCGCTCCTGTTTCCACTAAAGGCGTGCGTCCAAGATGCGCGCCCGCAGTACGTGGTAAAGCGAGGCCTGCACCTCCTGAATACGGGGCACATAGTCTGAGCGCACGATGATCGTGTGATCGGCGAGGTGGTCGCTCACGATTCGGCCTCCGTCGTAACCGAGGATTCCGACCGTCAAAAGGCCCTGAGCGCGGGCCTGCGCGAGGGCAGCGAGGAGATTCACGGAACCGCCGCTGGTCGAAATCGCCACGGCGACATCCTCCGGACGCGCGTGCGCCATCAGCTGCCGGGTAAAGATCGCGTCGGTCCCGATGTCGTTGGCAATGGCGGTGATACTGGCGGGTTCGGCCGCCAGGGACAGCGCGGGCACCGGCCTCCAGCCCGACGGCGGGGCCAAACAATCCGCGACCAGATCGTTGGCGTCGGTGGCCGAACCGCCATTGCCGAAGGCGATCAGTTTGCCGCCACGCTCCAGTCGCGCGCAAATCGCCCCGGCCATCCGCGCGAGTGCGTCCGCCTCCGTGTCGGCGGCGGCCGTTCGGAGGCGGTTCACCTGCTCCGCTTTTTGCCGCATCGAGACCTGGACCTCGGTGACTACGCTGTCCAGCGGCTGCGCCTGCTTTCCCAGCATCGGGTAGAGGAAGGCGGAGGCTCCCACATCGTGCCCCTGTTCGCGGTGTTCAAAGTAGACGTGAACGGTTTCCCAGAGAACGTGATACAGCACCTCGAAGACTTCCTGGCAGACAAACGGGTCGGCATCGGGCCGGTCGAACGCGTATTCCGCAGCCGCACCGACAAGCCCGAACGTGAGGGCGCCGCCGGCACGCGCCGTCGTCAGGGCGCGTTCCGCCGCAGGATCCGGCGCGGGGGAAAAGCCTATCACCATGTCGTTGGGTTCAACAAGAACCGCGATGCGCGCTTCGAAATCGACGCCCAAATCGCTGGCTGGCAGTGCGCGCTTCCCGACGATGATCGGGTGGATGAACTCGACCGCGACATGCTGTGCATCGGTCGCCGCGGCCGCCCCGCTTCCGAAGGCCCAGAGCCGCCCGCCGGCCAGAAACCGTCGGGACATCTCGTGGCAGGCCCGGGCCAGACGGGGCGCTTCCCGCTGGAAAAACGTTTCCAGTACCGTGTTGCGCCGGAGCAGGTCGTGCCGGGTGCGCGCCGCGAGCGTTTGCGTGTCGGGGGGCATCGCTCAGCAGATCCGGGGGAGCGGGTCGCCGACCAGCATGTCGATCATCCGCGTGCCGCCGAACTGAGTGTGCATGAGGACCATTCGGGCCGGCTCCGCGCACACCTCGCCGATGATCGCGGCCTCCTCGCCGCCGGAAACGCTCCGCAGGGCCGCCAATGCGTTGTCCGCCGCGTCCGCAGCGACGACGGCGATCAGTTTCCCCTCGTTGGCGACGTAGAGCGGGTCAATGCCCAGAATTTCGCAGGCCCCGTGCACGACTTCCCGGATCGGCAGCCGCGCCTCCCAGAGCGTGATTCCGAAGCCGGAGTCGCGCGCCAACTCGTTGAGCACCGTGCCGACGCCACCGCGCGTCGGGTCGCGCAGAAAGCGCAGCGCGGCCGGCCCTGTTGCCTCCTTGAGCGCGGCCACGAGGGGGAGCAGCGACCGCGTGTCCGAAAGCACCTCGGCCTCCAAATCCAGGTTCCCGCGCGCGATCAGGATCGCGATGCCATGGTCGCCCAGCGTCCCGGAGCAGAGTATCTTGTCGCCGGGCTGTACCGATGCGGCGGAGAGCGAGAGCGCGGTGTCGGCGACGCCGATTCCCGTGGTGACGATGTACAGGCCGTCCCCCTTGCCGCGCTCGACCACCTTGGTGTCGCCGGTAACGATGAAGACGCCGGCGCGCCCGGCGGCGCGCGCCATCGCCTCTATTTCGCGCCGCAGGACGTCGGTCTCCAGGCCCTCCTCGATGATGAGGGCGGCCGACAGGCCGAGCGGCGTCGCGCCCGAAACTGCCAGATCGTTGATCGTGCCGTTGACCGCCAGCTCGCCGATTGATCCGCCTGGAAAAACGAGCGGCTTCACGACGTAGGCGTCCGTGGTCAGGGCCAGCCGGCCGCCGCCGAACGGGAGCAGGGCGGCATCGGCGAGCGGCGCGAGAAAGGGATTGTCGAGGGCGGGCAGCAGCAGCCCCTCGACAAGTTTGTGCGACGCCATGCCCCCCGCCCCGTGGGTCATATCAATCCGCTCGGCCGTGAAGGCCGGCGGGCGGCGACGGGGCGGCGGCTCGTTCATACCGCGGCGGCCATCGGCAGCGACTTGCGCCCGAACTGGTGGTAGGCGGCGCAGGCTCCCTCGGAGGAGACCATCAGCGCGCCCAGCGGGTGCTCCGGCGTGCAGGCGGTCCCGAAGACTTTGCACTCGGCCGGTTTGAGCACGCCCTTGAGCACCTCGCCGCACTGGCAGGCCTTGGGGTCCGCTACGCGCACGGCCTGGACCTCGTAGCGCCGCTCGGCATCGAAGTCCGCGTAGGCCGGGGAAATCCTCAGCGCCGACTGCGCGATAAAGCCCAGCCCGCGCCACTCGAAGTACGGGCGCACTTCGAACACCTCGGCCAGGCTCCGCAGGGCGGGCAGGTTGCCCTCCCAGGGCACGACGCGGCCATACTGGTTCTCCACTTCACACCGGCCCTCGGCGATCTGGCGCAGAAGCAGGTGGATGGACTGCAATATATCCAGCGGTTCGAAGCCGGCGACGACGACGGGCTTTCCATAGTCTTTGGGGAGAAACTCGTAGGGCCGGCAGCCGATGACCGTTGAAACGTGCCCCGGCCCGATAAAAGCGTCGAGGCGCAGGTCCGGCGAGTTCAAAAGCGAGCGAATCGGCGGCACGATCGTGACGTGGTTGCAGAAAACGGAGAAGTTCGAGACCCGGTCCCGGCGCGCCCGCTGGAGCGTGAGCGCGGTGGACGGCGCGGTCGTCTCGAACCCGATCGCGTAGAAGACGACCTCGCGGTTCGGGTTTTCGCGGGCAATGCGCAGCGCGTCCAGCGGCGAATAGACCAGGCGGATGTCCGCGCCACGGGCCTTGACCTCCATCAGGTTTCCCTGCGAGCCGGGCACGCGCAGCATATCCCCGAAGCAGGTGAAGATGACCTCCGGACGCTCGGCGATGGCAATCCCGTCATCCACCCGTCCCATCGGCAGCACGCAGACCGGGCAGCCCGGCCCATGCACCAGCTCGACGTTCGACGGCAGAAGGTCCTTGATGCCGTGCCGGTAGATGGTATGGGTGTGGCCGCCGCAGACCTCCATGATCTTGTAGTGCCGGTCCGGGTCGGCGATTGCGGCGATGTTCGCGGCGACCGCGCGCGCCAGATCGGCGTTCCGAAATTCGTCCACATAGCGCATCGGGAAATCCCTCTCTCCGTAGCCTTGCGCCGGCTACTCGATCCGCGAGGCGTGCAAATCCGCCAGTTCCTGCTCGTAGGCGTCGCCGATGTCCGCCAGCGCCTTCAGGGTCGCCGCAGCCTCGGCCTCGTCAATACGCGACATGGCGAACCCGACGTGGATGAGAACCCAGTCGCCCACCGCGACCCGATCCTCCTCGTCATCCACGAGCGCGATGTTGATGTTGCGCCGGACGCCGCCCACCTCGGCCTTTGCCAGCTGCAAACCCGCGTCCACGATCTCGACTATTCGGCCCGGAATCGCCAGACACATCGCCGTGACCTCCTTTAGCGGAACCGCTGATCCGCCAGTACCGCCTGCCCCAGACACAACCCGCCGTCGCTGGTCGGCACGCGCCGATGGCGGTAGATCGTAAAGCCTTTCCGCGTCAATAATTCCAGAACCTGCTCGAAAAGAAGCCGGTTCTGGAACGTTCCCCCGGAAAGCGCGACGCAAGTCAGCCCGCTCGCCGCGCGCAGGCGCGCGCAGCCGGCGGCAACGATCTCCGCCACCGTTCGGTGGAACCGGGAGGCGATTTCCTTGACGGGGCGGCCCGCCAGAACCGCGTCCGTGACGCCGGCAAGGATACCAAGCGTTTCGACGATCCAGCACCCGTCGTCGCCGTAGGGCAACAGCCGGAACGGATAGCCGGACGGCGCGGGGCCGCACGCGGCCAGTTCCAGTTCCACGGCGGCCTGTCCTTCGTACGTTGTCTGCTGACTGCCGGGAACGCCCACCAGCGCCGCGACGGCATCGAAGAGGCGGCCCGCGCTCGACGTCAGCGGCGTGTTCAGCCGATGCTCCAGAAGCCGGGCGATAAGCCGCACCTCCCGCTCCCCGGCACGGCGCACCAAGCCGAGGGGAAGCGTCAGCACTTTCTCCTCGCCATAAAGGGAAAGGAGCTGCGCGAGCGCCATTCGCCCCGGCTGCCGAATGGCGGCCTCACCGCCGGGAAGCGGCAGGTATTCCAGATGCGCCCGCCGCACGAAGCCGTCCTGGATACTCCCCTCCAGAAACTCGCCGCCCCAGATCGCACCGTCGGTGCCGTAGCCGGTCCCGTCCAGCGCCACCCCGATGACGCGCTCCGCCACCGGCCTCGCATTGTCCGCGAGGCAGCTGGCGATATGCGCGTGGTGATGCTGTATCCCCACGGCGGGAAGCCCGTCCTCTTCGCGCTCCCGCGCGTACTTCGTGGAAAGATACTCCGGGTGCAGGTCATAGGCGATCCGCTCCGGCCGCACATCGAAGAGTCGGCAGTAGTGCGCGACGGCTTCCCGAAACGAGCGCAGCGTCTCGTAGTTCTCCAGGTCCCCGATATGGTGGCTGAGAAAAGCGTGCCGTTCCCGGCCGAGGCAAAACGTGTTCTTCATCCCGCCGCCGCAGGCCAGGATCGGACTGCCGAAGGTTCCCGCCACCGACAGCGGCGCGGGCGCGTAGCCGCGCGAGCGACGGAGGGGATAGGCGGAGCCGGCCGCGACCCGCAGGACACTGTCATCGCAGCGCATGTGAATGGGCCGGTTATGCACCAGGAAATAGTCCGCGATCGCCCCCAACTGAACCCGCGCCGCGTCGTCGCGGAAGGCGATCGGCTCATCAGAACGGTTGCCGCTGGTGAAAACGAGCGGGATGCCGGCGTCCCGGAGCAGCAGCTGGTGCAGCGGCGTATAAGCCAGCATCACGCCGAGCGTTCGCTGACGCGGGGCGACCGCGTCGGCAACGCCGGTCCCGGCCCGGCGTTCCAGCAGCACGATGGGCCGTGCGGGCGATGCGAGCAGCGTTTCCTCTTGGGGCGATGTCCGGCACAGCGCGCGCACCTGCGCCAGATCGAGCGCCATCAGTGCGAACGGCTTATCCTGGCGCGCTTTGCGCCCCCGCAGCGCGCCGACCGCCGCGACGTTAAACGGGTCGCAGGCCAAATGGTAGCCCCCCAGCCCTTTAACGGCTACGATGGCTCCGGCGTGCAGCAGGTCCGCCGTATGTCGGATGGGGTCGTCCGCCGGAACTTCCTCGCCCGACCGGTCCAGCAGCCGCGCCCGAGGGCCGCAGACCGGGCAGGCGTTGGGCTGCGCGTGGAACCGGCGGTCAGCGGGGTCGTCATATTCGCGCCGGCAGGCGGCGCACATGGGGAACGCCGCCATCGTGGTGCGCTCCCGGTCATAGGGCACATTTTGGATGATGGTGAAGCGCGGCCCGCAGTTCGTGCAGTTGATGAACGGATACCGGTAGCGCCGGTCGGCGGGATCGAGCAACTCGGCCAGGCAGTCGCCGCAGATGCCGACATCGGGGGCGATGAGAGTCTGTTTCGCGGCATCGCCCTGGCTGGACGTGATGGCAAACCCGGAATCGCCGCAGGCCGCCGGGATCGGCTCCCACGCCACGGATTCGACGACGGCAAGCGGCGGCGGCTCCTCTCGCAGGGCGCGCAGGAACCGGTCAAGGCTTCCCGGCTCGCCCTCGGCCTCGATGATCACCCCGGAAGCGTCGTTACGCACATGGCCGGTCAGCGCATGACGCCAGGCCAGGGCGTAGACGAAGGGACGAAAACCGACCCCCTGGACGATGCCGCGGACGGTTATGCGCCGCCGTTCCCGCGCCCGCACCGGCGCACACGTCATCGCGGCCCGGCTTCCGGCCGTTCCCGGCTGCCGATAAGCGCGCCAAGCGTGCCGCCGTACACCCAGTGCGCGAGGAGCATGGTCGCCGGTCGGCCCGGCTGGTCGCGCTCCGGCGGGGGCATGATGTCCATCGCCGGTATCCAGCCTTTGTAACTGACCGCCCAGATCAGGCTGCCGAACACGATGCCGTGAACGACGGGCGGGATCGGCGGGCGCAGACGGCGGTGCAGCACGCCAAACAGCGCCCCGGCTGCCGCGCCGAAGCCGAAGTGCCCCAGCAGCGCAACCGCGTCCTCGGTCGCTCCGGTACGGTCCGGCGGCACGCCCACGGCTTCAAGCGCCGCTTCGGCAAGTTCCTCGGGCGGCTGGCGGTCCATCCAGCCGGTTTTTTCGGCGGCGAGCATAACCACACTCATGGCCGCCGTCGCAACGCAGCCGCCGATCGCCCCGTCCACCAGTGCCTCTACATCACGCTGCATAATTTTCTTCCTTGGGTGTCTTCATCCCGCGCAGGCCAGGGAGCGGGCCAGTTCACGCACCTTCTCGGCGGCGATGGCGACTGCGGCCCGGACCGGCGGACTGAGCGTTTCGACGATTTCGTCGCAGTCCCGTGGCTGGCAGCCGACCAGCCATACCGTGCTCGGAAGCACCCCGACCGCGCGGGCCAGCATAAAGATACGGGACGGTTCGGCGAGATGCAGGTTCGAGAAATGGGCCTGCCACTCCCCGGCGGCCATCGTTGCGGGGTCCGGAACCTCCGGGTCGAGAACGAACACGGTTCCCGGCGCGCGGCCGCAGTCCACGGCATCGGTGATGATGAGCGCATCGTAGCCGGCCATCAACTCCTGCACGATGCTCATGCCACCGATCCCGGTCTCGATCAGGTCAACGCCGGGCGGCAGGCCGCCTTCGGCCAGAAGCTGTCGCGCGACCGCGACGCCGAACCCGTCGTCGCCGCAGAGCACGTTGCCGACTCCGGCCACGAGCGTTCGCTTCGGCTCGGCCGTCACTTGCCCGGCCCGCCGAGGACACCAATCCGCACCACGCCGCCCTCGACCGCAATCGGCACGACGCCCAGACCGGGGCCGTCCGCGTCGAGACGCCTGCCGCCCCGGACATCGAACCGGCAGCCATGCCAGGGGCACTCGATGGCGCCATTCGCGATTGGGGCGGCATCGAGCGGCAGCGGCGTTCCCGGACAGGCGTTCCGGTAGGCGTACATTTCGCCGGCCAGGTTCGTCACCAGCACGCGCTCCCCGGCGACGACGACGGCGCACGTACCGCCGTCCGGCACCGCGTCGGCGGCCAGGGCGTCGTGCCAGACAAGGCGCGGGCGGCGCGGCAGCAGCAGACTTCCACGCGGCACGAAGCCGGCAACCGGCTCCGGAATTGCCTCGATGACCTCCATGCGCGCGAAATCGGATAGCCCTTCGCGGAGGGCCTGCTCGACGACGTGGCGCAGCGTCGCGGCGGAGCCGCCGCAGCCGTGGCACGCGCCGGAAAGGCGAACCGTGACCACGCCTGCTTCGGCCTCCATGACCTCCAGACGGCCGCCGTGCGACTCGATGTAGGGCCGCACGCTTTGCAAAACGTCGTCGGCGCGCGCTTTCTCGCCGCCCTCCCCCAGATCGTACAGGTCGAACAGGAGACGGACCTCCGGGTCCTCGACCGCCCGCCGCTCCAGCCCGGCGATCCGCAGCAAGTCCGCGATCCGCCGCAGCCCCGGCCGATGCACGGCATCCACGCAGCGCAGAAGTTCGAAGGCATGGACCTGCACGATCTCGTCCGGGTGCTGCTCGAAGGCGGCGACCAGGTCGTCCAGACGGTCCAGGTTCAGCGTGAGTTCCGGCGGCAGTCCGCCCTGGGCCTCAGGTTCCACGGTTTGCACTGTGCGCTTTCGTGTGCAGCGGACATGGCTCGCCGGCATGATCCGGATCGTGACACCAGCAGTCCTCACAGCACTCCCAGTGCGCGGGATGCGTCACGTCGGCGAATTCGTCGTGGAAGGCGCGCCCGCCCTCTTCGATACCTAAGGGCGACAGGCGGTATCGCGGGTCGTTTTCCCGCGACAACTCCACGTCGAGGAAGCCCTCGATGGCAAGCCGGCCCAACTCGCGCGCGATGGTGACCGGATCGGCAGCCAGGAAACCGGCAAGGTCTTGCGGCCCGGCCTCCGAGGCAAGGCCCTCGCCGCGCATCCAGTAAAGCGCCTGGAGAATCTCCGCGCGCCAGAAGAGGGCATCCACCGCCTCGCTTTTATCGCCGCCGCCGCGCTCCTCGTTCATGAGGCCAGCTCCCTTACTTCGTCCAACACCATCTCCTCGACATCGTCGAGAACCTTCGTGACCGGCAGGCTGAGATCCGGCCCCCATTCCACGTCACGCGGCTCGATCTCGATCACGCGCGTTCGCGCCGGCAGCGCGCCGAAGTGCCCGACCACCAAAAGCATCGCCGGAAGGCTGATGACGCCCGTGACCGCCTCGGCGACCGCCGCCTGAATGTCGTCTTCGCCGACGCCGGGCGGCACCGACCAGGTGTACCGCCGGATCGTGCCGGCGGCGACGGGTCGCTCCGGGCACGATTCGCCCCCCACAAACAGGGCCGCATCGAAGGGCGGGTGCAGCTGCAGATAATGGAGCGCGGCGATTGCGCCGAGACTCAAATCCTCGATCTGAACGCCCGGCGGCCATTCGCGGCGGCGCAGGCGCTCGACAAGCAGCGGCCCGACCGACATATCGCGCAGATTCTGGTAACCGACGCCGGCCACCAGAATCCGCTTCACCTCAGCCATCTAATCCACAGGCGCACGTATTGACCTCGCGCACGATCGTCTTGGAGCCAGCGTAGACGTGCGTCGTGCAGGGCATACAGGGATCGAAGCTGCGGATCGTTCGCAGGATGTCAATCGCCCGGAAGTCTTCCGGACTCTTGAACTGTTCCAGGATCGGCGTGTTCATGACCGCCTCCTCATACGGGCCGGGCTGGCCGAACGGATCGGCCGGCGAGGCGTTCTGGGTGGACGGCGTGCAGATCTGGTAGTTGGTCAGAATCCCGTTGTCCATGGACAGGTGATGGGCAAGATACCCGCGCCCCGCGCCCCACAGGCCGACCCCGATCCGGGCGTCGCGCGGAACCTTGAACTCGCTGGAAACGCGGGTCTCGCCCTTTTTCATCAGGTCGTAGCCGGCCAAAACGTTGTTCAGGCACACAAGCGCGGTGTACGCCTGGGCAAACGCGCGCGCGCGGTTCCGCTCAACGGCGTTGCACTCGGCGGGTACATGCCACTCGATGGTCAACTCCGGCAATGCGCCCTTGGGCAGCGTCATCTTCAGACTCGTGCCGGTGGATTCGATGAAGGGATTCGCCGGGATTTTCTTTGCGACCGCGGTGATCCACATACGCGCATACGCGCCGGCCTCGACGACGCGACGATCCCAGCGCGGCGCGGTGGACCAGGTGTACTTTTCCTTCCAGTTCCGACCCTGCGGCTTGGGAAGCGTGGCCTTGTTCCACGGATGGTGCGGGCTGAGCGGGCTGCCCATCGGGTCCGTCTGGTACGTTTGCGCGCCGCCCGCCCACTCGTCGTAGTAGGAGTGCTCGACGAACTCCTCCAGGCCGAGATTGATCTGCCGAAGTTTCGTGGTCACCAGTTCATCGTCAAATATGACGCCGGGTGTCGCCCACCGCTTCTCGCCCCACTCGTTGGCGTTCGCGTAGGTTGCGTCGTAGGCGTCGTGGTGTTCCCAGATTCCCAGATCAATCAGGCTGCGCGGCCGCGCGCCGACCTGGTGGAAGCCCGGGTTCGCCTCGTACAGGAAGTCGGAAATGTCGTTCCAAAGGCAGATCATTCGCTTGGCGTGATCCATCAGCGCAAACAGGCGGTTCTGGTACTCGTTGAATACCTGTAGCGAGATCGTTGTGCTGATGCCGCCCGGAACAATCGTCTGCGGATGCGGATACTTGCCCCACATCAGCGAGCACATCTCGCGCGCCTTCCGCGTGATGCCCAGCGCCTCCAGGTACAGCGTGCCGCTGAGCGGGTTCAGCGCGGTCATGATTTCGGCGATGGTCTTGAAGCCGTGGATTTGCGAGTACGGGGCGGGGGACTGCTCGGCCTTCGCCCATATCTCCGGGTTGGTCGCCTTGATAATCACCTCGGAGTAGTCGGGTCCAGCCAGCAGGAACAGGTGGAGCGGATGGTCATACAGGAACTCGGCCGCCTGACCCAGGTTGCGGACGACGATGCCCATCGGCGGGGGGGCGACCCCCATCGCCATCTCAATGGCCTCCGCCGCGGCGTTGGCGTGTACCCCGCCGCAGACCCCGCAGGCACGGCTGGAAATAAAGATGGCGTCGCGCGGATCGCGCCCCTTCAGAATGACCTCGTAGCCGCGGAAAAGAGTCGCCATCGAGTGGGCGTCATGAACCTTTCGGTTCTCCATGTCCACCACGGAGTGAAAGGCGAGCGATCCGGCCACCCGCGTCACCGGGTCAATGTTGACTTCCTTGATGTGACCGTTCTTGGCGAGCATTTCCTCGATACGCCGCTGCCGCTCTTCGGGATCGGCGGTCGCGTACGCATACGGGTTCGGCACGCCTTCTCTCAGATGCGCCGTGCCGTCCTCGTCGAACTCGATCGGCAGGTTCTTGAAGCACATGATGCTGCGTACGCCCTTTCTACTTCGGATGCTTTACTGCGTGATACCGGCCAGCCGGCTGTCTACCGAGGCGAGCCGGGCCGCGATGACCTCGCCGCCGTCGGCGATCTGCCCCAGCGCCGACGCCGTTGTCGGCAGTTCGGCCTTCAGGATGCCTGTTTCGCTTTCGATGGCCCGGACCCCCATGGCGATTTTCGCCAGCGAACGGTTGATGCGCTCCAGCGGCGCGCGGATGCGCTCCAGCATAAAGATCAACGCGCCGAGCAAAAGCCAGAGCGCCAGGACGGAGAGGATCGTCAGCAAAAGGGTCATGGCCGCTGCCCTTTCTTGGGAGGAAGTGCGGACTTCAGCGCCCCCGCGTGGCCCTCGATTGATGCTGCCGTGCGCCCCAGCCCTTCGACCGCACCGAGCAGCCGCCCGCCCGTGCGCGTGACGCCTTCCAGGTCGGCGATCAAGGCCGTGTTGGCGACGATTCCCCCCGCGGCCGGCAACACTTCCCGCGCCAGACGCTTGATCTCCATCGCGTGGTGGACCACGCGGACTATTTCGGCGACGGCGATCACGGTCAGCGCGAGCGCGCCGAGCAGCCCGATCCACCAGACGACAAGGACGGAAGTCTCCATGGTTCTTCTCCTCAGGCGGCCCGCGCGGCGTCACGGTGGAGCGCGGACGGCTCGCCCAGCGCGGCGGCGAGGTGCGCGTCGGTCGCCGCCAGATGTTCCGCGGCGGGGCGCAAGCCGTCGGCGACCGCGCCCAGGCCGCCATTCAGGCCGTTCAGATGCCCGGCAAGCGGCGCGGTCTGCTGTTCCACCACCCGCAGACCCCCGGCGACCTGGCCGAGCGTGGTCCCTACGCTCCACAGGGTGGCGGCGATGATGGTCAGGCTGACCGCGAGGACGAGCACCAGGATGACGGCATAGCCGAGAGTCAGCCACATCAGGACAGCCATCGCGTTACCTTCCGTCCCGCAGGGCAGCGGGCAGGCGGGCGAGGCGATCATCCAGGGAGCCGGCAACGGCCGCGATCCCCTGCGCGGTTCGCAGGATGTCCGTTGCTACCTCGTTAGTCTTTTGAAGCTGCCACAGCTGGACCGTATTCGCGGCGATATTCTTGCCCGCCGTCCAGATATCCAGTGCGTGGCGGTCGATTCGGTTCGCCGCGGCGACGATCCAGAGCAACAGGAGCGCAACAACGACAATGACGGCGGCGGCGATGCCCAGTGTCAGCCACCACAGTGCAATCACGTCCATAGGAGGCTCTTTCTTCCGCGCGGTCGCGGCCTATCGGTGTTTGGCGGCGCTGCCTCTGCGGCGAAGGCCGTTGTACGCGAGGTCCATCATCCGGTCCACGAAGGTGGTACGCGGCGCGGCGCCCCAGCCGCTCGTCACCAGCCCCGTCTTGTCCCAAAGCACTTCCCGGTTGCGGTCGCGCTGCGTGATCCGACGCAGCGGTCGGATGAACGAGCCGACCAGCCGCGCCGTGTGTCCGGAGACGTAACTGCCCGGCGGACTCTGGTAGAACGGTGCGAACTTGTCGGGGAAGCCCGGCATGGTGCAGCCGATACAGATGCCGCCCGCGTTCATGCAGCCGCCGACGTGGTTGATCGCGCCGCGACTGGCGATATTGCAATTGACGACCGGTCCCCAGCAGCCGATCTCGACCAGGCATTCCTTGTCGCCGTACTCTTTGGCGAACACGCCCTCCTCGTAGTAGCCAGCGCGGACGCAGTGCCGGTGAACCGTCTCGCTGAAGAGCCAGGCGGGGCGGCCGAGTTCGTCGAATTCCGGCAGCGGCCCCAGGCCCTGGAGAAACAGCAGGATGGCGGCGACGGTCTCGGTGAAGTTGTCGCCCACCGGCGAGCAGCCCGGAACGTTGATGACCGGCAGGCCAAGCGCGCTGCGGTATTCGCGTCCAAGGAAGTCGGACACGCTCATCGAGCCGGTGGGATTGCCATAGGCGGCGGGGATGCCGCCCCATGTGGCGCACGTCCCGATAGCCATCACCGCCGCCGCGCCCGGCGCGAGCCGCGACATCCACTCGGCGGAGGGAACCTGGCGTTTCTCCCCCGTGGCGGCGTCCTCTTCCTCGCCGACCGAGACCCAGTAGCCGCCGAGCGCCGCCGCTGTCGACTCGTCGGCAATCGAGCCTTCGTAGACAATGACGTAGGGTGCACCCAACTCGCCGCGCCAGGCGCGAAGCATCGGCTCGATATAGGCGTCGCCCGACTCCAACTGGAGGGCGGTATGATGCAGATAGACCATGGGAACGCCCGGCAGGGAGCCGGTCATCAGGCTCTCGACTGAAGGCTGCGTCGCGCCCAAAACCGCAATCGAGCAGCCGTCGCAGCTCATGCCCGCCAGCCAGAAGACATGCACGGCCTCGAGCGGCCCCAGTTTCGTCGCCGGGCCGGCCTTCGCGGCAATCGCATCCGCCCACTCCTGCTGGCTCGCCCCGGCGACATTGCCGGCCTGCGAGATTGGGGCCTCCACTGGCGGTGTGGCATTCATTGCGGGCGCTCCTTCTGTGTCGAAAAGTCTGCGGCGACGTACGGCGACAGTCACCGTGCCGCCGGCGTGGCGAGATTGACCCGCGCCGTCAGCGTGTCCGCGAGTGCGCCGATCCGGGCGACCGCGCGGCTGTCCGGCGCATCATCGAGCAGCGCGTGTCCGGCATTGTCCGCCGCGGTCACGCCCGGATCGAACGGCACGACGGCGATGATCTCCAGACCACGGCGCGTGCAGAACTCGCGGATCGCCTCTTCCTCGGAGTCGGTGCGAACCTTATTCGCCACCACCCAGACACGCTCCAGGCCCAGTTCGCGGCCCAGCGTGACGGTTCGGCCGGCCGTTTCCAGCGAGCGATAGTAGGGTTCGGTGACAACGAGGAGCACGTCCACGTTGCGCACCGTCCCGCGCGTCAGGTGCTCGATGGACGCTTCCATGTCGAGGACGGTGATGTCGGTAGGCCGGTGGGAAGGCAGCTCGCCCATGACGCCGCGAACCGCGGCGTGCTGGCTGCACAGTCAGCCTTTGCCCGCGCCGATCAGGCCGGTCATCATCAGCACGCCGACATCGTCGGGGCCGCGGACGCCGTACTCGGCAAGCACGTCGGCAAACGGGCGCGTCAGGCGCAGCGCCCGGTGCCCGTCCTCGTCGACGTGCTCTTCCATGATTTCGTCGCGCGGCACGCGTTTCAGCCGCGCGACCGCATCGGGGGTCAGCCCCAGGGCGGTGGCAAGGTTAGGATTGGGATCATCATCAATCGCATTGACGACGTGCCCCCGGCGGGAAAGGAGACGGGCAAGCGTGGCCGAGATAGTGGTCTTGCCGGAACCACCCTTGCCGGATACCGCGATTCGCATACGTTACTCTCCTTCGAGCGATGGAAAAGCCAAGTTTGGCAATATTCCAGAACTATAACCAGCAATCCGATGGCGACCGGATGCTCAGACGGTACAACCCCGCCCCATCCAGCCCACCTGCGCGGGCTTTCCCTCCTCGACGATGACTGGGACGGTGCGTACCCCCCCGGTATGCTCAAGCATCCGCTCGCAGGCTTTCGGGTCCTGCTCCACGTCGTATTCAACGAACTCAATCCGGCGCCATTCCAAATCCTCCCGAGCAGCGGCGCTGTAGGGGCAACCGGAAGTGGTATAGAGTTCCACGGGCTTGGTCTGGACCACTGCGTTCTTCGCCTTGCCTATCGAGAAATATTGCCGGGGCGGGGCCGCTCGAAGATCGACGGCCCCGCCAAATTGCACTTACACCCTGCCCTTACTCCAAAATCCTCTCGGCCAGTAAAGCCTGTACCGCACTTTCGGCGTCTTTTTTAGGTAGCCCCGCGACGCGGAGCCTGCCCGTTCGGTCAATGAGACTGAGAACGGGCGTGTTCGCTCAGGTACTGCCCGCCGCGGCCACCTGGAAGGCTTTCCAGCCCGTATCATTGACATCCACGGCCATCGGCCATCGAACGCCAAGGTCTTTCCGAAAACTCCGGACCCGCGCGATTCCCCCGCTGCGATGAATACCGACGAGGACCAGACCCTGGTCCTTATAGCGACGGTACAGATCGTTCATCTGCACCGCCGCCTTCTCGGCTCCTCAGCAGTGGGCCTCCCAAAAGGACAGCAGGACGACTTTGCCCCGCAGGTCGCTCCAGGTCAATGGCTTGCCGCCCGTGTTCGCCCAGTTTACGCCGTTCAGCGGCGGCGGCTGTTTACCCTCAAGACCCACGCGCGCCGTGCGGTCATTTGAACGAGCTTCCGGCCTGGGGCCATCACTCTGCTGGCATAACGCAGCCGGCAGCGGTCCCAGCAGAAAAAGCAAAGCAACAGCGAATCGCATCGTATCCTCCCCTTTGAAGCACGTGTCCGCCATGAAGCGCGAGAACTACCTTCGGCGGAAGCGCATTTCCCGCTGGCGTGCAACCGGACCATTGCCGGAACGCGTCTGCGGTTCAAGGTGACGTTCTCGGTTTCGGCCCTCCCCCGAAGCGGCGGCAGTCGGAGCAGGTCTGGCGCAGACTTCCGCGGCTTCCTGAGTTGTTGAAAAAGGCCACGAAATTACCCGGAGTATACCGCGGCGCAATCTGAGAAATCTTTCTCGGCCAGTACTCGGAAATCCTTACGGCTTGAGGACGATCGAGACAGGCTCTTTCCCCGCGCCTACAGTCTGCACGAGCGCCAGAGTGCCGGTGGCGTTTTCGATGGCATAAAGTGAGACGTTGCTGGAGCCTAAGTTGGCGGTGTAGGCGAATCTGCCGGAGGGATCCACGCTTATCGAAACGGGCTGCTTGCCCCCAGCGCCACGTCGCTGGATTTCCGTGAGGACGCCGGTCTTAGAGTCCGCTCGATACACGATAAGGTCGCTGGAAACGGCGTTGGCGACATAGACGAACCTGCCTGAGGGGTGGACGGCGACGGAACGGGGCCGGGTCCCGGCGGGCGCTTTTCCCGCCGAGGTAAGAGCGCC
>JAABUN010003884.1_pt1 | contig 21755 bp, 21 predicted proteins | sample 5559311 | NCBI WGS metagenome assembly JAABUN01 (sample SAMN10711877, study PRJNA513370) | rock metagenome | isolation source: Antarctica rocks | place: Antarctica: Victoria Land, Siegfried Peak sud
TGCTGTCCAACCCTCCGTTCGGCCGGAAGTCCTCGATCACCATGGTCGGCGCGGACGGTCGGGAGGCGCGCGAGGACCGGGAGATCGAGCGACCCGACTTCGTGGTCACGACGGCGAACAAGCAGCTCAACTTCGTGCAGCACATCGCAACCATCCTCGACATCAACGGCCGGGCGGCGGTCGTCGTACCGGACAACGTGCTCTTCGAGGGCGGCGTCGGGGAGACGCTGCGACGACGGCTGCTCGCCGACTTCGACGTCCACACGCTGCTCCGCCTGCCCACCGGGATCTTCTACGCCCAGGGCGTGAAGGCGAACGTGCTGTTCTTCGACAAGAAGCCCGCGCGCGAGGCGGCCTGGACCGAGCGACTGTGGGTCTACGACCTGCGGACCAACCGGCACTTCACGCTGAAGCAGAACCCGCTGCGCCGCGAGCACTTGCAGGAGTTCGTCGACTGCTACCGGGGCAACCGGGTCGAGAGTGAGCGGTTCCGCTCCTTCGGTCACGACGAGCTGATCGCGCGGGACAAGGTCAACCTCGACATCACCTGGCTGCGCGACGAGTCGCTGGAGGACCTGGACAACCTGCCCGCTCCGGAGATCATCGCCCGGGAGATCGTTGAGGACCTGACCGCCGCTTTGGTCGAGTTCGAGGCCGTCGCGGCTGCGCTGGAGGCCGCTGTAGTCACGGGCTCGAGCCTGGAACCGTCGAGGCTTCGGCATGATTCGGGGAGCCAAGTGGCCCGTCACCGAAAGGGGACCAGTACCAAGTGAAGGAGGATGCGCTGTACCCAACGGAACTTTTCGGCACAACCGTGCACTATGGGAACCCTGCGTTCCAACGCCCCTATGTCTGGTGCGAGGAGGACCAGTGGGCCCCCTGTGGCACGTGAAGCGGGTGGCCGAGAAGGTCGCCCGAGCCGATGGCGACGAAGTCGCGCTCCCGGCAGCCGGCGGCCACTTCCTCGCCACGAACTCTGCCGCCTCGACGTCGCCCGCTCCTCCCGCCGTTGTGGGCGAGGACCAGTAAGGAGGAGCGGGTGCCTTTCGTCCGGATGAACAACTCGACGCGGGTGCTGCCACCCGGCCTGTCCGCTCCCTATAGCAACTGCTTCACCCAGTATGCCGAGAATGGCATTCCGACGCTGGCCGCGCTGGCACGGACCTACGCCGTGTCAGACCGCACGTTCACGTTGGACCGAGTCCCCTCCTGGGGCGGCCATCTCGACCTCGCCGCCGCCACGCTGGACGGATTCACCGGCAACAACCCGACGGCTGCGCCCGGCGTGACCCCGGGCCCTCAACGGCACTCGGTCAAGGTGGCGGCGACGGCGCCACCGACGCCCGCTAAGCTAAGTCGCCGCAGGCCTGGGCTGGAGCACGCGGATACTGCCGTCGCGGTCGCGAAGCACTTCCAGAAGCTGACGGTTGTCAGTCGACAACAGCGCGGGAGCGTCGGGCAGGCGAGACACTCCGGCTGCCAGTTGGGCAAGCACCTGGAAGAGGGCCGCTACGTCGCGACCTGTGGAGCGCAGTGCCGGCAGCGAGTAGGTGATCCGGAGTTCAGCCAGCTTCCACAGAACTTCCTTGAGCCGATCTTGTGCCTCGGCGTTCGCTCCCAGTTCCCGCTTCAGGTATCGCTGCACGTGAGGCAAGGTCTCGTCCGGACGTTTCAGTGCGACCTCGGCGGCGTGGACCACAAGGGCTCGAGAGTCCAAGGCCAGGGCCTTGTAGAGCATCTGCACACGGGCCGGAAACTTGCGGTACTCGCTGTCTTGGCTGTCGGAGCCGGCCAAAATCTCACGCATCTTGCCGAAGTCAACGCCCGTGCGGCCGCTCTTCACGCAATGGACGCGCGTCTCCCATCCGTCTAGCCAGCCGAGCCCCCGATTCTTGATCACCCGAAGATTGTCGCGAGCCGGACCAAGCCCGATCGAACCTGGCACCTCGATTCGGTCGAGCATGGCGGCGCTCCCGAACTCGAGCGCCTGCTCGGCACTCTGCAACTGAGCCGCCATCTTCTCGTCTGCCGCACGCCCCAGATCGCGTACACCGCGACGGATAGCATCCAACTTCTTGTTCTGCTGGTGACGAGCCAGCATCTCGGCGCCTACAGGAAGTGCCAGCAGGGCCACCAGGGGTCCCAGCGCGACGCCGGTCCCGACGGCCCCTCCGCCAACCGCCACCAGTCGGGCATGGCCGGCGATGGCCGTCCCGCCCTCACCCGTCCGCACCAGGCCCCGAAACCCACCCCCGACGGCGGGCACAAGGTGCTGCAGGGTCGAGCCGGTGGGAAGTTCCAGGCGGAACAGGGCCGACCCCGCCCCAGCGGCTGAGCCACCACCCACTCGACTGACGATGGCGGCTAACTGCGATGCCAGGGCGGACGTTGCCCCGAGGCTAGGGCCCCAGGAATCCCCGACTCTCCGCGGCGGATCCTGCCATGTGACCAACAGCCCGGTTCCCTCGGCGAGCATCCGCCAGGGGTCGGCGGCCAGGAGGTCGGTGTCGGTCGACCCGTCCAGCGGGACGACGGCGCCCGTTGGCTCCGCAGATTCGGACATGGGCCTCTTTCACGAGTGTGCCTGGCCGGGCCTGCGTCATCCCGTGCTTGCGCCTGGTCGCATGAATAGTCCTCAGCCCAACATACATGTCGTGGTCGTCGGGGCTCCACCGAACCACCCTCCGATCATGTGGCCCGACAACCGAGACTCACACTCTTCGTCGAGCGCCGTAGAGGTCTGGCTAGCCGGTTACGGGATGCCCGGGCACGCGCCGGCTTGACCCAGGAGCAACTCGCGGACCGCGCCGGCGTGGCGACCGAGCACCTTCAGCGCTTGGAGCGTGGGGTTGGTAACCCGACCCTCGCCACGGTCTACGCCATCGCCGACGCCCTGGGGTGCGACGTCAGGGATCTGCTCGCTTGACCTCCAACCCTCAGCCTCCTGTCCTCTGTAGGTCTTGACCATCTCTCTGACTTTCCAGCCATCCGGTTCCACTCGGTTGGCGGACTTTCAGACACCAGCTCAGCGAACCAAAGCCAGGGCGAACGGAAGGACGGCCGACGCACCCGCCAACCGCAGCTCGCGAGCGGCGATGGCGGCCGTCCAGCCGGTGTCGACCAGATCGGCGACAAGTAACACCGGGGGACCGTTCATGGCGAGTAGCTGGCTCCGGTGCGTCTGGGGAACTGAGAAGGCGCCGACCAAGGCCCGCACCCGCTGGGCACTGTTGCTGCGGCTCTCATCGGGAGTGGACGGGCTTCCCGAACGCTCCAGCGATCCCAACCAGGCGATCCGGCCCAGGTCGGCGAGGCGTTCGGCCAGGGTGCGCACGAGCAACGGGCGGGAGCGTGAAGGTACGGCGAGAACGGCAGCGGGTCGCCGCTCCCAGTTCCAGTCCGCGAGCACGGCAACCGCGGCGGCCATGACGTCGTCCGGCACGGCGCCGTCCGCCTCGTCCTCGAGCAGAGCGCGCAGACGCGGACCCCACCCGATGTCGCTGAGCCGCCCGATGGCATGACCCCGCTCGGCCTGCTCGGCCGCGGCGATCCGACCGGACAGCGAAACGCCGACAGCGGCCAGGCCGCCCGGCCACATCTTCTTCGGTGCGAACTCCACCCCCGGCCGGCTCAGTCGGGTCTGAGCCGACGTGACCGCCTCCGGTGCGACCGCGGTGGCCCACGGCCGCCCGGTGCAGTTGTCGCAGCGATCGCACGGCGCGGGCTCCGGGTCGTCGAGCTGACGGCGGAGGAACTGCATCCGGCAGTCGGTGGTGGCGAGGTAGCCGCGCATCGCCTGCTGCTCGGCGCTGCGGGCCGCAGCTACCCGGGCGTAGCGGTCGGCGTCGTAGCTCCAGTCCTGACCAGTGGCGACCCAGCCGCCCGACACCCGCCGGACCGCGCCGTCGACGTCGAGCACCTTGAGCAGCAGCTCCAGCCGGGACCGGGACAGCTCGACCTGGGGCTCCAGCGCCGGAGTGCTCAGCGGCCGTTCGGCCTCGGCCAGCACCGCGAGGGTGCGGCGTACCAGCTCCTCGGGTGGGAAGGCCAGGCTGGCGAAGTACCGCCAGATCGCCTCGTCCTCGTGGCCCGGCAGCAGCAGCACCTCGGCGCGGTCCACGCCGCGGCCGGCCCGGCCGACCTGCTGGTAGTAGGCGATCGGTGACTGCGGCGCCCCGAAGTGGACGACGAAGCCGAGGTCCGGCTTGTCGAAGCCCATCCCCAGTGCCGAGGTGGCGACCAGCGCCTTGACCCGGTTGGCCAGCAGGTCCTCCTCCGCGGCCAGCCGCTCGGCGAGCTCGCTCTGGCCGGAGTAGGAGGCGACCGGGTAGCCGCGGTAGCGAAGGAACTCCGTCACCTCCTCCGCCTGGGCCACCGTGAGGGTGTAGACGATGCCGGATCCCGGCAGCTCTCCCAGCCGGTCGGCCAGCCAGGCCAGCCGGTGGGCGTTCGAGGCCAGCCGGACCACCGCCAGGTGCAGGCTCTCCCGGTCCAGGCTGCCGCGCAGCACGAGCGCCGGGTCGGCGTGGCCCGCCTCGCCGAGCTGCTCGGACACGTCGGTGACCACCCGGGCGTTTGCGGTGGCGGTGGTGGCCAGCACCGGTACGCCGGGCGGCAGGTCGGTGAGCAGAGTTGCGATCCGGCGGTAGTCCGGCCGAAAGTCGTGTCCCCAGTCGGAGATGCAGTGCGCCTCGTCGACCACCAGCAGCCCGGCTTCGGCCGCGAGCTTGGGCAGCACGGTGTCGCGGAACTCCGGGTTGTTCAGCCGCTCGGGGCTGACCAGCAGTACGTCGACCGCACCGGACGCGATCTCGGCCTGGATGGCCGTCCAGTCCTCGACGTTGGCGGAGTTGATGGTGGCCGCCCGGATGCCGGCGCGCTCGGCGGCGGCCACCTGGTTGCGCATCAGGGACAGCAGCGGCGAGACGATCACGGTGGCGCCGGCGCCCCGCGCCCGCAGCAGTGCGGTCGCGACGAAGTAGACCGCCGACTTGCCCCAGCCGGTGCGCTGGACGACCAGGACCCGCCGGCGCTCGATGACGAGCGCCTCGATCGCCCGCCACTGGTCGTCGCGGAGCCTGGCGTCCTCGCCGGCGAGGCGGCGCAGCACCGCCTCCGCCTCGTCACGAACGTGCGTCTTGTCCTCCACAACGGGCATTACACCTATGACCGCCGACAGCTCTCGTCGGCATGAGGCCGGCACGACTCGACAGGCGCTGCCCTCGGTGTGGTGCCATGGGCCAGAACGTCTGGCCCGACACACGCACCGCCGCCAGCGTCACCGCCGATCACAGTCTGACGTGCGGGCTTGAAACTGACAGCCCGACGTCGTCCGTCCCAGCAAAGTGGAGTGGCGCCGGCCATCGCGCCAGTCCTGCACGTACCCCGACGGCCGCGAGAGGGCATTGCGCCGTTGTGCGGCCATGCGGTGAGGTCGTTCCAGACTCCGGGCCGGCGAATAGGCGCCAAGCGGCTTGCCCGCGGCTCCACGTGAGACGTACGCCCAGTGGCTTGCCGACAGGGAGCCAGCCGCGTGATAGTCAGCCGAAGTGTCCAAGGGACCGGGTCCGGTTCAGTCCACGCTGGTTACCACAGCGGGCCCCGTCAGACCGTTGGTTCTCCCAACCTAGGCGCATCTGATCTTGGCTTACGCTCGCACGCATGCTGGGCATCGTGGAGCGCGACTACCTACGCCGCGAAGAGATCATGCGGAGCGACGGCACGAGCGAACTCTGCTGGACATGTCTCGACTGTGGCTGCCTAGTGGGCTCTCTGCAGAGTGACCGTGACGCGCACGAGGCATGGCACTCGCGCCTGCGCGCGTAGAGCAGGTACGCCCGCCGAAGGGGGCAGCGAAGCCAGAGATCACCGACGAGCGGTACTGCCGGTACGACGAACCAGCTTGAGCAGTTCGTCGCGCAGCACCAGGCCGCGCACGGACGGGTCATCCCGGCGGTCCTCGTAGTATCGGATGGGTGCATCGGCTCCGCCGAGCCGCTGGAAGGCGGCCACGACGTGGCAAAGCCGAGTTGCTCGGTGCGCCGGTACAAGGTTCCCCGGTCAATCTCCCCGGCGTTGTGGGCGCGGCAGGCGTCGAGAAACCGGCTCCGGGCAGCCGTTCCCTGCCGAGGCTGGCGTTGGAGCGCCTGGCACAGCAGGTCTGCGTAACGAGGAGCTAACTCCTCCATCCGCACCTGGGACCGGCTGCCGTCAGCGGCCAGCTCGAGCAGTGCGCCGGCGAAGGCGAACTTGTACGTTGCCGAGTTGGCCCCGTAGAGGACGAGGGCCCGCCAGACGCTCTCCGGGGTCAGGACCCCTCGGCGGTAGTCCATGCGTCCAGTGTCGGGGACAAGGAGGGTCGGTTGGCCCAGCAGCGTCAGACGTACGGCAAGCTCGTCCGTGACCGCATTCCGGAGATCATCGAGGCAGCGGGCGCCACTGCGAGCTACCACAGGCTCGACAACGACGAGTACTTCGACGCTCTGACCAGGAAAATCTGCGAGGAGGCCGAGGAGCTGCGGGTCGCCGACCACGATGCCCGACTGGGAGAGCTCGCGGATGTTTGGGAGGTGCTGGCCAGCCTGGTAAGCGTCCTCGGGCTGTCCGAGGAACAGGTGCGGGGCGCAGCCTCGCGAAAGCGTGCGGAACGTGGTGGCTTTGATCAGCGGCCCCAGGTCCGGTGGTGGCACCAGCAGCTCGGGCCACGCCGGCGCCCAGGGGCCAGGCCAAGCACCTAACGGGAGGTCGTTTGGTTGTTGCGTCCCGGTCGGCCCGTCGCCAAGATGCGTTCTACTGATCACCGATCCGCAGGGGGCTGGTATGGCAGCGAAGTACCTGCTCACGAAGAGCAGCAAGGGTGGGTTCCACTGGAACCTGGTGGCGACCAACGGCAAGGTGATCGCCTCCTCCGAGCACTACGAGACCAAGCGTGCGGCGATCGGCGGGATCCAGTCGGTGCGCAACAATGCCAAAGACGCGAAGCTCGACGACCAAACCGCTACCCAGTCGTAAGGAGGAGGATTCAAGGGGCTCATCCGGTCATCCTGGGCCTACTCGAAGCCACCAGACGGATCTCCCCACGCCCGATCCAGGAGTGGCGCTGTCAGGCGTGCTGCTGGCGGGGGTGTGTCGCGCTCACCAGCTGCCTGTTGGTTGTGAGCCGTGTTCTTGGCGATAGCCGCTATCGGTTCGTGAACCGTTGGTGAAGTTCCATCGTTGGAGTACCCACACCGCCGCAACTAGGCAGCCTGCGCCTCCGCCTGCTCGTTGAAGAAGTAGAGCAGGCTGCAGGCGAACATCAAGCCCTGCACAGCGTTGCGCCGGCTGAACTGCCTCGAGCTCACCGTATGCGCCGTGGCGTTGCGGCTGAAGGTCGTGGGAACGCGGTCGCTGTCCTCCACCCAGAACTGCTGATACGCCTGCCACATGGGGGCGAACGCGATGAACTCACGGACGGTGAACTCTTCATAGGCGGAGGTCGTCCTCGTGCCCTTGCGGTTCGGTGTGAAATTGGTCCGATCCTTGCCAAAGTAGGCCGTCAGGAGACTGTCGATGAGCGAGCCCACCAACGCTTGTGCGGCTGCGGTGTGACCGCCTTCGAGCGCATCAAGCGCGGCCACGGCGACGGGGGCGTAGGACGCGACAGCATCCGACTGGCAAGCGAGCACCGCTACGCGACAGTCAGCCGAGATCGCCTTCCACCTACGCCCGAGGATCTCCCTCCTCTTGGCGGCACTGTCCGCTCGGATGAGCGCCTCAGCGATGGCGGTGCTCGGCACTCCGTAGAGCGCGATGCCGTCCACCATGACCACCTTCTCCAAGTCCTCGAAGTACATGCCCTCGATACCGCGAAGGTTCGGCGGGTAGAAGGACGCCTTCAGTTTCTCAAGAGTCGGCCCCAGGGTCTTGAGCCAGGAAGCCTGTTGTGCGGCGAACTGCTGGGCGATCTTGGAGAGCGACTGGCTGAAGCCAAAGTCGAGGTTCTTGGTGAGTTGCGCGCTCACCTTGGCGAACTGCGCCTGGTTGGCAGCGTGCATCTTGAAGATGTCGCTGTTGATGAGGCCGCTCTTGAGCGTGGATTCGGAAAGCTTGATCGTCGGGAAGTTGAAGTTGATCTTCGGAGAGAGTGATCGTCGCAGGTTCTCCATGGATCGCCGAAGCGCCTCACGCTGCTCAGGGGTCAGTTCAGGATCCTCGCTCTCGGGCTCCCCGGAGTGCTCATCCTCAACCACGCTTGCAGGCTACTGAGCACGTCCGACAGTGGCCGCGCAATACAAGAAGCCCCCACCTTCGAAGGGTGAGGGCGGGGGCTTGCCCATCGGCATCGCGCTCCCGCGACGAGGAGTCCGGTCGGGACGTGCCCAGCTGCGGCTTTCTGGGCGGAGTGACGTGTCGCGGTGTCGTCCAGCCGGCCCACATGAGCGCGCTCGCATCGGCGGGAGCGCACGGCAGGAGCCGAGCTGGCACTACCGATCGTCGCAGCGCACGGGTGTCGACGCTGGTGCGGATCCCGGTCATCGGATGTCTGGCTTCTCGGCCTCGCGCGCCATGCGGCGGACCGCGCCGACCCTGCGGGGTGTTCTCGACCTCGCTGCGGCAGCACCGCACCACGGCCCCGAAGGACCTGCCCTACGGCGAGGCGCCGCTGGCCGTGCGCTGGCGCAAGGCGCAGTACCGACGTCGGGAGTCCCGCTGCCCGCGCAAGGCCTTCACCGAGTCGATCGCCGAGCTGCCGCCCAGCGCGCGGGTGACCGGCCGGCTGCGTCGGCACGCCGGGGCTGCGGTCGGTGCCGGCGCCTCGGTGGCCGGTGTCGCCGCCGGCCTGCCGATGAGCTGGCCGACCGTGCACGATGCCTTCGTCGACCACGCCGAGACTCTGCTGGCCGAACCGGCGCCACCCACCGTGCTCAAGACAGACCTGCCCGAGAGGCAGGATCTCTACTACGCCACGGCTCCTTCGGCTAGCACGGCGGCGGCCTCTCCGTGAGACTGACGCAGCAGCCAGACGTACTCGTCATAGTTGTGGGCGATGGGGACTGACCCAGCAGGGCGACCAAACATGCCACGGTTCGAGTCCATAGCGCCGGCATCGAGTGCGACCGTCGCAACGACGAACTCATCACTTATGGTGTCGGTGGGATCCCGAGCGACGGCATCGCTAATCGCCCTCGACAGTATCTGGGCGGGCAAAGGCTTCCCAGGTGCCGCCTTGTGAAAGCCGGTAAGGCCAAATAGAGAGTTGTTGGCCCTCAAGCGCGGCAGTGCTTCAGCGTACTTCTCCGCTGCTCGATAGTCACCGATGTGCATCACTTGGAACGCATTCCGTCGTTCATACACCTCAGCAGGAACTCTGTTTGGATCGGTCTGCCTCGGATAGCAGATCTTCGCGACAATCCAATAATCGGGTAGATGCGGAGGCAGGTAAGGTGCCTGCGCGACGAAGAGAAGGCACAGTCCTGCCTTTCGCTCTTCGCTGGGATAGTCTGACTCGTAGTGCTCTGCCAGGTATGCTCTCATCCAGGAGATGACCTTGTCGGGATGCCACAACTCACCTTCGTACGTCGCGGCTTTCCGCTCCATCAACTCCAGCACACGTCGTCCGATGCAGACCGAGCCCGAGAACCCAACTGCAAGATTCGGCCCGAGAAGCGTGATCTTTGAAATTCCGACGTCGAGGGGCCTGTACTCTCCGGTCACCCCATCCTTCTTCGATGTGCGAATGTCACCCATGAGGACGCTAAACTGAAACAAGCCAAACCCGAGACACCAGGTCACGCGTACGACTCTAGCCAGTCTCGGACCCCTCCTTCCAAGCGACCGGGCTACACCGCGTGTATGCCGGCGACGTTGCTGGTCGCGGAACCGCCCGCGCAGCTCGCGGCCGGGAACCTCAGCGGACGTCCGCCACGGCGTTCCCGCGAGCCGGCTCGCCGCCCGCCGCCGCGCGTGCGCCACCCGCTCGGCCACCGTCGCGGTCGACTCGACGAGGCCGCGGTCGGTCAGCAGCTCGGACCGGCCCACCGGCAGCAGCTGCACCCGCAGGTCCACCTGGTCGAGCAGCGGTCCGGAGAGCCGGCACCGGTACGCGCGCTGACCTGCGACGTTGCCGGAGCGGTTCATCTTGCGAGACTGGTGACGGGCGCCAGTCAAAGGCGTCGGGCCAGAGACAACTGCACCGTGGCATCGATCTCGACACTGTCGGGCAGCACCCTATGGATGCGGCGCAGGGCCTCGGCCCGCGCCTCGGCGTTGAGCATGAGGTAGGCCGAGACGGTGGCTAGTCGTCCCACGAACTCGGCGGCCGTCGTCGTTGCAACCCGGGCCAGGTCGCGTTGCGCGCTGGCGGTGAGGCGGTCGACGGCAGCCATCTCCTCGATCGACCAAGGGTGGATGACGGCCGGGTCGTCGGCCGGAAGCACCTGCTTCTCGATCTCGTGTACGGCGGCGGCGAGGACCGGGTCCGCCAGTTCGGCCGGGCTGCCGAACAGCGCGAGCACACCGCCGGGGATAAGCAACTCGACGGCGCGGGCCCACCTGGTCGCCGAGTCGGTCCAGTGCCAGGCCGCCGCGGCGTAGACCAGGTCGAAGCGGCGAGCGGTCTCGAACTGCTCGAAGGTGGTCACCACCGGCACCACCGGCAGCCCGCGGGTTGTTCTCTCGAGCACGTGTGCCATCTCGACGTCGGGTTCGAGCGCGGTGACTTGGATGCCGCGCGCGGCGAACAGACGGGTCGCCTTTCCGGTGCCGGCGCCGACCTCGAGCGCGGAGCGCAGGGGCCGTCCCGCGTACCGCTGCACCGCGTCGACGACCTCGTCGGTGTAGTCGAGCCGGTAGCGCTCGTACTGATCGGCGACCGACCCGAACGACAGCCCGCGGATCACTTCGGCGGTTCGCTCACCGCGCTGGCTGGGCACGGCTCATGGATATCAGCAGCCCTGTGAACTCACCTGGGCCACGCACCCAGCAGCCCCGGTGTCTCACCGCGGCACCAGGGGCTCCCGCAGAGGGATTCGTCTCCCGGACAGCGTCACTGCCCGGCCAGCGCCGCCGCCGCGGTGGTGGGTGTAGGAGGCCGCCAACGCGCTCGTCGAGCGCGCTGTCGACGGGCGGTGAACAGCTTTGGCCCCGAGGTCGAGCTTGAGCCGCGTGGCGTAGTTGGCGATCGGCAATGTGCGGTCTACACCGCCGACGGTAGAGATGGTCCGCGACGTGAAGTGCTCTATTGGAACTGGTTCGGCTGCGGCGGATAGCTGAACGCGTCACCAGCACGCCCCCGCCGTCGCGTTAGCAGACCGGGTCGCACGGGCAAGCTCGTGGACGTCGTCCCGTTCTCAGGCGCCGGTCGGGGCGTGCGTCCGGTAGAGCGCGCCGACCTCAGCGGCGGCCGGACCGAACTTCGACTTGGTTCCCTCCGCCGTGGGGCGCTGGTCCCAGGGCAGCTTGGCGACCACCAGCTTGGGGACGTTGACGAAGGTGCTGGTCCCCGCCCGGTGCGTGACGGCGTCCAGCGGCACGAACAGCTCCGTCTCGAAGATCACCCCACGCTGGACCACGACGTATCCCGGTCGGCCATCGCTCGGCGGGACGACCTCGTCCACCGTCCCGATCTGTCCGCGATCCGAGCCGTACAGGGTGTCGCCGGGCTGGACACCCTGGTCTCCGCCCCCGGGGCTTGCCGCGATCGAGCCGAGGAACTCGTCGACCTCGAGGACCGCGTTGGCGATGAGCGGGAAGTTCACGTGGATCGATGCTTCGTACGCCGGGAGGCTCTCGGCCCCGATCGCATCCGAGAGGAAGGTGACGTCATAGCCGAGTTCCGTGGCGTGGCGGCCGGTGGACTCCACACACAGGTTCGCGGTCATCCCCGCAAGAACGAGGTGCTTCGTGCCGAGCCGGTCCAGGTGTTCCTTGAGATCGGTCTGCATCACGTCGGTGCCCTTGTGCGGGGCGAGAATGATGTCGCCCGGCTGCGGCTGGATGTCGGCGTGGAAGTCGGCGCCGAAAGACCCGGCGAGGAACATCTTGTTCTCGAACATCAGCCGGTTGATGCCGCTCCGCCGCTGCAGCTCCTGGTCGGCGTAGTCCTCGGCGGTGTAGGCCATCGGTCCGAAGATCACCGGGACGCCCGAAGCGCGGGCACCCTGCGTCAGTCGTGCCAGCTGGGCAACCACGTCGTTCTTCTTCACCGTCGACTTGGTCATCTCCCAGGCGGCGCCCTCCTCGTGCAGGAAGTCGTTGACCGGGTCAATCACCAGCAACGCGGTGCGCGCAGGGTCGAACGTCGTGCTCGGGGACCTTTCGGTCGACATGTTGCCTCCTGGTTCTCAGTGCACGGGGCTGCACGTACGTATCGTGAAACCGGTGTCCGTCTCAAGAATTCCGGATCAGGCCTCGTCATCGCGCCGGCCAGAGACCGCACGTACCTCTACGCCGTTCCAGAAGGCGACATGGTTCTTGATCCGCCGCGCGAGAGGAGACGAGTGGCGATAGGTCCAGGCAGCGTTGCGCGACTGCGCACCGCCGACCGTCACGGTGAAGTAGCCCGCGACGCCCTTCCAGAAGCAGAGGCTGCGGACCGGCGTCGGACTGAGGTGCTGCCACGCCACCGACTCGGGCGGGAAGTACACGTTGCCCTCAACCCGCACGGTGTGTTCACTCCGGGCAAGCACGACGTCGTTGAAGACCGCTTCCATCGTCGCGGTCATGCGGCGCGCCGGCCTGCGACGAGCAGCCCGTAGCCGAGGGCGCCTTGGCGCGCCGCCGTGGCGGCTTGCGCGCTCAGTTCCAGCACGCGCTCCACGTCGATGCCGTCTAGCCCAGCGCTGCTACGGGTCACGGATCGAAGCACGGTGACGCGCGCACGGATCTGCTCGACCATGACCCCAAGGGCCTCGTCGTGGCGCTCGGCCGCAAGCCGCTGGAGCCCAGCCCCGGCGAGGATGGCGGTGTACTCCTCGAGAGGCCTGGCGTCAGCGAGACAGGCCACCCAGCCCGCGAGGCCGGCAAGATCCGGCGGAAGCCCGGCCGGGCTCACGGTTACGTCAGTCAGCCCAACACGTCCCCCTGGCGCAAGCACCCGGGCCAGCTCCGCGGCGGCAGTCGCCTTGTCCGGAAAGGTGCAGAAGGCGCACTCGCAGATGACGACGTCAAAGGCGCCGTCGGGAAAGGGCAACTGCTCGGCGTCGCCGAGGTGGAAGCGGACGCGCCCCGCGAGGCCGGTGTTGTGCGCCGCTGCGGTTGCGCGCGCGACCGAGGCCGCTGCGAGGTCGATGCCGTCGACGGTCACCCCGAACTCCTGGGCGAGCAGCAGCGCGGTGGTCCCCGGGCCGCTTGCCACGTCGAGCACCCGCTCCCCCTGTTGCAGGCCGGCGACCGTCGCGAGTCGTCGGGTCAACGCCCGGCCGCCCGGGTGGTAGCTGTCGCCGAGCACCAGTGCGACAGCGTCACTGGAGTACGCCGTGGCGCAGCACGCCTTCGTGTCTGCCGCCGACAGATCCGGAGCAGTCACGTCATCCGCCGTCCCGTGTTGGTGCTGTCCGGCGCGACCACGCCGTGGCCCTGGTTCTTGGTGCGCGCGATCCGCTCGAAGGCTGGACTCGCAAGGACACAACCCTGACCGACCCGTTCATGGTGCAGCAGCCGGTCGTTGACGTCACGGGCCTTGGCCTGGAGCTCCTCGAGGTGCTCCAGCCGTCGGCGGCAGCCCAGGTCACCGGCGTCGGAGAAAAATGACCGAGCGCCTCCCGCTGCCCGGACAAGGATGGCGAGCGGGACGACACCAGATCAGGTTTCGGCGGTGGAGCTGGTGTTCCAGTAACGAGCGGTGTAACCGCAAAAGGTCATGCGCGCTGGCGGCGCGTGCCCGGCCTAATTAAGGCTAGACATCGAATCTGCGAAAAACGCCACAAGCCCTCTTACCCGGCGTTGGCAGATGCACAGACATGCACCCGTCTGCTCAGTGGCGTAGACGCACCGGAACCGAGTATCGGCCACGAAGTTAAGGTGAGGGCAGCGTCCGCCTACCTAGCTTCTCAGCTGCTACAGCCGTGGTCCCCGACCCTACGAAAGCGTCGAGCACGAGGTCGCCGGGGTTCGACGAGACGCGGATCATACGCTCGACCAACGAAAGCGGCTTCTGTGTATCGTAGCCAGTCTTCTCGGCAGAGAAGCTTTTGATCATTATCGAGTCGAGGCTCGCGGCACCGGTCAATGCCGCCTCGAACTGATTGCCATTCCAGACGTCCTCCATCGGATAGCCTTTCCCGCCTGGCGCTCCCTCTTCTCCGCGGCGCCTATAGTCTGCAGGATATGGCACATACTCCTTATTGAAGGTAAACTTCTCGGGGTGGCGGGTGTAGAACAGTATCGTCTCATGGTTTCGTATCCAGTTCTTCGCCACACTCTTGTACCCAGAAATCCAACCGATCCGCCAAACGATCTCCCGCTGGAAGCAATCTTCACCGAACACCTCGTCTAGCAGAACCTTCGCATAGTGAACGGAGGAGTGGTCAAGGTGCAAGTAGAACGATCCCGTAGGGGACAGTAGCTCTCGGATCAACCCTAGGCGCTGTTGGAGCATCGATAGGTACGAAGCCCTTCCACGTCCCCAGGTGTCACGGTACGCCTTTTCTTCCACGAGCGACTGAAGCTTGACGAGTTCTTCTTCTGCCTGGACAGCACCTGTGCCAACCCCTATCCGCACCTTATAGTCCTGCCGGGAGTCGAACGGGGGGTCGACGTAGACTAGGTCGACCTGGCCAGCCAGCTCGCCAGCGAGACTGGCGAGCACGTGAAGGTTGTCGCCCCAGACGAGCCGGTTGCGCCAAATGCCGTGTTCTCCGTCGCCCTTCTCGAAGATCGTTCCGCGGTCGGCGCGAGGGGAGCCGATGGTCTCGACGACCTGAACTGGCAGCCGAACGCGCAACACGTCGGCGGACTTACCATCCCACGTGAGCCGCACGTCCGTCACCATGCCTCCGACACCGTCGCTGTGGTGCGCCCTCAGGATTACCCTCTATAGCACACGATAACCGGGGATCGGGTGAGGTCACCAACGTGGTGGCGAGGTGAAGACCTAGCATGCACATGGACTCGACTTGACACCCCGCACATTATCAACAACACCGTCCCCGGCATTGGGCGTAGAATAATCGTGCCCGAACGACCCAAGAAGACGTCGGAGAGGGTGGCCTATTGCGGGGGGCTCGCAATCACAAGGTCGAAAGCGGGGTTGCACCACACTAGCGCAAAGAATGCCACCGGCCAGTCGTCAACATACATATGATTGATGATCACCTTATAGTTGTCGCCGGCGATAGATCGCAATACTGACGCAGCATCTCGCTCCTTTTGTTTGCCTACCACGTACAGTTCAGCGAAGTAGTAGCGAGAGGGCAAAGCTGCGTAGTCAAGGACCAGCGTGCGCCGGCGGGCGTTATCACGTTTGATCCTGTAGTCCCATATCTCTGGACACCAGCCCTCAGAGAAGACTTGATCGACGCCGGTTACTTGATCGACCGAGATCCCCTTCGGTTGTATCTCACGCCAGTCAAAACTCGGCGCCTTAAGGTGACGCTGCCCACTCGCGTGATAACTGCGCGTGAAACCGGACCCCTGCCCGTGGCCGGTCCTTCCTCCGGCCACGTACAGGTCGCGTCCCGTGATCGTCGCCGACATGAGTAGGGCAGCCCTAGCCCCGTCTCGAATGGCGATGCGAATCTGGTATTCCTTAGTAGCCATCGCTACCCCCTTTGCAGCGACCAGTGTAGCTGCCGCGGCCGGCGACACGCTACGCACAACTTGCTAATGAGGCCAGCCTCGGACCGCCGAGCAGCCCCCTCCTCTTGATCTGACCGCGCCGGCAAACAGCGTGGCTGGGAGCGGTCCGACGCCGTCCTCAGGGGGTCGCGGCTGCGCCGCGATTGCGCCGGTGACGTGAGTGCCGGGCTGCGGGAGGCTGTCGCCCGGAGGCGATGGCGATGGCGATGGCGACGCGGCCGGTGACGGTGAACGACGTGCTCGACGGTCACGTGGTGCTGGACCTGGAGAGCTTCGACCGCATCTACCTCAACGGCTACGTGCCGAACCTGCAGGTCGGCGGGCAGGTGGTCAACTTCCTGACCCACCGGGGGTTCCCGATCCCCTCGCCGGCGCTGCTGGAGCAGAACGGCATCCGGTTCCGGCACGCGGTGGAGACCTACGCGCAGGCCAACGGGATCCCGTGGGTGCGCTTCGCCAAGGGTGACCGCAAGCTGGACGTGATGCGCCCGCACCTGGACCGGCTGGCTCGGCAGGGAGGGACCGGGGTGGCGGCGATCGGGGTGGCGCAGGAGTTCCAGCGGGTCTTCACCGGCACCACCCAGCGGGCCGCAGAGGGTGGCGCGCCGCACTTCAGCTATGCCAAGGCCGACCGGCGGGTTACCGCGTACTACTTCTACCTGCTCGACGAGGCGTTCGGGCCGGCCTTTGTCAAGATCTGCGCGTACTTCCCCTATCCGGTCAAGATCTGGTGCAACGGGCACGAGTACGCCAAGCGGGCCGCGACCCGGGCCGGCATCTCCTTCACCGAGCTGGCCAACGGCTTCGCCGCCACCAACGACCCGGTCGGCCTGCAGCGCATCTGCGAGGGCCTCGGTCCCGGGGCGATCCGGGTCTTCTGTGAACGTTGGTGGTCCCGGCTGCCGCTGCTCGGCCTGGCCGCCCTGTCCGGCCTCGGTGTGGTGGTGCTAACGACATCGAACCTACTCCAGCCGATCCGCTCGGCGATGACCGTGGCCGGCATCGTGGGCCAGGCCGCCAGCAGCTCGCGGATCGCCGGCTCGACCGGGTCCACCTTCGACCCGCGGGCCCTGCGCTGGTAGCTCGGCGGCCCGTCACTGGCGATCGCCCGCCGCACGGTGTTCCGCGAACAGCCCAGCACCCGGGCGATCACTCGGATCGGCATTCCCTCCGCCTTGCGCAGTCGGCGGATCTCCGCCCAGTCCTCCACAGACAGCACCTCGCTTCCCTCCCTGGCTCGACTGGAGCCAGGATCCGGGAGGGGGTCAGTTTTCAGCCGGTGTGTGGGGGTCAGTTTTCAGGCGGCGACGACAGCGCCGACCTCTCGCGGAGCGAGCCGATCAACACCAGCGGTTCGTGCACCCTTGTTGCCCAGCACCCGACTCCACGCCGCAACGAGGAACGCCGGGTCATAGACCAGGTTGTGCAGATCATCGAACCGGCGACCGGGATCGGCCGCCGCCCATCGGTGCAGCTTCGTCTGCATCGCCAGTACCCGCGCCCACGCCTGCGTCGTGGTGGGCCACGGATCGCCGATATTCACCAGCGGCCTCCTGGCTCTGCGCTGATGCTGCGGGGCTCGGAGGGAAGCGCCCGAGCTGATGATCTCGCAGTGGGAGGACCTTGGGCGCGATCCCCCGCATGGGCGATCCCGTTGCCTACGACTGGTGGTCTGCGCTGACCGTGCGATCAGGCGAGCATGTTGGCCCACTCGCGGGTGCGACAGCCGCAGCAAGCCCTCGCTTTACTGAAGGACGGTGGCGTGGTCTCGCACTCGGCCGTTGTTGACGTGGTGGACGCTGCCTCGAGCGTTCGCGCCACCAGCGGCAGTTCCGGATGGCCGCGGCGCACGCTCAATCGGTCAAGACCCTGTGACGGCGAGCGGCATGGGCGTGCCGTTACGACTCAGCGACCGCAGCGGTCCACACGCTCCCAGGGCCAGTCGGTGGCGAGCCAGCGTGCGACGGCGTCGGCGAGTGGTACGTCGAGGCTCGATCTGTCGGCCCGCACCCAGGACTGCACAGTGACGTCCCACTCCTGGGAGGCCGAGGGGTAAAGGTAGACGCAGCCGATGACGTCGTTGTCGCCTGGGTCGAGGACGGTGAAGGTGTAACCGGCGCCCCGCGTGAAGTCGTCGGCGTGGCGGCGAAGGTCGGAGAGGTTCTCCTCGAACGTCATGCCGCTGCGTGGTGGCCAGTTGCCGTCGGGGTAGCCGGGAGTGGAGCGTATGTGCTCGATGCTCGACATCCAGGCGGCATGGTCGGCCTGATTGTGCTGCGGCCCCAGTGGTTCGAGGTGGAACTGGTTGGTGGCGAGTGAGGTCGGCGGATCGAAGTCGACTGGCACGAACTCGTCCGAGGTCATGACCGGGACCGTACGGGGTTGGCCAGACCTCCTGCACTCGAGTTCTCCTCGGCGGCATGCGGGACCGACGCCCGCTATTCGGCAGATCGGGACGTTGCGAGCACCATGTAGGTGCGCCGATTCCGGCGGTAAGCGGGTCTTCGAACTCGTCGCGTCCTCCGCCAGCTGCGCATGCTGTTTGACAATGCGGATGATGCCGAGCATGGCCGCTTGCTGCTCGGTCGGACGATCACGTGCCGCGCGGGCCAAGTGCTGTACGAGGTGCCCGGCATCCGGCGACGTCAGGCCCGCGAGGTCATCATTAGTCACAGCCTTCTGCTGCGCCCGAATGCTCGACAGCAGCTTGGCGGCGATGTCACGCAGCCGGACCGGCAAGCCAGCGTCGAGCAGCGGCGTACCGCTGAACGAGGCCGCGAGGTACAGGTAGGGCGCGAGATCGTCATCGGAGAGGCTGGGCGTCAACTTGGCCCAGCGGATGAGGTCGTCAGCAAAGTCCGATGCATCGGCGGGCGCAGCCGGCGGCGATCCTTTCCCGGCGTTGGCGGCTGACTCAGCCGACGGATCACCACCGTAGTCACGAAGGCGTCGGCGGCGTGGCGCGACGCTGACGTAGCACTGCCCCGGTGAGCCGGCAAGGGTAGACCGGGGACTGAGACCCGGGCACGACCTCCATCGCCCGCTCCGAGTGTTGCGCGACCTCTCCGTCAATCGCGGCCGCAGTCCGCACCTAGTCCGCAACATGTCCGCGAAAGATCATTGGTTGCCAACGTCAGCAAACGGTGAAATGCCAGGTAGAAGTGGTCGTACCGAGCAGCATGCAGGTCGAGCACTTGCCTCTAGCGGACTCTTAATCCGCGGGTTCGGGGTTCGAGTCCCTGGCGGCGCACCCGTTCTGACCAGCGGTTTCGTCCTCCGGGACGGGGCCGCTGAGTCGTCCTTCGGCCCCCAATGGTCACATCCGGGTCACAAGCGCGGAACCGGGCCACTCAGACCGAGTGCAGGACCGTGGTCGGCATCGGCCGCCGCACCAGGGCGGCCAGCTGTTCCGCGGCCGCCTCGCCGACTCCGGCCAGCACCGCGCATCCCGAGCGCTTCGTGCGACGTGCGCCGGCCCCACCAGAGCTGCCAGTCGCATCCTGGATCAACCCACCCAAGGAGAAGGAGGCGGCCGCTCACTAAACCCGCGCGACGAGTGCCTCACACTGGTTGACAGGCTCCGATCAGACCCACCAGGTCATCGCGTCGCGCCCGGAGGCTGTCGGCTTCTGCCTGGATGTCGGATCGGCGTGTGGTCGACAGGGTGAGGAGGCCGGCGGCGTCGGGTCGGCCTAAGCGCTCGAGGACGAGTCGTTCGACGAGACCGTCCGCGGCGGCTCGCGTAATGCTCACGTGGCATGAAACGCCGGGTGCCCCGGGGGCGTAGATCGCGGCGTGCTTCTTTCCGCCGCCTCAGAGAGCGTCGCCGTGCTCAGCGCACCACTTGAGGATGCCACCGAGCAGGGTGAGCTTCTCCCTGGGTCGGCGAACTTCACCTCGGGGTCGCCGCCGGAGCGCGGCTTGGGCAGCACGCCAGCGAGGCTCGGAGACCACCCCTTCAAAGACCTCGCTCACGACGAACTCGCCGCCGACATCGACCATCCCGCCAAGAGCAGGTGACGCGATCAGCGAGCGATCCCGGTGTGTGTCCATCGCTGACCGCGGCGCGGCAGGAGCCCGCGCAAGTTGAAGTCGCGAGCAATGGCGGTGAGCGCATCTCCGCGGATGACGCGGTGGAAGACCTCTTCGACGATCGGAGCCTGAGCCACATCCGGCTCCGGTCGCCCTGGATCGGCAGAGGCTTGCATACCGAAGGGGATCGGCCCGCGCCAGTACCCGGCCTGCTTGGCCTGGGCGTGGGCACGGGCGACCCGCTCTCCAGTGCGTTCAGACTCGGCTCGGCTCACGGCCCCGAGCATCCTCGCGACGAGGCGGCCATGGCTGGTCGACACGTCCCAGGCGCCAGCCTTGACTGTCTCCACCGTGGTCCCCGTCCGGTCGATGAGCTGTATGAAGTCTTCGAGCTCGCGTGGGGATCGATGCAGCCGGGCTCCCACACGGCGCCGAGGAGCTCAGCCTTGCCGAAGTGCTTGGCTGTCGCGGGGGGCGGCGCCCTGCACGAGTGGCGACGGGCCTACCGCGAACTCGATGGCGGCAGCACGTAAGGCGGCGACGAGCAGACGCGCTGCACAGGGCAAGTGGCACTGGCAGTCGGCTACCCAAGCTCGGACAGGAACTTCGACGGAAACGGACGGACGCATGTCCCAGCGCAGACGGCTGACCATCTTGCTCGGCCTGAACCTCGCCATGATCACCGCGCTGGTCATCGTCGGCCTGGCAGCTCACTCACTCGGGGTGCTCGCCGCCGGCGGGGACTACGTCGCGGACAGCGCCGCCATCCTCCTGGGCATCGCCGCTGTCACGATCAGGGAGCGGATCGGCGAGCACTCCCGGGCCCCGACGTACGTGGCGATCATCAACGGCTCAGCACTGCTGATCGTGACGCTGCTCGTCATCGGCGAAGCTCTCCGACGGCTCGCCCACGGAACTCCGGCGGTCCATGGCTTGCCGGTCATGATCGTGAGCGCGATCGCGACCGGCGTCATGGGGCTCGGCATCGTCATCCTCGGGACCGATGCCGGCGAGGAAGACCTGCACATGCGGTCCGTGCTGCTGGACACGGTCTCCGACGCGCTGGCCTCCGCCGCGGTAGCCATCGGTGGTGCGGTCATCTACTTCACCGGCAGGCTCTTCTGGCTCGACTCCGTGCTCGCGGCGGGCATCGGAGTAGTCGTCGGGATCGGGGCACTGCGCCTGCTCCGAGACGCGGCGACTGCGCTACGCCGCGGATCGCCGCTTGTGCTCGATGACACCTGACAATCCGATGCCTGGTGTCCCGCGTCATGATTTCTGGCAGAGGTTGGAGCTTGTCTGGCCCTGAGAGGTGATCATGGCTCGTCCGGCCGTGTTGCCGGTCGAGGAGAAGGTCCGCGTCGTGCTCGCGGTGCTGGCCGGTGAGCTCACGACCGCTGCGGCGGCGCGGCAGGCGAAGGTCTCGGAGCAGTCGATCAGCAACTGGAAGCGGCAGTTCATCGAGACCGGACGGGCCGGCCTGGCCGTCGGCTCCGGAAAGCCCACGTCGCGGGAGCTGCAGCTGGAGGCTGAAGTCGCGGACCTGACGACGGCGCTGGGTGAGGCGGCGGTCGAGCTGCGGGTCTGGAAGAAGTCCACTGAGCATCGCCTGGGCCCTTCGAAGACCTCGAGGTGATCCGCGTCGAGGCGGGCATGTCGACCACGAGGTTCTGCCAGCTCATCGACATGCCCGAGCGGACGTGGCGCCGCTGGCAGGCCCGCTCACGGGTGCTTGAGCCGACCCGGGGCCCGTGGCCGCAGCCAGTCTCTGCGGTGGTCGAAGGGGTCATCGTGAAGCACGCCGAGGCGCACCCGGCCTGGGGGCATCGCAAGGTCTGGGCGATGACCCGGTTCGAGGGCCACCAGCTCTCGCCAGCGACAGCGCTGCGGATCATGCGGCGTCGCGGGCTGATCCTTGCCGCCGACTACCAGCGCGAACGGCGGCA
>JAABUN010003885.1_pt1 | contig 21745 bp, 18 predicted proteins | sample 5559311 | NCBI WGS metagenome assembly JAABUN01 (sample SAMN10711877, study PRJNA513370) | rock metagenome | isolation source: Antarctica rocks | place: Antarctica: Victoria Land, Siegfried Peak sud
CGCCACCCGCGCGTGCAGCGCGTCGAGCGTCCCCGACCAGTCCTGTACCGCCCCCTGATCCACCGTCGTCAGCATCAGCCCCCCTCACCGCGCCGGGCATGATGCGCTCCAGGCTCGCTAAGTGCAACTGTAGAACTAATCCCGCTATGGCGAGGGCGAGAGTATGGGTGGTGGCGGAGCTACACTTCAGGGGCGAGTCGGCGTTGCCGCCGGTTGCTCCTCCGGCCCCATACTCCAGAGCACGATCGTCCCCCGATCGCCATCGATCTCGGCTTTGCCGATGACGCGATGCGGCAGCAGATCGTCGGCCTTGCGTGTCACCTCGAAGACAAAGGCCAGATTGCCGTCCCAGTTGCGGTCACACGCCTGGAATCGGAGCAATTGCAAGTGCTCGTGCTGCAAGTGGCGTAGCGCCCAGTAGGGCGGGAGTTCATCGCGCGCGTAGGCCGCGAACCCGTCCTCGTCGCGCAGGCTCGGCCTCCGCACATCCCAGTACCAGCGGAAGTATGTCTCCTCCCCAGTAATTAACCGTCCGCGTGTCGCGTCCCGAACGGGGAAGAGGGCGAGCAATCGCGCCTGGTCACCTGCATTGTAGGCGTCCAGAAAGCGCGCGACTACATCGGTGACCGCCGCGTTGTCGCACCCTATAGCGGGTGTTGCGGGGGTCGCGCCCGAGGCGGTTGCCGCGCGCGTAGCGGGCCGTGTCGCGGCGATGATCGGCATCGTGCTGGATGGAGCTTGTGCGCCTGGGACAGCCTTCGTCGGCGGTATCACTGTGGTGGTCGGGCTGGCGCTGACCGGAGCGGTGGCTGGCGCGCTGGTGCCGATAGGGCCGCACGCGGCGAGCAGCACGCCTATAGCAACAAGGAAGCAGCGGCGGCGGATCATAAAGATCATGTCAATCCCCATCCCTCAGCCGTGCATGGCGATACGGCATTGGTTTGCCCGTGAGGTGTAGCGGTTAGTCTTGCCAGTGTATCCTTCATTGATGTATGTGGCAATTGGATAGATTGGGGATTTCCCGGCGTCCTGGCCTGCGCCGGAGGACTCCCGCGCCGGTGATACGGAGTGAGCCGATGGGAGCGGTCTGATCGTCACCCCTTGACGCGACTGCTAGGTCGTGCTACTGTACGGGACAGGTTCGGCGTGCCGACCTTGATCGTGTGACCTGACGTTGCGAGAGTGCTGATGTTGTTCCTGGCCTTTGCCGCAAGCGCGAGTAAAAAACGCCAGATCCGCATCGCGCCCATCGGGAAGACGTCGGGGAGGTAATCGCACGCGCGCACTGAACCGCTAACAAACGTCGAATAAATCCCGTGGGCCGATGTGGCTCGCGGGATTTTCGCGTGCGCGAATGGCGAATGGCCGACGAAGGGATGGGCGAGATGGCGATCGTGGTCCAGAAGTACGGCGGCAGTTCGGTCGCCACGACCGAGCGGATCCGGGCGGTCGCTTTGCGGGTGGCCGAGGCGGCGCGGGCGGGCGATGGGGTGGTCGTGGTCGTCTCCGCGCGCGGCAAGATGACCGACGAACTCCTCGGCCTCGCCGCGCAGCTCACCGATCGCCCGGCGGGGCGCGAGCTCGACCAACTCCTCGCCACCGGCGAGGCGCAGAGCATGGCCCTGCTGGCGCTGGCGCTGGACGGGCTCGGCGTCCGCGCGCGCTCCCTCAGCGGCGGGCAGGCGGGGATCCGCACGGCGGGGCGCTGGGGCCGGGCGCGGATCGCGCGGATCACGACCGGGCGACTCCGTGCCGTCCTCGCCGCCGGGGAGGTCGCGATCGTCGCCGGTTTCCAGGGGATTAACGGGCGGCGCGAGGTGCAGACGCTGGGGCGGGGCGGCTCGGACACCACCGCCGTCGCCCTCGCCGCCGCCCTCGGCGCGACCCGCTGCGACATCTTCACCGACGTGGACGGCGTCTACACCGCCGACCCGCGCCTCGTCCCCGACGCGATCCGGTTGGAGCGGATCGGCTACGCCGCGATGGCCGAACTCGCCTGGCGCGGCGCGAAGGTGATGCACCCGCGCGCGATCGAGCTCGGCGCGCTCTACGGCGTCGCGATCGCCGTCCGCTCCAGCCTCGATAACGGCCCCGGCACGATCATCGGCCCCGATACCCCGCCCGCGAAGGGGCAGCACGATCGGCAGCTTGACGCGCAAACAACGGAGGAGACGATGGAACGCGGTGGCACCCTCAGCGGCGTGGTCCACGACGCCCAGATCGCGCGGATCACCGTGGCCGGGCTGCCCGGCGGCCCGGCGACCCTCGCGCGAATCTTCAGCCCGCTCGCCGGGGCGGAGGTCAGCATCGACGTGATCGCGGAGAGCACCGGGCCGGACGGCACGATCGAGCTCGGCTTCACCGTGGCGTCCGACGAACTGGCGACCGCCCTGCCGATCGTCGAGGGAGCCGCGCGCGCCCTCAGGGGGCGAGTCGCGGCGCAGGACGACCTCGCCAAGGTCTCGCTCGTCGGGACCGGGATGCTGAATCGTCCCGGCTACGTCGCGCGCCTCTTCGCCACCCTGGCCGAGGCGGCGATCCCCTGCCTGATGGTCTCCACCTCCGAGATCTCCGTCACCTGCGTCATCCCGCAGGAGCAGGCCACCCTCGCCGTCGCCCGCCTGCACGAGTGCTTCCGGCGCGACTTCATCGCCCCCGCGCCCGACGCGCTCCTGGCCGCGTCCGGCCTGCCGAGCGCCAGCGAAAGGGGGCGACCGTGAAACGCCGCCGCTGAGCACAACCCCGCTGCCGATGAGCTTCTCTCTGCCGACCCGCCGACTGCCGACTGCTGACTGCCGATTGAAAAGGAGCAAGACGATGGACTTCACCGGATCGCTGACCGCCCTGATCACCCCGTTCCGCGATGGCGCGCTCGATGAAGGGGCGCTCGAACGCCTCGTGGCTTTCCAGTGTGACAATGGCACCACCGGCCTCGTCCCCTGCGGCACCACCGGCGAATCCCCGACCCTGACGCCAGAGGAGCACGAGCGCGTCATCGCGATCACCGTGCGCGCCGCGCGCGAGTGGGCCGGGCGGACCGGTCGCCCGCGCATCCCGGTCGTCGCCGGGGCGGGCTCGAACAACACCGCCGAGGCGATCCGGTATTCCGAGGCCGCCGCGCGTGACGGTGCGGACGCGACCTTGCAGATCACGCCGTACTACAACAAGCCGACGCAGGAAGGGTTGTACCGGCACTTCGCCGCCATCGCCGCCGCCACGCCCCTGCCGATCATCCTCTACAACGTGCCGGGACGGACCGGCGTGAACATGCTCTCGGAGACGGTCGCGCGGCTGGCGCACGATTGCCCGACGATCATCGGGATCAAGGAGGCGAGTGGTTCGCCCGACCAGGCGAGCGAGATTATCCGCCTCTGCGGCCCCGACTTCATCCTCCTCTCCGGCGACGACTCGCTGACCCTGCCGCTGCTGGCGATCGGCGGGCGCGGCGTGATCTCGGTCGTCTCCAACATCGCCCCCGCCGCCGTCGCCGGGCTGATCGCGGCCTGGCGGGCGGGGCGGATCGCCGAGGCGCAGGCGCAGCATCTGCGCCTCTACGGCCTCTCCCGCGCGATGTTCCTGGAGACGAATCCCGGCCCAGTGAAGGCGGCGGCGGAGATGGTCGGCCTCTGCTCCGGCGAGCTACGCCTCCCCCTCGCCCCGGCGAGCGACGCGACGCGGGCGCGGGTGGCCGCCGCCCTGGCCGAGGCGGGCGTGGCGGCGATCGCGACGGCGGGGGCGACGGCATGAGCGCCCTCCGCCTCGCGGTGACGGGCGTGGGCGGGCGGATGGGTCGCGAGATCCTCTCCGCCGCCCACGCCGCGCCGGACCTGACGCTCGCGGCGGGCTTCGCGCGAGCCGGGAGCCCGATTGTCGGCACCGACCTCGGGGCGCTGATCGGGGTCGGGACGCTCGGCGTGCGTATAGCGGCGGGGGACGATCCCGATCTATCCGGTGCCGACGTGCTGATTGACTTCTCGCGCGCGGACGCGACCCCCGCCTACGCCGAGGCCGCCGCCGCCGCCGGGATCCCCTTCCTGACCGGCACCACCGGCCTGACCGCCGCACAGCGCGCGACGGTCGAGGCGATCGCGGCGCGCGTCCCGACGATGATCGCCGCCAACACCAGCGTCGGGCTGACCGCACTCCTGCGGATCCTGCCCGACCTCGTCCGCGCGCTCGGCGACGGGTATGACCTGGAGATCGTCGAGACGCACCATCGCCACAAGGCCGACGCCCCTTCCGGCACCGCCCTGACGATCGCACGCGCCCTCGCCGCTGCGCGCGACGCCGACCTCGCCGATCACGCCCGCTTCGGGCGCGAGGGACACGCGCCGCGCGCGGCGGGGGAGATCGGCATCCACGCGGTGCGCGCCGGGGGGAATCCGGGCGAGCACCGGATCATCCTCGCCAGCGACGGCGAGCAGATCGAGGTCTCCCACCGCGCGATCGCGCGCGGCACCTACGCGGCGGGCGCGCTCCGCGCTGCGCGCTGGCTCGTCGGTCGCGCGCCGGGCCTCTACACGATGGACACCATCCTTTAGCGCTTTAGGCTGCATGGTTCGTCCGGTGCTCCAGGGGGTGCGGTACACCGGCTGCGACCCCGGACGGTATCGGCGCAGTCTGCCCCCGCAGAGGGCGCGAACAGATCAACCATCCTCGCGACGCTGTGGTATCCGTGCAATCGTCGGTCGGGCACACATATCGTCGTGCCCGACCGATCCGACCCTGGATCATGCTCTGCGTATGCTACCATCGCGCCACCGTAGGGCTAGCTGTGTCAGCAGGGATGGGCGGATGGCAGGCAAGTCGCGCGCGCGGACACCAAGGGCGGGTGATGCCACGGTACGGGTCGAACCCACGCCCGCCACCGCCGCACGACTGTGGCGCTGGTTCGACGCCGCCGACCGGCAGACGCTGCTCGGCGCGTTGGCGGCGAAGGCGATCATCCTCCTCTTCGGCCTGCTGGCGTACTCTGCGATCGCGGACAGGGCGGTGGCGGGGCCGCGCGACGCGCTGGAGCTCTGGAATCGCTGGGATGCTCCGCACTACCTCAGCATCGCGCAGAACGGCTACCAGGCGGTCGGCGAGGATCGTTTCCTGATCGTCTTCTTCCCGCTCTACCCGCTCGCGATCCGTCTCGTGTCGCTCTTCGTCGCCAACGGCATCCTCGCGGCCTTCATCGTCTCCGGGGTCGCCTCGCTGGCGGCGGCGTTCCTGCTGCGACGGCTGGCACTCCTCGATGGCACGGCGGCGTTCGCGGATCGGGCGGTCTGGTTCCTGCTGATCTTCCCGACGAGCTACTTCCTCCACATCGGCTACACCGAGAGCCTCTTCATCGCGCTGATCCTCGGCGCGTTCCTGGCCGCGCGCCACGAACGCTGGGCGCTCGTCGGCTGCCTCGGCGCGCTCGCCTGTCTGACGCGAGTCAACGGCCTGCTGCTGCTGCCCGCCTTCGCCGTGGAGGTGGCGCTCCTCTACCGTGTCCACCGACAGTTCCGGCGCGAATGGCTCTGGATCGGGTTGCCGGTCGTGGGCGTGCTCGCCTATCTGCTGCTCAATCGCGTCGTCTACGGCGACCCGCTGCAATTCCTCCAGTACCAGCGCGAGCACTGGTACAAGTCGTTCGACTGGCCCTGGAACGGGATCGGCGGCAGCGTGCGCTCGATCGGTTGGCGCACCCCCGCCGACGCGCAGCTGGTCGGCGGGCAGGAGACGCTATTCATCGCGCTCGGCTTCGGCGGCGCGATCGCCACGGCGCTCCTGCTGCGCCCCTCCTACGCGGTCTGGATGTTCGGCAACTGGCTGCTCTTCACCAGCACCGCGTTCGTCCTCAGCGTGCCGCGTTACACCCTGACCCTCTTCCCGCTCTACCTCCTCTTCGCGCGGCTGGCGGCGGGGCGGATCTGGTTCCTGATCCTCACCGTCTGGTCCCTCCTCTGCATGGCCCTCTTCGTCACGATGTTCGTTCAGGGGCGGTGGGCCTTCTGAGTCGCATTGGGCGGATTGCCGCTATCGCGCTACGTGGTTGTGCAGTCGGGATATTGACAACTCGGCAAGGCGCTGTTAGGCTCAACTCCAGACACGTCGCCCCCGCGCACGCTGCACGCACGGTTTGCAAGGCCGGACGATTGCGGTGACGGTGGCGGATCCAGGCCGAGGGCTCCTCTTCGTCGGCCTGGTGGCGATGATCGTCGCGGCTTCTCGGGGTCGAGGCGATCAGGGTTCGTGCGCTGGTATGGTGCCGACGGCTTGCAAGGGCTATCGGCACCATCACTTTTTAGGCGGACCAACGAGCGCAGTGCACCATGTACATGGCCTACGATTGTTTGCAGGGTGCTTCCCGAGGCGGCAAATTACTCTTTGCCCGCTTGAACCGTAGCATCGAGATCGCCCAACGCGATCCATGCGCGGAAATCGGCGAGATTCGCGGTCACGATGGTCGCTCCGAGGCGAGCGGCGATTTGCGCGATGAGGACATCGGGGTAATGATCCCGTGGTTCCATCGCCCCCTGTCGCCATCGGGCATGGGCGATCAGTCGTCCTGCTGCTTCCCACTCGGCAGCGGTCGGCGCGAGGAGGCGGTCGAAGCGAGCGAAGACGGCGGTGAGTTGGGCCACCGCCGCTTGTTGCTCTCGGGTGCGTGCGCCGCTATGCAACTCGGCGACGGTGATTGCCGTGAGGTAGCACCGCCGGAGCGTCACCAGTCGTCGCAGCGCGACGAGATGTGTAGGACCGCGCAATGCGGCGATGAGGACGGTTGTGTCGAAGAGCAGGGGACGCATTAAGAGGCGCGCTCTGCCTGCGTCCCTGCCGCTCCCTCCGAGACGTTCGACTTCTCACCCTCTTCACCGTAGCCGGTTTCGCGTAGCACCGTCATGGCGATCATGAACTCGTCCGCGAAAAGGGCGTCCGCGATCGCCTCACGCACCACCGCCGACTCGGAAAGCCCACGACGGGCGGCGAGATTCGCCAATTGCTCGGCGTCGACCATCAAATTCTTGCGCGTCAGTGCCATCACACTTCGCTCCACGAGGATTACGCACGATTTGGTGGAAATATACACCGCCGCTGGTGAGTCAGGCAAAACGAGGAAGCGTTGACGGATAATTCTGTAGGGAAAGATGCTGACGTAATAGGGAAAGCGTGATGGCGACACCACCGCGGGACGAGCACGCGCAACCCTACCTCATCGGCCTGACCGGCAATATCGCCTGCGGCAAGAGCGCGGTCCTGGCGGCCCTCGCCGAGCATGGCGCGGCGACGATCGATGCCGATCGCGTGGTCCACACGCTGATGGAGCCGGGAGAGCCGGTCTGGGCGGCGGTGCGCGATGCGTTCGGCCCCGCGATCCTGACCGCCGACGGGCGGATCGACCGCCGCGCACTCGGCGCGCTCGTCTTCGCCGATCCGGCCCAACTCGCTCGCCTCGAAGGGCTGACCCATCCGGCGGTGCGCGCCTGGATCGTCGCGCGCCTCGCCGCGTTCGCGCGCGATGGGGTGCGGGTCGCGGTGGTCGACGCGATCCGCCTCTACGAAGGCGGACTGGCCGAGCGGTGCGACGAGACCTGGGTCGTCACCTGCGATCCCCCCCGGCAACTCGCCCGCCTGATGGCGCGCAATAATTTCACCGAGGCCGAGGCGCGGCAGCGGATCGCGGCGCAACCGCCACAGGCGGAGAAGGTCGTGCGCGCCGACGTGGTGATCGACAACAGCGGCACGCCCGAGGCGACGCGCGCGCAGGTGGACGCGGCCTGGGGGCGAGTCGGCAGTCGATAGTCGGCTGCCGACAACGGCGGTCCGCTGCTGGCCCGGTGCGAGAATTCCACCGCCCGGCCACTGCCCGCTGAAAGAAGGCCCGATGGAGCGCCGGATCATGTGGTCATCGTGGGACGGGCCGGGGTTGGAGGATCTGCGGCTGACGATCGACGACAATGAAGTGCTCGCGGATGGGCTCATCATCGGCATTGCGGAGGACGGGCCGTTTCGCGTGCGCTATCGGGTGCGCTGCGATGCGGCGTGGCGCGTCCGCGAGGCGCGGGTGGAGCGGCTCGACCGAGCCGTCGCGCCGCTCGTGCTCAGCGCCGATGGGGAGGGTCACTGGACCACGGGGGAGGGCGAGGCGCTGCCCGCACTGGACGGCTGCATCGACATCGACATCCTCGGCACGCCGTTCACCAACACCCTGCCGATCCGCCGCCTCGGGCTGGCCGTTGGCGAGTCGCGCGACCTGACGATGGCCTATATCTGGGTGCCGGAGTTGACCGTCACGCCCGACCCGCAGCGGTACACCCGCCTCGCCGCCGATCGCTTTCGCTTCGATAGCCGGGACAGCGACTTCACCGCCGAATTGCCGCTTGACAGGGATGGCCTAGTGCTCGACTACCCCGGCCTCTTCCGGCGGGTCTGGCCCGACTGAGCGGTCAGCCCTTCAGGCAGCCCCTCGCGCCGATCCCGTTCTACCCTCCCCGAATCCCCTGTTCATGGCCAAAACAAGGAAGAACGTACGCCTTTTTGGTAAAATTGTTCGAGATAATGATGGTATAGGTGCCGCGCGCGATAGGCGTTGTGTCGCACGGCGTTGAGGCCACGGGAAGCGCCGTCTCCGATCGAAGTCTGCTATGCAGGTTTCCCATCACCGGTGCGCGAACGGTGCCACCATCCCCATACACGGAAAGAGTGAGAGCCGATGAGCGCCGACCTGTCGAACCCCGCCATTGCCCAACGCCTCAGCGCCCTGGTGGACGCCGATCCGTCGCGCGTCCTTAGCCTGCCGACCGCCGCCGCGCGCTGGGAGGCGTTCGCCTGCCTGCGCGGGCTCGGCGATTTGCGCGGCGCGGCGGCGATCCTGGACGCGATCGCCGAGGTGAGCGGGCCGCTGGCGAAGGTGCTCGACGCGCAGGCGCAACTGTGGCCCCTGCTCGGTCGGGCCGAGGAGGCGATCGCGGCGGCGCAGGACCGCCTGGAGCGTTTCCCCTCCGCCTCCGGCGAGGTGGCATTGGCCCGCGCCTACATCGCGACCGAGCAATTGGAGGAGGCGAATGCCATCGCCGAGCGGCTGCGCGAGCGCGAGCCGCAGAATCCGACCGCGCTGCAATTGCTGGCGCGCATTGCCCTCGAGCAGGGGGACGGCGAGGGGGCGATCGCCTGGTACGACGAATTACAGGCGCTCAATCCCGAGGGCGGCGAGGCGCAGCTCGGTCCGGCGCGCGCCCGTGTGGCCCTCGGCGAGGAGGAGGAGGCCGAACGCGCCCTGCAAGTGTTCGTGGGGCGTAGCGCGGCGGTGACGCAGCCCGGCACGCTGACCGCCTGGGCCGAACTCGCGGACGATCTCGGCGACGCCGATTCGGGCGCGCGCCTGCGCGAGCGTGCCATTGGGCTGTGGGCCGAGCGCGCCGCTGCCCTCCTCCCCGATCTGGCGGCCACGCCCGTCTCCCGCGAGAAGGATCCCGAGGTCGATCTGCCGGAGGAGATCGCCGATCCCGATCTCGCCGCCGCCGATGCCGCGCCGATCGAGGCGTCGCCGGAGGTGCTCGCCGCCGCGCGCGATCTCTTCGGCTACGACCGCCTACGCCCCGGCCAGACGCGCGTGATCGACCAGACGATGCGCGGGATCGATACGCTGGCGACGATGCCGACCGGCGCCGGCAAATCGCTCTGCTACCAGCTGCCCGCGATGCTCCTCCCCGGTGTCACGCTGGTGATCTCGCCGCTGATCGCCCTGATGCAGGATCAGCTCGCCTCGCTCCCGGCGGCGGTCGCGGCGCGGACCACGCTGATCAACAGTTCGATCGGCGCGGCGGAAAATCGCCGCCGCCAGGAGGGGATCGCGCGCGGCGAGTACAAGCTGGTCTATGCCGCGCCGGAGCGCCTGCGCCAGGCTCCGTTCCTGCGCGCCCTCGCCCAGGCCGGGGTCGCGCGGCTGGTGATCGACGAGGCGCACTGCATCAGCCTCTGGGGGCACGACTTCCGCCCCGACTATCTGATCGTGCCCCAGGTGTTGCCCGCGCTCGGCGAGCCGCCGGTGCTGGCCCTCACCGCGACCGCGACGCCGGAGATGGCGCGCGAGATCGCCGGGCGACTCGGGCGGCGGCTCGACCTGGTCCGCGTCAGCCTCTTTCGTCCGAATCTGTACTACGAGGTGCGGCGACTCGACAACCGCGAAGCGAAGATGCGCGCGGTCGTCGATATCTGCCGCGAGCAGGGGGGGAACGGGATCGTCTACGTCACCTCGCGCGATGGCTGCGAGCAGCTCGCGACCCTCCTCAACCGCGAGTTGAAGAAGAATCGCTACGATCCCGACGTTGCCCTCGCCTACCACGCCGGGTTCGGCCCCGCCGACCGCGCCGAGCGGATGCGCCGCTTCATGGACGGCGACGTGCGGATCATGGTCGCCACCGTCGCCTTCGGGATGGGCGTCGATAAGTCCGACGTGCGCTTCATCGTCCACCTCAGCCCGCCGAAGTCGCTCGAAGCCTACTCGCAGGAGTCGGGGCGCGCGGGGCGCGATGGCGGGGCGGCGCGCTGCACCCTCCTCTATGCCAACGCCGACAACACCACCCTGCGGAAGCGCGCCAAGTCGGATGAGTTCGAGATCGAGACGCTGCGGAGCGCCTATTCCCAGCTGCGCCGTGTCCTCGGGCGCGGGTGGGGGATTGTGGCGCCGGACGCGGTCACCCTCGGGAGCGGCAAAGGGGGCGACCAGGATCTGCGCGTTGCCCTCGGCATCCTCGAACGGGCGGGCCTGATCGAGCGCCACCCCGATGCCCCGCGCGCGATCGACGTGACGATGCGCCGCGCCCCCGCCCCGGAGGGGGACGAGCGTTGGGGGCGTTTCCTCGCTGCGACCGGCCTACGCCCCGGCGACATCGATCAGCTCGACACGGTGGCGATCGCCGCGGCGCTCGATTGCTCCCCCGCCGAGCTGGAAGGGTTATTGCTTGGGTGGGCCGACGAGACCGGTGCGCTCTCGGTCGACATCGGGCGGCGCGATCTCTGCCTGCGCCTCGTCATGCCGCCGCCACCGGACGCGGCGGCGGCGTTGCCGCGCCTGCTAGATGATGTGCGCCGTGAGAACGAGAAGCGCGTCGCGCGCATGGTCGCCTACGCCACCGGGCGCAGCTGTCGCCACGCGATGCTCGCCGCCCACCTCGGGGAACGCCTCGCGCCCTGCGAGACCGCCTGCGATGTTTGCACGGGGCGGGTCGTCAGCGCCCCCGGACGCGCCGCAACGCCGCGCCAAAATGGCAGCGCACCGGCTACGCCCACGAAACCGGCCCCGCAGTCCGATGCGGAGGCGGCGCGGATCGTCTTGTCGGCGCTGCCGCTGATCCCGTTCAACGTCGGGAAGTCGGGGCTGATCAAGATCCTGGTCGGGTCGATCACCGCCTCGATCAAGGAGGATCGGATGCCCCTCTTCGGCGCGCTCGGCGCGTGGTCACAGGGGCGGATCGACGCGCTGATCGAGCGCCTGATCGCCGATAGCTTGATCGCGCGCGGCGACAGCGAGTATCGCCCCCTCTCCCTCACTTCTGCCGGGGAGGGAGCCGGGCCTGGCGAGCTCGCCGCCTACGCCGCCCCGACGCGGAGCGCGCACGCCGCCGCGAAGCTGACGACCGGCACCGCCCGCCCCCTCACCGAGGATGGTGACGCTGGCGTGGATGCGCTCGACGCGTCGAGCGCGGCGCTGCTCGAACGACTGAAGGCATGGCGGAGTGCGGAGGCGCGCGAGCGTGCGGTGCCGCCCTACATCATCGCCAAGGACGCGCAGCTGCGCGACGTGGCGATCCAACTCCCCGCGAACCCGGAGGAGTTGCAGGCGATCAAGGGTTTCGGTCCGGCCAAGGTCGACACCTTCGGCGCGGCGATCCTCGCGCTCGTCAATGAGGGCTGAGAGGCGGTATCGTGAAGGATAGGGCGGGGTGACGACGACCGGACCGTCCGACACGGGAACGGCTGCCCCAGGGTCCGTCCGCGCACGCGTCGTCATCGTGCGGGATGACGTGCTCGCCTTGATCGAGCGCCACCGCGATGGCCCGATCTACAGCGCCTTTCCCGGCGGGGCGGCGGAACCGGGCGAGACACCGGAGGCCGCCGCGCGCAAGGCGTACGAGGAACCGGGGTTGCGCGTCGCGATCAGCGCGGCGCTCGCCGAGGCGGTCGTTGGCGGCACGCCGGGGAGTGGGCGCGGGGCGGAGTGGGGGGCGAGTACCCGCCCGCGCGGCACCTATCGCGCCGTCTGGCTGCCGCTCGCCGCGCTCGCGCGGTTGACCGTTTATCCCCGCGTCATGGCCGATCTAATCGTAACGGGCGTGGCGCGGGGCTGGCCTGCCGCGCCATTGCGTCTGCATGAACCCGCGCCGCGAGCGTGCCGATCTGGCAACCGTCACCATTCTCCCTTTACGCCGCCGCACGCCGCTGGCTATACTATCTCCCCTACAGCGCTACGGCGAGTCATGATGAATGAGGGAGGTGGGGCCATCGTGCGGCGTTGAGCGTCGCGTCCGGCCCCCGGGATTATGGCGATGCTCGAACCGTCCCAGCGCGAGAGTACCTGGCGGAATGCCGATCCGGCGATGTTGATCATCACGCTGCTGCTGATCGGCTTCGGCCTGCTGACCGTCTTCAGCGCCGACGGGCAGCAATTGGGTCTGACCGCCGCCGCGACCAAGCAGTTCTTCTTCGCGGTCATCGGGGGAGCGCTGATGCTCGCCCTGGCGGCTTTCGATTACCGCTTCCTGAGAATCCTGGCGAGCCCGATCTATATCGTCGCGCTGCTGCTGCTCGTGATCGTGCTCTTCAAGGGGAGTACCATCGGCGGCGCGACCCGGTGGATCGATCTCGGCCCGATCACCTTCCAGCCTTCGGAGGTGGCGAAGTTGGCGGCGATCATCGCCCTGGCCGCGTTCGCCACCCTTCGCGGTCAGCGGATGCGTGGGCCGTTCTCGTTCGCCGCGTCCGGGATCCTCATGGCGCTCCCCGCCGGGCTCGTCTTCATCGAACCCGACCTCGGGACCGCCCTGATCTTCGTGGCGATCTGGCTCGGCATCATGTCTGTCTCCCGCACGCGGATGCTCTACCTCCTCGCCTGCGTGATCGCCGCCTTCCCGCTCTACTGGGTCGCCTGGTACGGCATCCCCGGTCACAATAAGTCGCTCTTCCAGGAGTATCAGAAGCAACGGCTCACCTGTTTCATGCACACCGACAAGGATACCTTCGACTTCTGCGCCAATGTCGTCCAGGCCCGGATCACGATCGGGCAGGCGGGGCTGACCGGGCACCGCCTCGCCGATACCGCGATCATCAATCAGGATTCGCGCCTCGCGGTCAGCACCACCGACTTCGCGTTCGCCCACGCCACCGGCAACTTCGGCTTCATCGGCGCGCTGGCCCTCTTCACGCTCTATCTGCTCCTGATCTGGCGCTATCTGCGCGTCGCCCATCTGGCGCGCGATGAATTCGGGCGACTGATCGCGATCGGCGCGGCGTCGCTGATGCTCTTCCAATCGTTCGTCAATATCGGCATGAACTCCGGTATCTTGCCCGTGGTTGGCATTCCCCTGCCCTTCATCAGCGCGGGCGGGACGCCGGTGGTGACGCTGTTGGTGACGCAAGGGATTCTGCAGAGCATCCTCATGCATCGCCATACCCTCAGCTTCGGGAAAGCCTGATGGCGCGGCTTCGGCGCGGGGGGCGGCATGCGCCCTCCGTGCCGCGCTGGCGTCGTCCGCGCCTGCGCGGGCGCTTCTGGTCGGCGCTCCCCGCGTGGCTCGTCGCGGCGGTGGGGATCGTCGGCCTCCTCTTTACCCTGCGCCCGGCCACGACGGTGATGCCGAGCCGCGAGCCGGTGCGCTTCTCCTCGGGCGCGCCCCTGACGGCGCGGCTCGTGGTCATCCTCGTCCCACAACTCGACGAGCGCGGTATGTTGGCTTTGCGTGGCACGCTCGGCGCGCTCGGCGCGACCCCCGGTACCGCCGCCACGATCGCGCGACCCGGCTTCGCGTCGTTCGATGAGGCGACCCTCCAACTCTTCGCCGGGAATGTCGCCGGGGGGGCCGTGCCACCGGTCGCCTCGGAGAGTGCCGGGGCGATCCCGGATACCGTGGTGCGTAGTGTCGCCGGTCAGGGTCGTGGCGTGGCGCTGATCGGACCCCCCGCCTGGACGGCGCTCTTCGGCGTCGCCTCAGCGCCGAAGGGCGCGCCGAGCCCGAGTTCTTCGGTCGCGCCCGTCACCTCTGCCGCCCTCATTGCGGAGGCGCGCGCGACCCTCGTCGCGCGGCAGACAACCTTGCTGCTGGTGCAACTCCCCGAACTCACCGCGCGCGATCTTCGCGCGGCTGGGGGGACGCTCGTCGGACCGTTGGGCGACCTCGCGGCGAATCTCGATGTCAGCGATACCCTGCTGATCGTCGGTGGGGGAGGCGGTAACGGCGATCCGCTGCGCCTGAATCTCACCGGGGCGGGGATCGGGGTCGCACCGGGGCGAGAATTGGCGCTCAACGATCTCGCTCCCACCGCCGCCGTGCTGCTCGGCATCCCCTATCCCTCGGAAGTGCGGGGGCGTATCGCCTGGTCGTTGCTCGCGGCGGATACGCGGCGGAAGGCGGAGGCGACGGTGGGATTGGCGCGGCAGCGCGCCGGGCTCGTCGTCAGTACCCTCCCACTCGGGCGCCCCTATCCGACCGAACTGCTGGTCGTCCAGACACAACTGCCGACGCTCGATACCGCCCTCGCCGGTGGGCAGACCGCCTACGCCTATCAGCTGGCGTCGAGCGCGGTCGATCAATCCGACCGCCTGCTGCTGACCGCCGCCGAGGCGACTCCCCTGCCGGTGTCGCCGCGTGCCGCGCCGTGGCTGATGGCCGCCTGCCTGGGCTTCCCCCTCTATGCCCTGCTGTTCGTCGGACTGGCGCGCGCCGGGTTGGCGCTCGGCGCGGCGGCGGCGGGGGGGGTCGTCGCGCTGGCCCTCTGGCTCGCGATCGATATCTCCTTGCAACAACTCGTCGTGCCACGTCTGGCGATCGTCGTCGGGCTGACGACGCTCCTGGCGATCTGCGGCGGAGGGATCTGCGTCTGGCTCGCGCGGCTCGTGCGCGGGCAGGCATTGGGCGGCTGGCTGCGGACATCCTGGCGGGCGGTCGAGCTTCTCGCCCTCCTCGCCGTCGTGCCCGCCGCCTTCTGTGCCTATCGGTATGGCCTCCCCTGGCGTCTGCGATTGGAGGAAACCGCATCGCTCTTCCGCTGGCGGGCGTCGTTGCTCGCGCCCGCCGCCCTGTTGCTCGCGGGGTCGTTCTGGACGCTCCTGCTCGCCCGGCTGGAGCGCAGTCGGCGGTAGGCCGAGGGGCGATGGGGGAGCGGATCGATCCGCCCGCCGCACCCTTTCGGTGCTGGCTCAGGACAGGGTGTCGTAGGCCAGCGCGACGAGCATTGTGGTAGAGAGGAGCAGCGACTCGATGCTCGTCGATTCGTTGATGTTGTGCGCCCCGCCCTTGGCCGGATCGTCGTCGGGGTGGTTCGGCAGGAAGCCGTAGATGATCGGGCATTGCGCGCGGACGAGGCGCGAGTCGGTGAAGCCGACCGTCAGGCTCGGCACGAACGTCAGGTCGTCGCGCCCGAGCGCCACACTCGTCGCCTCGCGCACCCGCGCCGCGAAGTCCGCGCCCGGCCCGTCGTAGGGCGAGGCGCTCGGCACCGCCGTGTAGTTGATGATGAAGCTGACACCGGGGAGCCCTGCCAGGAGTTCGTCCAACTGCGCGCGCACGTAGGCTTCGTCCTGGTGGGGCAGGGTGCGGACGTCGCAGGTAATGGTGCAGCTTTCGGCGACGCTGTTGGACTTCACCCCGGCATTGATCATCGACGCCACGAGGGTCATCCGGGTCATCGCCTTCAGCGTCGAGGCCCAGTTGACGTTGGTCCCTTCCAACTCGGCGGCGATCCGGTCGACGTTCGCGGCGGTGACCGTCTCGGTGATGCCGTAGAGCTGCGCCAGTCGGGCGATCAGTTCGTGATCGACGTGTCGCTCCGGCTCGTAAGCGGCGATCCGGCGAATGACCTCCTGCGACTTGTAGATGGCGTTGTCGGCCCGCCACGGCTGCGAGGCGTGCCAGCCGCGCCCCTTCACCGTGATGACGATCTCCAAACGGCCCTTCTCGCCGGTGCTGACCAGATAGGCGAACTGGCCATCCGCCGCCTGGACGAGCGCCCCACCCCCCTCGTTAAGGCCGAAATCGGCGGTCAGGCGCTCGGGATGATGCTCGGCCAGCCAGCCGAAGCCCCATGTGCCGCCCGACTCTTCGTCCGCTCCAGCGGCGAAGATCACGTCGCCGCGCAGTTCGACCCCGGCGCGTTTGAGGAGGATCAGCGTCATCGCCTCGGCGGCGACGGTCGACTTCATGTCGTTCGCGCCACGCCCGTAGATGCGCCCGTCGTGGATCTCGGCCCCGAACGGCGGGTAATTCCAGGCGGCCTCGTCCTCGACCGGGACGACATCGGTGTGCGAGAGGAGGAGGAGGCGCGGCGCACCGGCGCTCCCCGCCAGTCGGGCGATCAGGTTACCCCGGCTCGGAGCCGATTCCAGGATGTCGGCGGCGATCCCGTCCGCCGCCAGCTTGTCGCGCAGGACGATCGCGGCGGGGGTCTCGTCCCCGGTCGGCATCACGCCGGTATTGATCGATGGTACGCGCACGAGTGCCTGACAGAGCGCGACGATCTCCTCGCGCGCGGCCTCGACGGAGGCCAGGAGTTCCTGCCGTGTCGCCATGCCCATTCCTTTCTCCGGTGCATTCATCCAGTGGCATGATGGATCATAGCACGGGGCTGCGAACGTGCAAAAGCGCCGCTCCGAGCACCATACGTACATTGTACGGACGCCTTTTAGGATGAAAGTACCAGGGATTCCCCGGAAAATGCCTTGACGCAAGCCGTTTTTTGACTATGATGGGGCATAGCAAACACGCTCGCAGCAATTGATCGCGCAAATCCAGGCCGCACCGCCGTGCACGGGGACGCCTATAGTTCCGTGTGCTGGTCAGTTCGACGGGATCGGGAGGCGAACCGCTTGGCCTTTGTACAGGCAGGGCAACAACGCATCAGCACTCTCCCATCCAGCAAATGGCTTGCGGGCCATCGGATGGCCCGCAAGCAAGGAGAGTCGGTGATGCCCTCGATCTCGCGGTATGCAAAACCTCGCGCGCTCATCACGATCTTCCTCGCCGCCCTCATCAGCCTTCCCCCCACTTTCCTGGCCCCCACGATCGCCCGCGCCGCTGTCGCCATCGGCGGCAACGCCGTGGTCGTCACCACCGAAGGCGACACGCTCACCATACGCAGCGGGCCGGGGCGACAATTCCCGACGATCGGCGCGCTGGCGCAGGGGACCGTTGTCGCGGTCCTGGCAGGGCCGCAGGCGAGCGATGATGGGGTCTCCTGGATGCAGGTGCAGGGCGCGGGCCTGACCGGCTGGTGTTCCGCCGAGTGGCTGGGCGATCCGGCCCCCGCGCCTGCTCCGGCCCCCGCGACACCTACCGCGACGCCCGCCAGCGCTCCCCCCGCCGCAACCGCCACGGTCACCCCGACCGTCGCGCCCGTCGGCACTCCGGATTCCGGCTCGACGCTAAACGGCAGCGGATCGCCGCGTGTCAGTGGTACGAATGGTCGCGGCGTTCGCCTGCGCGCCATGCCCAGCCTCAACGGCGAGGTTGTGACGGTGATCCCGGAGGGGGCGGAAGTTGTCGTCACCGGGGCCAACGTGAATGCCGAAGGATATGCCTGGGTGTCGGTGACCTACCTCGCTATGTCCGGCTGGGTCGCCAGCGGCCTCCTCGCCGCCGCCGCTGCGGCTGCCCCCACGATCACCAAGACGCCCGCTCCTACGCCAGCGGTCACCCCGGTCGCCGCGCCGCCCCCCACCGCGCCGCCCGCTACGCCGCCCGCCGCGCCGACCCCCCCCGCGCCGACGCCCTCCGGCGGCGTGGGCCTGACGGTCGGCGGGAACGCGACGATCGTCGATACCGATGGCTTCAGCCTGCGTATCCGCGCCAAGCCGGGCCTCGATGCCCCGATCGTCTCCTTCGCACCGCCCGGCGCGGTGGTCGGCATCACCGCCGGGCCGCAGAACGACGGCACCGGCGCACCCTGGTGGGGCATCACCTACAGCGGCAGTAGCGGCTGGGTCCTCGGCGAGCATCTCGCGCCGCTCTCCGGCACGCCCGCCGCCCCGACCGCGCCCACCACGACCCCCACCGTCGCGGCCACGGCCACGCCGAACACGCGCCCTGCCCCGACCGCGACGCCGAGCCCGGCGACCACAGCGGTTCCTGTCGGCAATCGCGGGCAGAACATCGTGGCGACCGCGCTCCGCTATCTCGGTGTCCCCTATGTGTACGGAGGCACCACCCCATCCGGTTGGGATTGCTCCGGTTTCGTCGGCTACATCTACCAGACTGCCGCCGGGATCACCCTGCCTCGCTCCGCCGCGCAGCAATACCGCGTCGGCACGACGATCGGTGCCGCGCAGGTGCAGGCCGGAGACATCGTCTTCTTCTCGGATACCTTCGGCCCCGGTATCACGCACAACGGGATCGCCCTCGGCGACGGCCGCTTCGTCCACGCCCGCAGCGAGGGGTACGGCACAACGATCAGCAGCCTGTCCGACCCCTATTGGAGCGGGCATTACGCCGGAGCACAACGCCCATAGTGGCGCGATGAGGGGCAGGAAAACGACGAGGCGGCGTGGCGGGGAAGCTCCCGTCACGCCGCCTCGTCCGTCATGGAACGATCGTTGCGAACCCGTTCCCCCGAGCCGCCCTGTGCATCGCGCGGCGGTGGCACAGCGCCGACCATAGGCCATGATAGAGAGGACATGATGACCTTTTACATCGCTCGTTGTATTTGGCGCGAGGACGGCACCTATGCCGGTCTCGACCCGCTCCCCGACGCCTGGTCGCTGCTCGACGAGGAGTTCTATTCACAGCAGGAGGCCGACCTCGCCGCGCGCGAGGACCGGGTGCAGCAGGTGCAGCAGCGCGGCAGCTGGATGGGGGTCCACCGGATCGGCCTGCGCCACCTCGAACACCGGGTCATCGAGGCGGAGGATTTCGATGCGGCGCTGATCGCCGCGCGGCGGCTCCTCTCTCCGGACGGTGCGGCCCACGCCTGAGCACCGTTCCCCAACCAACCGCCCCGCGCGCCCACCTCCCCGATCGCAGATGGGTGCGCGGCATTTCACCGATGTCGTGGGGCGTCGCAGTCGCGTGTACAATGGGCGATCAGGAACGATAGAGGCGCACGAGCGCGGCTGCGGCCGATTCGGACGATGGGGAGGGTGGGCAAGATGGTGACCGCGAGCGACCCGATCACGACCCCCGGTATCGATTACTACCTGGTCGATGCCCTGCTGACGGCGGAGGAGCGCGCCGTACGCGACCGCGTGCGGCACTTCTGCGACACGGCGATCATCCCGATCATCAACGACTACTGGGATCGCGCCGAGTTCCCGTTCGACCTGATCCCGAAGTTCGCCGAGCTGGGGATCGCGGGCGGGACGATCCGGGGCTACGGCTGCCCCGGCCTGAGCGAGGTCGCCTCCGGTCTCGTCATGGCGGAGTTGGCGCGTGGGGATGGCAGCCTCAATACCTTTTTCGGCGTCCACTCCGGCCTGGCGATGGGGACGATCGCGATGCTCGGTTCGGAGGAGCAGCGGGAACGCTGGCTCCCGGCGATGGCGCGGCTGGAGAAGATCGGCGCGTTCGGCCTGACCGAGCCCGACCACGGCTCCGACGCCGTCGCCCTGGCGACGCAGGCGCGCCGCGACGACGATGGGTGGATCATCGATGGCGCGAAGAAGTGGATCGGCAACGCCTCGTTCGCCGATGTGACGATCATCTGGGCGCGCGATGTCGCGGATGGGCACGTCAAAGGCTTCCTCGTCGAGCAGGGGACGCCCGGTTTCGCCACCGAGGTGATCACCGGCAAGACGGCCAAGCGCGCCGTCTGGCAGACCGAGATCGGGCTGACCGGCGTGCGCGTGCCGGAGGCGAACCGCCTCGGCGGGGCGAATAGCTTCAAGGATACGGCCAAGGTACTGACCGCGACCCGCTACGGCGTCGCCTGGGAGGCGATCGGGCATGCGGCGGCCTGCTACGAGTACGCGCTGGCCTACGCCAAGGAGCGCCAGTCGTTCGGCAAGCCGCTCGCCGCTCGCCAGTTGATCCAGCATAAGCTGGCGCGGATGCTGGCCGAGGTGACCGGGATGCAGCTCCTCTGCCTGCGGCTGAGCCAGCTCCTCGCCGCCGGACAGATGACCCCCGGCATGGCCTCGCTGGCGAAGATGAACAACGCGCTGAAGGCCCGGCAGGTCTGCGCCGATGCGCGCGACATCCTCGGTGGCAACGGCATCCTCCTGGCGAACCACGTCGCGCGCCATCAGGCGGATATGGAGGCGGTCTACACCTACGAAGGGACCGATACGGTGCAGGCGCTGATCGTCGGGCGCGAGATCACCGGCGTGCAGGCGTTTTCTTAACGCGGACGGGGCTTGGTGGGTCGACGGGCCTGTGCGGCGGAGACACAAGGGGGCGGGGCCACATTGGCTTCGCCCCCTTCAGTGTGTCGCCACGATACTACAGCGCCACGCAGAAGGCTTGACCCGCCGCCCCGGCCCCCGGAGGGGGACCGCGCCGGTGCCGCGTATGGCCCCCCGCGGCCGGGGGCGGTGTCCCCGGAGGCAGTGCGCCCTTCAGGGGTGGGCGCTCCTGCCCTGCAGGGGGATTGCAACCCCCGGAACACCGGGCCACGCACTCTGCGCCCTGCGCTAGGCCGTCGCCTCCGGCGTATCCTTGCGGGCCGACGGCTCGACCGGCTGATTGCGCAGATGGAGCGGGTCACGCCGCCGCCGCGCCCAGAGGTTGAGCGCCTCGACGAGGACCGAGAAGCCCATCGCGAAGTAGATATAGCCCTTGGGGATGTGCTGATCGAAACCCTCCGCCAACAGCGAGACACCGATCAGCAGCAGGAAGCTGAGGGCGAGCATCTTCACCGTCGGGTGTTGGTCGACGAAGGCGCTGATCGGGCCGGAGGCGACCAGCATGACGCCGACCGCGATGATCACCGCCGCGACCATCACCGCCAGTTCGTCGACCATACCGACCGCCGTGATTACCGAGTCGAGCGAGAAGACGATATCGAGCAGCAGAATCTGCACGATGATGCTGCCGAAACTCGTCGCCGCCCGACTTGTTTGCTCTCCCTCCGTCCCTTCGAGTTTACCGTGGATCTCGTGGGTGCTCTTCCCGATCAGAAAGAGGCCACCGCCGATCAGGATCAGGTCACGCCCGGAGATTTCCTGCCCCAGGATCGTGAAAAGGGGCGCGGTGAGGCGGATGATCCAGGAGAGCGAGAAGAGCAGGCCGACGCGCGTGAACATCGCCAGCGCGAGGCCGATGGTGCGGGCGCGCGCCTGCTGAGCCTTCGGCAGTTTCCCCGCCAGGATCGAGATGAAGACGATGTTGTCGATGCCCAGGACGATCTCCAGGGCGGTCAGGGTGAAGAGCGCGACCCAGATATCCGGATTGGTCAACCATTCCATTGCGTCGATGCCTCCGAGCAGGACCGTGGGGGCCGGGCAGAAAAAAACTAGGGCGGCAAACCTGCCCTGCGGGTGGTAGACTGCGCGCCTGACGTGTCGTCCCGGTCATTGAGGAGGCATCGATGGCGCGCCATGTCGCCCGACCCGCCGCCCCGCGCCGCTATC
>JAABUN010003886.1_pt1 | contig 21745 bp, 13 predicted proteins | sample 5559311 | NCBI WGS metagenome assembly JAABUN01 (sample SAMN10711877, study PRJNA513370) | rock metagenome | isolation source: Antarctica rocks | place: Antarctica: Victoria Land, Siegfried Peak sud
TTGCCGAGGAATCTCGCTAGCGGTCGTTCGGGCCTCGTTCAACGATACGAGCGAGATTCCTCGGCAAGCTCGGAATGACGTTCTGACAACTTTTTCGACTTCCTAAACAGCTTCCTCTCCTAACCAGCCACCTTACTTTTTTTCTGCTATGCTATGAATAGACGCGACTTTGTGGGCCTGACTGGCCTGGGCGCGACGGCGCTGCTGCTACCCTCCCTGCCGGGCTTCGGGGCCAGGCTCGTAGACCCCAGCCGCCTGCTGGAGCCGGGCGCCGACACCATCCTCAAAAAGCGCCTGGCCGACGCGGCGCTGAATGCAGCCAAAGCGGCCGGCGCCAGCTACGCCGACGTGCGCATCGGGCGCTCGCTCAACCAGTACGTGTTTGCCCGCGAGAAGCAGGTGCAGAACATCGTGAGCACCGAGAGCTACGGCGTGGGCATTCGGGTACTGGTGAATGGCTGTTGGGGATTTGCCTCCACGAGCGTGGTGACCGAGGCCAGCCTGGCCGCCACCGCCCGCCTGGCCGCCGAAATCGCCAAGGCCGATGCCAAGGTGCAGAAGGAGCCCGTGCAGCTGGCCCCGCAAAAAGGCTATGGCGAAGTGAGTTGGAAAACGCCCATTCAGCAGAGCGCCTTCGAGGTGCCGGTGAAGCAGAAATCCGACCTGCTGCTGGCCGCCAACGCGGCGGCGATGGACGCGGGCGCCAACTACATCAACTCGGCGCTCTTCCAAGTGAATGAGCAGAAGTACTTTGCCAGCACCGACGGCTCGTACATCGACCAGGATGTGCACCGCCTCTGGCCGACGTTCAGCGTGACGGCCGTGGACACCAAGACCGGCAAGTTCCGCTCGCGCGAGGCGCTGAGCGCGCCGGTGGGGCTAGGCTACGAGTACCTCACGCCGAGCGCCGCCGAGCAGGTGCGCGGCCCGCAGGGCACCGACACGGTGGGCTACAAGCTGCGCTACGACATCCTGGCTGATGCCGCGCTGGCCGGCAAGCAGGCCAAGGCCAAGCTGGGCATGAAATCGGTGACGCCCGGCAAGTACGACCTCGTGCTCGACCCCGGCCACCTGGGCCTCACCATCCACGAGAGCGTGGGCCACCCGACTGAGCTGGACCGCGTGCTGGGCTACGAGGCCAACTACGCCGGCACCAGCTTCGCTACCCTCGAATGGAAGGCCAAGGGCCTGCCCTACGGCTCGAAGGAGGTCAATATCGTGGCCGACAAGCTCCAGCCTGGCTCGGTGGGCAACGTGGGCTACGACGACGAGGGCGTGAAAACCAAGGAATGGGACATCATCAAGGCCGGCAAGCTGGTGGACTACCAGAAAATCCGGGACCAGGCGCACATCGTGGGCCAGCAGGAATCGGATGGCTGCTGCTACGCGCAGTCGTGGGAGGACGTGCAGTTTCAGCGCATGGCCAACATCAGCCTCAAGCCCGGCCTTAGCAAATTGAGCGTGGATGAGATGGTGAGCAAGGTGGACAAAGGTATCTATATTGCCGGCGCGGGTTCGTTCAGCATTGACCAGCAGCGCTTTAACTTCCAGTTTGGCGGGCAGCTGTTTTTCGCCATCGAGAAGGGTAAAATCACGGAGCCGCTGGAAGACGTGGCCTACCAGTCGAATACCCAGGAATTCTGGGGCGCCTGCCAGGGCTCGTGCGACCAGAGCGACTACCGCCTGTTCGGCACCTTCTTCGACGGCAAGGGCCAGCCGGCGCAGGTGTCGTCGGTGAGCCACGGCTCGGCCACCACGCGGTTTAGTAGCGTGAACGTGATTAACACGGCGCGGAAGGTGTAGCCCCACCCCCCGGCCCCCTCCCCTGCGGGAGAGGGGGAGCCAGTCGATTTTCCATCTGTAACCTTCAACAAGCTAACGCCTGCGCCACCGTGGCTCCCCCTCCCCCGCAGGGGAGGGGGCCGGGGGGTGGAGCTGCATCTCAAAAATGGCTATTCTCTCCCAAGACGAAGCCCAGGCTATTCTGAAGAAAGTACTGAGCTACAGCACCGCCGACGCGTGCACGGTGGGCCTGAGCGGGCGCACTACCGGCAACATTCGCTACGCCCGCAACAGCGTGAGCACGGCCGGCGCCCAGGACACGGTGTCGCTCACCGTGGAGTCGAGCTTCGGCAAGCGCTCGGGCATTGCTACCTGCAATGAGTTTGACGACGCCACGCTGCGCCGCTGCGTGCAGCGGGCCGAGGAAATCGCCCGGCTGGCCCCCGAAAGCCCCGAGTACATGCCGCCGCTTGGCCCGCAGACTTATCTAAACCCGACCTCGTCGGCCACTACCCCCCTCACGCCGGCCGGCCGGGCCCAGGCCGCCGCCGACAGTATGGCGCTGTGCGCGGCCAAAAATCTGGCCGCCGCCGGCTTCCTGGATGGCGGCACGCGCTTCACGGCGCTGCGCAACTCGAAGGGCCTGGAGGCCTACCAGCAATCGACCAATACCGATTTTTCGGTGACGGTGCGCACGCCCGACGGCCGGGGCTCGGGCTACGCCATTGCCGACGTTACGGACGTGGCCAAGCTGAACACCAAGGCCTTGACCCAGCGCGCCGCCGACAAGGCCACCGGCTCGCTTAATGCCAAGGCTATTGAGCCGGGCAAGTACACCGTGATACTGGAGCCGGCCGCGCTCATGGCTGGCGACGACCTCTCGCTGCTCGGCGGGCTGATGTATGGCCTCGACGCGCGCTCGGCCGACGAGGGCCGCAGCTTTATGACCAGGAAGGGCGGCGGCAACCGCAAGGGCGAAAAGCTCTTCGATGAGCGCATTAACATTTACTCGGACCCGATGAACGCCGAGGTGCCCGGCCGGGCCTTCGACAGCGACGGCCTGCCCGCGCGGCGCATGAGCTGGGTGGAGAAGGGGGTAGTGAAAAACCTGTACTACTCGCGCTTCTGGGCAGAGAAAAACAAGGTGGCCCCTACCCCCTTCCCCAGCGGCTTCATCATGACGGGCGGCACGCAGAGCACCGCCGAGTTGATAAAAGGCACCGCCAAGGGCATCCTGGTGACGCGCCTGTGGTACATCCGCGAGGTAGACCCGCAAACGCTGCTCTACACCGGCCTCACCCGCGACGGCACGTTTTACATCGAAAACGGGGCCATCAAATTCCCCATCAAAAACCTGCGCTTCAACGAGAGCCCGATTATTATGCTCAATAATATCGAGGCCATCGGCCGCCCGGTGCGCCTGGCTGGCTGCCTGGTGCCGCCGCTGAAAATCAGGGACTTCACGTTTACGAGCCTCTCGGACGCTATTTGAAAACGTCTGTCATTGCCGCGCTTCACTTCGTTGCGCTCGCAATGACAAACGGGTTCGCTTTCGGCGAACTACCTACAGCTTGGGCAGCTGGAAGGCGGCGTAGAACTGGAACACCCGATTTTGGAGGCGGGCGTCGTTCACGCCTTGCAGAAATTGCACGTCGTTGATGTCGTTGAGGCCGGCCACGAAGCGGCCGCCCACGCGCACTACCGGCCCAAGCTTGAGCCCTACCCCCGCGCAGAGGGCGAAGTCGCCCCGCTTGTAGTTGCCGGTCGAAGCCTGGTCTACGTTGCCAAACAGCACGTTGCCGCTGCTGCCGCGCACCTGCACCATACCCTGCTCATTGGCCGACACGAGGTAACCAAACTGCGGACCAGCCTCGACATAAACCGGCCCAAACGTAAGCTTGGCCAGAATGGGCACGGCAATGTAATTGAGCCGGGTGGTGTAGTTAGTAGTGGTAGTAGCGCCTTTCAGTTGCGACCCTTGAAGCGAATACAACGCCTCGGGCTGGATGGACAGCGGCCCGATAATATGCGCCTGATAAAAAATTCCGGCGTGGAAATAAGTTTTGTAGGTAGCATCTTCGCCGACGCGGCCCGTGAGCACGGCCTCGTTGATGCCGCCCTTTACGCCGAATTGGGCGTGGGCCTGGCTGGCCAGAAGTAGCAGCAGGGCTGCGAGTGCAAACTGTTTCATGTGCATTGGTAATGAGAAGTTTAGGATACAATAAGTCAGCTGCGAACCCGTCAGCGGCCGCGGGCCGCGGCCGGGTAACGCCTAAGAAGGGGCTTTTAGGGTATACAAAGGTTGCAGAAACAAGTTTGCGAAGGCCGGCGTGAATGCCCCGTGAAATCGCGCGGTGCAACCCTACCCCCCTTTTTTTCGCCTGTTTTCCCTGATGCCTACCCCCTTCACCTTCGTGCGCCTCAGCTACCACTCCGGCGACTGGGATGCCGTGGATGAGCGGATGCCCGCCAACCTGCTGCACTCGCTGGTGCAGTACACCACGGTGCCCGTGGCGCCCCAGGAAAAAGTGGTGGCCCTGGATAGCCCCGAGCTGTTTGGCTACCCCTTTTGCTACCTGAGCGGGCACCGGCTGGTGCAGTTTTCGGCGGCTGAGAAGAAGAACTTCACGCAGTACGTGCGCAACGGCGGCTTCGTATTCGTGGACGACTGCAACCACGACATCGACGGCCTGTTTGCCCGCTCGTTTGAGGAGCAGATGCGCGTGTGCTTCGGGGCTCAGGCCTTGCAGAAAATCCCGAAAACGCACCCGATTTACTCGCAGTTCTTCAAGTTTAAGGACGGCCCGCCCAACACCGGCTTCGAGCTCAATGGCTGGGGCGACGACCTGGTGCACGACTACCTCAAGGGCATCACGCTGAATAACCGCCTGGGCGTGCTGTATTCCAACAAAGACTACGGCTGCGAGTGGGACTATGACTTTCGCAACAAGCGCTTTCTGGCCGAAGACAACACCAAGTTTGGCGTCAATATTTTACTTTACGCATTGAGTTAGTGCTTGGTGCCTAGTGCTTGGTGCTTGGGTCGTTCGCCCGTCTGCATTCCAAGCACTAGGCACCAAGCACCAAGCACCAATTTATGACCGAACAAGACGTAACAACCCTTCTCGCCAAGCTCCCTGCCCTCAAAGCCGAAATCGGCAAGGTCATCGTGGGCCAGTCGGCCGTGCTCGATGAGGTGCTGGTGGCGCTGCTGGCCGGCGGCCACGCCCTGCTGGAGGGCGTGCCGGGCCTGGCCAAAACCCTGCTCGTGCGCACGCTGGCCTCGGCCACCGACCTGCCGTTTCGCCGCATCCAGTTCACGCCCGACCTCATGCCGACCGATATTCTTGGCACCGAGGTTTTGGAGGAAGACCACGGCACCGGCCACCGCTCGTTCAAGTTCAACCAGGGACCAATTTTCGCCAGCCTGGTCCTGGCCGATGAGATAAACCGCACGCCGCCCAAAACCCAGGCCGCGCTGCTGGAGGCCATGCAGGAAGGCCACGTGACCTACGCCGGCCAGGAGCACGCGCTACCCAAGCCGTTCTTCCTGCTGGCCACCCAAAACCCGATTGAGCAGAGCGGCACCTACCCCCTGCCCGAGGCCCAGCTCGACCGCTTTTTGCTGTACGTGCGCATCGGCTACCCCACCGAGCAGGAGGAAATGGCGGTGCTCAGCGGCACTACCGGCACGGCCCGCCCCGAGGTGCGGCCCATTCTGGGCGGCGACGACATCCGGCAATTGCAGCAACTGGTGCGGCAGGTCAGCCTCAGCCCCGAGCTGCTGAGCTTCGTAAACCGGCTGGTGCGCGCTACCCGCCCGGCCACCTCGGAGGTCAGGTTTATCAAGGATTACGGCCGGTGGGGCGCGGGCCCGCGCGCCGGCCAGGCGCTGATACTCTGCGCCAAAGCGCGGGCGCTGCTGCAAGGCCGCTTCGCCGCCACGCTCGGTGATATTCGGGCCCTGGCGCCGCCGGTGCTGCGCCACCGGGTATTGTTGAATTTTAACGCGGAAGCGGAGAATTTGACGCCCGATGATGCCGTGGCTGAATTGCTGAAAGCGGTGCAAGTGTAAAACCATTTGTCATTGCGAGGAGGGACGACGAAGCAATCTTTCCTTCACGCCTGGCCAACGTTCGCAACTGCGAAGGAAAGATTGCTTCGTCGTTCCTCCTCGCAATGACAATTGTTCCATGCTCACTCCCGAACTCCTCTACGCCCTGCGCAACCTGCCGCTGGCGGCCCGCCAGGCGGCCGAGGGCTTTTTGGCCGGCGCGCACGCCAGCCGGCGGCACGGCGCGGGCATGGAGTTCAGCCAGTACCGGCCCTACCAGCCCGGCGACGACCTGCGCCGCCTCGACTGGCGGCTGGCCGCGCGCTCGGATAGGTACTATCTGCGCGAGTCGGAAGTCGATACCAGCCTGGTGGTGAATCTCGTGCTCGACGCCAGCGCCAGCATGAACCACCGCGACGACAACGGCCTCACCAAGCTCGACTACGCCCGGCTACTGCTGGCCGCGCTGGCCTACCTGGCCCAGAAGCAGGGCGACCCGGTGGGCCTGACCATCCTAAGCCCTGGCCGCTTGCAGCACTACCCCGCCCGCGCCGACACCCGCCAGTTGCCGCGCCTCTACCACGCGCTGGAAACAGCCGAGGCCACCGGCACCTTCCCCGACCCGGCCACGCTGGCCCCGCTCACGGCCCGGCGGCAGCGCGCCCTCACGGTGTGCGTGAGCGACTTGTACGAGGAAGCCGGCGAGATAAATCGCCTGCTGGCCCGCCTGCGCGCCGTGAGCGGGGACGTGCTACTGCTGCATTTGGTGGCGGGCAATGAGCTGAATTTTAGCTACAAAGGCCCCGTGACGTTCCGCGACCTGGAAACCGGCCAGACGCTCCAGCTCGATGCCGACCAGCAGCGCGCCGGCTACCAGCAGCAGCTGCGCCAGTGGCTGCGCGACACCGCCCAGGCCGCCCGCCAGCAGGGCCTCGACTACCACCAGCTCAGCACCGCCGAGCCGCTGGACGCGGCATTGCGCGAGTTTTTAAAACGCAGGCAACTGATGAGCTGACTTCCTGGGATTGTAGCAAAAGGGGTTGTCATTGCGAGCGAAGCGCGGCAATCATACCCGAACGACACCCGTGTCGGTCGTTCATCTATCGTTCGGATGCGATTGCCGCGCTTCGCTCGCAATGACAGGCGAATTCATAATTCCAAATTCTTCATTCTAAATTAAGGTTTGCTGACCCTCACCAACCCATCTGCGCTGCTAGCCCTGCTGGGCCTCCTGGTGCCGCTGGCCATCCACCTCTGGAACCGGCGGCCGGGCCGCGAGGTGGCGGTGGGTAGCCTGCGCTGGCTGGCCGCCGGGGCCAACCGCCGCCTGCGCAACCTGCGCCTGGAGCAGCTGTGGCTGCTGCTGCTGCGGGCAGCGCTGCTGGCGGCGCTGGCCGGGGCACTGGCGGGCCCGGCGTGGCGGCAGGTGCGGCCCGCCGGCCGGGGCCAGGTACTGGTGAGCCCCGCCCTGGCCGATGGCGGCAGCCTGGCGGCCGTGCGCCCCACCCTCGACTCGCTGCGGCGGCGCGGCTACCGGCTGCGCTGGCTGGTGGCGGGCTTACCCCGCGTCACGGCCGCCGAGTGGCTGCGCGACTCGCTGGGCCGGCCGGCCGTTACCTCGCTGGTCGATAACCAGTACTGGGCCCGCCTTCAGCAGGCAGCGGATTCGTTTCCGGGCCAGCCGCTGTACGCCGTGACGCCGGCCGCGCTGCGCGGCTTCGGTGGTCCGCACCCAGCGCTGCCAGCTAATCTCACCTGGCAAACCATCCCAGCGCGCACTTCTACCGACTGGCTGCAAGCAGCCACCGCCACCGCCGACAGCCTGCGCCTGCTGCTGGGCCACGGCGACGAAAAGCAGACGACCTTCCGCACCGGGCGCGCGGCGCGGCCCCAGCCGGGCGCGTCGGTCGCGGTGGCGGGCCTACCCCCCTTGCGCTACGAAACCACGGCGGGCGGCGCACTGCTCCGGCCGGTTGCGGCCGATTCGGGCCGCACGTCGGCGGCGGTGCCCGTGGTGGCCGGGCCACTGCGGGTGCACCTTTATGCCACGGCCGGCTACGCCGACGATGCGCGCTACCTGCGGGCGGCGCTGCGGGCAGCGGCGACGGGCCTGACCCGGCCGCTGGTGCTCACCGGCCCTACCCCCCCCGACCCGGCCCAAGCCGCCGACTGGCTCTTTTGGCTGAGCGACAGTCCGGTACCGACTGCCTGGCGCGCCCGCGTGCCGCGTGGCCTGCACCTGTGGCAGGAGGCCGCCGGGCCGGGCGTGGCCGATACCGCCACCTTAGCCACCGCCGAAGCTGCCGACGCCGCGCCCATTCGCATCCTGCGGCGCAGTCAACAGCCAATAGCAGGTCAAACCCGTTGGGCCGACGGCCGGGGCCGGGCCGTTCTATCCGAAACACTCCAGGCATCGGGCACTGTTTATCAATTAGCTACGCGCCTGAACCCGGCCTGGAGCAAGCTGGCTGATAGCCCTGAGCTGCCGGCGCTGTTGTTGAATTTGCTGGCTCCCGAAACCCGTTTGGGAGTTGATTCTACTCTGACTGCGCACGACCAGCGGCGCCTCGACCCGGCGCAGCTGCCGGCTCAGCCGGTGCGCGTGGCCAGCCCAACGGCCTTGCCGCCCGTGGCCTACCGTTTCACCGATTTGCGGCCCTGGTTGGTGCTGCTGGTAGCAGTGCTCTTTGGCCTGGAGCGCTGGCTATCGCAGCGGCGCGCGGCTTCTACTTCTTCTCTTTCCGCATGATGCAGGTAGCCTATCAGACAGCAACTGACTTGAGCGCCGCCCGGCAGCACCTGCGGGCGGCGGGGCGCAGCCACGCGGGGCGGCAGCTGGCGGCGGTGGCGCTACCCACGCTGGTGGGCCTGTTGCTGCTGGGCGTGCTGGCCGCGCGCTGGCCGGCGGGCCGGCCGGAGCTGCTGGTGACCGCGCTGGCGGTGCTGGCCATTGCCGCCTGGCAGCTGTGGCCGCTGCGCGGACTGGTTCCGGCCGCAGTAGCGCGGCAGCTCGACCGGCTATTTCCGGAGCTGGAAGACAGTGCTGGCCTGCTGCTGCACGAGGCGGCGCAGCTGCCGTTTCTGGGGCAGTTGCAGCAGCAGCGCGTGGGCCAGCGGCTCGATGAGCTGGCGGCTACGCAAGCGCCACTGCTGCCGGTTTCTTTCAAAAATTCACTAATAATCAGCGCCTTGCTATTAATTGGCAGCGCGGTGGTAGCGTGGTGGCTGCCGGCGCGGCAACCGGCGAGGGCTACGCCGGCCGCGGTAGCGTTGCACTTCACGCCTGATGCCGGCCGGCCGGTGCCGGTGGCCGCGCCGCGCATTACCAAAGTCGAGCTGCTGGTGACGCCGCCGGCCTACACGCGGCAGGCGGCATTTGCGTCGGCGGCGGCCTCGTTTCAGTGCCCGCAGGGGTCGCGGGTGCGCTGGCTGGTGCGGGTGAGCAAGGCGGCCGGGGCCGCACCAACGCTGGAATTGGGCAGCCAGAAACTACCCTTGCGGCCGGTGGCGGGGCAGCCTACCCAGTTCGCGGCCGAGCAGGTGCTGAGTGCCTCGGCGCTGTACCGGCTGCGCTTCGCGGGGCAAACTTCGGATGACTATGCCATCGACGTGCGGCCCGACCAATTGCCCACCATTCGCGTTCAAACCCCTAAACCTTACACGCTTATCGCAGCCGTGGGCACTCGGCCCGAGGTACCGATAAAGGCTACCCTGCGCGACGACTACGGCCTGACCCGCGCTGAGCTGGTCATTACCGTGGCGCAGGGCCAGGGCGAAGCGGTGAAGTTTCACGAGGTGCGCCGCGACCTGAGCGCGGCGCTGGGCGGCCAGCCGGGCGAGGCCACCGTGGGCAGTTTGCTGAACCTGCCCAAGCTGGGGCTGACCTACGGCGATGAGTTGTATTTCTATCTGCAAGCCCGCGACAACAACGGCCACGCGGCGCGCTCCGACGCTTTTTTGGTGCAGTGGCAGGACACGGCCGCCACCACCAGCGTCCTTGATATGGGCATGGGCGTGAACACCGCGCCGGCCTACTTTCGCAGTGAGCGCCAGATAATTATCGATACTGAAAAGCTGATTGCGGAGAAACCCCAGCTCACGGCCGCCGGGTTTACGAACCGGGCCAACGCGCTGGGCTTCGACCAGCAGTCGCTGCGCCTGCGCTACGGCAAGTTTTTGGGTGAAGAAGCCGAAAAGGGCCTGGGCGTGACGGCCGGTCCGCCCACCGCCGATGAGCCCGCCGTGCCGACCGCCGATGCCCCGACCGCCGACGCGCCTGCCGAGGCCAAGCCCCCTACCCCCTCTGCCGAGGCCGACGACCACGACCACCACGCCGAAGCACCCACCGGCCGCAGCGCGTCCCAAACCGCCGGCACCGACGCGCTGATGGACCCCTACATGCACAAGCACGACGACGCCGAAACCGCCGACTTCCTGGAGCCCGCCGTGAAGGCCAAGCTCCACGCCGTGCTCGACGAGATGTGGGCCGCCGAGCTGCGCCTGCGCACCGGCCAGCCCGCCGCGGCCCGGCCCTTCGAGTACCGCGCCCTGCGCCTGCTCAAGCAGGTGCAGCAGCAAACCCGCGCCTACGTCAAGAAGGCCGGCTTCACCCCTACCCCTCTACCTGAGGCTACGCTGCGCCTCACCGGCGAGCTGAAGGGGGCCGCCGCGCCGCGCCGGCAAGAGTCGGTGCCGGCCCCGGCCAGCCAGCCCACCGTGCGCGCCGCCCTGCGCTGGCTGGCCACCCAGCACGGCCAGCCAGCCAGCCCCGCTGATGCCACCGCCCTGGAGCAAGCCGGAGCCGCGCTCGCCCAGGCCGCTTTGCAAAAGCCCGGCTTTTACCTGCCCTCGCTGCGCGCCCTGCGTCAACTGGCCACCGATGCCCGCGCCGGCCGTTTGCCCTGCGTTACCTGCCTCACCCCGGCCCAGCGCGCCCTCACCGACCTGCTGCCGCCCCCCGTGCCCACAGCCGCTCCCGCCGCCACGCCCGACCGCCTGGCCCGGCGCTACTTCCAGGAGTTGGGACGGTAAGTGGTTTTGGGTTGATTATCAAATCACCTGGTTAGCCTACCCCCTGCGAAACACCGCGTTTTAACACCGCGAAACTCTGCGCGAAAAATCTCCTTGCCAACTATCTCGTACTCACTGCTTACTGCCCTGGCCTGCGGGCTGCTAGCCCTGGCTCTGGCCTGGGCCGCCGCTCGGCGCGCCGACCGCCGCCGGCTGGTGCCCCGGCTACTGGCCAGCCTGGCGGCCCCGCTGGCGCTGTACCTCACGGCCTACCCGCCCCAACAGCAGGTAGCGGCCGCCCGCGCCGAAGCCATCATCCTCACGCCTGGCTACCAGCCCGATACGCTACGGCAGCTGCTGCGCCGCCTGGGCCGGGGCACGCCCGTGTGGGCCTACGGCACGCCGCCGCCCACCCGCGCCAAGCCACTGGGCAGCCTGCTGGCCCTGGCCGAGCAGCGCCCCGCCCTACGCCGCTTGCACCTGCTGGGCGAAGGCCTGCCCGCCGCCGAGCTACCGGCGCTGGGCGCGGTGCCCGTGGTGCGCCACGCCGGCCCGGCCTACGCTGGCTTTACGGCCGCCAACTGGCCGCGGCAGCTTACCCTGGGCCAACGTTTTGAGGTAGAAGGTGCGGTAGCGGGCGACGGCCCCGCCTGGGTGAGCCTGCAAGCCGAAGGCGCCGGGCGCGACTCGGTGCGGCTGACGGCCGCTGGCAGCTTTCACCTCAGCTACCAGCCCAGGGTGGCCGGCCTAACGCGCTACGCCGTGGTGCTGCGCCGCGCGGGCAGCGTAGCCACCGAGCCGCTGCCGTTGGAAATTACTACTACGCCCAAGCCGGCCGTGCTGCTGCTGGCGGCCGTGCCGGGCTTCGAGTTTAAGTTTTTGAAAAACGGCCTGGCCGTCCAGGGCCGGGCCGTGGCCCTGCGCACCACCGTGAGCCGCGGCCTGGTGCAGACCGAGTTTGTGAACCAGCCGCCGCAGCCACTCGACCACCTCACGCCGGCGCTGCTGGCCCGCTACGCCGTGGTAGTAGCCGACGCCGCGACCCTGGCCGCCCTACCCCCCGGCGAAAGCCAGACGCTGCGCGCCGCCATCGAGCAGGGCCGCGTGGGCCTGGTGCTGCTCGCCGACCCTACCCCCCTGCCGGCGGCCGTGCCCGCCCGCGCCGACTTTGTGGTGCAGCCACTGCCGGTGGCCGGCGCGACGGCCCAGCCGCTGGCCTGGCCCGATGCCCCGGCGCCGGTGCGGGCGCTGCTATCGGCCCGCCTGCGGCCGGGGGCGGCGCTACGGCCGCTCATCACCGGGCCGGGCGGGGCGCTGGTGGCGGCCGGGCGGCGCTACGGCCTGGGCGCGGTAGTGGTATCGGTGGTGCCCGAAACCTTCCGCTGGGCCTTGCAGGGGCAGGCGGCGGCCTACGCCTCGTTCTGGAGCCAACTGCTGACGGCCGCCACGCCGCCACCCGCGCCCGCCGCCACCTGGCAGGTGCCCGCCCGCTGGCCGCACCCGCGCCAGCCCCTCACGCTGCGGCTGGCGGGGCCGCGCCCTACCCCCCTGCCCACGGCGCAGTCGCTGGCGGGCGGCCCCGCCGTGGCCCTGGCCCTGGCCCAGGATTCGCGCCTGCCCGAGTGGAGCACAGCCGAGTACTGGCCCAGCACGGCGGGCTGGCACCAGGTGCGCGGGCCGGGCCGCACGGTGCGCAGCTTCTATGTGTACGACTCGGCGGCCTGGCGCGGACCGGCCCTGCGCGCGGGCGAACAGGCGCTGGCCGCCCGTGCAGTGCGCGCAAACCAAGCCCCACCCGCGACGACGACCGTGCGGCAGCCGTGGCCGGTGGGCTGGTTTTTCGGGCTGTTTTTGCTGGCGGCGGGCTTTTTGTGGCTGGAGGAGAAGCTTTGAGGGAATGAGAAATTTAGAATTAAGAATGAGAAATAAACTAAGTAGCAATTCCTCATTCCTCATTCTAAATTCTCCCCCCTAATACGCCCGCGCAAACCATGCCCGGCGCTGGCTGGGCCGGCCGGTCACGATGCACACGCCATCCTCATCGGCTTCGTTGAGGGGTAGGCAGCGCACGGTGGCTTTGGTTTGCTCCTTGATAAGCTCCTCAGTCTCGGACGTGCCGTCGTAGTGGGCTACTACGAAGCCACCTATCGTGTCGAGCACCTCTTTGAACTCGTCGTAGGTTTCGACGCGGGTCGTGTGGCTGTCGCGGTAGGCCTTGGCCTTGTTGTATATATTGAGCTGAATGTCGTTCAGCAGCTTATCTACGCTGTCAACTACGTCGGCCAGGGGCAGCTGGAGCTTCTGCTTGGTATCGCGGCGGGCGGCTTCGACGGTGCCGGCGTCGAGGTCGCGGGCGCCGATGGCCAGGCGCACGGGCACGCCTTTCATCTCCCACTCGGCAAACTTGAAGCCGGGGCGCTCGGTGTCGCGGGCGTCGATTTTCACCGAGATACCGCGCGTAATCAGCCCCTGCTGAATGGGCCGGATGCGCTCCATGAGCGCGTCGAGCTCGCCGGTCTTATATATCGGGATGATAACCACCTGGATGGGCGCCAGCTTGGGGGGTAGCACCAGGCCGTCGTCGTCGGAGTGGGCCATGATGAGCGCGCCCATCAGGCGGGTGCTCACGCCCCAGCTCGTGCCCCACACGTATTCCAGCCCGCCTTCTTTGTTGGTAAACTGTACGTCGAAGGCCTTGGCGAAGTTCTGGCCCAAAAAGTGGCTGGTACCGGCTTGCAGCGCCTTGCCGTCCTGCATCAGCGCCTCGATGCTGTAGGTGTCTTCGGCGCCGGCAAAGCGCTCGTTGGGCGTCTTCACGCCTTTGATGACGGGTAGGGCAATGTGCTCTTCGGCAAACTCGGCGTACACGTCGAGCATCTGGCGGGTTTCGGCCACGGCCTCGGTGGCGGTGGCGTGGGCCGTGTGGCCTTCCTGCCACAAAAACTCGGTGGTGCGCAGAAACAGGCGCGTGCGCATTTCCCAGCGTACCACGTTGGCCCACTGGTTGATGAGCAGCGGCAGGTCGCGGTAGCTCTGCACCCAGTTTTTGTAGGTGCTCCAGATGATGGCCTCCGAGGTGGGGCGCACGATGAGCTCTTCTTCGAGCTTGGCGTTGGGGTCCACGCGCAGCTTACCGGGGCGGTCGGGGTCGCTTTGGAGGCGGTAGTGGGTCACCACGGCGCACTCCTTGGCGAAGCCCTCGGCGTTCTTTTCCTCGGCCTCAAACAGGCTCTTGGGCACGAACAGCGGGAAGTAGGCATTCTCGTGCCCGGTGCGCTTAAACATGTCGTCGAGCTGGCGCTGCATTTTCTCCCAAATGGCGTAGCCATAGGGCTTGATAACCATGCAGCCGCGCACGGCGGAATTTTCGGCGAGGCCGGCGCGCCTGACCAGCTCGTTGTACCAGGCCGAATAATCTTCCTGGCGGGTAGGCAACTTTTTGCTCATAATAGCATCTAAAAACCTGTCTGCCGACGCTACAATAGCGGGGGGTAGGGCTGGTATAAGTTTTGTAACAGTAACTTTATTAAAAAGGCACCATTTTGGGGCGAAATTACGTTATAGTAGGGAGCGTCAACGCGGAGGGTACTAGGTTAAGCTGTTCTTTTTGGGCCGGGCCACGGGTCCTAGACTTCACATAGCCTCCATTTGCCACGCATTTATTTTACTAACCCACTCAGCAACTCGCTGACTACTCACCTTTTTCAGTCATGAAAAACCTGCTCTCCGCCACTTTGCCGGCTCTGGCGTTGCTCGCTTTGGGCGGGTGCGCCAGCACCGGGGCGCTGACGACCTCCACGGAGACCGACGGCGTTTATTATTCTTCTAAAGACCACACCACGGCTGTTGGCTCGCCGGCTGGCGTGTACAGCGGCAACGGTACGTATGGCAGCAACAGTGGCACGATTCCCGCCAAAGCGCTCGACGACACCGCGCCTGCTCCCGTCGCCACTACCGATGATGCCAACCCCGACTACCAGGGCGGCACCACTACGCAGGCTACTACGGGTAGCGATTACTATAGCAATAGCTATTCTTCTTACACTGCCAGCGGCTTCGGGCAGCCCTACACCGGGCCGGGGGTTAGCTCATTTAACTACTCGCCCAGTGCTAACTATGCCGTGTCGCCTTCGTACTACGGCTCGCCCTATGGCTACGCCAGCGCATTTGGCTATGGCTATTCGCCCTTTAGCTACGGCTACGGAATGGGCGGTTTTGGCTACCCCTACGGTGGCTTCTATGACCCCTTCTATTCGTCGTTCTATTCTCCCTTTGGCTACGGCTCGGGCCTGAGCATTGGCTTTGGGTATGGCTTGGGTGGGTTCGGTGGCTTTGGCTACCCCTATGGCTTAGGCGGTTATGGTCTGGGCGGCTACGGCTACCCCTACGGGTACGGTGGAGGCTATGATGCCTACGGCTACGGGGGTTACAGCCGCCCGGTTATTTACGCCAACGGTACGCGCACCGGGTCGGGGGCCAACCCTATTCTGGTTGGGCCGCGCGGTGGCCGGGGCGGTGCGATATTGAACGGTGCCGCAACTGGCAACCCTGGCAGCGTAGGTAGTGGCCGTAATGGTGGCTATACGAATGGCTACATCACTGGCGGCAATGCAATGCCAACTACCCCGACTACGGCAGGCAACACGTATGACCCGAACGTTAAGGCCGGCCGGACCGCCTCTACCTACGGTGGGGGGCAGCTAATAGGGCAGCCTACCTACTCCACGCCGGGCACTACCTCATCGCGGACTACTAGCGCGGGCTCTAATACCGTAGTGCAGCCGCAGAATACCGGCCGTCGTGGGTTTTTCAGCGGTTTTTTTGGTAGTGGCGCTTCAGCTGGTAGCAGTGTCAACAGCGGCCAGCCCACTACCGGGCAGCGCCGCGACTACAATCAGCCCCAATATAGCAACGGGGGCGGCTATAGCCAGCCGGCCCGCCGCCAGTACAACCAGCCCAGCTACAGCCAGCCGAACTATAATCAGCCTTCGCCCAGCTACAGCCAGCCGAGCTACAGCCAACCCAGCCGCAGCTCCGGCGGTGGCGGCGGGGGTAGCTTTGGCGGCGGCAGTATGGGTGGCGGCGGTGGTAGCCGGCGCGGCGGCCGTTAGGTTTCTGCCTGGCAGCAGCTACTTTCTTTTTGCTTGACTCACCCCGAGCCGGTCCCTCGGACCGGCTCTTTTTTGCCCTTTTTTCTTGATATGAAGCACGAATTTATGGGCCTGGCTATGTTGCTGGGCGGTTTTTTGGGATTTGCTCCGGTAGCGCAAGCGCAGGGCAACTACACGGATGACGCGCTGCTTTATTCCCGCCAGGGGCCGGCGGGCACCGCCCGCACGCTGGGCCTGGGTGGTGCCAACGTGGCCTTAGGGGGCGACTTTGGTAGCCTAACCAGCAACCCCGCTGGGCTGGGGCTTTTTACAAAGTCGGAAATCTCGTTTACGCCGGGCCTGGGCTTTGGCAACTCCAGCTCGACACCCTTGGCCAATGCTGCCTCGCAGGGTGGCGTGGCCGGCATGACGCAGAGTGCCAACAGCTTTCACGTGGCTAGCCTGGGTATTGTGTTCGCCAGCCGCCGGCCCGATAACGACAACAGTAGCGCCTGGCGCGGGGGCAGCTTCGCCCTGGGCTTCACCCGGCTGGCCGACTACAACCAAGGCTTCCGCTACCAAAACGTTACGAATGACGACCACTCGCTCTTGCAGTATCTGCGCGAGCCAGGCCGCAACGGCGACTATACTTCGGCGTCCTATCAAAACGCCATTAATGGCCAAGGTGGTATTGCTGACCAGTATAACTCGGGAAATTACCTATCGATAGACGGTCTGGCAGCCGGCGGCTCCTTAACTACCTCCAATAGCGTACGCAACCCCAACAACCCCAATGGCCCGCTCATTCTCCGCTTATCGACGCCACTGCGCAACGGCCCCATTACGCAGGATGAGCAGGTACTCACGAAGGGGTCAATGTCGCAGTTTGACCTAGGCTACGGCGGTAACTACCGCGACCGGCTCTATATTGGCGGGGGCATCGGTATCGTGTCGTTGAGCCGCACGCGCACCAGCACCTACACCGAAAGCTCGGACGGGGGAGAAGATTTTACGCTGCAAGACAACTTAAAGACAACCGGCACGGGCATCAACGCCCGGCTAGGGCTCATTTACCGGGTGATAGACCAGGTGCGCCTTGGGGCTTCGGTGCAGACGCCCACCTATATTCAACTGCAAGACACCTATAGCACCACGCTTACCTCGCAGTATTCGCCTAATGGCCAGAACAATGTATTTACTACCCTGCCCGGTAACGACACCTATAGCGTGACGACGCCCTTTCGGGCCAACGGCGGCGTGGCCGTAGTGCTGGGCAAATATGGCTTCGTGACCGGTGACGTAGAGTACGTAGGCTATGGCCAAACGCGCTACAACACCACGGGGAATAACGATACGGGCCTCGACTTCAATCGGCCCAACCAGCTCATCAGCACCTATTACCAAAATGCCCTCAACTTTCGGGTAGGCGCGGAGGGGCGCTTCGATATCTTCCGGGCGCGCCTGGGTTTTGCAAGGTATGGCAGCCCCTATGCCAGCTCGCTAGCCAACACCAACCGGGACCAGAATTATTTTACCGGTGGCTTGGGCCTGCGTACGGGCAGCTTCTTTCTGGATGCGGCCGGCGTGTATACCACCACCCAAAACCAGTACTCACCCTATACCCTGGCCACCGACAACCCGGCCACTAAGTTTGTGTCGGTGGCCAATGGCGTAGCGCCCGTCATCGCTACCGACTACCACCGCTTCACGGTGAGCCTGACCGGCGGCCTTATCTTCTAGCTGCAAGCAAGTTACTTGCTTTATAAGCAGGCCATAGTTCACTACTTTAGTGGACTGTGGCCTGCTTTTTTGATGACTAAGCCAATAAAAGCTGTCAGTAAGCCGTTCATGGCCGCAATAACAGTTACACCACGTTAGCGCTTAAGTAGCGCGCTACATAACCAGTTGATTACAAACGTGACGTATTATTGGTCAGCCATACATAAGCTTATATGAAAATTGAGTAAATGGTAAGTAATGAAACGGCTGCTTTTACAGCTTCAGCTTACCCTTGTGAATGAAAGCCAATTTAGCGTGTGCAAATGGCTATTCCCTGGCAACAAAGTGGGCAGGCTCTATCCCGCATAGTGCAGGATATAAGCAGCTCTGTATTTATGACACTCTCATTAGCATCAATAACTTATTGCCAATATTTCCTATTGAGCACATTTTTCTCAAATTCACAACTCCTTCACTTACCTAAATAGTAATCAGTTAGTTACATTTTACCTACTGTTGGCGTGAGATAAGAGCTTTAATAATTTATTTTTCAAGAAAGCAAGCGGAAAAGTTTTATTTTCAAAATCTGTTGACTATTTTTGGCTGGCCTAACTGCAATTGTATCTTGCCGATATAGTAAATTGACTAGAAAATTAATTTCTTCAACTTAAAATTGTTTTTTCTTGAGACAGGTATTTATTTTATTCGCACTATTCATCACACAATCTGTTTTTTACGCTTATGGCCAAGCGCCTGCGCAAACAGCTGATGGGTACATCCGCCCTTATACTGAAGATTTTCAGTATGGCAGTAATATTGGATATTACAATAATGGATGGAATGACGAAACTCTGGCCGGCCTGGTAAAAAGTGCGGGTGGGCATACGATTCGTCCAACTTTGCCCGAGTCATTTCTTGAGCAATACGGCTATGATATCCGGGCCAGCACGTTTACTAATTACACTGGCACGCTGGGTATGAAAGAGCTGACGTGCTTTGTAGAAGGGCCGTCGCAAGCCCACCGCGACCCGACGGTTTACCCTGGCTGTAGTGGTTCATCAAAGCTGTTCGCCCACCTATATGAGCCTATTTGGAATGGGGATGGCAGCGTAAATGCTAATAATTACTACGCTATTTATCTGTACAAAATGCTACAGATTTATGGTGACAAGGTGCGCTTTTGGGAAATTGTCAACGAACCGGACTTCACCACGGGCAGTGCCAACATGGATTCCTGGCTTACAAAAGCTCCGAATCCTAATGAGCTCGCAAACATCCAAGCGCCTTTTTACAATTACATTCGAATGCTACGTATTAGCTACGAGGTAATTAAGAAGTATCATCCCGAGGCTTATATCACGACGGGGGGGGTAGGGTATCCACAATTCGCGGATGCGCTGCTGCGCTACACCGATAACCCGGCCGATGGTAGTGCGACGGCGGCCTACCCCCGTACCGGCGGCGCTTATCTCGATGCATTGTGCTTTCACAGCTATCCCTCCTATTCGCTACATTACTGGGATATTCCGTCCGGAACCTTTAAATACACGCGCAATTCGGACTTCGCAGCCGCACAGGTAATGAAGGACAAACAGGCAATGACTGACGTACTAACCAAGTACGGCTATAACGGCACGCAGCACCCGACCAAATACCTGCTGCTGTCCGAAACCAATGTTGCCCGTCGTACCTCGGAAGACCGCACGGGGTCGGATGAGATGCAACGCAGCTTTGGAATTAAGACGCTGGTACTGGCCCAGAAAAACAATATCCGGCAGCTCTATTTCTACAGTCTGGGGGAGATGGTAAACGCGCCTCCCGCCGGCCAATCGGTATCTGGAGTAGACGAGATTGCGCTAATGGGCCTGTACGAGAACCTGACGCGTGATGCCGCTGGCTCACAAAAAATGACCTTGTTAGGTCAAGCCTTTGCCACTACCTCAAATCTACTGTATGGGTATAGCTACGACGCGGCTCGTACGGCGGCCCTAGCCCTACCCAATTCGATGGAAGGGGCAGCATTCAGCAAAAACGGCGCCTACCGCTATGTACTGTGGGCCAAAGCCTTAACGGATAATTCAGAATATGCCACCGCAACCTACTCTTTCCCAACCAGCCTGGGCATCGGTACCGTACAGCGGCGTGAGTGGGACTACGCAAGCTCGAACGCGACAACCAGCCAATCGGCGCAGAGCATTTCGCTAACGGCTACTCCGTCGTTTTTTGAAGCGACTACTACCGTAGCTACGACGACGCCCACTCCTACTCCTACTCCCACAGCGCCGGTGCCGGGTAGCGGCTGCGCGGGCACGGGCAGCCTGCTGCGCGAGCAGTGGGACAACGTCAGCGGCACGAGCGTGGCCAGCATCCCGCTCGCGGCTACCCCCTCCAGCGCGGTCACTATCCCCCAGTTCGAGGCCTCCGGCTCGCTGGCCGTCAACTACGGCGCCCGCCTGCGCGGCTATCTCTGCCCCCCGCTGGCCGGCACCTACTCCTTCTGGCTTAGCGCCGACGATACGGCCGAGCTCTGGCTCAGCTCCGATGCCGACCCCACCCACAAGGTGCGCCTGGCCACGTGCCAGGGCTGGACCAGCGGGCCCCACGACTTCAGCCGCTACGCCAGCCAGCAGTCGGCCCCCGTCACGCTCGCCGCCGGCCAGAAGTACTACGTCGAGGTGCTCCACAAGCAGGGCTGGGGGCCCGGCTACGTGGCCGTGGCCTGGCTCCGCCCCGATGGCGTGCGCCAGGAACCCATCCCAGGCGCCAGCCTTATCCCCTTCGCGTCTACTACCGTTGTGGCTACCCCCACAGTAGTAGTTACCCCCACAACGGGGACCATCTCCACCAAAGCACGCATCACCGTCACTTTTGCGAGTACGCCAGCCAGTGCATCTTCTCACGTAGCCCCGACGCTGTATAACAAAACTCGGGTGCTGAATTTTGAAGAAGACGACTCTCCCATTATTGCTTACACTGACTTGTTTCCACTTTTGCAAGGGGGTAGCAAGTCCAGCACCGGGCAGTGGTGCGGTGGCCTTCGCTTCACGGATGGTTGTGGCCACAGTTACCCCTATACTGCCGCTGTCGCCATCAATGGGCACAATCCTTATAATAACTCAGAATGGCTGGCCGACGGTGCTTCGCATGATGCCAGCAAGCTGAACTGGACCCAGGCGCAGAGTATGCTAAATGCTAACTGGGACATCGAGAACCACTCGGACCTGCATACTGCCGATAATCCTACGCAGCAGTTTGCTACCCTCGACGCCTTAATTACGGCACGCCTGCAGGGCTACAAGTCCTCCATATTCATCGTGCCCACCAATTTTGGGGGGTATTGCACGGCGGCTTTTGCCGCGGGCTACACCGGCGTTTCCAGCGCAAGCCAGAGCGATTACCTACCCTTCTTCAACCAGTATAATGATGGCCGTATACTGGTTAACAGCTTACCAACCCCTGGTACACCATTCGTATATCGGCGCTACCTGGCTGACCTGGATGCTGGCGAGACCGACTGGTCGCTACTCAATCGTCTCAAGACACTCAGCGACAACCTAATGGCGCCAGGTACTACGAGCTCTGATGTATTTGTGCAGCGGGTATTCACGCATAATATATCGTTTAATACCCTGTCCAACTGGTTGACTTATACCCAATCCATCGCGCAAGACCAGCTGTGGGTTACTACCCTGCGGGAGTTCAGCGAATATCGGCGGGTGAGCAAAGAGGTAATTAAAACCGAAACGCTGAGCGGCAATACGTTAACCATAGACGTCGATTATGCCAACCTCAGTGCCAATACGCGCTTCCAAAACCTGAGCCTGGTTATTGATTCTCCTGGTAAAATCCAGAGTATCACCGTGGCTGGCGCTGATAGCAGCAGCTATAACACGACCACTGGCTTAGTCAATATTTTCCGGCATCAGGGTACTACGGCGGTAGTAACTACCACGACTCCCACAACGCCGGTGCCGGGTAGCGGCTGCGCGGGCACGGGCAGCCTGCTGCGCGAGCAGTGGGACAACGTCAGCGGCACGAGCGTGGCCAGCATCCCGCTCGCGGCTACCCCCTCCAGCGCGGTCACTATCCC
>JAABUN010003888.1_pt1 | contig 21722 bp, 22 predicted proteins | sample 5559311 | NCBI WGS metagenome assembly JAABUN01 (sample SAMN10711877, study PRJNA513370) | rock metagenome | isolation source: Antarctica rocks | place: Antarctica: Victoria Land, Siegfried Peak sud
TCCTGTGCACACCGTGGTACGAACCGTTCGGGATCGTGCCGCTGGAGGCGATGGCGTGCGGGCGCCCGCTCGTGGGCAGCTCGGTCGGTGGCCTGCTCGACAGCGTCCTCGACGGCGTCACCGGCGTGCTGGTGCCGGCGCGCGACCCGGCAGCAGTGGCTCGTGCCGTGCGGGACCTGGTGGCGGACCCCGCGCGGATGCAGCGGATCGGCCGGGCTGCACGGGCCCGCGCGGTCGAGCTGTACGACTGGCGGCAGGTGGCACTGGCCACCGAGGTGGCTTACGAAGAGCTGCTGAGCGCGCCGTCGATCGTCACCGTGCCCGCCACCGTGGACGCGCTGTGAGCGCCCGTCCGTGGCTGGAGCAGCACCTGGACGAGCTGTCGCCCGGTCTGGACTGGCTGCGTGAGGCCGGCCCCGTGGTCGACGACTGGGGCCGTGTACTGGCCGGGGTGCTGGGTGCAGGCGGCCGGCTGCTGGCGGCCGGCAACGGCGGCAGCGCCGCCGAGGCGCAGCACCTGACCGCCGAGCTGGTGGGCCGCTTCGTGGGGGAGCGCCGACCGCTCTCGGCGCTGTGCTTGTCCGCGGAGACGTCCAGCCTCACCGCGATCGTCAACGACTACGGGGCGGACGAGGTCTTCGCCCGCCAGGTGCAGGCCCACGGCCGTCCCGGCGACGTCCTGCTGCTGCTGTCCACCAGCGGGCGCAGCCCCAACCTGCTGCGGGCGGCCGAACGTGCCACGCAGGCGGGTGTCACGGTCTGGGCCCTGACCGGTCCGGCGCCGAACCCGTTGGCGGACATGGCAGATGCCGTCCTGGCCGTCGAGGCGGCCTCCACCTCGGCGGTGCAGGAGGTACACCTGGTGGCCGTGCACGCCTTGTGCGCCGCGGTAGACCAGCACCTGGCGAAGGAGATCGACCTGCGTGCGCCTCAGACGACCGGATGGGCCGTGCCCAGCGCGGGACCGGCGCCGGCGAGGCCCCAGCGTGCCGGCAGGGCGAGCAGAGGTCGGCCGCACGTGGTGGTGGTGGGTGACCTGCTGCTCGACGTCGACGTGGACGGCAGGGTCGAGCGGATCTGCCCCGACGCGCCGGTCCCGGTCGTCGACGTCGCCGGCCGGCTGGAGAGTCCGGGTGGTGCGGGGCTCACGGCGCTGCTGTGCACGCAGGCCGGGGCTGCGGTGACCCTGGTCGCACCCGTGGCCGAGGACGCCGGTGGGCAGGCGTTGCGCGCGCTGCTCGAGGGCGAGGTCGATCTTGTGGCGCTGGGCCACGACGGTGGCACCCGCACCAAGACGCGGGTCCGTTGCGACGGGCAGACGCTGCTGCGGCTGGACTCCGGCGGCACCGGCGCCCCCACGGGGGAGCTGCCTGCCGGTCTGGCCGAGCTGCTGGAGACGGCCGACGTCGTGCTGGTCTCCGACTACGGCGCGGGCACGACCAGCCACCCGTCGCTGCGCGGGCTGCTCCAGCGCAGAGCGGCCGCGGGCGGGCTGGTGTGGGACCCGCACCCGCGCGGTGGTGCACCGGTTCCGCGGTGCACCCTGGTGACCCCGAACCTGTCCGAGGCGCGGGCCGCAGCCGGCGGACCGGCGGGTGCTGCGCACGCTCCCGAGGAGCTGGCTCGAACCCTCGCCGGCACCTGGTCGGCGCTCGCCGCGTGCGTCACGGTCGGTTCCTCCGGTGCCTATCTGCACGTGCCGGGCAGCGAGGCGCTGTACGTCCCCGCGACAGCCGTGGCCGGGGGGGACCCGTGCGGCGCCGGCGACCGGTTCGCGGCGACGGCAGCGGTCTCCCTGGCCCGCGGTGCGGTGCTCTCCGAGGCCGTGGTCGACGCCGTCGCGGCAGCCTCGGCCTGGGTCGCCAGCGGCGGTGCCGCGGCCTTCCGGGCAGAGCGGGAGAACCTTCCGGGGTCCTCGGCCGACCAGGACCGAGACCACGACCCGGGCGCCGTCCGCACATCCGGCGCCGTCGGGCAGCGCGGCCCGAGCGCTGCGGACCTGGTGCGCAGGGTGCGGGCGGATGGCGGCCGCGTCGTCGCGACCGGTGGCTGCTTCGACGTGCTGCACGCAGGCCACGTCGCCTGTCTGCAGGCGGCTCGCGGGCTGGGGGACGCCCTGGTGGTGCTGCTGAACTCCGACGCCTCGGTGCGCCGGGCCAAGGGCCGGGGCCGCCCGGTGGTCTCCGCACAGGACCGCGCCCGCGTGCTGCTGGGCCTGGGGTGCGTGGACGCGGTCGAGGTCTTCGACGAGGACGACCCGGGGGCGGCGCTGGAGCGGCTGCGCCCGGACGTGTGGGCCAAGGGCGGCGACTACGGCGGAGCCGTGCTGCCCGAGGCGGAAGTGGTCCGACGGCACGGCGGCAGGGTCGTCCTGCTGCCGTACCTGGACGGGCGTTCGAGCAGCAAGATCCTGTCAGCCGGCAACAACCCCCACGAGTACGAGGAGATCCGTTGAGCGCGAGCACTGCGCCCCTGAGTTCCACTGCGCCCCTGAGTTCCACTGCGCACCCGAGTTCCACTGCGCACCCGAACCTGTCGTCGGTGTACGTCACCGGAGGAGCGGGCGGGCTCGGTGCCGCCGTCGTCGCGGCGGTTCGTGCGCACGGCGGGCGTGCCGCGGTGATCGACCGGGTCGCGCCGTCCACCGGCGTAGATCTGCCCCACGCCGTCGCCGACCTCGGGGACTCCACCCAGGCGGCGCGTGCTGTGGACGAGCTGGCGCAGAGCTTCGGCCCGCCCACCGCAGTGGTCACGGCCGCCGGCACGGATGCCTGCGGTGCGCTGGGCGACGTCCCGGTGGACGCCTGGGAAGCCGTGGTGCGGGTGAACCTGCTCGGCACCGTCGCAGTCGTCCGCGCGGCGTTGCCCTACCTGCTGGAGAGCCACGGCAGCGTCGTCACGGTCGCCTCCACCCTGGGGATCAAGGCCGTGGGTGATGCCACCGCGTACTGCGCGTCCAAGTTCGGCGTCGTCGGCTTCACCCGGGCCCTGGCCACCGAGCTCGCGGGGCAGGTGGGCGTGACGCTGCTCATCCCCGGAGGGATGAGCACCGCCTTCTTCGACGGCCGGCCCGAGCAGTACCGCCCGGGCCCGGACGCGGTGCTCAACGATCCGGCCAACGTCGCCGAGCTCGTGATCACCGCACTCACCCAGCCTGCGGGCTCGGCCCTGCGCGAGCTGGTGGCCGCCACGGAGACCGAGCCGTCCTGGCCGTGAGCACTCGGCGGCAGGGCGGCCGGCCCGCCGTCCTGGTGCTGCGGGCCCTCGGGCTCGGCGACGCCCTCACCGGCCTCGCCCCGTTGCGGGGGATCCGTCGGGGCTGGCCCGGGCACCGCCTCGTGCTCGCCGCACCCGCGGGTCTGGGCGCGCTGCTGCGGTCCAGGGGGTTGGTCGACGAGGTGCTCGACACCAGCGGTCTGGCCCCGTTGCAGCCGCAGGCGCTCGCAGCGCTCGGGATCGACGGCACCCACGTGGCGGTGAACCTGCACGGGCGCGGCCCGCAGAGCCACCGGCTCCTGCTGGACACCCGTCCTGAGCGGCTCGTGGCCTTTGCCCACGGCCTCGTCGGCCTGGACCAGGGCCCCGCCTGGGCCGCGGCCGAGCACGAGGTGCTGCGCTGGTGCCGGCTCGTCAGTTCGGCAGGCGGCAGCTGCGGCCCCGAGGACCTGCTGCTGGAGGACCTGCTGTTAAAAGGCCCGTCGCGGCCGGGGCCGGCTGACGGCGCCGTCGTCGTGCATCCGGGGGCGGCGTCCGGCAGCCGCCGCTGGCCGGTGCAGCGATGGCGCGAGGTCGTCGTCGCCCTGACCGGGAACGGTTTCCGGGTCGCCGTGACGGGCAGCCAGCAGGAGCGCGCGCTGGTTGCCGCCGTGGTGGACGGGCGCCCCGATGTCCTCGACCTGTCCGGCAGGCTGACCCTCGAGCAGCTGTTGGAGACGGTCTCGGTGGCGAGGTTGCTGCTGTGCGGCGACACCGGGGTGGCGCACGTGGCGACCGCGGTGCGGACGCCCTCAGTACTGCTGTTCGGGCCGACACCTCCCACCGAGTGGGGGCCGTTGGTCGACACGCAGCTGCACACGGTGCTGTGGCACCCCCGTCCCGGGGACGCCGAACGCGGCGACCCGCACGCCTGCAGCCCCGACGTCCGTCTGGAGCGGATTGCGGTGACCGAGGTGCTGGCGGCCGCCAGACAGCTGCTGAGCCGGGTGGCTACGAGCTAGAGGGCGCCGCCGCGGGACAGCCCTCGCGAAGGGTGCAGCATCGTGGCCCCGGGGAGGGCAAGGATGCTGCACTCTTCCGGACCGCAGCCACGGCGCACTGCCTACCGTCGGGCAGACGTATCGACGGTGCAGCTGCGTGAGGTGTATGGGTTGGTGGTGGCGCTGAGGGCGGAGATCGCCGCCGTCGCGCCGACGTTCGCTGCTGGCGGCGGTGATGCGTCGTGGGCGCAGATGGGCCGGGCTGAGGTGTTCTCCTTGGAGGAGCTCGAGGTCGCTGCGGCGTTGGGGGTGAGCCGGTTCTGCGCCGGGGTCATGGTGGACCAGGCGGTGACGCTGGTGGAGGTCCTGCCCCGGACGTTGGCGGCTCTGGCGGCAGGGACACTGGACATGGCCCGGGTCAGGTTCTTGATAGAGGCCACTCTCAACCTGTCCGCCGAGGGGGTGCGGGTGGTGGAGGACGCCGCCCTGGCTGAGGCGGGTCAGGGGCCGTGGGAGGGTGTCGGTCCAGGCGTTCGCCAACGACATCGACACGTCCCGCGCATGGCCGCGACCTGCGACCTCTGACCACCCGACCGCCGCATGGCGCTGTGGCGGCGACGCCTCGTGAAGGCGGTCATCGAAACTCAGCGTCACGCGGGGGTCCGCATCCAGTCGTGCCTCGCCGGTCATCAGCCTGACGCCGAGTTCGCGTGGGACCCGCAGATGGCGGCCGTCGGCCGCGTAGACCACCGAAAACCCCTTCGGTGATCGAACGACAGGCTCACTGAGTCAGAGCGGGGCAGCCGCCTGTGTTGTCGTAGAAGTGCCGAATGTGGCCCCTCCAACCATTGGCAGGAGGGCGCACGCTCGTAGCACTGCCCTCTGTGTGGTGCCTCCACTCGTCCGGGCCACGGCTACCTTTCCCTTTCTGCGCATGGACGAGGCGATGGTCAAGTTAGCCATCACGGAGGTGGACTTGAGAACAGAGACAGCAGAGCGCCATCCCAAAGAAGTCGTTGTACGAGCACGGTGAGCGGCCACACCACAGCGGGGACGACTTGCGGCCAGACACGGCGTGAGGGAATGAGACTCATCGCGAGGAGCGCGGCGCCCAGCGCAATGCCGGGCACCATTGCGGCCCAGCTCTGGTAAGGCAAGGGCCAACACGATGGGTAGTTGCAGGTCTCGTCCGGGCCAGCGAAGTAGGTCGCTCGCAGCAGCGCGTGGACGAAGACCGTCGTGGCCAAAACCAGTAGCCCGCTCACGAACTGGCCGAGGCGTCTCATAGTGCCGTGATTGAGCACCGTAGGCACGACCCCGACCACAAGGGTTGCCAGTGTCACGAGAAGGATGACTACAGCGATCTGGACGTCGACAGGACGACCCCCCCTGGCCAAGCCAGTCGTCGCCGACGTGGGGTCAACCTGGCCGAGTCCGGGGTCCAGGACGAACACCGCCAACGCGCCGAACTGCGCCAGCAGTCCGGTGCCGACTGCCAGTCCGGCGACGGACGTCGTCCGCCTCCCAACGCGAACCTCCGTCGGCGCCTTGGGCATCACGTCCATTGTGAGGTCTCAACCGCCGAGGTACTGCGCGTAGACGGAGGCACAGACCTCGACTTCATCGGCGTCGGGCATGGTCTCGGCATCTGCAGCGTTCAGCAGTGCAGCCATCGTGAAGGGGAGATTGATGCTGCCCGCATTGATGCCGTCAACCAGAGTGCCAAAGGCCCTTATCAGATCCGACGTGCCGTACGCCGGGCCGTAGCCACTGGCCAGTGTGGACCATCCGCTCTCAACGACCTCGATCTGTCGCCCTGGAACTTCGCTCGCACTGGGCGAGCTGGGGCTGGGCTGAGCTGAGCTGCTCGACGGCTGAGACCTTGCGGGCCTGGACGGCCTCGAGGTGGATGGCGATGGTTCGCTCGCCCGCGTCGTCGAGCCGCTAGCGGCGGCCGCCTCGCCCTGAGGCGATACTTCCGCGCAGCCCACGACAGCCAGCCCAGCGACAGCCAAGGGGACCCACAGTCTCCGAACGGAGGCGTTGTTAGCCACGACCACAGACTGTCAGGTAACCCACCATGATCGGGCATTCGAGAAACCGTGAAGTGCCCGAAGGGTCCGTTCGCGCCTGGCCGAACGGATCGTTGGCAGTTGCAGGCAGTCACGTGGGAGGACGTGGCCGGGTTTGTCGCCTGGCTGCGGCTGCCGCCGGCGGCTCGAGAGGGTCGGGTCGTGGTGTTGCCGAGGGTGGCCCATCACTGTGTCGAGGCGAGCGTGAACCGCAAGCTCGCGGCCCTGACCTCGTTTTGTGAGGTCCATGCCCGGCAGGGGGTGCTGATGGTCACGACGGCACCGGCTGGTCGTCGGGGGCGGTCTTCGGCGCCCTCGTTCAAGCCGTTCTTGCACCACATCACCAAGAGTGATCCGCAGCGTCGCCGCACGATCAAGCTGCGGGCGCCGGCGCCTCGGCCGCGGGTGCTGACCGCCGCCGAGGCGCAGTCGATCCTCGATGCGTGCGGACACCTGCGCGACCGGCTGTTGTTCGCGCTGCTCCTCGATACCGGGTTGCGGATCGGTGAGGCGCTGGGACTGCGGCACGAGGACCTCGACATCGCCGGGCGTCAGGTGGTGGTGGTGTCGCGGGTCAACGACAACCGAGCCCGCGCCAAGGGCGGCCGGTCCCGGTTCATCCCCACCAGCACGGCACTGCTGCGGCTCTATGCGGACTACGGCCACCCCGACCCAGCGGTCTGGGCCACCACCGCGCTGTCAGCCGGATCCGGTCCGCGACCAGGTCGGCCCGGTGACCGATCAGCAGCGTCAACTCGGCAAGGAGCTGGGCGTTGACATGGACCGGGGCGAAGTCACGCCGCAGCCGAGAGACATCGGCGATCACGAACGCCTCCTTGGCGTCGGGCTTGGCCTCACCTCGGTAGCCGACAGTCATCGTGTTCACCGTTCGACCGGAAACGTAGAGCGCCTGCTGTCCGTGGGCGGCCAGCAGTGACAGCAGCAACGTGGCAGGGCTGCCATTGATGTCGATGGCCCAGGACACCTCCTACCCGGATGTGGGCCGAGCTTGACCGCCACCAGGCAGGGCTGGCCATGCTGAAGGTGACAGGGCCGACCCAGGACATGATGTGGCTTCGCCGGACCTTGGCTGACCTGGGCGATGCACGCCCCAGCACCGATCCGCGGGGGGACCGTGTCAGCTCCGGTCGCCGTGAGGTCGCCGCCTTGTTCGACATGGTCGAACGCGCCGTCCTGGGTGAGGACGCCGCTGGCTACGAGGCAGCAGGCTCCACCGCGGGCGACGGCGCAGGCGGCTCCGGCGCCGCAGGTGTCGCACCAGGCAGGCCCTCCCGGCCCGAACAGGTGCGTTCTCGTGAGCTGGGGCTGGTGCTGCGCGCGGACACCTTCTTCTGACGCGGACCAGCCGCCGCCAACCCTGGTGAGATCCGCGGCTTCGGGGTACCGATCCCGGTGGGCGCCGGCCCGGCCCGGTCCCAGGCGGTGCGCGCCGCGCAGTCCGGGACACCGACGTGTGTGCTGCTGGCCGGGACCGACGGCACCCTGCAACGCCTCGTCCGGGTCGGGGTAGCACCAGTCGCGGGCTGGACCCGAAGCACCCTGGATGACGCCGTACGCCGCGCCCTGGCCAGGGCCGCTGGAACCGGCACAGCGGTCGACAGCGGCGCGAGCGGCAGCGCGGCCTTGGCCACGGACCGGTACACCCCGACGGCGGCGATCGCGGACCACGTGCGGGCGAACTACCCCACGTGCACCGCCCCCATCTGCAACCGCTCAGCCCGCAGCTGTGACCTCGACCACGACGAGCCCTGGCCACGCGGACCCACCGCCGTCTCGAACCTGAACCCCAAAAGCAGACGCTGCCACCGCTGGAAGACCATGGGGCTGTGGCGATCCCGCATGCACCCCGACGGGACCATCACCTGGACCACCCTCACCACCACCCTGACAGTCAAGCCCGAACCGCTGCCCGGGTACGGGCACGCCGAGGGCCACCACGTTGGGCGGCGCGGTGAGGGTCAGCCCGGCACGCCAGCCGCCTAAGAGGTACTGCTTCATCGTCGCGCAAGGTGATGCCTCCGGCGTCATCGGAGCACTCCTGCGCCGATGGCGCGGCGTCCCTGCGCGAACCATTGAACGGTGCGAGCCAGGCCGTCAGGCCACCCGACGGCAGGATCCCAGCCGAGCACCTGCTCGGCACGGGTCGTGTCAGCACGCCGCTGCTGAGGATCGTCCACGGGGCGCTCGATGTGCCGGATGGTCGAGGAGGAGTCCGTGGCCGCCACCACGTCCTCGGCGATCTGCAGCACGGTCATCTCGTCTGGGCTGCCGATGTTGATCGGCCCGGGGTGGTCGCTGACGGCCATCGCCAGCACCCCGTCCACGAGGTCGTCGACATAGCAGAGCGATCGCGTCTGCAGGCCGTCCCCGGTGATGGTCAGCGGTTGCCCGGACAGGGACTGGCGAATGAAGGTCGGTATGGCGCGGCCGCCGGAGGGGCGCATGCGGGGGCCGTAAGTGTCGAAGATGCGCACGATCCCGGTGTCGACGTCGAGCGAGCTGCGGTGCGCTGTGGTGAGCGCCTCGGCGTAGCGCTTGGCCTCGTCGTACACCGACCGTGGCCCCGTCGGATTGACGTTGCCCCAGTAGGTCTCGGGCTGGGGGTGCACCAGCGGGTCGCCGTAGACCTCCGAGGTGGAGGCCAGGATGAACCGCGCTCCCTTCTCGCGAGCCAGCTGCAGTGCGTGCTGGGTCCCCATCGCCCCGACGTGCAGGGTCTCGACCGGAAGCTGCAGGTAGTCGACGGGAGAGGCCGGGCAGGCCAGGTGCAGCACCAGGTCGACCGCGCCGGGTACGCAGGCTCCCAGCGTCAGGTCGCAGTGCAAGGAGCGAAACATCGCGTTGGTCGCCATCGAGGCCAGGTTGATCGAGGAGCCGGTGACGAAGTTGTCCAGGGACACGACCTCGCAGCCGTAGTCCAGCAGCGCCTGGCAGAGGTGGCTGCCGAGGAAGCCCGCGCCCCCCGTAACGACGGCCCGTCTGGGCCAGGCGCAGGAGTCGCCACCCAGCGCAGGCACGGACTTCCGCGGGGACGGCGCTGCTGCGGCGGCTGGCATGGATCAGTTCTTCCCCGACCGGCCGGATCGATGCCTGCTCATCGCGAGTGCTGCAACCGCAAGCCGGCCCTCGGGATGCCACCCAGCACCCCGGCGTGTAGAACAGTCCTGGACGTCGCCCGGGAGTGATCCGTCCAGATCGCACGTGGCCCATGCATCCGGCTGCAGCTCCCCCAGCACACGGGAGGCAGCATGCTCGTCGACAACGCGCCGCTCGTGAATCCAGCTGATCCTCCGACGCCGGCAGCAGATGCCGCCACCGGTCCTGTTCTCCTCGACATAGATGTGCATCCCGTGAGCGAGCGGACGGTATGCGCCCAGGTGGCTGCGGCGCTCGGCAGCAGAGGAACGCGCTGGCAGGCGACCGTCCCCGCAGGATCGGTACAGGGCTGGCTCCCGGACGTGGTGGCCAGGCTCCGCGCGGAGGTGTCGAGTGCCGTCCGCGCAGGTGCACCGGGCACGGTGCACGCGTTCGGCTGGCGCGCCGCCGTGGTCGCGACCGCGGCCCGGCGCCCCGACGACGCGACGTGCGTGGTGGCCCACCTGGGCGATGGGCCCGCCGACACGTGGGTGTCCGGCGCAGCGGCTGCTGCCGAGGCGCGGCTGGGATGGGCAGCGGCCCGCTCTGCCGATCTCGTCGTGCTGGACTCCGAGTGGGCCCTCGAGCGGGCCATCGCGCACGGCATTCCGCGCTCCGCCCTGGTCAAGGAGATGCCTGTCGCCCCTGACTGGGCCACCGCGACACCGTGGCGGGCGGGAGCCAAGGACCAGCCGCGCACCGTGCTGGCGGTGGGAGGGGTGGGACGCTTCGCCGGTACGGGCTTGCTGATGGCGGCCCTGTCAGTCGTCGACGACGTCCGGCTCGTGGTGGCAGCTCCGCGCGGGGCCAGCGAGGCTCAGCTGGCGTCGGCAGGCGCGTGGTTGCACACCCTCGGCCAGGGCGCGCGGCACCGGCGTCCGGAGGTCGCTGCGTTCGACGAGGACCTGCTGACCCGGTGCGACCTGGTGGTCGACGCGAGCAATGCTCCGACAAGCGTCTCGGGCGTGGTCTCGGCGATGGCCCATCGCCGTGCGGTCCTGACCACGGACGTGGGCTCGCGCCGCGAGATCGTCATCGCGGGCACGACGGGGGAGGTCGTGGCCGTGGGGAGCCCTCAGGATCTGCGCTCGCAGGTGCTGAGACTGGTGCGGAACTCGTTCAAGCTGGAGGCGTACGGGGAGGCGGGCCTGGAGCGCAGCCGGGCCAGCTTCTCGGCCGTCCGGCGGGCGGAGCTCGTGCTCCGGCTGGACCATGGCCAGGCGCAGCCGTTGCGGAGCAGCGCATGAGGAAGGACGAGGTGGGCGGGGTCGACCTGGCGACCTCCGCGCTGACCGTCGTGCCAGCGCCAGCGCCAGCGCCAGCGCCAGCGGTGCCAGTGCCAGCGGTGTCAGTGCCGGCTCCGGCCGCGGTCCGCGACCCCGCACCGGTGGACCTTCTGCTGCACCGGGCTGCGGGATGCCAGGACCCGGTCGTGCGGGCGCAGCTGTTGGAGGAGGCGATCTGTGCCGGCATGCCCGCAGCGCGCTCGATCGCGCTGCGGTACCGCGACCGGGGCGAGGCGGTCGAGGACCTGCTGCAGGTCGCCTACCTCGGGCTGGTCAAGGCCGTGCACGGTTTCGACGCGCAGGTGGGAACGGGCTTCATGGCCTACGCCGAACCGACGATCGCGGGCGAGGTCCGCCGCTGGTTCCGGGACAAGGGCTGGGATATCCGGCCCCCACGACGCCTGCAGGACCTGCGCGCCAGCATGATCCCCGCGATCGAGGAGCTCACCCAGGAGCACGGCCGGGCCCCCCGCGCGGAAGAGGTGGCGGCGCACCTCGGCGTGGCCTACCAGGACGTGAGCGCGACCATGGTGGCGCTGGTCAACTACACCGCGGACTCCCTCGACGCGCCCGTCGACGGCGTGGACGGCCCCGGCATCGGCGCCGTGATCGCCGACGACGTGCCGGAGGTGGGCGCTCTGGAGGACAGGCTGAGCCTCGAGCCGCTGCTCGCGGACCTGCCACCCAGGGACCGGCACATCCTGGTGCTCCGGTTCTACCGCGGCTGGACCCAGCGCGAGATCGCCGAGGACATCGGCGTGACCCAGATGCAGGTGTCCCGGTTGCTGAACAAGGCGCTCGCCACCATGCGCGAGAAGCTCCTCGACATCTGAGGCGCCAGGTGCGGTAGGAAAGGCGTGTGACTTCCTACGGCTTCCATGCCTCCCACGAACAGGTCCATCCCTCCGAGCTGCTGCGCGCGGTCCGGCTCGCGCAGGAGGCGGGCTTCGACATGGCGATGTGCTCTGACCACTTCTCGCCGTGGAGCGAGCGGCAGGGGCACTCGGCCTTCGCGTGGTCCTGGCTCGGTGCCGCGCTCGCGACCACGGACCTGACCTATGGCGTGGTGAACGCGCCGGGTCAGCGCTACCACCCCGCGATCATCGCGCAGGCGATGTCGACGCTGGCGGCGATGTTCCCCGAGCGGCTCTGGGTGGCGCTGGGCACGGGTGAGGCCTCCAACGAGCACATCACGGGCCAGGGCTGGCCCCGCAAGGAGGTCAGGGACGCACGGCTGCGTGAGTGCGTGGAGGTCATCCGGGCCCTGCTGGCCGGTGAGGAGGTCAGCCACGACGGCCTGGTCACCGTGGATCGGGCGCGGATCTGGACCCTGCCCGAAAAGCCGCCTGCCCTTGTCGGGGCGGCGGTGAGCCTGCGGACGGCGGCCGCAGCGGCACAGTGGGCCGACGGGATGGTCACCGTGCTGCAGCCCAGCAAGCACCTGCGCGCGATGGTCGACACCTACCGTGACGCCGGCGGACGGGGCCCGGTGGCGCTGCAGGTGCACCTGTCCTGGGCGCCGGACGAGGACGAGGCCCTGGCCGTGGCGCACGACCAGTGGCGCAGCAACGTCCTGGCCCCACCCGCCTGCTGGGACCTGGACTCCGCAGAGCTCTTCGACCAGATCGCCGAGCACGTCCGGCCCGAGGCCGTGCGCGGGCCAGTGCTGGTGTCCAGCGACCTTGGCCGGCACGTCGCCTGGTTGCAGGACCTGGCAGCCCTGGGGTACGACCGCATCTACCTGCACCACGTCGGTCAGCATCAGGACGCGTTCATCGACGCGTTCGGCGAGCACGTCCTGCCGCAGCTCGACCGCTCCTCATCGCTGCAGGGCACGGCGTGAGGATCACCGACACCAGCGACCTGTGGTGGAAGACCGCGGTGGTGTACTGCCTGGACGTCGAGACGTTCTTCGACTGGGACGGCGACGGCACAGGGGACTTCGCCGGGCTGGTGCAGCGGGTGGACTACCTGGCCGGGCTCGGCATCACCTGCCTGTGGTTGATGCCGTTCTACCCGACGGCCGACCGGGACGACGGGTACGACATCACCGACTTCTACGGGGTCGACCCCAGGCTGGGCACCCACGGTGACGTGGTGGAGCTCGTCCGGACGGCGCAGGACCGTGGGATCCGGGTCATCGTCGACCTCGTGGTCAACCACACCTCCGACAAGCACCCCTGGTTCCGATCCGCACGCTCGAGCAAGACCTCTCCGTATCGCGACTACTACGTCTGGCGTTCCGACACACCCCCGGACACCTCGGCCGAGGTCGTCTTCCCCGACCAGGAGGACAGCATCTGGGAGCTCGACGAGAAGACGGGGGAGTACTACCTGCACCGCTTCTACAAGCACCAGCCGGACCTCGACGTGACCAACCAGGCGGTCCGCGACGAGATCGCCAAGGTGATGGGCTTCTGGATCTCCCTGGGGATCTCGGGCTTCCGGGTGGACGCGGTGCCCTTCCTCCTGCAGACCGACGACATGCCCGAGGGCGCCGACGGGTTCGCGGACCCGCACGCCTACCTGCGGTACCTGCGTTCGTTCCTGGGACGCAGGTCGGCCGACGGCATCATGCTCGGAGAGGTGAACCTGCCGCACCCCCAGCAGCTGGAGTTCTTCGGGGGTCCCGACGGGGACGAGCTGACGATGCAGTTCGACTTCATCGCCATGCAGAACATGTACCTGTCGCTGGCACGGTGCGACGCCGCGGCCCTGGTCACGGCACTCGAGCAGCGGCCCGCCAGCTCGGTGAGCAGCCAGTGGGCGACGTTCGTGCGCAACCACGACGAGCTGACGCTGGACAAGCTCAGCGACGACGAGCGCCAGGAGGTGTTCGCCGCCTTTGGTCCGCAGGAGAACATGCAGGTCTACGGTCGCGGGCTGGTGCGCCGGCTGCCGCCGATGCTGGCGGGGGACCCGCGCCGGATCCGGATGGTCTACAGCCTGCTCTTCTCGCTGCCCGGCACACCGGTGCTGTTCTACGGCGAGGAGATCGGCATGGGCGAGAACCTCGACGCCTCAGGCCGGATGGCGGTGCGGACACCGATGCAGTGGTCGTCCGCGCGCAACGGTGGGTTCTCTTCGGCGCCCCCGTCGCGGCTGGCGGCCCCCGTCGTGACGGGAGGCTTCGCGCCCGAGCACGTCAACGTCGCGCAGCAGCGCCAGGACCCCGATTCGCTGCTCGCCTTCATCTCGATGCTCGTCCGCCGCTACCGCGAGTGCCCAGAGCTCGGCTGGTCGCACTTCCAGGTGCTCGACCAGCCGCACGCACAGGTCATGGCTCACCTGGCCAGCTGGGACGACGGTTCGCTCGTCGCGGTGCACAATCTCGGCCCGGAGCCTCGCACGGTGCCTCTGACGCTGGAAGGGTGCGAGGCGGACCACCGCCTGGTCGACCTGCTGACCGTCGGCGAGGTGGCGGTCGACGGCGCGGGGCGTGCCAGCGTCGAGCTGGACGGCTACGGGTACCGATGGCTGCGGGTCACCGCGCCGCAGTCGCGTCGGCTGCTGTGACGCACGGTGCGTCAGGTGGTGGGTGTTACCGGGAGCCGGTAGACAGATGACGACGACCCCCAGCGACAGGAGAAGACGATGAGTGAGCAGCCAGAGCAGGTCGGCATGCCCGAGGACCGCAAGGGCACCCCCGACGGCATGACGAGCGACGACGTCGAGAAGCGTTCGGAAATGGCGCAGTACCTCGGTATCGGGGCCTTCCCCGGGGACCGGGATGCGTTGCTGCTCAAGGCCCATGAGATGGGTGCACCGGACACGGTGACCGACAGGTTGAGGTCGCTTCCCGCGGACGAGGAGTTCACCAACGTCCAGGATGTCGCCCGGGCCCTGGGGCTGGGGACCGAGCAGCATCGGAACTGACGTGCTGCACCCCGACGAGCCGGGTCTGGTGCTGGTCCGCCACGGCGAGAGCCTGGGCAACGTGGCGGACCGCAGGGCCCGAGAGCAGGGGCACCCTCGTCTCGACCTGGAGTGGCGCGATGCGGACGTACCCCTGTCGGACGTAGGGCAGGAGCAGGCCGCGGCCGTGGGCCGGTTCGTCGCCCGCGAGAAGGGCACCGCCCCGACGGTCGTGGTGTCCTCGCCCTTCCGGCGTGCCCTGGACACGGCCCAGATCGTGCTGGCCACGAGCGGGCTCGACGCGGAGGCCGTCACCGACGAACGGCTGCGGGAACGCGAGCTGGGCGTCTTCGACGGGCTCACCGGGCAGGGCATCCGGGAGACTTTCCCCGAGGAGGCTGAGCGCAGAACGCACCTCGGCAAGTTCTACTACCGTCCACCGGGCGGGGAGAGCTGGTGCGACGTCGCCCTGCGGGTCCGCAGCGTGCTGGTGTCGCTGCGGGCCGAGTACGGCACGGAGCGTCTGTGGGTGTTCAGCCACCAGGCCGTCATCATGAGCTTTCGTCTCGTGCTGGAACGGCTGGACGAGGCGAAGGTGCTCACGATCGACTCCGGCACACCGGTACCTAACTGCTCGCTGACCTCTTACCGCTGGCTGGGGGAGCACCGGGCAGAGCTGGTCGCCTACGCCGACACCACGGCCGTGGACCAGGCGCAGGCACCGACGACACGTGAGCCGGACGCCGAGGCGGCCGAGGAGGAGGCGTCCTGAGCCTGTCGTCGTGACACCGGCGGTGCTGCGGGACTGGCCGCACCCCCCTTTCCAACACTTGGTCCGGGTCCTGCCGCCTCAACCGGGCTCAAGACGACCAGACACGGACCAAGTGCGCGATGGCGGACGGGTAGGACGTGGACGAGGTCTCGCACCAGATGCTCGCTGCGACGGCTCGACTGGCGCAGGGCACCGGCGTCGTCGTGAGCTCAGGCGGACAGACCTCGTGGACAGCCCACCCCGACGGCCGGTGCTGGCAGGATGACGCTGGAGGCGCCGGCCTGGGGTTCATTGCTCGGGAGCTGCCTTCGCAGCTTCCCCTGGTGCTCTCCGAGGTCGAGGTCTGAGCGCCGTTACGCGGGTTGGTCACCCGGGCAGCGCGAAACGCTCCCAGACCCGGTGTGCCGACAGCAGCTCGAGCACCTGCTCCAGTGCCTGCGCCGGGTCGTCCGTCACCACCACGCCCGGTGATCCCGGAGCACAACCGACAGCCTCCAGAGCCGTTGCCGCGTCAGCCCACCCGCCGATGGCCTTGCCGTGCCGGTAGGCCTCAGACACCATCAGCGCCACCCGCGGGTCCAGGGCGGGCTTGGACGGGGCAGCAGCCTTGGCGTCCACCGACGGCAGCGCGTCGGGGGCGGGCGCAGGTGCCCCGGCGAGCAGGATCGCGTCGAACTCGATCGAGCGGGCCGTCAGATACGTGCGCTGTGCCACGACAGGCTCGCCGCTGCCGCTGGCCAGCACCCCGCCGTGCGGAGCGATCACCAGAGGCACCATCCCGCCGGCGAACACGGCGTCCCGTACCTGCCGCACGCCGTCCAGGTCGCTGCCCTCGTGCGCCACGATCCCGATGACCCGTCCGGTCGTGGGCCAGCGCTGGCCGATCTGGGACAGGGCCGGGCTGGGCTGCACGTCGGCCAGGTCCTGGGTGGGTGCCGGGGCGGGCAGCCCCAGCCCGGCGGCGACCTTGGCGCACAGGTCCGCGTCGATGTTCGCCAGCGACTGCAGCTGACGCTCCCGGATGACCTGCTCGTAGCACTTGCCCAGCTCGAAGGTGTAGGCGCTCGCGGTGTGGTCCTGCTCCACCGGGGTCAGGCTCAGCCAGAACATCCGTGCCTGGCTGAAGTGGTCCTCGAAGGAGGCCGGTGACTGCCGCACCTTGGTCGCGGCCTCGACGGCGGCAGGGACGTCGACGAACGGGCGATCAGCGTCGCCAGCAGGGAACGGGTTGCCCCCGTCCAGGGAGTTCGGCCGGTAGGGAGCCACGCCCGCGTGAACGGCGTTCTGGTGCAGGCCGTCACGCAGCATGTCGTTGACCGGCACGTGCGGCCGGTTGATGGGGATCTGGTTGAAGTTGGGCCCACCGAGCCGGCTGAGCTGGGTGTCGAGGTAGGAGAACAGCCGGCCCTGCAGCAGCGGGTCGTTGGTGACGTCGATCCCGCGCACCAGGTGGCCGGGGTGGAAGGCGACCTGCTCGGTCTCGGCGAAGAAGTTCGTCGGGTTGGCGTCCAGGGTCATCAACCCCACCGGCTGGACCGGTGCCAGCTCCTCCGGGACGATCTTGGTCGGGTCCAGCAGGTCGATGCCCTGGAACGTCTGCTCCGGGGTGTCGGGGAACGTCTGGATCCCGAGCTCCCACTGGGGGAACGCCCCTGCGGCGATGGCGTCGCCGAGGTCGCGGCGGTGGAAGTCGGGGTCCATGCCGTTGGCGAGCTGCGCCTCCTCCCAGATCAAGGAGTGCACACCGGCCTCGGGCTTCCAGTGGAACTTGACCAGCGTGGTCGCGCCCTGGGCGTCGACCAGCCGGAAGGTGTGGATACCGAACCCCTCCATGGTGCGCCAGGAGCGGGGGATGGCGCGGTCGGACATCTGCCAGATGACGTGGTGCTGGGCCTCGGTGTGCAGCGAGACGAAGTCCCAGAAGGTGTCGTGCGCGCTCTGCGCCTGCGGCACCTCGGTGTCCGGGTGCGGCTTGGCGGCGTGGATGATGTCGGGGAACTTGATGGCGTCCTGGATGAAGAAGACCGGGATGTTGTTGCCGACCAGGTCGTAGTTGCCCTCGTCGGTGTAGAACTTCGTCGAGAAGCCGCGGGTGTCGCGGACGGCGTCCGCCGATCCGCGCGAGCCCACGACGGTGGAGAAGCGCACGAACACCGGGGTCTCGACGTCCTTGGCCAGGAACCCGGCACACGTGACCTCCGCGGCCGTCCCGTACGAGCGGAACATCCCGTGCGCGCCGGCGCCCCGCGCGTGCACGACCCGCTCGGGGATGCGCTCGTGGTCGAAGTGCATGATCTTCTCGCGGAAGTGGTGGTCCTGCATCAGCACCGGTCCGCGGGGGCCGGCCTTCAGCGAGTGGTCGGTGTCGCGCAGGCGGGCACCGGTGGCCGTCGTCAGAAAGGCACCTGCCTGGGCCCTGGCGTCGACCGGTGCACCGGTGGGTGTCCCGGTGGGAGAGACCGCCTCTGGGGCGCGGCCGTCCGGCTTGGGGGGCAGCGGATCGCGCGCCTGTGTCGGCTCCTCCAGGGTCGGGGGCTCCGTGCTGGGGGCGCCGGGGACGCGGTTCTCTGCGGCGGGGTGGCCGGCTGGGGACGGTGACATCGATGTTCCTCCGTGAGTTGGTGTCGCTGTCGGGAAGACGTCTGGTTCTACCAGGGCACGGCGGCACGCGCGCCTCAGACGACGTGCGGGGCGCCGGGGCGGAGCCGACGCCGGATCTGGGCCGTGGTGTGCGCCGCCGTGGGCAGCCGCCGGTCGCGGTAGCGGACGCCACCTCGCAGCCACGCGTACAGCGCCAGCCATGAGCACACGGCGCGCTCTGCCAGCCAGAGCGGAGCGAACAAGGGCACGCTGGCGGGTACGAGGCGGTCGGCGCCATGCCGCCGGCGGCCGACCTCGGCCAGGGCGATGGACCCGAGGGCGCCGGCCGCTGCAGCCGCGGGGAACCGGCGCAGGGCCCAGGCCAGTGCCGGTCCCGTGGCCAGCGCGCCGACGAGCCGCCAGGGCTGCGCCAGGTCGTCGTAGGCCTGGCGCACCCGCTGGGACCAGAAGTGCCGCGCGGTGGGCGGAAGCCGTGGCACCAGGACATGGGGCGCATCCAGCACCACCCCGCCGTACGCGCGCACGGTTCGTACCAGCTCCAGGTTCTCGAACATCACGTCCGCGTCCCAGCCGTCAGTGGCCTCCAGCACGCTGGCCCGGACCGCGAACGTCCCGGGCCAGTCTGCGGCCAGCGCCCGGTTGAGCAGCGAGCGGCTGCCGTCCCAACGGGCGTGCCAGGGCCAGGTGCTGAACACGTTCGCGGGTCTGACCAGGTCGGCGCGATCGGTCAGCGCCAGCAGGCTCCGCAGCAGATGCCCGTCATAGCGGACGTCGTCGTCGGCGAGGACGACCCACTCGTGACGTGCGCAGCGCACCCCTGTCATCGCCCCCACGACCTTGCCGTTGGCCCCGGGCCGAGGGTCGGGAGGCACCAACCGCGCGTGCGGTGACCAAGCGAGCGCGTGCTGGGCGAAGCGCTCGGGGGGCGAGCCGTCCACCACGGTGACATCCAGGAACTGAGCCACCGTGGCCAGGTACCGGGCCATCTCCGCGACGGCCCCGGGGTGCGGCTCCGTGGCCCAGCGCAACGGAATCACCATCTCGGCGTCCAGGCGTTCTCCCTCGGTAGGGGGATCGGTGCTCACGTGCCCCCGTCCGCGCCCACGAGTTCAGCGCAGGACACCAGTTCCTCTCGTAGTGCCGAGCCGTCGGCGTTCCAGCTTCCCATCACCAGGGCCCCCGCGTGGGCGTCCAGCCCCAGGGCTGTGCGGGCGCCGAACAGGACGTCGCCGACCAGGGCCGGCTCCTGCTCGACCAGGCCGCCGCACAGGTCGTGGGCGGCCACCTGCTCGTGGACCGCGTCCGCCTCGACGTGCTCGTCGAAGTACTCGGTGGCCTCGACCCCCAGCCCCAGCCGCTGCAGGCCGGTGACGAACCGACGTGAAGGCAGCGACGAGGTCATCTCGAAGGCCGCGAGGTGCCCGCAGAGGGCGCCCCGCAAGCGGGAGTGCAGGGCGAACATCGACACCACATTGACACTGGCCAGGAAGCCCGCAGGTACGCGCTCCAGGTAGTGGTTCGGCTCGTCGCTGAGCCCCAGCGCGCGCATGCACCGTGCGAACAGGGCCGAGTGCATCCGGTCGAGCCGGCCACCGCCGTACTCGTCGGCCTGGATCTCCACCAGTGCCGCCTTGGCCCTGCCGCGCAGCCGCGGGATGGCCCAGGTGTGCGGATCGGCCTCCTTGAGCTGGGAGACCGAGCGCAGCATCAGCAGCTCGCACACCTGTTCCCGGCTGGCCTGCCGGGCCACGTAGGAGGCGACCGAACCGGCGGCCGGGCCGGGGGCGGCCAGGGCGAACAGGGTGGCAGCGACGTCCTGCGGCCGAGGGTGCGGATCCCCCTGGTCGTAGGCGCGGCGCAAGAACCGCTCGAAGCCGTCCTCGAGGACGGCCCGCGCGCCCAGCAGATCCCCGGACCACTCCCACCGCTCGTCCGCCGGCAGCCCGCCGTAGTGCAGCTCGTACATCAGGTAGAGCGCGAGCTGGACGTCCTCGTCGTCCACCAGGTCGGCGCTGGAAGCCACGGCACGCCGCGCCATCTCGCTTAGACCCGGCATCGGCCCGGCAGGGTTCTGGAGAGCAAGAATCACGGCAGAACTTAACGGCCCACGGGCGTCGCACGGGAACATGACTGGTGGTTGCCCCTGCGCGAAGTCCTCAAACCTGCTCTACCGTCGATCTTATGTACCCGTGCGCAGGCCTGCCGTGAGGGACGAGCCCGTCACGGTCACTGCCTACCCTGACGGGCCGCTGATCCTGAGAGGGTCGGCCACCATCCTGGGCGAGGACGGCCAGGAGCTGGCGCGGGTGCGCCCGACGGTCGCCCTGTGTCGTTGCGGGCTGACTTCTCGGCCGCCGTTGTGCGACGGCTCGCACAAGCTGGCCACCAGCCGCCGGCGCCGAGATGGCACTTCTTCGGACGACAGCGCCGCGTGACCAGCTTGCGAGAGACTGTTCAGGGGTTCGCTGCGGTCGCGGCCCGGGCTCTCGCATGCTTGCCTTGAGGTCGTTGCGCCGGGATACCGCGAGGAGGTCGACCGAGATGCCCAAGACGACCAGGAGTGGTGAGGCTAGGCAGAGCGAGCTGCCGGGCACGCTGCAGCGCTCTCCGGAGAAGGCGCAGCGCACCTTCGCCAAGGTCCACGATGCTGCTGAGGAGCAGTACGGCAACGGCGAGCGCGCCCATCGGGTCGCGTACTCCGCGGTGAAGCACAGCTTCGAGAAGGTCGGCGACCACTGGGAACCCAAGGAGTCGAAGGGGCCCTCCGACGCCCAGGCTGAGGGCGGCGCGGGCACCGACAGGGAGACCGCCGGGGGCGTGGATGCCAATGCCTCCAAGGCGCACCTGTACCAACTCGCCAAGCGGCTCGATGTCCCGGGCCGATCGGCGATGACGAAGAGCGAGCTCGTCGAGGCGTTGAAGAAGGCGAACGACAGGGCGTCGGCGAGGGCGCGAGGATGATGCTGCGGACCCTGGTGCTCGAGGCGCTGCCTGGCAACGTCCGCCATGCCCGTCGCTGGGTCAGCGACCAGTGTCACCACGCCACGCACGAGACGGACACATGTGAGATCTTGACTCTGCTGGTCTCAGAGCTGGTGAGCAACGCAGTGGTCCACGGCGCTGGCCCTGTCACGGTCGAGCTGGACCAGACCCCCGAGCGGCTGCGGGTGAGCGTGGGCGACACCAGTTCGAGCCTCCCCATCGTGCGCAGGCAGCCGGACCATGCCGCGGCCAACGGCCGCGGCATGATGCTGGTCGACTCCCTCGCACAGGCATGGGGGGTCCGCGACTCCCCGTCGGGGACAGGCAAGCACGTGTGGTTCGCCGTCAGCCTGCCCTGATCGGGCGAACGGCTGCCCTGGCTCTTGCACCGGCATCGCCGTCACTCTAGATTCTTCAGCGTGACGCAAACGCATCCCGCGGACGACCCGGGCCACCTCGACCTGGAGGCTGAGGACATCCGCCGAGAGGACGGGTCGCGACTGACCAAGGATCATCTCGACGCGATCATCGCCGACGCGCACGACCAGCTGCGCTGACCGGGCCCGATGAAGGTCTTCCCCCGGTAGCTATGGGCATGCGGCTGGCCTAAGCCCGGATCCACCGATGAGCTTGGGGACGGACGATTCCGCGGATCCGGCCGGATGGTGACTTTCTGGGGGAGCGGCTGGGCAGGGGTGGGCTGCCGGTCTGCCGGCTTCTCCGTGTTCCTCAGGTCGTGGACGGTCAGGGGCCTGGGTGCTCAGGTGGGCGCGGGTGCGATCTTGGTGATCGCTTCGCGCAG
>JAABUN010003889.1_pt1 | contig 21722 bp, 18 predicted proteins | sample 5559311 | NCBI WGS metagenome assembly JAABUN01 (sample SAMN10711877, study PRJNA513370) | rock metagenome | isolation source: Antarctica rocks | place: Antarctica: Victoria Land, Siegfried Peak sud
TCGCCGGAGTAGCGCTGCTACTCCGGCTCCCTGCGTCCTTGCCTGGCGACGCCTGGATCTCGCATTTCCGGGGAAACATTCCTGGTCGGCCCACTAGCGGCCGGAGAAGCGCTGCCGGCGGCGGTTGCGGCGGCCACCCTGGCTCACCCGCTGGTTCCGGCTGCCGTTCGGACGCCCGTTCGGCCCGCGACCGGAGCCCGGACCACCACCGGAGGCACCACGAAGCACCACCTGCCGCTCGTCCGAGGAGGTCTGACCGTCGGCGGTCGCGGTGGCCACCAGGCGGGCCGGCACTCGCCGGCGCCCCGACAGGTAGCGGCGCCCGGCAGCGGTGGGCTCCAGCGTGAAGCGCTCGCCTCCCTGCTCCCCGTCGCGAGTGGCGCGGGCGAGCGTCACGCCGCCGGCCTTAAGGGTGAGGCTGATCCGCGCCATCTTCGACAGCTCCACCGTCACGGGCAGCCCGCGGCGCCGGAACGCAGATGTGGCGATCGAACCGGGCGCCCGGAGGCCGGCCAGCAGCGCGAGCGGCGGCGGTCCCTTCGTCGGCCCGCCGGCCCGCTCGAGCCGAAACGGACCTGTGATCTCGTAGACCACGCCGACGCCGAACCCGCGCTGCGAGGAGAAGTACATGCGCGTGCCCGACGGGTCGAAGATGACGCCGGTGGTCTCCGAGATCGCCTGGCCCGTGCCGTGCTGGGGGCCGGTCAGCTTCAGGAAGCGCGCCACCTCGCGATCGGGGGTGATGATCGCGATGTCGAACGGATCGGGGTTGCCGCTGTCCTCGCAGACGAAGAGATCGCCGGACTGGCGGGACACCGTGATGTTGTCGACGTCGCTGAGCGGCGTCTGGCCGCCGGCCGCGGCGATGGCGTCGCCGTCGTACACGAGCTCGATGGATTCGCCGGTGGTGTCGTAGCCGTAGATGCGGTCGTCGCTCGTGGTGGCCACGTACACGGTCCCGCTGTCGAACCAGATGCCCTCACCGCGGCGGAACTTCGTCGCACCGACCTGCTTGCGGGTGGGCATCGTGGCCGCTGACGGATCGGGCACCGCAACCCACGTGACCTTGCCGCCGTTCGTCGTCTCGCCGGCCGGCCCGGCTACCGCGATCTCCAACAGGCCTGCGCTCAGGTCGGGGTATGCGGTCGGCGTGAAGCGGTAGAAGCCGCCGTCGCCGTTGTCCTCGGTGAGGTAGACCCTCCGGCCGCCGGGGTCGACCGCCGCTGCCTCGTGGCTAAAGACGCCCATCGCAGGACGCACGATGGCCGCCTTCTTGCCCGTCGGATCGCACTCCCATACCCGTCCGGCGTCCATCTCCTCGCAGGAGAGCCACGTGCCCCATGGGGTGCCGCCGCCGGAGCAGTTGCTGCTCGTATTGGCGAGGATTCGGTAGGCGTCCTGGATACGTGCGTCCTTATCGAAGCGGATCGCGGAGGCGCCGCCGCCCGCCGTGGCCGGGGCCTCCGAGTTGGCCGTGAGGATGTAGCCACCGTCGGCGGTCGGGAACGTGGCCTGGCCGTCGGAGAAGATGTGCCAGGGATAGGTCGTATTCTCGACCGGGACCTGCCCCCGGGCGACGATCCGCGAGCGGAAGCCTGCCGGAAGCATGATCCCGTTGGCGTCGGGGGCCAGCAGCGGGCCGTACGGTCCCGGCCCGGGCGTGGCTGGGGCGGCGGCCAGCGCCTCCTCCCAGAAGGCCGGTCCGAGGGCAACGGCGCCTGCGCCGAGTAGGCCGGTGCGCATGAAGTCGCGTCGCCGCATCGAGAAGGGGACCCTACCCCCTGATGCTCCCCCCGGGTGAACGGCGTGTGAAGCGGCCGAAAAAGCCGCAATTTGCGTTAACTCGACGGTAACGCGCGCTTTACCGCGCGGTCACAAGGGGGGCGTGTCGCCGGTCGATGCTTCTGCCATGGCCGTGTCAGTCACGGATCTCGACAGGGGCGCTCCGCGCTCCGGCGAAGCCGCGCTGGGGTTGCGGGTGCGGCTCACCGACGGCGCCATGACGACCGTGCACATCGCCGCCTACGCCCTCGAGGCCTGCGAGCCCCGGGTGGTGGTACTGCCGCGGCCGGAGCCGCTCGTCTCGTGGTGCCGCCGCACCGGCACCGCAGACGCTGTGGTGGGGGGCTTCTTCGTGCGCACCCAGGGTGGGCGGCCGCTCGGGGAGCTTCGCACCCATGGGGTGCTCCGGCGGCACGTGCCCTTCGACGGTCCGTGGGCCGCCCGCCGGTCCTGCCTTCATGTCGAGGCGGGCGCCATGCGGCTCCTGCCGCGCGACGAGCTGCCGGTCGAGCCGCGCGGCGACCTTCTCCAGGCCGGCCCGCTGCTGGTGCGCGAAGGACGTCCGCAGGTCACCGAAGGTGGGGACCCCGAGGGCTTCTCGAGTGGTCGCGCCCAGTTCGACTCGGACATCACGGTCGGCCGCTACCCGCGCGCCGCGCTCGGGGTGCGTGACGGCATCGCGTGGGCGGTGGCGTGTGACGGTCGTGCCGAGGATGACGCCGGCCTCACGCTCGCGGAGCTTGCCTCGCTGATGGCGACACTGGGGGCCGCCACGGCCATCAACCTCGACGGCGGCGGCTCGACCTCGCTCGTCTGCAGTGGTCGGCTCGTGAACCGCCCGCGCGCCGAGCACGGGGTCGACCTTCCCGAGGGGCGGCCGATAAGCACGGCGCTCACCTTCGTGCCTCGCGACTAGGCGTCGCCTTAACCGTGGGTCGGCGACCCCGCTGCTGCGGGTAGTCAGCCGCGGCCAACCTCTACAGTCCCGGGCCGATGATCTGGCTGCTGCGCCACGGTGAGGCCGAGGACGGCTCTCCCGACGCCGAGCGCAAGCTGACCGAGAAGGGGAAGCGCCAGGCCCGGGCGGCGGGGGCCGCGCTCGAGGCCCTCGGAGTCGTGCTCGATACCTGCTTCACGAGCCCGAAGGTCCGGGCGGCCGAAACCGCACGGCTGGCGTGCGAGCCGCTCGGTCTCGACTACCAGCTCGAGGCGGCTTTGGCCGGCGGACCGATCGACCCCGAGCAATTGGCGGCGGGGCTCGGCGAGGTGCTGCTTGTGGGCCACGATCCCGACTTCTCCCTCGCCGTGCACGACATGACCGGGGCGCAGGTGAGGATGAAGAAGGGCGGCCTCGCCGGGGTGGACAGCGGTGAGCTCGTGACGCTCCTCCGCCCCGCCGAGCTCACTGCCATCTCGTCTCGTTAGCCCACGGGCTTGGCCTACGCCTGCATAGACGTCGGGAGCAACACGACCCGGCTGCTCGTAGCCGACGTCGAGGATGGTCGCCTGCGGGAGCTGATGAGCCAGCGCGTGTTCACGCGCCTCGGCCGCGGCCTCGGAAGCGCGGGCAAGATCCCGTCGGCAAAGATCGCCGAGACGGCCGAGGTTGTGTGCACGCAGGTGCGCCACGCTCGTGACCTGGGGGTGAAGAGGATCGCGGTGGTGGGCACCGCCGCCATCCGCCAGGCGAAGAACGGCGCCAAGTTAGTGGCGGCGGTTGAGAAGGAGTCCGGGTTGCCGATGCAGGTGCTGTCCGATGAGGAGGAGGCGAGGCTCGCCTTCGTCGGCGCGACGAAGACGCTCGGTGCGCCTGTCGACGGATCGGTGGCCGTCGTGGACGTGGGAGGCGGCTCCACCGAGTTGGCCGTCGGCACCGTGGCCGGCGGGGCCACGTGGTCGGCGTCCTTCCGGATCGGCTCGGGCTTCCTCGCCGACAGCTACCTTCGCTCCGACCCTCCGTCCGAGAAGGAGCTGAAGGCCGTCCGCCAGCACGTGGGGGGCACGTTCGAGGGACTCGACGTCCCGGCGGTGGACAGCGCTGTGGCGGTCGGGGGCAGCGCCACCTCGCTGCGCCGCCTGGTGGGCGGAGAGCTCGAGCACGAGACGCTCGAGCGGTCGATCCGGATCCTCTCCACCACGCCTGTTGCCGAGGTGGCCCAGCGCTTCGAGCTCGACCCGGAGCGGGTCCGTCTTCTCCCCGCGGGAATGCTCATTCTCGAGGAAGTCTCCGACCGGCTCGCGCTGCCGCTCAAGATCGGTCGCGGCGGCCTGCGTGAGGGCGTGATCCTGGAGCTCTTGGCGCGCTGACCGTCTAGCCTCATGAGGGGTGGCAAGCGCACAGGCAATCGAGGGCTTCGACGCCTCCCTGAGCTTCCGGGAGGGCGCTGCCCGCGCCGTCGAGGTACGCACCGGCGAGCTCTTCGGCCATCGCGAGGGGGTGCTGGACATGGAGAACATCGAGCGCGTGCACGACATGCGGGTGGCCAGTCGCCGCCTCCGCGCGGTGCTCGAGGTCTTCGCCCCCTGCTTCCCGAGGCGGGAGTACCGCCGGGCGCTCAGGGACGTAAAGGCGCTGGCGGACGCGCTCGGCGCGCGTCGCGATCCCGACGTGGCCACAGAGGCGCTCGAGCGCCTCTCGGCGGCGTTCGGTCCGAGCGACCGTCCCGGAGTGCGTCACATGGTCGGGGAGTTGCGAGGCGAGCAGGCGGACGGAAACGATCTCCTGGCCGAGGCTCTGGAGCACATGGACGTCTCCGGCCTGGAGGTGCGTCTGCTGGCCCTGGCGGCGACGGCGCGGGTGCCGGCGTGAAGGCGCGCAGGGTCAAGGGCCTCGACTGCGACGGCGGCCTCGCCGAGAACGCTCGTCGCATCGTGCTCGTGCGCCTCGACGAGCTCTTCTCCTTCGACCCCGCGGTGCGGGACCCACGGGCGGTCGAGGAGCTGCACGACATGCGCATCGCCGCCAAGCGGTTGCGCTACATCCTGGAGCTCACCGAGCCCGCCCTCGGCGACGCAGCGCGGCTCGGCACCAAGGAGGGCAAGGGCCTGCAGGGGCTGCTCGGCGACATCCACGACTGCGACGTGATGGTGCCGCGTATACGCGAGGAGGTCGAGCGCCTCCGCGCCCAGGATGCCGCGGCCGTTCGGGCCTCGGCCGACCCTCGGGCGAAGGACCTCGAGCCCGAAGCCGTGCGCAAGGCGCCGAACCTCGGTCGCTACCGCGGCCTTGAGGCACTTGCCACCTATCTCACCGCCCGCCGCGAGGTCCTCTACGTGCGCTTCATCGCCGAGTGGGATCGTTTGCAACGAGCCAGGTTCCGCGAACGCCTCGAACGAGGCCTGGCTGAGACGCTCGCCCCGCCGCCCCCGTCCGCCGACGAGAACGGAGCCGACCCCGTGACACGCACGCCCGCTGAACCGGTGGCGGCATGACGCGCTCCCCATCCGCGGCCGAGACGATCGATGCCGCGCAGCAGGCGCCCACTCCCCCGGCGCGCCCGCCCGAGGGTCCCGCGGCGAGCCCCACGCGGCAGCCCGGAGGGCCTCCGCTCGGCTCCTCCGATCTCTACACCAACCGCGAGCTGTCCTGGCTCGACTTCAACGACCGCGTGTTGCAGCTCTCCGAGGACGAGAACGTCCCGCTGCTCGAGCGGCTCAAGTTCCTGGCCATCTACGAGTCGAACCTCGACGAGTTCTTCATGGTCCGCGTGGCCGGGCTGCACGATCAGATCGACGCGGGCATCGACGCTCGCGGCCCGGACGGGCTGCGGCCGCGTGAGGTTCTAGACCGGCTTGTCGCGCGCGCGCGCGAGCAGGCTGGCCGCCACTCCCGCCAGTTCGAGAAGGTCGTCCGCCCCGCGCTCGTCGAGCGCGGGATACGCATCGTCACCTGCGCCGAGTGCACGCCGCAGGAGCTCGAGGCGATCGACCGCCGCTTCGACGAGCAGATCTTCCCGGTGCTCACCCCCCTCGGCGTCGGCCCCGGGCGGCCGTTTCCCTATATCTCGAACCTCTCACTCAGCCTGGCCGTATGGCTGCGCGACCCGGAGTCGCACGTCGAGAGCTTCGCGCGGGTAAAGGTGCCGAAGGAGGTGCTGCCCCGCTTCGTGCCCATGGAGGGCCACACCTTCGTGCCCCTCGAAGAGGTGATCGCGCGCCACCTCGACAAGCTCTTCCCGGGCATGGACATCCTGCGCCACTCGGTGTTCCGCGTTACCCGCGACGCCGACTTCACGGTCTCCGACGAGGCCGATGACCTCGTCCGCGCCGTCGAGGACGAGTTGCGCCGCCGCCGCTTCGGCGAGGTGGTTCGGCTCGAGGTGGGCTCCGACATGGACGCCGACCTGCGCGCCCGGCTCGTGTGCTGGCTCGATGTCGAGGAGCGGCAGGTCTACGACATCGACGGGTTGGTCGACATGACCGATCTCTGGGAGGTGCACGGGACCGACGGCTATCCCGAACTGCGCGATCGACCGTGGAGCCCGCTCACGCCGGAGGCCTTCCAGGCGGGGGAGGGAGAGGTCGCGGACGTGTTCGCGGAGATGCGCCGCGGCGACATCCTCGTGCACCACCCTTACCACTCGTTCAGCGCCACTGTCGAGCGCTTCCTGGACCAGGCGGTGAAGGATCCCGACGTGCTCGCCATCAAGCTCACCGTGTACCGGACATCCGACGACTCCACGCTCGTCCCCTCCCTGCTCGAGGCCGCCGAGAGCGGCAAGCAGGCGGTGTGCCTCGTGGAGCTGAAGGCCCGCTTCGACGAGAGCCGCAACATCCACTGGGCCCGGGTGCTCGAGGAGGTGGGTGCGCACGTGGTGCACGGGCTGCCGGGCCTGAAGACCCACGCCAAGGCCATGCTCGTGGTGCGCCGCGAGGGCACCGGCGTGCGCCACTACGTGCACGTGGGCACCGGCAACTACAACAACAAGACCGCCCGCCTGTACGAGGACTTCGGCCTGTTCACCGCCGACCCCGAGATCACGGCCGACGTCGGCGATCTCTTCAACTCGCTGACCGGATACGCGCGGCCGGTCGAGATGCGCCGTGTGTTCGTGGCCCCTTCGGGCATGCGCAACGGCATCCTCGAGCAGGTCCGGAAGACGGTCGAGGCCCACGAGGCCGGCGAGCCGGCAAGGATCGTCATGAAGCTGAACTCGCTGGTCGACCGGCGCTCGATAGAGGCGCTCTACGAAGCCTCTCAGGCCGGGGTGCCCATCGACCTCAACGTCCGCGGAATCTGCTGCCTGCGGGCCGGGGTGCCCGGCGTGAGCGAGAACATCAGCGTGGTCTCCGTCGTCGGCCGCTTCCTGGAGCACTCACGCATCTACGGGTTCCACCGCGGTGAGGAGCGGATCTACTTCATCGGCTCCGCGGATCTCATGCACCGCAACCTGGATTCGCGGGTGGAGATGATCGTGCCCGTCGACGACGCGAACGCGCGTGCCGAGATCGAGGACACGCTCGAGCGCTGCTTCGCCGAGGACACGTTCTCCTGGGACCTCCAGCCGGATGGCGCCTGGAAGCGCGACTCGGGGGGCGAGCGCCGCGTGCACGACGAGCTGATGGCACGGGCTCTCGAGCGAGCTGCAGCCGACGCCTGAGCGGGTCACGGCGGACGCCTTCATCGCGCGAACCGACCCCCGGAACGACGCTGGCTCCGGGCGGGGGGCGCGCCGGAGCCACGGTGCTGACGAGGAGGGAATCCCGTCGTGGCGCATCCTGTCCGGAGCCGGACCGGACTGTGTGAAAAGGCTGAGAAGATGAACACATGCCGCTGATCGCCCACGCCGCGGACTGGATCGAGTCGATCGTGTTCGGAGTCCCGCTGATCGGCTTCCTTGCTTGGCTTGCCATCGCCACGGTGCGCGATCGCCGCCGCGGGGATGGGCCGGACGGTCCGGCGGCCTCGCAGGGGGATTGCTGAGGCGGCAACCGCCTATAGAGCGTTCGCTACCCTCCGTCGCGCCCGCGGGCGTAGTTCAGTTGGTTAGAACGCCGGCCTGTCACGCCGGAGGTCGCCGGTTCGAGTCCGGTCGCTCGCGCTCAGGGCTGCAAGGCGTCGGATGCCTGCGTCCTCAGTCGCTCGCGTGCTCTCGCACGCGTCGCTCCCTGCGTCCTTGGCCTCCTCGCCTTTCGCTCCTGAACGCGAGTGACTTCGTCGCTCGCGCCCTCGGCTGCGCCCGTGGCGCCCTCGAACACTGAGGGCCGGCGACGCTCTCGCGCCAGCCCGGCCGTAAACCAGCGGCGCGACTCCCGTGCCGCTGGCCCGACGCTTCAGGCGGGTGCGACTACGCCTGCTTGACGGCCGAGATGTCGAAGGCGATCTTGACCTTGTCGGCTACGAGCATGTTCCCGCTGCCCAGTGCCTGGTTGAACGCCATGCCGTAGTCGCCGCGGGAGAGCTCGCCCGTGATCTCGAGGCCCACGCGCTCGTTGCCCCAGGGGTCGGTGTCGGTGCCCTGGACCTCGGCGTGGAAGACGAGCTCCTTGGTGATGCCGTGGAGGGTCAGGTCGCCTGTGACGCGAAAGGTCTCGTCGTCGACGGCCTCGATCTCCCTCGAGGCGAACGTCATCTCGGGGTAGGTCTCGACATCGAAGAAGTCGGGCGAGCGCAGGTGGTCGTCACGCTTGTCCTCGCCGGTGTTGACGGAGGCTACCTTCAGCTTGCCGTGCACCTTGGCGGTCGAGAGGTCGTCGGTGATCTCGAGTGTGCCCTCGTAGTCGGTGAACTCGCCGCGAACGGTGACGATGCCCATGTGCTTGACGGCGAATCCCGCCTTCGAGTGAGCGGGGTCGGCGGCCCAGGTGCCGGTGGGGACGAGGGTGGCGGTGGCAGTGCTCACGAGGCTCCTTCGTTAGAGATACTTGCGTCAGCAAGCTTGCTACCGCAACCATAGCAAACGATGCTTGCGGGCGCAAGGATTACGCCCGATGGCCGAGACGCGCCCGGAGCGACTACGTGCAGCTCGCCGCAGCGCCAGGCGCAAGGCGCCCGAACACCGTGGCGAGTGCGGCGAGCTCGTCCGGCTCGACCTGCGCGAAGAACTTCGCTTGAACACCGGCGAAGTGGGTGGCCTGTGCCGCCTCGAGCACTTCGGCTCCGGCGGCGGTCAGACCGGCGTTGCGCGCCCGCCTGTCGTTGGGGCAGAGCCGGCGCTCGACGAGACCGCGAGCGTCGAGGGTGTCGACGATGCGCGAAACGCGGCTGAGGCTCAGTCCCGCTCGCTCGGCGAGGTCCGTGAGCCGCAGCACCTGGTTCTCCGCCGCGGAGAGACGGCCGAGCAACTCAACCGCGCTCAGTGTTAGTCCGTGCTCCGCTTCGAGCTCCGCGTTGAGCGCCCGCGTGATCCGCTTGTGCGTCTCCAGGAGGCCGATCCACACCTCGGTCTCGACCTCCGAGAAACGCGCGAGCCTCTCCTCGCCGATGACGTGCGAACAGGCGGCGGCGAGGTCGGATGTCGAAGACGAGGACATGGTTGCTAGGGCAAGGATACCGTGCCGGCGGCCGACCCCTCGAATTCTGGTCAGGCGCTCTCGATCCGGCGGTCGGCAGCCTCGATCACTCCTGTGCGGTCCTTGTGGTCGCGCTCGTAGGCCCGCGCCGCGCGGGCCATGGCCGGATCGGCGGCGCCGAGAGCCTGCTTGATCGCGCCGACGCCCTCCTGGTCGTATCCCGCCCACGGCTCGACCGTGCTCAGGGAAGCGATCCGATCGGTGATCGTCGTCCGGCTCTGGTTCTTGCGCTCGTACGCGTCGATCGCGCGCAGCTCGGTCTGCGAGAAGCCTCGGAGCCTCCCGACGATCTCCTCGGCGGTGAGCTTGTCGTAGTCCTTGATCGGCAGGGCGTCCTCGGTGGCAAGTGCGCCGGTCACGGCTCCGTCGGCCTGCGCCACGTCCATCAACTTACGGGCCTTGTCGCCAAGCGTGCTCATATCGGTTCCTCGGTTTCTTGGGGTTGCGAGCGGCCGGTCAGGCTAGCGGGCGACTGGCGCGTCGCGCTACGTTGCTTCGGTGTCCCGCCTTCGCTCAGGGTTCACGGCGGGCGTGGCCGCGTATTTGCTCTGGGGGCTCTTCCCGCTCTACTGGCCACTCCTGGAGCCGGCCGCTCCGGTCGAGATCCTGGCCCACCGCGTGGCGTGGTCGCTCGTCTTCCTCGCGATCGTGCTCGCGGGCTCAGTCGGGTTCAGGTGGATCGCCGAGCTGGGACGCCGTCGCGTCCTCCTGTTGGCGCTCGCCTCGGCGCTCATCACCGTCAACTGGGGCACCTTCATCTACGGCGTGAACAGCGGTCACGTGGTCGAGACCTCGCTCGGGTACTTCATCAACCCGCTCGTGACGGTCGGGCTCGCGGTCATGGTGCTGCACGAGCACCTCCGCCGCCATCAGCGCCTGGCGGTCGCCATCGCGGCCGTGGCGGTCGCTGTGCTGACCGTTGACTACGGCCGGCCGCCGTGGATCGCACTCACGCTTGCGTTCTCGTTCGGTTCGTACGGCCTGATCAAGAAGCGCGTGGGTGTCGACGGAACACAGAGCCTGGCGGTCGAAACCGCGTTCCTCATCATCCCCGCGGTCGGCTATCTCCTGTGGTTGAGTGCCAGTGGCCGCGGCACGTTCACCACCGAGGGCGCCGGCCATGTGGCGTTGCTGCTCGGCGCCGGCATCACCACCGCCGTGCCGCTCATTCTCTTCGGAGCGGCGGCGATCCGCGTGCCGCTGGCGACCATCGGCCTCCTGCAGTACATAGCCCCGATCATGCAGTTCCTCATCGGGGTTCTCGTCTATCAAGAGAGTCTGCCGCTGACGCGCCTCGCGGGTTTCGCGCTCGTGTGGGTGGCGCTTGCCGTGTTCACCGTCGATGCGATTCGCGCTCTCCGGCAGGGCGCACGCGGCTCGCCTGGCCCGCGCGCCCCCGAGGTTGTGGCCCTCAACTCGTAGAACCTTCGAAGCCTCTGGGCGAGGACCGGGCAAGCACCGATTGCCGTAACGGGTTCAGCGGTGCGCCTGGCCCGACGATTCTCGGGCTCCGCCGCTAGCCTGCAGCGCGTGAACCTCGACGGACGCAGGGCGCTCGTGACCGGCGCCGCCGGGGGCATCGGTCAGGCCATCGCCCTTGCTCTGCACCGCCGCGGGGCCACGCTGGTGCTGTCCGGGCGCAACGCCGACGGCCTCGAGGCGCTCCGGTCGCGCCTCGGCGAGCGCGCCGAGGTCGTGCTCGCCGATCTCTCCGATACAGCAGCGGTGCCGGCGCTGATCGAGGGCGCCGGCGCGGTTGATGTGCTGGTGGCCAACGCCGCGCTACCCGGCAGCGGCCGGTTCCTCGACTTCGAGCAGGAGCAGATCGATCGCGCCCTCGACGTGAACCTGCGCGCGCCAATGACTCTCGCCCGCGGCTTGGCCCCCGGCATGGTCGAGCGCGGCGCCGGCCATCTCGTTTTCATCTCTTCGCTGAACGGGAAGGTCGCCACCGGCGGCAGCTCCGTCTACGCCGCCACGAAGTTCGGCATGCGCGGCTTCGCATTCGGGCTGAGGGAGGATCTGCGCGCAAGCGGCGTGGGCGTGACCACCGTCTTCCCGGGCTTCATCAGCGACGCCGGCATGTGGGCCGACGGCGGCCTCAGCCTGCCGCCGGGTGTCGGTACGCGCACGCCCGAGCAGGTGGCCGACGCGGTGGTCAGCGGCATAACGAAGGGGCGCGCGGAGATCGACGTCGCCCCGTTGTCGCTGCGACTGGGCGGCTGGGTCGCGGGTGTCTCCCCCAGCGCGATGGCGGCGGTCAACCGTAGGCTCGGATCCGAGCGGATGAGCGATGCTCTCGCCGCCGCTCAGCGCGACAAGCGCTAGGCGGCGCTACTCGCCAGGATCGGTCGTCGAGGTGACCTCGACGCTACCAGCCGGCTCGTCCCGTGCCGGCTCTGGAACGCCCAGGGCCTTACGCACTATCCAGCTCTGCTGCGCGAGGTGCGCGGCCGGGTAGCCCTCGCTGGGAGCCGCCCGCAGCGGACGGCCGACGTACTCGTAGCCAACGCGGTCAGGCAGGATCCATGCGATGCGGGCCTCCATCACGGAGCGGGCGCCCATGTTCTGCGGCTCCTCTTGGGCCCAGACCACCGTCTCCAGCGACGGGTAGCTGGCCATCAGCTCGCGGAGCTCGTTCTCGGCGAAGGGGTAGAGCAGCTCGACCCGGCACACGGCCACGTGCTCCATGTCGCCGCGCGCCTCGTGACCGACCAGGTCGTAGTAGACCTTGCCGGAACAGAGGATCAGGCGTGTCACCAGCTCGCGCGGGGCGGGCAGCGTCGGATCGTCGATCACGAACTGGAAGCTGCCGCTCGTGAGCTCGTCCACCGTGGAGGCGGCGGCCGGCAGGCGCAGGAGGCTCTTGGGCGTCATGACCACGAGCGGCCGGCGCTTCTCCACGAGCGCCTGGCGGCGCAGCAGGTGGAAGTACTGAGCGGGCGTCGTGCAGTTGGCGATGCGGATGTTGCCCTCCGAGCCGAGCTGCATGAAGCGCTCGAGCCGTGCGCTCGAATGCTCGGGACCCGAACCCTCGTACCCGTGCGGCAGCAGCATGGTCAGCCGCGTGGTCTGGCCCCACTTGGCGAGGCCCGACACCAGGAACTGGTCGATGATCACCTGGGCGCTGTTGGAGAAGTCGCCGAACTGCGCCTCCCAGAGCACGAGCGCGTCGGGCGCGTGGACGCTGTAGCCGTACTCGAACCCCAGGCACGCCGCCTCTGAGAGCGGGCTGTTGTGCAACTCGAGCGGCGCGCCGGCCTTGGACAGATTCGTGATCGGCGTGTACTTCTCACCCGTCTCGGTGTCGTGCAACACCATGTGACGATGGCTGAAGGTACCCCGCTCGGTGTCCTGACCGGTGAGGCGCACTGGCACCTTCTGCAGCAGCAGGGACCCGAGGGCGAGCGCCTCGGCGTGCGCCCAGTCGACGAGGCCCTCCTCGGTGAGAGCGTTGCGCCGACGTTCGAGCTGCGGAGCAAGCTTGCGGTGCACGTTGAAGCCTTCGGGTACCTGGTAGAGCTGGTCGTTGAGCGAGCGCAGGGTCTCGCTCGGCAGAGCGGTCTTCGGCTCGCGGCTCGGGGTGCGGTCGGGACCCTCGTCGTCCTCCTCGTCGACGTGCTCGGCCATGGTCGCCTTGAGCCGGGCGTGGGCGTCGGCCAGCCGGCCGTAGGCGGCGGCGGCCATCTGCTCGGTCTCCTCGGGGCTCATCAGCTCCCGCTCGACGAGCTCGTCGGCGTAGAGCTTGCGCACCGGCGGGTGGTTCTTGATTCGCTCGTACATCAGCGGCTGCGTGTAGGCGGGCTCGTCGGTCTCGTTGTGGCCGAAGCGCCGGTAGCCGATCACGTCGATCAGCGCGTCGCGGCCGAAGCGCTCCCTGAAGGCCACCGCCAGCCTGATGGCCGCGACGCAGGCCTCGACATCGTCGGCGTTCACGTGGATGATCGGGATGTCGAAGCCCTTGGCGAGGTCGGACGCGTAGCGCGTGGAGCGCGCCTCGGAGGGCTCGGTGGTGAAGCCGAGCTGGTTGTTGGTGATCAGGTGCACGGTGCCACCCGTGCTGTAGCCGTCGACCCCCTGGAGGTTGAGCGTCTCCGCCACGACCCCCTGGCCGGGGAATGCGGCGTCGCCGTGGAGCAGGACGGGCAGTACCAGCGAGGGGTCGTGATGCAGCTCACGGCCGCGACGGCTCGTCTGGTCGGCGCGCGCCCGGCCCTCGATCACCGGGTCGACGAACTCGAGGTGGCTCGGGTTGGCCGCAAGTGTCACGGTGATGCCCTTGCCGCTCGTGGTCCGGTACGTGCCGGACGCCCCGTGGTGGTACTTCACGTCGCCGGTGCCGCCCTCGGGCTGAGCGGTGGTCACGTCCGAGTTCTGCTCGGCCTCGAACTCGGCCAGGATGTCCTCGTAGGGCTGCCCGACCGTGTGGGCCAGCACGTTCAGCCGCCCGCGGTGCGCCATGCCGATCACGACCTCGCGGGCGCCCTCGGACGAGGCCAGCTCGAGCGCCTCCTCGAGCATGAGCACGACCACGTCGAGTCCTTCGATCGAGAACTGCTTCTTCCCGAGGAACGCCTTGTGCAGGTAGCTCTCTAGCGCCTCAACCTCCGAGAGCCGCTCGAGCAGCCGCCGGCGGTCGTCGGCGGGGAGGGGCAGCCGGAAGTGGCCGGACTCGATCGCCTGTCGCAGCCACACGCGCTGCTCGTGGTCGGAGATGTGCTCGATCTCGTAGGCGATCGTGCCGCAGTAGGTCTCCTGGAGGTGGGGGAGCGCGTCGGCGAACGTCTTGCCCGGGACCGCCATGCGCAGCACCGAGGCGGGGATCGCCCGCATCAGCTCGGGGGTGAGCTTGAGGTTGGCCGGATGGAGCGCCGGGTCCCCGGGCGGAGCGTCGCCGAGTGGGTCGAGTCGGGCGGCCAGGTGGCCGTGCATGCGGTGGGCCTTCACGAGCGAGGTCGCGGCCTGCACCGCCTGCAGCAGCGCTTCGTCGGGCGCCCCGGTGAGGGCGGGCGTGACGGGCGACGGCGCGGGCTCGGCGGCCGTGACGGCTCCGGCGCCGTCCCTGGCCGCGGCCGGCGTGGCAGCGGCGTCGATTCCGAGCGCCGACAGAACCTCCTCGTAGAAGCGGTCCTGACCCTGCAACAGCTCGTCGACGCGGCGTAGGAACGCGCCCGACTCGGCCCCCTGGATCACGCGGTGGTCGTAGGTGCTCGTCATCGTCATCACTTTGGAGACGCCCAGCTCGAGGAGGGTCGCGGCGCTCAACTGGGTGAGACCCGGCGGGTAGGCGATTGCGCCGGTGGCGACGATCGTGCCCTGGCCCGGCATGAGCCTCGGCACCGAGGCCACCGTGCCGAGCCCGCCCGGGTTTGTCAGCGTCATGTTCGCTCCCCCGTAGGCCTCCGGGGCGAGCTTGTTGTCGCGCGCGCCGGCCACGAGCTCGTCGTAGCGCGCCACGAAGGCGGGGAAGTCGAGGAGGTGCGCGCTCGCGAGCACCGGTACGACGAGTGAGCGGGAGCCGTCCTTGCGCTCCACGTCGACCGCGAGGCCGAGGCTCACGCCGCCCGGGTCGACGCGCTGCGGCACGCCGTCTATCTCCGCGTAGCTGTGGGCCATGACCGGCATGTCGCGGGCGGCCTGGACGATCGCCCAGGCGATCAGATGGGTGAACGAGAGCTTCCGGCCCGCGGCCTTCAGCTCCTTGCGGCGGCTGTCCAGGAGGTCGACGGTCACGCTGCGGAAGCTCGTGGCGGTCGGGATCGACCGGCTGTCGTTCATGAACTTCGCGAGGATGGCCGCGGGGCCGCGGATGGGCTTGGTCGTGCCGTTGGTCGACGCCGGCGCCGGCGCGGCGGGCCTCGCCGCGGGTGCCTGGCCGTTGCCCTCGACCGCAGCCTCCACGTCACCCTTGGTCACACGGCCACGAGGGCCGGTGCCCTGCACGCCGTCGAGGTCGATACCGTGGGCGTCGGCCATGCGGGCGGCCACGGGGGTGGCGCTCGCGCCGCCGTTGCCGCTTCCCGTCGGTGGCCGGGCGGGCGTACCGGTGCCCGGCCCTTCGGCGGCCGCGGGCGTCGGATCCGTGGGCGGCGCCGCGGCGGCGCCGGAGTGTCCGGAGCTAGCCGGCCGTGGGCCGCCCTGCCCCGCGGTGGTGCCCACGGCGATCCGACAGAGCACCGCCCCGACCGCCACCGTCTCGTCGGGCTCAACAAGGATCTCGGCGATCGTGCCCGCGGCGGGAGAGGGCACCTCGGTGTCCACCTTGTCGGTCGAGACCTCGACGATCGTCTCGTCGACCTCGACGGAGTCCCCCACCGACTTGTGCCACTCGAGGACCGTGCCCTCGGTGACCGACTCTCCCATCTGCGGGAATGCCACCTCGACGGTCTGGCCGCCGGTCGCGCTCTGATCGGTCGACCCGTTGCCTGCGGGGGATGGGGGCTGCCCGTTCCCGGTACTCGGTGGGGCGGTGTCCGCGCTCACGGAGCCGTTGTCGGACGTCGCGCTTCCGTCGCCGCCTTCGTTCGACACCCCAGCCGGTTCGGCTCCAACCTCGATCTCACCCAACACCGTGCCAACGGGCACGGTCTCGTCGGGCTCCACGAGGATCTTCGAGAGCACTCCGTCCGCGGGAGAGGGAACCTCGGTATCGACCTTGTCGGTCGACACCTCCAGCAGGGTCTCGTCGGCCTCGACCGCGTCGCCGACCTTCTTCGTCCACTCCAGCACCGTTCCCTCGGTCACGGACTCACCCATTTGGGGCATCGTGATCTGCACGGTTGTCCGTGTGGACATCAGCAAGGGACCATACCTACCGGCCGCGGCGGAGGGTACGGGCCGTCCCTGAGAGACTTGCGCCGATGAACGAAACCGCCGAGCGTCGCCTCAAGTTCTGGGGCTGGGGCTACGAGGACCAGCAGCCCGCGTACGCCGATGTCGAGGCCGCTGCGGCGGCCATCCGCGCGCACCTGGGCTTCGAGCCGGCCGAGGTCGAGCGCCCGGTCGAGCTCGCCGACGTGGAGCTCCCGGCTCCCCGTCTCGAACCGCCGTCGGCGCTGACGGAGATCTGCTCCCAAACGCCGTACGAGCGGGCCCTGCACGCCTACGGCAAGTCCTACCGCGACGTGGTGCGGGCCTTCCGTGGGCACTTCGACCACCCGCCCGACATCGTCGCTCATCCGCGCACCGAGGAGGAGGTCGAGGCCGTGCTCGAATGGTGCGCGGACACCGGCGCGGCGGCCATCCCCTTCGGCGGCGGCACGAGCGTGGTTGGCGGGGTCGAGCCGGTGGTGGGGGAGGGATACGCGGGCGTCGTGACCATCGACCTCAAGCGCCTCGGCCGAGTGCTCGAGGTCGACACCGAGTCGCGCGCGGCGCGCATCCAGGGCGGCGCGACCGGCCCGGGCCTCGAGGGCCAGCTCCGCGAGCACGACCTCACCCTGCGCCACTTCCCGCAGTCGTTCGAGTACTCGACGCTCGGGGGCTGGATCGCAACCCGTGCCGGCGGCCACTTCGCCACGCTCAACACCCACATCGACGACCTCGTGGAGTCGGTGCGGGCCCTCACCCCACACGGGCTGTGGGAGAGCAGGCGCCTTCCGGGGTCGGGGGCGGGCCCCAGCCCCGACCGGATGCTGCTGGGCTCCGAGGGAGCGCTCGGCGTGATCACCGAGGCGTGGGTGCGAGTCCAGGCCCGGCCGCAGTGGAAGGCCTCGGTCGGCGTTCACTTCGCGAGCTTCGAAGGGGGGGCCCGCGCGGTGCGCGCCTTGGCCCAGTCCGGGCTGTGGCCGGCCAACTGCCGTCTGCTCGACGCGGCCGAGGGCGCGCTCACCGGTGCCGCTCCCGCCGGAGTGGCGCTGCTGGTGCTCGGCTTCGAGTCCGCCGACCACCCCGTGGACGCGGCCATGGACCGGGCCCTCGAGTGCTGCGCCGACCACGGGGGCACATGGCCCGAGGACCCACGGGTGAGCGGGCCGGGCGAGAGCGCAAGCGCGGAGGGCTCGGTGGGCGCGTGGCGCAACGCCTTCGTTCAGGCGCCTTACGTGCGCGACACCATGGTCGCGGCCGGGGTGCTCTCCGAGACGTTCGAGACGGCGATCACCTGGGATCGTCTGGAAGGGTTCGTCGCCGATGTGCGCGAGCGTGCCGAGGCCGCGGTAACGGAGGCCTGCGGATCAGGCCGGGTGAGCTGCCGCTTCACGCACGCCTACCCCGACGGAGCGGCGCCCTACTTCACGGTGCTGGCGCCTGCGCGCCGCGGCGCCGAGCTCGAGCAGTGGGCCATCGTCAAGGAGGCGGCGTCCGAAGCGATCCTCGCGGCCGGTGGCACGATCACCCACCACCACGCCGTCGGCCGCGACCATCGGCCGTGGTACGACCGTCAGCGGCCCGAGCCCTTCGCCGCCGCCCTGATCGCCGCCAAGGCCGTTCTCGATCCGGCGGGCATCCTCAATCCCGGGGTGCTGGTCGATTCGGCACCCAGAGCGCGCCGGACCTGAGCATCGCCTCGGCCACGAGCCGGGGCGAGACCTCGTACTGCCCCGCCTTCAGGGCGTGCCTGATCTCCGCCGCGCGCCCCGGGGAGGGGGCCCGCCCGCGATCGGCCCGCTGCTCGCCGCTTTCGTCTCGAGGCGGGGGAGGCACGCTCACACCACCGCCTCACCGTGGTGCTCGCGCACGTGCTCGTCAACGGTGCCGCGCACCCACTGGCGCGTGGCGTCGTCGGCCAGTCGGTAGCGACCGAGCAGCTCGCGCTGGCCGGTGAGGGGCAGCCCGGCGATCGTCCAGCTCACCGCCAGGTGCTCGAACAGGAACTCGGCACGTCGGTGCCAGCGGTCCTCGGCGGTGGCCGCGGGCCGCTCGGCGAGCGAGCGCAACTCTCGGACAGTGCCGGTCGAGAGCTGCTCGCGCAGTGTGAGCACGTTGCCCTCTTCGTCGACGTAGTCGCGTGTGCGCACGGGAGCGTCGGAACCCCCACGGCGTCTCTGCCTTCGACCCATTAGGCCTCGACCGTAGCGCCGTGGCAGGATCCACCGGTGTCCGAGGGTCGGCGTCGACGAGAATTGGCCCGCGCTGACCGGGTTCTTCCGGGTGTGTGGCGCCTGCGCCTGCCGCTGCCCTGGCCCGTCGTGCCGCACGTGAACGCCTACGCGATCGCCGCAGGGAGCGGAGTTGTGCTGGTGGACACGGGACTCGCGGGCCCCGGCGCGCTCGGGCAGCTCGAACGCGCGCTCGACCAGGCGAACCTCAAGCTCGAGCACGTGCGTCTGCTCGTCTGCACCCACGCTCACGCCGACCATTACGGGCTGGCCGGCCCGATCGTGGACGCCGCGGGGTGCGAGCTGTGGATGCACCCGAACCACGCTCACACGACCAGCGCGGCCGCCGATCCCGATCGCATGCTCGAGCGCCGGATCGAGGTGGCGCTGCACAGCGGCGTGCCGGCGGCCGCCCTCGAGCAGTACCGCGAGGCGCGCCGCGGCCAGGGCATGGGCATAGAGCGGGTCGTGCTCCCCGACCGCCACCTCCTGCCCGGGGTCGAGGTGGAGACCGACGTGGGCGTGTTCGGCGTGCACGAGACGCCCGGCCACGCCCCTTCGCACGTCGTTCTCCACGAGCCGGAGAGCGGCCTGCTGCTCTCCGGCGACCATCTGCTTGGCCGGATCTCCCTGTACTACGACTATGGGTACACCCCCGATCCCGCCGGCGAGTTCCTGAACAGCCTCGACGTGGTCGACGCCCTGGACGCCAGCCTCTGCCTGTCCGGGCACGGACGCCCCTTCCGCGACGTGCGCGCCCACGTCCAGGGCAACCGCCAACGGGTGGCCGAGCGGATGGAGCGCGTTCGCGCAGCCCTGGCCGGCGGCCCGTGCACGCCGTTCGACACCGTGCCGCGGTTGATGGAGTCGGATGACCTCAACCCGATGATGATCAACTGGGGCCTGTCGGAGGCGCTCTGCTACATCCGCCACCTCGAGGTGCAGGGCCAGATCGAGCGGGTGGACGGCGAGCCCGAGCGTTGGGTCGCGACAGGAACCTAGATGACTGATTCCACGACCCCGCCCGCGCGGATGCCGCCTCATGCCGTCGCTGGGCTGTGTCCTCGGGTTCGGCCATGCAAATCAGCATGGCCTTCACCCTGCGTCCTTGCCCAGCTCGGCCTGAGGCGGCCCCGCACAGACGCGGCCGTGGAATCAATCATCTAGGCGATGCAGCAAGGTTGTTGCTTGCGCGCACACCGGCCGAGTGCCAGCATGCCGGGCGTGCGCTCGCTGCTCACCCCGCTCGCGATCACCGCGATGGTGCTCGCGTGCCCGGCCGCCGCGGTCGCCCAGCAGGCTCGGCCGATCCAGGAGGGCCCCGAGGCATCCGGGCCAGAACGCTTCCTCGGCGCGCCCGCGATCCCGCAGCCCGTCCAGGCGCCCGAGCCGCCGCGCCACCCCTTCATGGCCCCCAACGGCCGTAGCGTCCTCCACGAGGACGCCTACATGACCGATACCCACTTCGGTCCCGGTCCGCTCGGCCGCGACATGTTCACGCTCTCGACCTTCCTCGTGAGCGAATGCGCCTCGATCACCTTTGACAGCCGCGACCGGCTGGTGTCCATTTGCGTAGGCCTCGACCGGCCCACGCTCAGCCTCTTCGACCCACGCACGCTCGAGCGCCTGGCCAGCATGCCCCTGCCGGAGCGTCAGGCCGGCGGCAGCGTCAACCCCTTCAACGACTTCTCAGGGGGCGGCTACTTCTACCTCGACGAGCACGACCGCGCGATCTTCCCCACCAACAACCGCCACATCTTCGTCGTCAGCCAGACACCCGAGCCCGGCTTCAAGCTCGAGCGCGACTACGACCTCAATTCGGTCGTCCCCTCGAGCGATCGCATCAACTCGGCGCTGCCGGACTATTCGGGGCGTATCTGGTTCGTGACCGTCGGCGGGCTCGTGGGCACGCTCGACCCGGCGACTGGCGCCCTGCGCGTAGAGCGGCTCTTGGCCGAGGGGATCACCAACTCCTTCTCGGTCGACGAGACCGGCGGCGTGTACGTGGTGAGCGACGCGGCGCTGTACCGCTTCGAGGCCGGGCCGGGCGGTGAGCCGAAGATCGTCTGGCGCGAGGCCTACGACGACTCGGGCGTGCGCAAGCCCGGCCAGTCCGACGCCGGGTCGGGCACGACTCCCACGCTGATGGGGAAGGAGTACGTGTCGATCACCGACAACGCCGATCCCATGAACGTGGTGGTCTACCGGCGCACGGCGACGGTCGCCGGCTCGCGGCTCGTGTGCAAGCAACCCGTCTTCGAGAAGGGCGCGAGCGCCACCGACAACTCGCTGATCGGCACCGAGCGCTCGATGGTGGTGGAGAACAACTTCGGCTACAGCGGTCCGGGGGCGACCACGCAGGGCGGGGTCACGTCGCCGGGCATCGAGCGGGTGGACATCGACCGCGACGGCGAGGGCTGCCACACCGTCTGGAAGAGCGGAGTGCGGGCCCCCTCGGTGGTGCCGAAGCTGTCGCTCGCCAACGGGCTCGTGTACACCTACACCAAGGAGCCGCGCACCGATGACACCGACGCGTGGTACCTCACGGCGCTCGACTTCCGCACCGGCCGCACCGTGTACAGCCGTCTGGCCGGCACGGGGCTCGGCTTCAACAACAACTACGCGCCGATCACGATCGGGCCTGATGGGACGGTGTACGTCGGCGTGCTCGGCGGGATGGTGCGGCTGGCGGATGCCGTATCGCCGGGCTCCGGGTCGCCGCCTCCGGTCCCACCGCCCCGCGGCCCGCGGCCCGGGCAGAGGCCATTGGACCTGAACGTCCGCCTGGCGGGCCGCAAGGGCCACACCTCGTCGGGGCGGTCGTGCTTTCGATCGGTGAGCCGGGCGCGGCTCGCGGGGTCCGGGGTCGGGCGAGTGCAACGCGCCGCGTTCAAGGTGAACGGCCGTCTCTTGGGAAGAGACCAAAACCCTCCCTTCCAGGTTCCGATCAAGCCGCGGCTTCTGCGGTTTGGGCGTACGAACGTCGTCGCCATCACCGGCCGTTCCCGAGACAGCGCCTTCGCGACCTTCCGCGAGTTCCGCATGTGCGCTCGGTCCGCGCGATCGCCGCGCTTCACCGGGTAGCGCTCGCCGGCGCGTCCCCGACCCGCTTGCCCTCAGGCGGGTGCCAGCGCCCGGTCCCACGGCCGCGCCGCGCGTAGCCCGGCGAGGATGGCCTTGGTGGCCGGTGACTTGTTGAGCGTGTAGAAGTGGATCCCAGGCGCTCCACGTGCCAGTAGGTCCGAGCACTGCAGGGTCGCGTAGGCCACGCCCAGGTCCCTCACCGCGTCCGGATCGTCGGCTCGGGCGGTGAGCTCGCGGTCGAGCTCGGCGGGGATGGTCGCCCCGCACATCTCGGTGAAGCGCTTGATCTGACCGAAGTTCGTGACC